>Ga0163153_10006374_pt1 | contig 13315 bp, 13 predicted proteins | sample OliLakLV19MP6IB1_FD_148629 | JGI IMG/M metagenome (GOLD analysis project Ga0163153, IMG submission 148629) | Freshwater microbial mat bacterial communities from Lake Vanda, McMurdo Dry Valleys, Antarctica - Oligotrophic Lake LV.19.MP6.IB-1 | ecosystem: Environmental > Aquatic > Freshwater >... | reverse complement strand
GGTATATCTACGCGCTATATCCTCCTCTCTATCTCTCCAATAAATCCATAGCATAATAGGCGATAGTAACAATTTTAATCTATGTATTGGGTTGGCGCTCGTCTCAGCCATGATGGCACTTTGGTAGATGAAGCAAAAGGGAGATAGACCATGAATACAAAAGACATGTGGAATATTCTGAAATCCACCTATGAACAATGGAGTACCGATAAGGCCTCCCAATTAGCGGCGGCATTGGCATTTTACACAGCGCTTTCAATTGCGCCTCTGTTGGTGTTGATTATTGCGGTTGTCGGCTTCTTTCTGGGGCAAGAAGCCGCGCAAGGTCAATTGGTCGGCCAATTGCGCAGCTTAATGGGTCCAGAAGCAGCCCAATTTACCGAAGAGGCGATTGCCAATGCGAACAAACCAGGGGTTGGGGGTATTGCCAGTCTGATCAGTATTGCCGTTTTGCTCTGGGGGTCTACCAACGTCTTTGCCCAGTTACAAAACAGTCTGAACACCATCTGGAATGTTGAACCCAAGCCCGGACAAGGGATCATGGCTACGCTCCGGCATCGTCTGCTTTCGTTTGGCATGGTGCTGGGCATTGGTTTCTTGTTGCTGGTTTCACTGGCCTTTAGCACCGTTCTATCCGCCATTTCTGGCTCATTTAACGGCTTATTACCTGGTTTTGATTGGCTTTGGCAAATTCTAAATTATGTGATTTCGTTTGGTGTAATGATCCTACTCTTTGCGTTGATCTTCAAAGTGCTGCCGGATGTCCACGTTGCTTGGAAAGATATTTGGCTGGGGGCCGCGATTACGTCCGTTCTCTTTATCATTGGTCAGTTTGCCTTGAGTTTATATCTGGGTAATCAGGGTTCAGCCTATGGCGTAGCAGGGTCATTGATGGTCTTTTTGTTGTGGGTTTACTATTCTGCGCAGATCCTCTTTTTTGGCGCAGAATTTATCCAAGTCTATGCCACACGCTACGGCGCAGGCTTTGAACCTTCATCGAAAGCTGTCATGAAACCCCAAACAGCAGGGGCTTCAGATCGGTAAATTTTTATGGCTGAAAAATTCATGATAAAGCCACATGAATCATTAATTGTCAATGGTCAACAATTAATGATTCATGCGGCTTTATCAGCAGCTAGTCTAGCCGACGTGGCGTGATCCAGTCGAGGACAAGGCCGGCAATAATGGCAATGGTAATCACCCCCATTGTGCCCAATACAGCGGCAATAATGCGCCCGGTGGTGGTTGTAGGCGTAATATCACCATAACCAATCGAGGTGGCGGTAATAATTGACCAGTAAAGGGCATCGGGATAGGTCAGCAGTTGATAGCCTTCGTCGCCAATTTTCACATCTGTCAAGGCTTCGACCTGAGCCTGGATGGCGCCATTTTCTGCATTGATAAATAAGAGAGGAAAGAGAACAACGACAAAGATAATTTGCCCAAGCAGATAGCTGTACAGCAGGCGTCGGTTGCGGGTAACTCGTTTGAATTCATAGCGGGAGGCAAGATGATGAAGCCGTTTTAGCTCTTCGTCGTCCCAGTGTGCAAAGGTTGGCGTTACTTGAACACCCGTAAAGAGTTGCTCATGTTTCTCTTCGCTTTCGTATTTCTGTAGCACTTGACGCAGCAACGTGTGGACATGGTCTCTGACTTTGGCTCTGAGTTCAGGATCGGATAAGGGCAAGGTATAGAGTTGATCACAAAAGAGCAGAATAATTTCCGTACTTTCCCAGTCCAGTGCTGCAAAATCTTCGGCTTGAATTTCCTCGGCCAGAAAGTGCGCCGCTTCTTCAGCCGCCAAAATAGCCGTATCAGCCACGGCCAGACGTAGAAAATCCAGGCGAAGGGCAGAGCGTTGGTGCGAGGCCGCCGTTTTATACTGGTGCAAAAGTGTATGCCAATCACTAAGCTCTTCATTACTATCTATGAATTGCGCTGAACCGCTACCCTTATGGATGTGCGTATGATTCATGCCGCTGTTCTCCTGACTATGATACAAGTAAAAAGATAGAGAATAAGACATAATTACACAAAAATCAGAGAGGATCAATCATGGGTACAGTAGCGTCAAAGCTAGCTTTCGATATTGATGCGGCCATCCCCGCCATCCGTGAGCATGTGCGCCCATTCCCGCCCGCGGCACTCTTTCAACTCGCCGATGAAGGCTTCGATTCACCCTTTGAACAACTATTGGCTTGTATGATTTCCATTCGCACCAAAGATGAGGTGACATTGCCTTGTGCGCGACGCCTCTTTACATTGGCGCGTACACCGGCTGAACTAGTGCAACTGACGCCGGTCGAGCTTGATAAAATTATTGTTCAAAGCACCTTTCATGAAGCGAAAGCGCCCCAAATGCTCGCCATTGCCACGCGCATCCTAACAGAATATGACGGCGTTTTGCCCTGTGACTTTGACGTTTTAACTTCCTTCCAAGGCATTGGCCCCAAATGCGCCAACCTGACGCTGGGCATTGCCTGCAACCAAGCTAAAATTAGCGTGGATATTCATGTTCACCGCATCACGAATCGCTGGGGTTATGTGTCAGCGCGCACGCCCGAGACAACCTTAGCCATCCTAGAGCAAAAGCTACCACAGGCGTATTGGGTAGAGATTAATCGGCTATTGGTTCCCTTTGGCAAACACGTGTGTACAGGCCAACGTCCAAAATGTTCAACCTGCCCGTTGCTTGCGATGTGTGCGCAAGTTGGCGTGACAGAACATCGGTAGCAGAGAGCCGCCAGAGAAGTTCGACTTTTGAGAGTTGCGTGGTTTCTACGATGGATGGTCGTCGGCTTTTTCTGTTCCCTCAGCGACGGCATCTGTCCAGACACGGTTATTACATACAGGGCAGGTAGGTAATGCCTCCTGAGCGAATGAAGTTGTGTAGCCACAGCGATGACAAGCCAATGGACGCGGCGTATCGACAAAATCGCCCTGGTGAAAATTTTGCATCTTGGCAATATCCCAGGGCGGCACAATGCGTAGACCGGCATGTTTTCGTTCAGTTTTATAAGGAAAGATGCTAATTTGACCATTTTGCTCAAAGTAGGCTTCACGAACAGTGCCCAGATTCTCAACCCCGTGGGCGCGCAAAAATTCAAATAACTCCTCTTGGCTCAAGCCATGCCGCCGCAAATTAGACAAAACAAGCTTGCCATCTTGAACTAAAGAAGCCGGAACACCTTCGACAATCTGCTCAATGGCTTCATTGCGCACCATCAGCCAGTTGATCCCACGGTTGAGAGCAACGACTGTCGTAATGACAGCAAAGCCATGCACGAGCGGCACATCTGGGTAAAACATGGGATCGCCAACTGCCGAGCCTAGCGCAATGACCAGAAAAAACTCAATCAGCGAGAGCTGACCAATCGCACGCCGACTGAGAAGCCGAATCAACAACAAGGCAAAAAGGTACATAATTATCGTGCGTACAATGATTTCAAGTGTAAAGAGCCACGGTAGATCACCGATGAACATCCGCTGTAGATCAAAAGGCTGAAAATTTGCAGCTTGCTCTCCCATACTACCTCCACACTATATAAAAAAGTTCTATTGATGATGAGCTAGAGAGGCTTGTGTGTTGCTGTCGGACTGCTCCATCTTTCGCAACCAACGTGCAACCAGCATAAGCAGGGCGACTAAATAGAAAAAACCCACCGGAATCCACATAATCACACCGGCTAACTGTTGATCGGCAAGCAGAGTTAGCCCCCATTGGGCAACGCCAACTTGGTAGATTGGATAAAGCGGAGTGGTCGCAAATGTTAGCAATGCACCTAACATGCCACTGTGAAGCGCTGTGGTGAAGATGATGAGCAAAATAAGACCATAATTTGGATTTTTGTGCCGCCACGTATGGACTAACAGCCAACAGAAGAGCCAGGCTACGCCAAAAAAGCTAGCATGTTCAAGCAAATGAATGGTGCGGTTTTCCAAAGCAGCTTGATAAAAGAGAGGCGCATGCCAGAGCCACAACACAAGCCCGAATAAACTCCAGATTATCATTGGGTGAAGCAGCCCTGTGCATAAACGCTGCCACCAACGCTGCCATAAACTTTGCCGCCACCAACGCATGATCGGTCGCCGCCACGGCCGTGGCATAGCCCAAACAAACAGAACGGGTGGCGCACCAACCATCAGCAACAGCGGTGCAACATAGAGCAACAGCATATGTTGCACCATATGCGCAGAAAAAAGGGCCGTACTTAGAGCGTCTAATGGCGAGAGAAGCGCTATCATCAGAGCCGCCAACCCTAGACCAAACAGCCCAATCTGACGCCAGGTAATACCACGTCCAATCCCTGCGTTTTGCCAAAGCGCAAAGACACCACGAGTATAAAGGTAGGCGTTGAGAAATAGGCCCGATAGCAGCCAAAGATCCCAATTCCAAGCTTGCCAAATGTCATGGGGGGCCGGCGGTGCAGCAGCATGAGCCAATACAGACTGATTATCCCCGAAAAGGCAAAGACCCACTAGATAAATCACTCGCAGATAATTTCGTTGCGCGACACGATAACCCATGGCGGCTTTGTCCTTACTCACCTCGGTCGCGCCTAAATCCAGCGGCAAGATTGGATGACCAAAATGGGAATACCCGTCAACAGAATTAAACTGGTAAAAAGGATACTAAGAAGTACGCTGCCAAAGACCATAAAGGGCGACGCATGATCCGAGTCGGTGGCGTGATCAGCGGCATGTTGACGCCAGCGCCGCAAGTTGGATAACCCCGTGATCAGCGTCACGAGAGATGCGATCAAGGTAAGCGCCAGGACAATGACAGCATAAAGCGATAAGCCAGCAACGGCCGTTTGTAAGATACCGGTCTGGCAGGCCATTTCAACCAGAAGATAGCTAACGATGAAGTAAAGCGCGTATACAATCGGCCCGGTGAGCAAGCCCGTCCAGAGTGTGCTTGGCTTCTCCTTGATTTCACTTTTATAGGTTGATTCTGGAACAACATCAATATTTGTAAACATAGACCCATCCTTTACTATGACAATATTATGTTACTGTCATCCGTTACACCTTTCTCAGTTTAGTCGCTCGCCGGCTTGATAAAGTTACAGACTTTTATTGAAATTGCGCCAGATGACGCTGCCAACCCGTCATTACACGTTCTTCGGGTGTTTTATCCTCTAGCTGTAGACCCAAAACTTTTCCCATTGTCTGGAGCGCGCTTTGGGCCTCGCTACTGGGTTGCCGCGCGGTTGTATGGGTGAGAATCGCTTCTGCTAACGCTGTCAACGTTTGCAATGCGCTTGGTGTATCCAGGTCATCGTCCAAGGCCCTAGCAAATTCGGCTTGAAAGGGCGTACCATCCAGCGCTTGACCTTGACTTTTTGTTGCTTGGGCCGTCGTTTGGGCTGCGGTTCTTAGCTTTTGGGCTACCATGCTGGCTTTTACTAATTCCTTCTCATCAAAACCCCACACGGTGCGATAATGGTGCTGAGCTAAGTAGACCCGTAGTGCATCCGCTGTAATACGCTGCAACACATCACTGACCATAACCAGGTTGCCCAATGACTTACTCATCTTAGCGCCTTCATATTCCACCATGGCTACATGCAACCAAAAGCGTGCAAAAGGCTCTTTACCGGTCACCGGCTCCACCTGTGCAATTTCACACTCATGGTGCGGAAAGAGCAGATCGCTGCCACCGCTATGAAAATCGATAGTCTCACCGAGAAATTGGGTGGACATCGTCGAACACTCAATATGCCAACCCGGCCGCCCCGGCCCCCAAGGGCTAGGCCACGCCGGTTCACCGGTTGTCTGCGCCTGCCACAGGACAAAATCAAGCGGATCGCGCTTATTCGGATCGTCGGGTCGATTGCCCCGTTCATTGGCAATCGGCAACATCGCCGAGCGCGGAATGCCACTTAATTTTCCAAATTCGTGCCACCTGTCCACTCCATAGTAGACATTGCCGCCGGCAACATAAGCAACACCCGCCTTGAGCAAAGCCTGAATAGACGCCAGAATGTGGGGAATGACAGCGGTAGCGCGCGGGAAGAAATCGGGCGGTCGCACATTGAGCTGCTGCATGTCGCGTATAAAATGTCTTGTCCAGCGATTCCCTAATTCCCGCCAATCTTCCCCCTCCTCCTGGGCTTTGCGCAGAATATCATCGTCAATGTCAGTCACATTCTGTACATAACGTACTTCGCCCTGACAATACTCTAGATAACGGATGAGAACATCATTGACCACATAGGTAAAGGCATGACCCACATGGGTAGTGTCATAGGGGGTAATGCCACACACATAAAATGTTATGGGGCGCGCAGGTACTATAAAGGATTCAATTTGTTTTGTTTGCGTGTTGTAAAGCTTCATTCCTAGTCACCGCTTATATACACTCTTTAACTTTAAAAATATGTAATCTTAATTATATGATTTCTTTAAAGTAAATAAATAGGAAAGTGTACAGCTTTTAGTATAATAAACGATACAAACACAATAATTCAACAGACCGCGCCGGCAGCTTTGCGGTCTGTTGAATTGTTATACCGTTGTGTGTACCTTTATTCTCTATCTTCACCCATGGAAACAGTCATCTTTGAATTATAGAATACAGTGCGCTTGCTACTCGATTACGATATATTTACGATATATAATGAAAGAGATGAACAAACCGATGAGTAACTCTGTTGCAGTGGGTGAGCCTACCTATGACCCAGTTGTGCAACTCACGCAGGATGAACCGGGGCCGCCGTGGACGATGCGCGAAGTAGTTTTGGCAACGTTAATTGCGATCGGCATTGGCTTGGTTTTCCTACTGCTTTATCGCTTCTACATGATTGTCTTTTTGTTTTTTGTGGCGCTTAGTCTGGCCACGGCGCTAAAACCCATCACAAGTTGGCTACAAAAGCGCAACATTCCGCTTGTGCTCGGTGTCCTGCCCATCTATCTGGGAATTCTAGGGTTGATTGTGGGCTTTATCTGGTTTATTGCTCCACTTATGATCAGTCAGTTTACGACTCTTTTTCAGGATTTGCCGGAATATTACGCTACCCTACGTACCTATTTGCAAAACGCGCCGAATGACCTGTTGCAAGCTATCGGCTCACGGCTACCCATCGAACTATCGCTACCCATTGCTCAGATCTCATCCGCAGCGACGGCTGGCACTACGGTAGAAGCTACCGATCCGATTGGGTTGCTTGGACAGGCACTCAGCAATATTGGTACTATGCTCTTTATGATCATAGGCGTTCTACTGCTTGCCTATTACTGGTTGGTCGAAGGCGATATGATTATTCGACGCTTTGTATTTCGTGCCCGCTTGGAACAACGGGAGAAAATTCGCGAAATTATTACGGAGATTGAAGGCAAAATTGGTGGCTACTTTCGTGGTCAACTTTTCTTGTGTGCCATTGTTGGGTCAATGTCTCTCCTTGCCTTTTTGATCATCGGCGTACCCAATGCCCTCATTTTGGGCTTGATTATTGGCATTACGGAAGCGGTGCCACTTCTTGGCCCTACCTTGGGCGCTGTACCGGCGCTTTTAATGACGCTTTCTACCGCACCAGAAAAGACAATCTGGGTTATTCTGGCTTTGGTAGTCATTCAGAGTGTAGAGAGCAATTTTTTGGTGGTGCGGGTCATGGATAAATCAGTTGGCGTGAATGCCCTCATTACCATGCTTGCGCTTGGCGCCTTCGGTTTACTCTTTGGGTTTGTCGGAGCCGTTCTGGCTATTCCACTGGCGGCTATTCTGCAGATTCTATTTAGTAGGCTAGTCTTTAGCGCACCTACGCCCGAAAAAGTATTAGCCACACCAGAGGCGGGTCAGCAGGCGCGTAACCGATTTTCCGTGCTTCGCCTAGAGGCACAGGAACTGGCGCAAGATGTGCGCAAACAGGCACGCAACAGTACCCAAGCACAGGTCTATGACACCCAAAGCGAACAGGCGGAAGACATGATTGAAACGGTGGCCGGCAATCTAGAAAGCTATTTGCTACAGCAGGAGCGCAGGTAGTGAAACATCTTACCTTGACGATTACAACGACCATGGCAACCTTTGCCGTGATCCTGATTGTCTGGCAACTGCGTAGCATTGTTTTACTTTTTCTTTTCTCTATCATCTTCGCGGCGGCCTTTCGCAGCCCAATTGAGTATCTAATCCAACGCGGCTACCGCCGCTGGTTAGCGATGTTGCTCGTCTATGGCCTGGGGTTGGTTGGCCTGAGTGCGTTGGTTGGTTTTCTCGTTTTCCCCTGGGCGCGCGAACTTGGTGCATTAACCGACGATCTGGCGCAATTGTATGAACGTGGCTATAGTTTGGTGCAAGGTAGCGCGGCGGCCAACAATGCGCTTTTGCGACGTCTCCCGTCTGTTGAAGTCGTCGGCCAAGTATTACTCGAAAGCCAACCGACAGCTCTAGCTAGGCATGTTTTGGGCTTTACGCAGGATTTTGCCGCCTTTATTGGCCAGGCCCTGCTTGCCATTGTGCTAAGCATCTACTGGGCCGCCGATCAACTCCACTTTGAACGCTTGTGGCTGTCGCTCTTGGCGCCTGGGCAACGGACGCGGATGCGCGACCTTTGGTACATGCTGGAAGATAATATCGGTGCCTATATTCGGAGTGAAGTCCTACAGAGTGTGATCGCCGGTGCGCTATTAACCCTGGGCTTTTGGCTGATGGGGCTGGACTATCCTTTTTTGCTTGCTGTCATTGGTTCCGTCGCCTGGTTTATTCCCCTGGTCGGCGCCCTCTTTGCGATAGTACTGATTGCCGCCCTTGCCTTGCTCAATGGTCCCGTACTGGCGATCGCCGCAGCCCTCTACACCATTGCTATTTTCTTTCTACTAGAGTTCGTGGTTGGGCCACGCATCTATGACCGTAGCAAATATGGGGCGATTCTGGTTATTCTGATGATGATGGCAATGGTTGATGCAATGGGCGTCGTCGGTCTCTTGTTGGCGCCGCCCCTGGCTTTAACCATCCAAATTATTTGGGATGAACTGTTGAAAGCGCCGACAGCGCCATTGCCAGTGGTACCAGAGCCGGCTACGATGATTACCTTTCGTGATCTGGAAGATCAACTGGCCAAAGTGCGCGCAGTTGTAAGTAGTACAGAAACGCAATCACCACGCGCCAGAAATATGGTCGAGCGGTTAGAGCAGTTAGTCAAGGAAACACGCGAAGCAACAGGATAGGTCTAATATCTACTCGTGTCTGGCATTTTTTGCGAATGACACTGGATATTGGTAATTGGTAATTCTTCTCCTGTAAACCGAAAGTTTGCCAGCGTCCAGTATCTATAAAAACAGTACAAAGAAAGGATCGAATAATGGCACAGACAAAATATACTGATGGAGATCGCATTCCCGATAAAATTGTCCTACGTACATGGCCTAAGATGCTCTTTCTATGGCCGTCGGCAGTAACTGCATTGGTCGCAGGGATTGGCACAAGCCTTAGTGGAGAAATGAATACGCGTGGGGAACTTTGGGGCACGTTCTTTCTTGTCGTCTTCGCCTTGAATTTGATGATCATTACATTTGAATTTCCGCGCAGTACTTCCCTGACGTTGGTTTTGGCCTGTGTCGCGCTAACCTGGATCTTCGTTGAAGTGAATCGTCGCTATAATATTATCGCCCCCCTGCGCGATTTTATTGAATCGCTGGAACTAGCCGCCAGGCCCGATTTCTACTTTGCCGTTTTTGTTATTTACCTATTACTCTTACTCGGCATGTTTATCAGCACACGGTTTAATTATTGGGAAATTAGCAACAACGAACTCTTGCACCACAAGGGGATGATGCAAGATGTGGAACGTTTTTCAACGGATGGCCTACAATATTCAAAACAGATTAGCGATTTTTTTGAACATTTGATTGGCCGCTCAGGTCGGTTAGTTATCAAAACGCCTGCTTTTGAACAGCCAATTGTATTAGACAATGTGCTTGGTATCAATCAGGTTGCCACAACGCTGGATAGCATGATGGAATCTCGACGCGTAGTTGTCAATCATGCACCCGAGCAGCAAGTGGTCGAAGTGCGTGAAAATCAGGCGTAAAGGCGGTCGTTTGCTTTATGACCACTGAAGTCATTGCGACAACGAATAAGGAAACGCTGCAACAATTCTCGACTTGGCATTTGCTAAAAACGACCTTGTTGGAATGGAATGCCGACAATGCCGCGCACCTGTCCGCGGCGCTTGCCTATTACACATTTTTTTCGCTTGCCCCGATTATTATCATTGCCACGGCTATCGCAGGGCTGGTCTATGGTCGCGAGGCCGCACGCGGTGAATTAGTCCATCAGATTGGAGTTTACATTGGCTATGATGCGGCAGAGCTGATGCAGACCATTCTCAAGAATGCCAATGCCTCGACTTCAAATGTCGTCGCCATCACTGGTCTTATTTTTTTACTCTATGGGGCCACAGGCGTCTTTAGTGAGCTAAAGAGTTCACTTAACCTGATTTGGGATGCGCCACCGCGCAATGACAGATCCTGGCGCACGATCCTCACCCATCAACTCTTTGCCCTGGCGATGGTATTGGGTTGCGGTTTCTTACTCTTGTTGTCGTTGATAATTAGCACAACATTGGCGGCAGCAACGAATTGGATCAATCACCAGTGGCCGGGGATGGGTGTCACCACCCAAATCGTTACCTTTTTGATCTCCTTTTTGTTAACAATTCTGATCTTTGGGGTGATCTACCAATTTCTGCCCGACGTAACGGTGGCCTGGCGCGATGTTTGGAGCGGCGCGGTGGCGACGGCGCTGCTTTTCTCGATCGGGCGCTATTTAATTAGCCTCTATTTAAGTTATAGCCCGATTGGGTCTATGTATGGCACCGCTGGTTCTTTAGCGCTTTTGTTGCTTTGGATTTACTATTCGGCACAGGTTTTCTTTCTAGGAGCAGAATTTACCCAGGTCTATGCCCGCACCAAAGGTACACGCTGGCGCGAACATGAATTGTTAGAAGAGGAGCTACCGGTAGAAGAAGTACCACTGGTCGAGACCGAGTCAACCACACGCAGCAAGTTGACAAAATCCACTAGAGAATTGGTGACAGCGATTGGGGTTTTGACGTTGGTGTCGGTGATTAATCTAGTGCGCGGCCCACTCCGCAAATAAACGTAGGTGCGCGCCCAGGGATCCCTGGGCGCGCACCTACGGTAACGCGCGCAGCCTATTTACTATCGACTTGTTCGCATCCAGTAGCCCACATCGCTATAATGTGTATACAACGCTGATTCATAATCACGCTGAATGGATGTAAAAATCAGCGACATGACCAATCTTGCCATCGGTCGCGTCAATTGTAAAGCCAACCAAATCATACGCTCTACGTAACATGACATTATCTCCTTTTAACTTGAAGCCTTCTTTTGCACCCACTTGCCTTTGTCATTCTTCTCATAGCCTTTTTTCACGGCGGCCCAGGCCACACGATGGGCGGTTTCTTCACGCGTAGCACCTTCGCGTCGCTCTTCCGGATCTTTGTATTGATCCCAGGCACTGTTATAAGCTTCTTTGTAAATTTCCTAGGCGTGCTTCGGTAAATTATCTTGCACCGAGTCCGGCAGTTCGATAACTTTGGTATAGGACATTATTTACTCCTTGGTCATTGGGTATTAGGTATTGGTTACTAGGTATTGGTTATTGTTTGGCTGTTATACCAATAACCAATACCTAGTAGCATCTAGGCCGCCACTGGTTCAATTTCATGCTCATGTTGCAGACCGATGATGCGTTCGACTTCGTTAAAGTTATCAACATCAGCAAAAACAGCGACTAATGTATCGCCTTGCTGAAAACTATCTTCGTACAGATAGGCGTCTGTTTCGGCGGCGCTGCTGGCAATTAAGGTGCTAAAGATAAAGCTAAAGAATGCACCGATGATAGCGCCATATAAGCCAATTTCCAACATGATCGTAACCGGTGTTGTAGCAATGAAGCCATTGAATTCAGGAAAGTAGAAGCGCTGAAAAGCGCCGTAGATCAAACCTAACACACCACCGGCCACTGCACCAAGCAGAACGCCCGTTATGATCGCCTCGCGCTTGGCACGCGGTCGTGCCTGTTCGTCATCCTTATAAACAGCGATCTCCTCAATTGGTATCATGATGAGTTCACTACGGGGAATACCCATCTGTTGCAAACGAGCAACCACTTGTCGCGCTTCTTTGTCTTCATTAAAGAGACGCAACGCAACTTGATGTTCCGATTGTTTAGCCAGCAGCGTCAAGCGGTTATGGAAGGTGCGCACCTCTTCATATTGGCGACCAACCATGGTGTGCAATGCTAGTGGCAGGTCAGAAGCTTCCGCCTTTGCATAGGCTTGTAACGTATTCGTTTCTAGTTCTGCCAATTCTGACAGTAAGATGCGGTGACGCCGTTGGCGACGAATAAGCAGAGCTGATTTCAAATCCATCCAGCCACGTTGAAAGAAGCCGAAAGAGAAGCCCGCTTCCAGCGAAGAATCAGTCACTTGTGCTCCATTGCGTTGCAGTTCATGCGTAAAACGAGCGCGTTGCTGGGCGTAGGCTTTCAGCAAAAGCTTGAGCGCGCGATTTTCGACCTGTCCGGCGGCAGCGTAGATATTTTTTTTACTTTCATTGTTGATCTGAATCAACGCATCGAGCGTCGTTTGTACTTCATGTTGATTGGTCATGCTTATTCCTGCCTTTTGCTATTTTCCATACGAAACAAGCGGTGTTAATAGCGCAAAATTGCGGCTAGTGCTTCTCCAGCAGGCGCCTTACTCGGTTCAATTGTGTAAACCTCGCCGCCATTTAGCAGCGTATGTACAGCAGCAAAATCAACTAAATCTTCAGCGCCTGTCTGCCGTTCATCGGTAAGGTAAACCTTGTTTTCATCGGGGGCAAAGCGACCCCAAATTGATCCATTTGGCACCATAAAAAGGGTGTCTACTCGCTGGAAATAGGCAGCCGGTGCAATTTGTTCAATGGTATGAGCCGATCGCCCATCATTTGTACCGGCCAAATGGTGATAGCGGTCCAGCGCTGTCTGGCGCTCTTGCGCAAAGAGAGGTTCGACAATTGTCCATGCGCGCTCGTGCAACTCTGCGGTTGTGAGCGCATCAGGATCACTATCAACCCCCTCCTCCACGAGCGACTTATATTGATTGACTTGCTGGTAGTGTCCGCGCAAAGAATCAACGCCAACGATCACCAAAGGTTGGTGCTTACCCACCGCAATGACATCGCGTACACCATTATCAAGTTGACGGAAGAAGCGTACAATATTCTCGGTTGTCTCGGCCTCGTCTCCACCCCCGCCCTGCCCGTGAAAAATAGCAGCGCCACGTCCGCCCCCTATACTGAC
>Ga0163153_10006365_pt1 | contig 13341 bp, 5 predicted proteins | sample OliLakLV19MP6IB1_FD_148629 | JGI IMG/M metagenome (GOLD analysis project Ga0163153, IMG submission 148629) | Freshwater microbial mat bacterial communities from Lake Vanda, McMurdo Dry Valleys, Antarctica - Oligotrophic Lake LV.19.MP6.IB-1 | ecosystem: Environmental > Aquatic > Freshwater > Lake... | reverse complement strand
GCCTGTCACCAACAGCCATGATACGGTCCAGCTTGCCCCAATCAGCAGGCCGGTAATCAGACTGACCGCGCCAATGTAGAGCCAACGCTGTGTCCTATGCTCTAGCCAGTCTGGTTGTAACTCTTCGATATGAAAAATCGTCCGTGTCTGTCGAGAGAGTGCCTTTGCTAGCCAGGCTAGCCAGTGTGTCGTCTGGCTCTGGGAATAGCGTGAAGCGAGGCCACGGCGCTGAAACATCCGATCCACATAGGCAGTCAGCAGCCGTGTGCGCCACTGTTTTGCGCTAAGATTCACCCCTGTTGTCTCAGCCTCTAGCGCGCGGTGGCTGACCAGCAAAAGGTTAAGCACGAGCGGGGATTGAGCCATTTTACGCAGACTGGCATCCCGTTCCAGTAGTTCACGCAATGAATTCAACGGCGCGCCGCCATGCGCCAGATAGCTGTCAATCTGTTGATGGGTGAGGGGCTGTATACAGAGCGCGTCCGACAATTGTAGTTGTGTGCCGAGCGCTTCATAGTCAGTAAGGCGACTGCAAACTGCCAGTTTGGTCAGTCGATGCGTTTGGCGAAAGCGATTGATGGCTTCAATACAGGCGCTCCGTTTTTCCTGGGCTACTTCATCCAGACCATCCAACAGGAGTAGAAGCTGTTCCCTTTCAATCCACTTCATCGCAATCGGGCGCGGTGAGTCGTAGCGTTTTTCCAGTTCATCCGCCAACCATTCCGTCATAGGTAACGCACGCTCTGCCCACGACGCTAGGTGAAAAACGACAGGCATCGGGTGATCTTCCACTGGCTGCGTTCTTTCCAGCAAAGCCGCGGCCAGCGTGAGGAGCAATGTCGTTTTGCCGGCGCCAGGCGCGCCCAGAATCAAGAGTTGACCATCCATTTGCTCAAATGTAGCCAGGATGGACAGACCAGGGGCAAGCGCCTGTGGACTTTGGTGTGGACGTTGGAGCACCCCATCCCAAGGATAGGCGACCCTGTTGGCATCTTTGACCAATCCCAGCGGAATCAACGTGCGGTCAAATAGGGAGGAAGCCAACACACCATCCACCCAGAAGGCTTTAACTTTGTGCAGCAGCCGTTGGCGGTTGGGGTCACAAAGAGGCGCAGCACAAGGAGGAGGGGCGGGGGCAGGCGCCGGTACGTAAATGCGGTTGAAGCCGTCGCCGACGGTCGTGGGAGAGGGCAAATGGATGACGCTGCGTTCGCCACGCGCGGCCTTGACAAAGGTTATCCGCAGCTCTTCCGCAATCGCCAGATGGTCGGCGAGGCGCTCGGCCGTTTCAAGCGAAGGGCGGCGTGTATCGGATTCGATCTTACGGATCAATTCGTTGGAGCAGAGCGCCAGACGAGCCAGTTCATCCTGCGTCAACCGGAGTGCATTGCGCCGCAATTTCATCCACTGCCCAAAAGAGGCGCCAACTTCATTTGGTTGCTCCATACGGCCTCTCCATTCCTGTCCATACCACTGTGTACTACCCCTCGTACCGCCCATTGTACCATAAAACCGGTACAATGGGCAACGCTTTTTGTGGTACTTTACAGGGCAATCGCGACCTTGGTTACCCAGGCGTTGAAACGCCCGTCTACTAAGGCAAGTCCGCTGAAGCGGACTGGGTTGCTCAGTCCGCTTCAGCGGACTTGCCTTAGTAGACACCGGTTTTAACCGGTGGGGTGAACGAGGTCGCGATTGCCCTGTGGTACTTTAGCCACGTAAAGAATTCGTAGATTCTCAACTACAAACTATAATAACAGGAGGTCCCAATGGCACACTCCATCGCTCCCCAATCACCAAGCAAGGTCTATCCATTTTCGCGCGCGCATCGCTGGCGTTTGCTTTTGCTCACGTTGCTTTGGCCGCTTGCTGCGCTCGGCTGTGGCACTTTCACCTATATCACAGAAGTAATCCGTAATCAAGATAAGACCCATAGCGCCAACGTCACCCTGCAGATCGAGATTGACCAGAATGTTTTTAATCAACTGAAAAAGGAAGGATCCACCTTCGACTCCACCCAAGCGCCGCCAGGGTGGACGGTTGAAGATAAGGAGGGTGGACGGATCACAACCATGCGGCGGCACATTGCCACGTTGGCCGAACTCCAACAACTGCCCCAAGCGCTCGCGGGTGAGGAAGACACTTCGCCCCTCATCCAGGCGACCGACGTCCAGGTGAATGAGGTTGTCTCCGGCTCCTTTGAATATATCGCCACGACCACCGTGGTGATCCCGGATCAGGAGCCAACTGAATCCACTCCAGCAGCGGAAGGTGACGTATGGGCCGATCTTTTTAACTCGATGACCGTGGAATCGCCCGAACTGAAACAGGCTATCGAGGCGGCCGGTCAGGCGCGCTTTGTCGTCGAACTGCTCTTGCCCGGCACCATTACCGAGACAACCACCAACAGTCAGCCCGGCGGTGAGATCACGCTGGATGGTCGGGCGCGCTGGACGCTGGCCGCGGACAAACCCGGCACCTATGTCGTACAGGCCAAAGGGGTTTCGGAGCCGATGATTACCCTTGATCGCGTGAACGGGCCCCGGTTTAGTGCCATCAAATTAACGGGGCGTGGCTTTGAGGCTAGTGGTAGCGGTAAGCGTGTCCATGTCAACATCTTCTGGGAAGGCAAACAGCGCTGGACGATTGACACGACCACCAATCAAGGCGAGTTGCCGGAGACATGGATCTGGGTTCCCGGCGACGCAGCCGTTGGCAGCAACAAAGTTTGGGCGGAAGAAGGCGCAAGCGGGCGCAAGTCGAATGAAATTCAGGTGGAGGTGGGCACCGTTTCCCCGCAACAACTGATCGACAACCTGGACGCCGTCCTCGAACAATATCTGCAGACGATCCCAGCCAACGAACACGGCTGGACGAGTGGGGCAGCCTGGAACATGGCATACGCCGCCGGCATCGTGGAAGATGTTCGGTTTCGCTGCGGTTGGTATCAGGGTGAGGTGTTAGGGTTGCTCAATCGCATTCGCTTTGACCCCAACATCGAGAATCGAGCCAGGATGGATGGGCTTGCCTATGGACCCATGTTTTCAGGGTTAACCACTCTGCCGGTGGCGCATACCTTTGCGGTCATCTGGCCCTATGGTCCTGCGCTGCCCGCAGAAATGGCGCAGGCGTTGCCCTCCTCCTGGGAGACGGCGGGCATTGCCCTCGATCCCTGGCCAAAGCAAAAGCCCGAAATCTACGCGTTGAGCAGCGGCAGTGGCGACTGGGCGACCAATTCAATTTACTCGGCGCGCTGGCTGGTCGGCTCTGGGAAAAGCTATGTACTGCCAACCCCAATCCCTGAGGCCGATCGGAAATTGTTTCGCGGGGAATTTCCGGTCACAGGCGGTGTCTATTATTTACCCCCAGGCAAAACGCCCCTTGCGCCGGTCAGAGTGGTGGACGAAGCGTATGGTCAGCCGCAGAAATCCCTGATTGTGCGCTCGCCTGTCCGCTTAGAAATTCGCGATAGTGAAGGTCATCTGCTTAGCACAGAGGCAGAGACGCCCGGTTCTAACGAAATTCCCGTCAGCGAGGTCGTAGCCATGCCCAAACAAGGGGATGGCGTTGCGTGGTATGTGGCCTTGCCGGCCGGACAGTTTGACGTTACGATTATCGGCGTCGGTGACGGCGAATTCCATGTGATCACCAAAAATGTTGGTCAACCGGCTCAGGAGTATCCGCCGATTCCCATTACCGCCGGCGCATCCGCCACACTCGTGCTCAACGATGAAGCATCGGCCCAGCCGGTGCGCAGTGACACAGGCGAAGAATTCTTCCCAACCGCCATGGAACCACCTTCGCAACCCCCATCGATTGAGCAGAGCGCGGGTGTGAGTGAGACCAATCAAATCACCAACACTGAACAAATCACCAACACCGAACAGAGCAGTAGCGATTCTACCGCTCAACCGGCCGGTGATGACACAGCAACCGACACTGGCGCAGGCGCGACGGATGAACAAACAAACTCGACCGCTACGACCAATGATGCCGCTACCGCCACTGCTAATAATACCGCTGCCCAGGCTCTCCAGTCGGCAGAAGTAGAACCCAACCATAGCTTTGGTAAAGCCACCTGGATTGGCGTGGACACAGCCATCGAGGGTGCGCTCTTTCCCGCCGGCGATGCCGACTGGTATCGTTTCAACGTCGATCACCAGGGCGAACTGCAACTGGCGATCAGCAATGTAGCTGCCGATCTGACCATTGACCTGCGCGTCTGGAACGCCAATAAAGACGCGCTCAGTGGTTGGCTCAAGCCCCTAGCCGCCGGCGGCGACACTACGGGCGTTGTCGATCTGCCCGAAGCAGGCGCTTACTATCTGGAAATTATTGAGGATAGCGGCGCGCTGGCATCCGATCAACCCTACACACTACAAAGCACCTTTACACCGACGGCCGACACCGGCGAGCCAAACAATGGATTTGGCAGCGCCACACTCCTGGATTTCGCCACGCCGCTGCAAGCCAACATCCTGCCGCAGGGCGACGCCGATTGGTATCGTGTCGAGGTGGATCACCACGGCGAGCTTGTCGTGTCGATCGGGAATGTAGCCGAGGAGATGGTAATCGATCTGCGGCTTTGGAATGCCAACAAGGATGCCATCACGGGTTGGTTTAAACCCCAGGCCAAAGGCGGCGATACCACGGGTCTGATCGATCTGCCGACACCAGGCATCTATTACCTTGAAGTTCTGGAAGATAGCGGGGCGCAGCGTTCAAGTCAACCGTACATCATTCAGGCGAGCTTCACCCCCGCCGCCGATGCCAACGAGCCAAATAACAACTTTGGTATGGCCACGCCTTTGCCCTTTGGCGCGACGACGATGGTCAACATTCTACCTCAGGGCGATGCCGATTGGTACAGCCTAGAGGCAGCCGGACATGGTGAGTTGACGGTGGCAATCACAGACGCACCAGCGGAGTTAACCGTCGATTTCCGTCTCTGGAATGCCAACAAAGACGCGCTCAGTGGCTGGGTCAAACCGCTGACCAAGGGAGGCGACAATGTCAATTTTGTCGATCTGCCAGCACCCGGACTGTACTACCTGGAAGTGCTAGAGGACAGCGGTGCGGCGCGCGCCATTGAACCCTTCGCGCTCACCCTTACCTTTATGCCGGCTGTCGATCCCTTTGAACCCAATAACAGCTTTGGCAAGGCAAGCCCCCTGAGCATCGACCAATCTGTGCAGACCAATCTTCTACCCGCCGGCGATAACGATTGGCATTATCTGGATGTGACCCACCAAGGGGAACTGCAAATCATGATTAGCGATGTCCCCGCCAACCTCACGGTCGATGTACGCGTTTGGAACGCCAACAAGGATGCGATCAGCGGTTGGCTCAAGCCGCTGGCGAAAGGTGGTGACACGAGCGGCTTTGTCGATTTACCGGAACCAGGTCGCTACTACCTGGAGGTGGTAGAGGATAGTGGCAGCGAACGCGCGATCCAGCCCTTCACCTTGCAGACCCAATTCCGCAGTTCGGCGGACAATGGTGAACCCAACGACAGTATCGAGATTGCCACCCCAGTGGAGCTGGACACGACGATCCCAGCCAATATTCTGCCCGCCAACGACGCCGATTGGTGTCGGCTGGTAATCACTAGCACAGGCGAACTGCATGTCCTGATCACCAACGTTGCGCCCGAGCTTGAGCTTGCTATGCGTCTATGGGACGAAAGCAAGCAGTCAATCTCCGCCTGGGTCTACCCCTTGGCGGCCGGTGGTGACACAACCGCGGTTTTCCCGATTGCCCAGCCCGGCATCTACTACCTGGAAGTAGTGGACAATCGCGGCAGTCGCTCGATCCAGCCCTATCTGCTGCGCTTTAGTATGCAACCCATCGACCCGGCCACCGTCATCTTCACTTCGACGGTGACAGACACCGTCACCATCACCGATACATCCGCCGTCACGACGACCACGACCACTATCCTTACCATCATCACCACCACGGTCACCGCGTCGGGAACGACGACTGTTACCGCCGTAATCACCAACAGCGCCACCCTCACCGACACGGAAGTGACAACGCGCACGGAAGTGATTTCAGACACCGGTGCGTTGCATACACCGGCAATCCTTTACAGCTTGTCCATCGTTGCCGGCAACCCACCCGCTGGAATCGTCTTGTGGACAACACCAGCGCTCGCTTTGATCCCAGAGCAGAGGGTGCAGCAAAGGGCTGTCAACGGGGCCCAAAGGGCTCCCCCAGAACGGATGTTAGAGCGCAAGCTGTAGTTGTATATGCGCCTTCTCCCGCCCCGCACCCTCCGGCAGTGCAGCTTAATGCCGGCGTGGGTGCGGGGCAATTTATAGTTGAACCTGAACTAGATCACACCTGTGTAGAGGAAATGGCTGTTATGCGGCATGATGACTGGTTTGGGATCGGTGGGTGCGAAATTGTCGGCCCAGATAGTTGGGTCGTAATCGCGTTTGACAAAACAGGAACGGTGGACTGGTACAGCATACTTGAGTCCAATTTGCCGCGCCATTTTGACGCACCCAGGAAAGAAGGGAAATTCGCCTTCGCTAGGGTGGGTGGTCATAAAACCTAACTCTGGGCGAAGGGACGCTACCGCGCCCACCAACTCAGGTTGTTCGGCAAAGGTGTGGATCGGATCACCGGTAAGATATAAACGGCGGCCCTCACTTTCTATCACATAGCCAAGATGGGTTACATCCGGCGGCTTGATGCCGGTGCTCGGATCACCAGCCGGTGGCTTGGCATAGACAACATGCAGGGTATATCCAGCAACCGTAAGCGTGTCACCAGCGTCTACAATGGTTGTCTGTGCTTCCGGCAGACCCACTTCGTTGACGATGCGCCGAATGCTTTCAATCGGGCCGATCATCTGTACAGCCGGATTGGTTGCTTTCACCCGGCGCAATGTTTCGCTATGGGTGTGATCCAGGTGGTCGTGGGTCAAGATTACCACGTCGACGGGCAACGTTGCTTCGTCCACCGGCGGGGTGGTATGGACAAAGCGTTCTGCCGGTCGTTCGTGGGGAAAATAGGGATCGATGAGGGCAATTTTGCCGGCGGCATTCTTAAGAGCAAAGCTGCTCTGTTCAAACCAGTGAATAGCCACCGCGCCCAATGGCACAGTCAAGTTTACAAGTGGATGCATGAAAACGGTTCCCTTCCTAGTGTCAGTAGTCCGAGGAGTCCTCTGGACCCCAAAGTTCTGAGTCATCTCTGACAGCATTGCGGTATACTGAGTGTTGTTGGTTACTGCTGATATTCTTTATGATCTCACCTTACGCACTTCTCCCTGGAACAGCACTTTTGCTACCAGAGATAGCTGCGTAAGGTGAGTTATGATTATAAACCGATCAATGCTATCGCACCAGTCATCATGGTAATAGTTTCTCATCAATAAAATAAGAGGAGTCAGGTACGGGGCGTACCTGACTCCTCTTATTTTATTGATAATACAACTAAACAATACTGCTTATAGCCCCACAACCACTTTTTGTCCCTCTTCTACCCCAGCGATGATCTCCACCAGGTCACTGCCCAGTACGCCTACGGCTACTGTGATCCGCCGCGTTGTTTCGCCCTCTTGAAGCATCACATAGTAGATCTGATCTTCTTCGTGTAAAGCGCTGCGCGGAATCACCAAAGCGTTTGGTTTACTCTTTAAGCGTATATTGACCGCGACCGAAATGCCTTCGTTTAAGGCGCTATTGTCCTCAGCCTTCACCAATTCCACTTCAGTAAGCGATCCCTGGCTGGTGCCAAAAGGACGGGGCAAGGCCGTAATGGTGCCCGGCAATACCGTTGCGCCAAGACTGGCCGTACTAATGTCTGCGGCCATTCCTTCCTGGAGTGCTTCCAATTGTGTGCGGGGTAAGTTGAGTTCGATCTTATAGCTACCCGCTTCGACAATGCGCGCCACCGCAACATAAGCTTGGGCAGCCAACTGTTCACCATTGGCCGGCATCTTAATAAAGCGCACTTCACCCGCAAAGGGCGCTTCAATCTGCCCCTCAAGAATTGATTGCTTTACGCGTGCAACAGCAAGCTCGGCGCGCTTAAAATTTAGCTCAAGCACAGGATCAATTTCCTCGGTAATCTGATCAAGATTCAGTTGTGCCAGTTCAACTTGAGCAGTGCGAATCTGGTCGACATTGGACTTTGGACTATTGGCTGGTAGATTGATCCCAGATTCTTCATTGGTGAGCAAAAGCTTGGCGATATCCAAGTTAATTTCTGCCTGCTGACGGCGATAGGCTAGTGCATCCTGCGCCTGCTTGAGATTTTCCTTGGCAATGGCAAGGCCGATCAAGGCTGACTCCAGATCAAGTTCCAAAATCTCACTGTCCAAAATGGCAATAACGTCGCCGGCTTGCACAGCATCGCCATCTTCGACATAGACTTCAGTGACTTGTCCGCTGCGCCGAAAGAAGAGATCTTCTTCGCGCACAGGCGTCACCCGCCCGGTTAAGATTTCCTCCTGTACCACTTCACCACGCTGCACTGTATAACTTTCTTGGGTGATAGCCGGTGCGGCATTCCCGGTTAATTGTCCTGGTAGGTTGATGGGGATTGGCGTTGGTGTTGGTCGCCCCAGTCGACAGCCGGACAGTACAAAGATAAGGAGAAATAAGCATAAACGTTGAACATATAGCTCTCCAGAAAAGTTTTGTCCCATTCTTGCACTGAAGAGTCCCAAAGGGAACCCCGTACAAAACTTTTCTGGGAAATGATATTTGGTAGAGATACGCGACTTCATAAACCCATCCTAAATCGTATAATGCACCTGTGAAGCAGCAAATGGACTGTAAAATTTTTTAGTGCGTCTATGTGTGTCCTAATGAATATAGAGTATATCAAAGGGAACAGGTAGACAAATTAACAAATTGTTAGTTGTCGTATGGTATATATGATTTTAGCATTAAATACAACGAAAATAATAGGCAATTTCACACATATTACCTATCTACTTTACACTTTTGTATTGTAATTTCACCTACGTATCCCTAACTTTGCTTACAAAACTACAAAATCTGCAACAAATGGCATAGGGGCATAGACAAAAGGTATGTTACTTAATACATAAATTAAGATTATACTAAATTAGATTTGTATTATGTAATTTATCAATAAATAAAAGGAAATTTATTGTGGAAGCACCAAACCATCTATCGAGTACCTCTTCAGTGAATCACGATTCACCCATGATTAACCCGGCCTTTCTACCAGAGCTAGATCTGAAAGTCTATGCACGGGTGCTTTGGCATTGGAGTTGGCTGATCCTACTCTGTATCGTCATTGCCGCCGGCGGCGCCTATGTGGCCAGCATCTTATCCGTGCCAATCTATCAAGCATCAACCACGTTGCTGATTGATGAGGCGCGCAACCCCAATGCCAGTTACCAAGATTTGCTCACCAGTGAGCGGATTGCGCGCACCTATGCCGAACTCATGCGGCGTACAACCACCATGACCAAAGTCGCAGAAAGCTTTGGCATTGAGGTTGCAGTCTTGAACGCGGCGGTTACCAACATCAATGTTACACCGATCCGCGACACACAGCTTATTAAAATTGAAATTGAAGGAGTTTCACCAGAGTTGGTTGCCGCGGTAACCGATACCTTACCGCAGGTCTTTATTACAGAAATTAATGAAGTTCAAACGCAACGCTTTGCTGAATCGAAAACTAGTTTAGAACAACAGCTTAGTACCCTTAGTAATGAGGTCGAGTTGAAACAAGTTGCGATTGATCAGATTGGCAACTCACGAACCGCCGAAGAGGAAGTTCGGCTGGGCGAACACCGCAATGAGTTAACTCAGTATAAAAATAGCTATGCGAATGTATTACGCAGCTATGAAGAGTTACGACTGACAGAAGTGCAATCGGTGGATAGTATTGTCGTGGTAGAAAAAGCGCAAATCTCTGGGGTACCCATCCGACCGCGCACGCTGACCAATGTATTATTGGCCATGATCGTAGGCGGCATGTTGGCGCTGGGCATTATCTTTTTGGTCGAATATTTGGATGATCGGATTAAGACGCCACAGGACCTTTATAAAGTTATCAACACCCCGATTCTGGGTACCATTGCCCAAATTCCCAACAATAGCGGACGCAAGAAGGATGACGAAGTTTTGCGCCAGGAGTCTCTGATCACGGCCAGTCAGCCACGCCATCCCATTACCGAGGCTTATCGCAGCTTACGCACGAGTCTGCAATTTTCCAGCATTGATGACAACCTGAACACGCTGCTGGTTACCAGTGCCACCCCCGGCGAAGGCAAGACGACTACAGCCGCCAATCTCGCCGTAGTGCTGGCCCAGTCAGGGCGTTCGGTAATCTTGGTGGATGCAGACATTCGCAAACCCCAGCAACACAAAATCTTTAACATGCCCAAAAGCCCTGGTCTTACCGATGCAATGGTAGCCACTAATTCACCATTGGCTTTTTTCTTACGGGAAACAGCTATCCCCAACTTACGTATCATGACGAGCGGAAAAGAGGCACCCAACCCAGCAGAGCTACTTGGTTCTAAGCGCATGAAACAGTTGATTGAAGCGCTAAGTACAGAAGCCGAAGTGCTGCTGTTTGATGCACCTCCGCTTCTTGCCGTGACCGACGCGCAGATCTTATCCAGCCAAGTACAGGGAGTTTTGCTGGTAGTAAATACGGAAAAGACGCCACGCGCGGTGGTGGCGCGTGCGGCGGAATCGCTCATGCGCGGCAATGGTCGGCTGCTGGGCGCGGTCTTGAATCGTTTAGCTCGATCCGCACGTGGTTATTACTACTATTACGATTCTTACGCCTACTACTATGAAGAGGAGCGCACAGCCGAACCAACGGAGGCAGCAAAACCAAAACAAAAGCGCCGCCCAGAGAAGCTCGTGGCTGCTCCGGGTGGGGCAACCTTCTTTACCGGAAAATTTCAACCAAAGGCCGAGGTGAATGGCTTCTATCAACTCCAATCTGATAAACCGAATTTGTAAATAGTCTACTTTGGTTACGTACGGTTGGGCAATCGTTTCGTGTACACGAAACGATTGCCCAACCGTACGTACTATATAGATGATTCAGTACAGATAATTCAGCAAGGCAAATGTAAGTTGATAAAAACCGGTAGTTAGGGTATAATAAGGTCTACACAATTGCCTGGGAACGCACCCTTCCTTGCCGATAGCCGGCAGTGATGATAACAGAACTGGCTGTGTTCCCAGCTTCTGTCCCATGAGGAGTAGCCAGAGTCACCAAGATGCCTTCTATACTTATTATCTGTACAGCCAATCAGTGTCGCTCACCCGTGGCCGAGGCGCTGTTGCGCCGTCAACTTGCCGAACATGATAGTGCCACACCCTGGATCGTAGAATCTGCCGGAACTTGGGCTGTTGGTGCGCGACCGGCTCATGCCCAAATGGGCAAGGTGGCCGAGGAAGCGGGTCTTGATCTAAGCCGGCATCGGGCGCGTAATGTGGAAGAGCTAGCGCTGAATACCTATGATCTCATCTTGACGATGGAACAGAACCATAAAGAGGCGTTGCAGGTTGAGTTTCCCCAGATATCCGGTCGGGTCTATCAATTGACTGAAATGGTTGGTATGAAATATGACATTGCTGACCCGATTGGTGGTGGCTTAGACGACTTCCGCCGCACACTCCAGGAATTGAAACGTTTGATTGCATTTGGTCTACCACGGATCATAACATTGGCAGCAACGCAACCGCCCGCAATTCCGTCAGATTCAAGCAAACCCAGTACGGTGCATAGCCTGTCATGATGCAAGATATTTATGACCTACCACATGTGCAACACAAAGCGCGCTGGCGCATTGGCCCCAAAATTATTCTGGGGACTGTGCTAGGGCTATTGCTGTGTGTGCTGATCTTTAAAGTGGTACGTATTGCCCTTTATCTGCAAAGTGCCTATAGCGCCGGCACGCAATTTGCTCAAGTGATGGGCAATGATTTGAATGAGGAGCGCTATACGCTGGCTGGATCATTTTTGGTGGAGAGCGCCACAGCCCTGACCAATGCCGATCGCGAACTAGGCTTTTTTCGACCGTTCCTGCAACAGCTTCACGTTCTGCCACTCTTTGGCCCTACCCTGGCGGCCATTGCACCCCTCTCTACAGCCAGCAGTGAATTAGCCCAGATCGCGGTCACCACCTATCCGATTATACAGCCGGTTCTGCTCGCGCCCGCGGGTGCTTCACCGCTTAGTCAACTGCCCCCTGCGCTGGCCGCGGCCCAGCCAAAAGTAGCAGAGATCAGCGCACGCGCGGCACGGGTAGAGCAAACTCTGCGCACCATCAACCCCGCTGAACTGGTGGTTGGGTTGCAAGAGCCAGCAGCGGCATTGCAGGCAGCCGTTGCGCTGATCGCGCCCGGCCTGCGGATGGGCGCTTATCTGCCGGAGATGCTGGGTATTGGTCAAACCCACACCTATCTGGTCTTAGCCCAAAACAATCATGAATTGCGCGCCACCGGCGGCTTTGTTACGGCCATCGGCCGGGTAACGGTGGCCGATGGGCGTATTGTCGGCATGGATTTTGTCGACAGCTATGACAAGAGCGTCAGCCGGATCGACCTTTCACTCCCACGCGCGTCACAGCCGGTGCAACACTATATGGGCATCGAAGTCATGCTCCTGCGCGATGCCAACTGGTCGCCCGATTTCCCAACGACCGCCCAAATTGCGCGCACGATTTATGGTCAACAAACCGGGCATACCATTGATGGCGTGATCTCGATTGATCTCCATGCAGTCGAGTTGATCGTTAGCGCCCTGGAACCACTGGATCTGCCCGGTCTGGATGAGCCGTTGACCAGCGCCACCGTGATCGAGCAGATTAAACAGTTCTGGGCTGCGCCCCTGGAAAGTGAGGCATCGCTGGCGAGTGGAGAAAAAGAGTGGTGGGAGCAACGCAAAGATTTTATTCCCTTGCTAGCAAAGTCCGCTGTCACCCGTATCCAACAGGGCAATTTTGACAAGTTGCGCATGATCAGCGCCCTGCAAAAAGCGCTAGACACACGCGCCATTCAACTTTGGCTGGCGAACCCGGCGGTGGCGCAAGAACTCGCTAGCTTGGGATGGGATGGTGGGCTGAAGCCGGCGGCGACCGGGGATTTTCTGGCCGTGGTCGACACCAACTTTGGCTACAACAAAGTCGATGCTGTGCTCGAACGCTCGCTGCAATATCAGGTGGAATGGCCTGATGGGCCGGCCCAACCAGGGGTGGCAACCGTCGCCATCACCTATCGCCACCCCTATGCACGTCCCGACTATCTCTGTGATCAGACGCCCCATTATGAAGATAGCTATGAAGAGATGATGGTGCGCTGTTATTACGACTATGTGCGCGTC
>Ga0163153_10006361_pt1 | contig 13346 bp, 15 predicted proteins | sample OliLakLV19MP6IB1_FD_148629 | JGI IMG/M metagenome (GOLD analysis project Ga0163153, IMG submission 148629) | Freshwater microbial mat bacterial communities from Lake Vanda, McMurdo Dry Valleys, Antarctica - Oligotrophic Lake LV.19.MP6.IB-1 | ecosystem: Environmental > Aquatic > Freshwater >... | reverse complement strand
CGAACGGGACGAGCAACATCGCCATCAGCACCACACGCGTCAACACGACCAACGCGCTCATGACGATCTGCCTGCACAGACCGGGCACGCGGGATCGCGCGGCACGCGCAGCTCGCGCCACTGCATCGTCAATGCGTCGAGCAGCAGCAGGCGCCCGGCCAGCGACGTGCCGACCCGCGCAAGCAGTTTCAATGCCTCGGCAGCCTGCATCGCGCCCACGATACCCACCAGCGGCGCGAACACGCCCATCGTCGCGCAGCGTGTCTCGTCGAGTTCCTGGCCCTCGCCGAACAGGCAGTGGTAGCAGGGCGACGTTGCCTCCGCCGTATCGAACACCGCCACCTGGCCGTCGAAGCGGATCGCTGCGCCCGAAACCAGCGGCTTGCCGGCGCGAACGCACGCGGCATTCACCGCATGGCGTGTGACGAAGTTGTCGGAGCAGTCGAGCACCACGTCGGCGGCTTCCACGAGACCCACCAGTGACGTGGGGTCGACGCGCGCGGCAATGCGCTCGATCCGGATGTCGGGATTGACGGCCGCCAGACGTTGCGCGGCCGCATCCACCTTCAATGCCCCGATATCGGCAGTGGCGTAGAGGATCTGCCGCTGCAGGTTGGTGAGGTCGACGCGGTCGGCGTCGCACAGCGTGAGCGTGCCCACGCCCGCCGCGGCGAGGAACTGCGCGGCCGGCGCGCCGAGACCGCCCATGCCGATAAAGAGCGCGTGCGCTTGTTCAAATCGCTCTTGTGCGTCCGGTCCCAGTTCCTGCAGCAGGATGTGGCGGCTGTAACGAAGGAGTTGCGTATCGTCCATGGCGTCATTGTGCCTCGGCCGGTGTGGTATGCGCGGGTTGGTGGTTGTACTGTTGATGGTGGCCCGGCGCGGGGCGACGCTTGCGCCACGCCTGCGATCGCGGCATTCAACGAAATGCCATTTGGCACCAACGAAAACGCCCGGCGCAATGGCCGGGCGTCTTGTTGCCGATACTGAGGAAGATGCGTTACTTGACCGGCACCACGTTGTTGCTGGCCACGGCCTTGGTCGAGGCGATAACCGGCGCGCCTTTCAGGTGATTCATCGCCTGCTGCAGCTGGAAGTCATCGCTGGCGCCGAACTCGAAGCGCGGCAACGCAGGTGCGACTTCGGCCTTGTTGACGCCATCGGGCTTCAGTTGCGTGCTGCCCGGGGCCGCGGATTCCGGCTTGGCAGCTTCGGGTTCCTTCGCGGCGCCGGCCTTGTTGGTCTCGAGGTGACGCTCGAGGTTGGCTTCGCGGATACGCGAACCGGTATCGCGGCCATCGTTGACGATGATGTCGGGTTCGATGCCCTTGGCCTGGATCGAGCGGCCCGACGGCGTGTAGTAGCGCGCCGTCGTGAGCTTGATGCCCGCGTTGTTGCCGAGTGGAAGGATCGTCTGTACCGAGCCCTTGCCGAAGGTCTGCGTGCCGATCACCGTGGCGCGCTTGTGGTCCTGCAGCGCCCCGGCGACGATCTCCGCGGCCGATGCCGTGCCGCCGTCGACCAGCACCACCATCGGCACCTTCTTGACCGCTGCGGGAAGGTCCTTGAAGAAGTCATCGCCACGCCGCGAATAGTTGTCCTTCGTGGCGTGCAGGCGCATCCGCGCGTCCGGCGTACGGCCGTCCGTGTAGACGACCAGCGCGTCCTTGGGCAGGAAGGCTGCGGACACCGCCACGGCCTGGTTCAACAGGCCGCCGGGGTCGCTGCGCATGTCGAGCACGAGGCCCTTCAGTTCGCCCTTGGCGTAGAAGTCCTTCAATGCGCGCGAAAGGTCTTCGCCGGTGCGCTCCTGGAAGTTGCGCACGCGGACGAAGCCATAGCCCGGCTCGATCATCTTGGCGCGCACGCTCTTGACGTTGATTTCCTCGCGCGTGATCGTGAAGACCAGTGGCGTATCGGCATCCTTGCGCACCACCGTAAGCACCACCTGCGTGCCCGGCTTGCCGCGCATCTTGTCGACAGCCTTGGACAGCGGCAGGCCGCGCGTGGCGGTGTCGTCGATCTTGACGATCAGGTCGCCGGCCTTGATGCCCGCGCGAAACGCCGGGGTGTCTTCGATGGGCGAGGTGACGCGGATGATGCCGTCTTCGACGCCCACTTCGATGCCGAGGCCGCCGAATTTGCCCTGCGTCGAAACCTGCAGCTCCTTGAACGCGTCGGCGTCGAGGAAGTCGGAGTGCGGGTCGAGGCCGCGCACCATGCCGTGGATGGCTTCCTTGATGAGCTTGTCATCAGGCACCGTCTCGACGTAGTCGCTCTTGATCTTGCCGAAGACGGCGGACAGGAGCTGCAGATCCTCGTACGGGATCGGTGTCTTCGCCTCGCGCTGCGCGATGGCGGAGAAGTTGAGCGAGATCAGCACGCCCATCACGGTACCCAGCCCGACCAGTCCCGCCTTCTTCCAGCGGTCACCCTTCTTGGTCGGTTCCTGATTGCCCATCTTCATTGCATGGCTCCTGCCTTCGATCGAAGGCGTGGTTAAGGCTTGTCAGGGCGGGATCGGCCGCCCCTTCCGTCGACGCATATGGGACCAGTATACGCCGCGCATCGTGTCCGCCAACGCGACAAAAATACCTGTGGTAAACACCTTTTGTTCGCCTGCAATCCCTTTTACGGCGGGACCCGTCGAATGGATGATCGGAGCCCATCCTTAAGGTGGGCTGAACGACGCCGATTGCAAGCTTGGGCCGCGGCTCTCGGCAACTAGTTCCCGGACACATCGACCAGCGAGCTACCGGTCATCTCAGCGGGTTGCGGCAGGCCCATCAGGGCAAGGATGGTGGGCGCGATGTCTTGCAGCGCCCCCCCGCCGCGCACCCGCGCCGGCCGGCCGACATAGAGGAACGGCACCCGGTTGAGCGTATGCGCCGTGTGGGCTTGATGCGTGGCCGAATCGTGCATCATCTCGGCATTGCCATGGTCGGCGGTGATCAGCACCTCGCCGCCGGCCCGCCGCGCGGCATCCACCACCCGCCCGACGGCCACGTCCAGGGCCTCCACCGCCGCCCGCGCGGCCGCGAAGTCGCCGGTATGGCCGACCATGTCGCCGTTGGCGAGGTTGCAGACGACGACGTCGTAGCGACCCGATCCGATCGCGGCCACCAGCCTGTCGGTGACCTCGGGCGCGCTCATCTCGGGCTTCAAGTCGTACGTGGCCACTTGCGGTGACGGCACGAGGATGCGGTCCTCACCCGGATAGGCGCTTTCGACGCCACCGTTGAAGAAATAGGTGACGTGCGCGTACTTCTCCGTTTCGGCGATCCGCAGCTGCGCGAGGCCGAGGGAGGCCAGGTACTCGCCCAGGCTGTTGCGGATCGTCTGCGGCGCAAAGGCCACCGGCAGGTGCGCGAATTCCTCGCCGTAGGACGTGAGGCACACATAGGCGCCCAGTGCCGGTACCCGCGACCGCGCAAAGCCGTCGAAGGCGGGGTCGGTCAGCGTGCGGGTCAGCTGCCGCGCGCGATCCGCCCGGAAATTCATGCACACCATCACGTCCCCGTCGGCGACGACGGCCGCGTGTCCGGCGGCATCGAGGATGGCGGTGGCCTTGACGAATTCGTCGTTCTCGCCGCGCGCGTAGGCGGCATCCAGCCCGGCCAGCGCCGTCGGCGCCGTAAACGGCGCGCGGCCGTCGACGAGCAGGTCGTAGGCCTGCTGCTGGCGGTCCCAGCGCTGGTCCCGGTCCATCGCGTAGTAACGGCCGACAATCGACGCAATCCGCGCGCCCGGGTGCGCGGCGCATGCGACATCCATCGCCGCCAGCGACGCGGCAGCGCTGCGCGGCGGCGTGTCGCGGCCGTCGAGAAAGGCATGAACCAGGATGCGCTTGACGCCACCCTTGGCGGCCAGAGCCACCAGCGCGGCCAGCTGGCGCTCGTGGCTGTGCACGCCGCCCGGCGAGAGCAGTCCCATCACGTGTAGCGCGCTGTTGCGCACCACGGCGGTGGCGATGGCGGCACCCAGCACCGGATTTGCCGCAAATTCGCCGGTCGCGATCGCGTGATCGATCCGCGTGAAGTCCTGGTAGATCACGCGGCCCGCGCCGATGTTGAGGTGGCCGACCTCCGAATTGCCCATCTGGCCCTCGGGCAGGCCAACGTGCAGTTCCGACGCATCGATGGTGGTGTGCGGCGACGACGCCAGCAGCGCGCGCCAGTGCGGCATCCGCGCGTTGGAGATGGCGTTGTCCGGCGCGTCCTCGCGGCTGCCGAAGCCATCGAGGATCAGCAGCACCACGGGGCGCACCGCCGGCACGACGGCGGCACGGGCGGCGGCGGGAGCGGCAAGTGTGTCACTCATGCGAAGGGGCCAGGGCAGGGGGAAAGGCAGCGGGATCAGGTATCATTTTACGCTTTGCCTTCACCCGATCGCCCCGCATGTCCTTCATTGAAAAAAACTGGCTGCTGATCCTCGTCATGTTCCTGTCGGGGGCGATGCTGCTCTGGCCGATCCTGCAGCGGCGCTTCTCGCCGGTCAAGGACGTGGGCAACCTCAACGTCACGCATCTCATCAATCACAAGAACGCGTTGCTGCTCGATGTCCGCGAGCCGAAGGATTTCGAAGGCGGCAAATTGCCCGAGGCGCTGCATATCCCGCTGTCGCAGCTCGAGGCCCGCGGCGCCGAGCTGGCCGGCATGACATCGCGTCCCATCGTCGTGTATTGCAGTCGTGGCCAGCGCAGCCGTGGCGCCGGCAACACGCTCACCAAGCTCGGCTTCAGCGAGATCTACTCGCTGCACGGCGGCCTCAAGGCCTGGAAAGACGCGGGCCTGCCGGTCGAGGCAGCCACGGCATGAGCGCGCGGAGAGCAGTCCGGTGAGCGCGCCGGCATCCGCACCCGTCACCATGTATACGACGGCGATGTGTCCGTACTGCGTGCAGGCCGAACGCCTGCTGCTCGCCAAGGGCGTGCAGCAGATCGCGAAAATCCGGGTCGACCTCGATCCTGTGCAGCGCGCGACCATGATGGAAAAGACCGGCCGGCGCACGGTGCCGCAGATCTACATCGGCGACGTCCACGTGGGCGGGTTTGACGACCTCGTGGCACTCGACCGGGCGGGGCGCCTCACCCCGCTGCTGGCCGGCGCATAGTCGCAGGCGGGCGGCCGCCGGGGTGACTACGAGCGCGGTAAGGTAAAATGGTGGGTTCACTTCATTCACCGCAAGGATCATCAGCATGGCAGACCAACCCACCGCCGCGCCCGAAGGCGAAGGCAACGGCCAAAGCCAAGGCATCGGTTTTTCGATCGAGCGCATCTACGTGAAAGACCTGTCGCTCGAAAGCCCCGGCGCGCCGCAATCGTTCCAGCTGACCGAGGCCCCGGCCATCGAAGTCGGGCTGCGCACGCGCGGCGAGCAGGTCGCCCCCGATGTTTACGAGTGTGTGATCACGCTGACCGTCACGGCCACCGCGGACTCCAAGACCGTGTTCTTGGTCGAGGCTTCGCAGGCCGGCCTGTTCCAGATCCGCGGCGTACCCGCGGCGGACATGCAGCCGGTGCTGGCCATCCACTGTCCGAACGTGCTGTTTCCCTACGCCCGCGAAACGATTTCCGACGCGATCATCCGGGCGGGCTTTCCGCCCGTGCATCTCGCCCCGATCAACTTCGAGGCGCTCTACCAGCAGCAACTGGCGCAGATGCAGACGCCGGTTCCCGCCGTCACCAACTGACGCACGACCGTGCCGCGCCGCCGCCCCCAGCCAAGGTCGTCGTGGGTGGCGGTCGCCTGGGCGCTCGCCTGGATGGGTCCGGCCGGCATGGTGGCCGCGGCGGACTACCGGGTCACCGGCGAGCCCGCCACCATCCTCTATGACGCACCCTCGGCCAAGTCGAAGCCGCTATTTGTCTATGGCCGCGACGTGCCGATGGAAGTGCTGGTCAACGTCGAGGGCTGGACCAAGGTCCGCGACCTGAACGGCAGCATCGGCTGGGTGGCCGGCAAGGGACTCTCCGACAAGCGCAGCCTGCAAGTGCGGGTTCCGGTGGCCGACGTCCGCGCCAATCCGGACGATGCCGCGCCGCTCGTGTTCCGCGCGGAACAGAACGTGCTGCTTGACCTGGCGGAATCCGCCACGTCGCCGGCCACCACGGCCACGCCCGGCTGGGTGCGCGTGCGCCACCGCGATGGCCAGTTCGGCTTCGTCAAGGTTCCGCAAGTCTTCGGCCTCTGATTGAGGTCCATGGCGATGACGACTGTCGCCGTCGTGGGCGCCGGGGCATGGGGCACGGCCTTCGCCTGTCATCTCGCGTCGCGCGCCCATGCCGCGCCCAAGGTGTTGCTGTGCTGGCGCGATGCTGCGGCCGCCCGCGCCGCCGATGCGGCCCGCGAGAACCTGCGCTACCTGCCCGGTGTCGCGTTGCCACCTTCGTTGCAATGTACGGCGGACCTCAAGCTGGCTGCGCGCGCCGCCCTGCTGATCCTCGCGGTGCCGGTCGCCGTATTGCCCGGATTGGTCCGGGCGCTTGCGGCAGCAGGTGCCCGGGCGCCGCTCGTTTCACTGTCCAAGGGATTCGTATCCGCGCCAGCGTCGCCCGCCGGCGTCGCGCTCGCGCACCAGGTACTGGCGCCGATGTGGCCCGCCCCGGTGGCCGTGGTTTCCGGCCCCAGTTTCGCGGCCGAGGTGGCGCGCGGCCTGCCCACGGCGCTGACGGTGGCCGCCACCGACGCCGCGCTGGCCGAACAGGTGGCCGTGCTGGTGCGCGGTGACGCGATGCGCGCCTATCCGTCCGATGACATTGCGGGCGTGGAAGTCGGCGGTGCCGTGAAGAACGTGCTGGCCATTGCCGCGGGCGCCAGCGACGGTCTCGAATTCGGACATAACGCGCGCGCGGCGCTGATCACGCGCGGCCTCGCCGAGACGGCGCGCCTCGTGCATGCGTTTGGCGGTCGTCGCGAAACGATCATGGGGCTGGCGGGGCTGGGCGACCTTGTACTGACCTGCACCGGCAACCTGTCGCGCAATCGGCAAGTGGGTCTGGCGCTGGCACGCGGCGAACCACTGCCGGACATCCTGGCGCAACTGGGGCATGTCGCGGAGGGTGTTGGCGCCGCGCGCGCCGTGGGCGCGCTGGTGCACCACCTCGGTATCGACATGCCGATCTGCGTCGCGGTCGATCGCGTGCTGCACGAAGGATTGTCGGCACGCGACGCGGTGCTGGCGCTGCTGCAGCGCGAACCCCGCGCCGAAGGGGTCTAGCGAACTGTAACGCCACCCACTAGCGCGGCACGATGGGTGCCGAGCCTGCGGGCCGCGCCCCATTGAACCCTTGCTGCCGCCATGCTTCGTAGACGGTGACGGCGACGGCGTTGGACAGGTTGAGGCTGCGCACTTCGGGGCGCATCGGCAGCGCGAGGCGTGCTTCCGGCGCGAACTCCGCGACCACGGCGTCGGGCAGCCCGGCGGTTTCGCAGCCGAACACGAACACGTCGCCCGGCTTGACTGTCGTGGCGTAGAGCGATGCGGTACCGGAGGTGGTCAGCGCGAACCAGCGCCGCGGCGTCGGGGTATCCAGAGCCGCGCGGCAGGCAGGCCAGTTGGCGTGTACCTGCACCCGCGCATACTCGTGGTAGTCGAGGCCGGCGCGTTTCAGGTCGCGGTCATCCATGCGGAAACCAAGGGGCTCGACCAGATGCAGCTCGGTGCCCGTATTGGCGGTGAGCCGGATCACGTTGCCCGTGTTGGGCGGGATTTCGGGATGCACGAGCACGACGGCAAACATGGCAGGGCCGGTCAGGAAGGGAAGCCGGGCGGAAGTGTACGCGCGCCGATCCACGCCTCGACGGTGCGAGCCCCCGCAGCACGCGCGGCCCGCGCCGCCGCATCGAGCGTGGCGCCCGTGGTCATCACGTCGTCGACGAGGGCGACGCGCGCGCCGGCCAGCAAGGCCGAGACCGCGAAGGCGGCGCGCACGTTCGCCTGTCGATGCCGCAGCGGCAGCGTGGCCTGTGGCGCCGTGTCGCGGGTGCGGCGAAGGCCCTCCACCACCGGTACGCCCAGCAGACGGCCCAGATGGCGCGCGATTTCGGCGGCCTGGTTGTAGCCGCGCTCGCGTTGCCGCGCCGCGGACAGCGGCAACGGGACAATGCAATCCGGGCGCGGTGCCGGCAGTGCGGCCAACGCTTCGGCGAAAATGGCGGCATGGGCGGTACGACCCCCATACTTCAGTGCATGCACCAGCGCGTCGAGTGGATACGCATACGCGAACGCGCAGCGGGTGGCGGCAAAGGCGGGTGGATGCGTCAGGCAACGGCCGCAGTGCCGGCCTGTTGCGGTGGGCGATGCGCACTGCGGGCAATGCGGTGGCAACGGCGGCAGCGTGCGTGCGCACCTGGCGCACAGGAGCTGTGCGCCGGACAGCGCGACGCAAAGCACGCAGCGTTGCGGCAGCAGTGTTGCCGGAAAGTGTCGCCAGCGGGCAAAGTTGTCAAATCCTGCGGTGAAAAAATTTGACATCGTTGCGGGCCTTCATCGACACTGGCGCGGACAGGCCATGCCTGCCAGCGCGGGATTGCGGCGCGGACGCACCGAAGTCCCCAGTTTCTTCCACCACGCATCGCTTCACCTTCATCCGGACGCATGACCGAAACCGCCACCATCACGTTGCACGGAAGCACCCGCAAGGACAGGACTGCCCCGCCGCCGCGGGTGACGGTCGACGAGATCGCCGCGCTGTTCGCGTTGCCGTTCAACGACCTGCTGTTTCGCGCGCAACAGGTGCACCGGGCATTCCATGCGCCCAACGCGATCCAGCTGTCCACGCTGATCTCCATCAAGACCGGCGGTTGCGCCGAGGATTGCGGCTACTGTCCGCAGGCGGCGCGCTATCACACGGCCGTCGAGGACGAGCCGATGCTCGATGTCGCGGCGGTCGTCACCGCGGCGCGTGCCGCGAAGGCCGCGGGCGCCTCGCGGTTCTGCATGGGTGCCGCGTGGCGCGGACCGAAGCAGCGCGATCTCGATCCGGTGCTGGCGATGGTGCGCGAGGTGAAGGCGCTGGGTCTTGAAACTTGCGCGACGCTGGGGATGCTGAAGGACGGCCAGGCGCAGCAGCTGCGCGACGCCGGCCTCGACTACTACAACCACAACCTCGACACTGCGCCGGAGTTCTATGGCGAAATCGTGTCCACACGCGACTACGACGATCGCCTCGCCACGCTCGACCGCGTCCGCGATGCCGGCATGTCCGTGTGCTGCGGCGGCATCGTGGGGATGGGTGAATCGCGGCTGCAGCGCGCGGGCCTCATCGCACAACTGGCCAACCTCGATCCGTATCCCGAGTCCGTGCCCATCAATCATCTGGTACAGGTCGAGGGCACGCCATTGCACGACGCGCTGCATGGCGAGGCGGCGCTCGATCCGCTCGAATTCGTGCGCACGATCGCCGTGGCCCGCATCGCGATGCCGACGACAATGGTCCGCCTGTCGGCGGGGCGCCGCGAATTCGGCGAGGCCATCCAGGCGTTGTGCTTCCTCGCGGGTGCCAACTCCATCTTCTATGGCGACAAGTTGCTGACCACGGGCAATCCCGATATCGACGCCGATCGCACGCTCTTCGCCAAACTGGGACTGGAAGCGCTGGCGACCCCATCCGCGTGAGCGGCGCGGCCTCCACACGTATCGGGCGCCTCGAGGCCATGCTCGCCCGGCGCGAGGCGGATGGACTGCGCCGGCAGCGACGCATCGTGGCGGCGCCCACCGGGCCTCGCACCATCGTCGACGGCGTGCCGACGCTGGCCTTCGCCAGCAACGATTACCTCGGCCTGGCTGCGGATCCATTGGTGATCGCGGCCGCGCGCGACGCGGCGCAAACGTGGGGAGTGGGGGCGGGCGCGTCGCATCTTGTCAGCGGCCACAGCGTGCCGCACGACGCGCTGGAACGGGAGCTTGCGGCGTTCGTCGCGCCGGCCGGCGGCGTCGACGCGTTGCTCTTCTCGTCCGGGTATCTCGCCAACCTGGCCATTCTGTCGGTGCTGGCGGACCGGCATGACGCCATCTTCGCCGACCGCCTCAATCATGCGTGCCTCAACGACGGCGCATTGTTGTCGCGCGCCACGATGCTCCGTTACGCGCACGGCGATGTCGATGCCCTCGCGCACGCGATGCAACGCTCCGCCGCGCCGCGCAAGCTGATCGTCACCGACGCCGTATTCAGCATGGATGGCGATATCGCGCCGCTGGCGGCATTGCTCGAACTCGCGGAGCAGCACGACGCGTGGCTCATCGTCGACGACGCGCATGGCTTCGGCGTGCTGGGGGAGGGCCGCGGCACGCTCGCGCACCTCGGCCTCGCCAGCGACCGGATCGTGGCGATGGGAACGCTCGGCAAGGCGGCGGGCGTGGCCGGCGCATTCGTGGCCGCGCATCCGGTGGTGATCGACGCGTTGGCGCAGACGGCGCGCCCCTATGTCTACACGACGGCGATGCCGCCGCTGCAGGCGGAGGCGCTGCGCGTGGCGTTGGGACTGATCCGCGACGACCACGCGCGCCGCGTCGCACTCCATGCGCACATCGCGCGCTTTCGGGCCGGTGCTGCAACGTTGCCGTGGACGCTGCTGCCGTCAGCCACGGCGATCCAGCCTCTGGTCGTGGGCGACAGCGACGCGGCGGTCGCGCTCGGTGCAGTGCTCGCGGCGCAAGGCATCTGGGTCCCCGCGATCCGGCCGCCGACCGTGCCTGCCGGCACCGCGCGGCTGCGGGTCTCGCTGTCGGCGGCGCATACGGCCGGTGATGTCGACGCGTTGCTCGCGGCGCTGGCCGCCGCGGCATGAGCGCGCCGGGCCGCCCCAAGCGCGAATGGCCCCGCAGCGCGCCAGCGCGGAGGGTATTCCAATGAGCGCGCCGGGCCGCCCCAAGCGCGAATGGCCCCGCAGCGCGCCAGCGCGGAGGGAAGTGCGTTGACCGATCTGCACGTCGAGGTGTCCGGCCATGGGCCGCCGCTGGTGCTGCTGCACGGTTGGGCGATGCATGGCGGCCTGTTCGCGTCGCTGGTCCCGGCGCTATCTGAACGTTATCGCGTCGCAGTCGTCGATCTGCCGGGGCACGGCCATTCGGCGGCAGCGCCGCTCCCGTCGGTCGACGATGCGGTGCAGCGCATCGATGCGCAATTTCGTGACATCACCGAACCATTGCGCGTGCTGGGGTGGTCGATGGGCGGCGCGCTGGCGCTGCATTGGGCGCGCCGCGCGCCCAGTCGCATCGGGCGGCTGGTGCTGGTCGGCGCAACACCGCGCTTCATTGCCGCACCCGATTGGCCCCACGCGATGGCGCCTGCAACGCTGCAGCGTTTCGGCGACGAACTTGCTGTGGCGTATCGGCTGACGCTGCACCGGTTCCTCACCTTGCAGGTGCAGGGCAGCGACGGCGGCCGCGCCGCATTGCACGCGCTGCGCGATGCATTGTTCGCGCGCGGCGAACCAAGTCGCGAGCAGTTGCGCGATGCGTTGGCGACGCTGCAGGCGATCGATGTGCGCGACGATCTCCAGCATATTGCAGTGCCCGCGCTGGTGGTGGCGGGCGATCGTGACGCGCTGACGCCGGCAGCCGCCAGCGCTTGGATGGCTGCCACGATGCCGGACGCGCGGCTGGTCACCATTCCGGGCGCAGCGCATGCACCTTTCCTTTCGCACCGTGCGGCATTCGACGCTGCGGTGCTCCCTTTCCTCGAAGCTGCCCCAGGTGAGTGAGGTGCAGGACGACCATGATCCGCGCGAAGTGGACGCGCGCGCCGTGCGCCGTGCATTCGGCCGCGCCGCCGCCACCTATGACGACGCGGCGGTCCTGCAGCGCGAAGTGGGCAAGCGGATGGGGTCGCGGCTCGAGGTCGTGAAGCTGGCGCCCTTGCGCGTGCTGGATGCCGGCTGCGGTACCGGTGATGCCCTTGCCGCGCTGGCGCTGCGCTATCCCGCGGCCCGGGTCGTTGCGCTCGACGTCGCGATGCCGATGCTGACCGCAGCGCGCGCGCGGCGCGCGGGCGGCCGCTCGCTGCTGCAGCGGCTGCTGCCCTGGCGCGACGCGGGGGACGCCACTGCGCCACGCTTCGTCTGCGGCGACATCGGCGCCTTGCCCTTCCGCGCGGGCGCCTTCGAGCTCGTCTGGAGCAACCTCGCGCTGCAGTGGATCAACGACCTGCCGCATGCGCTGACGGAACTGCATCGGGTGCTGCAGGTGGACGGGCTCCTGACCTTCACGACCTTCGGGCCCGATACGCTGCGCGAGATTCGCACCGCGTTCGCCCAAGTCGACGGGTACACGCACACGAATCGCTTCGCCGACATGCATGACATCGGCGACATGCTGGTGCACGCCGGCTTCGCCGACCCGGTGATCGACATGGAAACCGTCACGCTGACCTACGGCGACGCGCGCGCGCTGCTGCAGGAATTAAAGCAGATCGGCGCGACCAACGCGACGCGGGGCCGCAGCCGCGGGCTGACGGGCAGGGCGCGCTTGCAGCGCGTGCTTGGCGCGCTGGAGGCGATGGCGCACGAAGGCCGTATCCCGGCGACGTTCGAAGTCATTTATGGGCACGCCTGGAAGGCGCAGGCGACGCACACGCCGGACGGGCTGCCGATCGTCCGGTTCGGGGCTCGCCGATGAGTGCGACTGGCGGCGTCTTCATTACCGGCACCGATACCGGGGTCGGCAAGACCTTGGTGGCCGCGGCGTTGCTGCGTGCGCTGGCAGCGTGTGGCGCACGCGTGGCGGGCATGAAGCCCGTCGCCGCGGGCATCGATGCGGGCGAGGCATCCAATGCGGATGTCGCGGCGCTGGCGGCAGCCGACGGCCTGCCGCTGCCGTTGCGCGACCGCAATCCCTACGGCTTCGTGCCCGCGATCGCCCCGCATCTCGCGGCGCAGGAGGCCGGCGTGTCGATCGACATCGATGTCATCGTGGCGTCTTTTGCGCGCCTGCGGGCGCATGCGGACTTCATCGTGGTCGAAGGCGCAGGCGGCGTACTGGTGCCACTCGATCGCGACCATGACATGCTGGACCTCGCTGCAGCGCTCGATCTGCCGGTGTTGCTGGTGGTCGGACTGCGGCTCGGCTGCATCAACCACGCGTTGCTGTCCGCACAGGCGATCGCTGCGCGCGGTTTGCCGCTGGCGGGTTGGATTGCCAATGCGGCGGGGCCGTCCATGCTGCATGAACAGGCCAACATCGACACCATCGCGGCGCACCTCGGACAGCCGCCGCTGGTCACATTGCGGCACGATTGCAGTGCGTCGACGCTGTCCGCCGCCTTGGACAGCGTTGCGTCGACACTGCTGTCCTGTTGGCGTGACGATCGCAAGCTGACATTCTGACGAGGTTCCCGAACCGGCGG
>Ga0163153_10006357_pt1 | contig 13353 bp, 16 predicted proteins | sample OliLakLV19MP6IB1_FD_148629 | JGI IMG/M metagenome (GOLD analysis project Ga0163153, IMG submission 148629) | Freshwater microbial mat bacterial communities from Lake Vanda, McMurdo Dry Valleys, Antarctica - Oligotrophic Lake LV.19.MP6.IB-1 | ecosystem: Environmental > Aquatic > Freshwater >... | reverse complement strand
GTCACCGGCCGCAAGGGGATGGGCATCTACGACGCGTCCAAGGCCGCGCTGCTCGCTTTCACGCGCACGCTGGCTTGCGAGGAGGCCGGCCATGGCGTTCGGGCCAATGCCGTCTGCCCCGGCTCGACACTCACCGATTTCCACCTCAAGCGCGGCAAGGCGGCCGGCAAGTCGGCAGAGGAAATCAAGGGGACCCGCAGCGACAACTCTCTTATCGGCCGCTGGGCTTCGCCCGAAGAAGTTGCCTGGCCGATCCTGTGGCTCTCCTCCGGCGAGGCGTCGTTCATCACCGGCGCCACGCTGATGGTGGACGGCGGGCTCTCGGTGATCTGACGGTTATTCGAGCAGCTTGCGGAACCCCGCGAGATCGCGCTTTTGCTTTGCGTCGAGCTTGGGATACGCGAGCTTCAGCCCGTCAAGCGTATTGAGAACGATGCGCGACACGATCAGCCGCGCGTTTTGCTTGTCGTCGGCGGGGACCACGTACCACGGCGACTCTTTCGAGCTGGTGGCGGCAAGGCAGTCTTCGTAAGCCTCCATGTACTCGTTCCAGTACTTGCGCCCCTCGAGATCGGAGCGCATGAATTTCCAGTTCTTCGTCGGGTCGTCCAGGCGCGCGAGGAGCCGCTTTTTCTGCTCCGTTTTCGACAGGTGCAGGAAGATCTTGACCACGCGCGTGCCGTTGCGATGCAGGTGCTGCTCGAGCCCCCTGATCGAACGGTAGCGGCCTTCCCAGACGACGCCCGTATCCTTCGGCAGGTCCGGCAGGTTCTGGCTGCGCAGGATTTCGGGATGCACGCGCACGATCAGCACGTCCTCGTAATAGGACCGGTTGAAGATGCCGATGCGCCCGCGCTCGGGCAGGTTGCGCACCGCGCGCCACAGGAAATCGTGGTCGAGCTCCTCGGTGCTCGGGTGCTTGAAGCTGAAAACCTGGCATCCCTGGGGGTTGAGGCCGGACATCACGTGCTTGATGGCACCGTCCTTGCCGGCCGCGTCCATGGCCTGGAAGATGAACAGGACCGCGTGGCTGTCCGAGGCGTAAAGCACGTCCTGCAGGTCGCGCAGCCGCGAAACGCGGCCCGCGAGGAGCTCCGCGTAGTGCGGCTTCGACTTGTAGAACGGCGCGACCTTGGTCGGGCGTTTGGCGAGTTTTATTTTTTCGCCGGAGCGCACGCGAAATTCCTGGATGTCCATTTTCACTTGCAGGTTCTCCCCTCAGCGCTGGGCATTGCGCTCATGGACCCAGCTTACTACGGGGGAGCCGCAGGTCCCGGCAACTCCTTGGCGTGACCGGCAAGGCGCGTGTCCAGCGCCGCGCCGCCGCATGGGACTGGCCCGAGGGGCCCGAGTCCGGGGCGCCTGCCGGGTAATTTCGTTTAAGATCGGCGCAAGCCATTGAAGGAGAAGCCCATGTCCACGCTCTATCGTTATGCGCTCCCGGTCGAGGAAACGCACTGGAAAGTCGACGGCAAGGTCGAGGCGTCCTTCACGTGGGACTACGACGCGAGGAGCGAAGACCTCCTCAACCTGTACGGCAAAGGCAAGCGCCAGCAGTGGGATGCCGCCACCCGCATCGACTGGGACCTGCCGGTCAACCCCGAAGACCCGATGGAGATGGACGAGACGGTGCTGCCGATGTATGGCACGCCGATGTGGGCGAAGCTTTCGGAAAAGCAGAAGGTCGAGATCCGCTACCACAACCAGGTCTACACGCTCTCGCAGTTCCTGCATGGCGAGCAGGGCGCGCTGGTGTGCTCGGCGCGCATCGTGCAGGACGTGCCGACGATCGAATCGAAATTCTATGCGGCAACCCAGGTCATGGACGAGGCGCGCCACGTCGAGGCCTTCCGCAAGCTGCTGACCGACAAGTACCGCATGGTCTACCCGATCTCGCCGCCGATGAAGGACCTGCTCGAGAAGACGCTCGGCGATCCGCGCTGGGATTTCACCTACCTGGGCATGCAGGTGCTGATCGAGGGCCTGGCGCTCGTGGCCTTCCAGAGCATCCGCGACTATTCGAAGAACGTGCTCTGCCGCCAGGTCAATGCGTACGTCATGCAGGACGAGGCGCGGCACGTGGCCTTCGGGCGCATGGCGCTCAAGGACTACTACCCGCAGCTCACCGAGGCGGAGCGCCGGGAGCGCGAGGATTTCGTCATCGAGGGCTCGATCTACCTGGCCGAGCGCCTGCGCTCGAAGGAGATGTGGGAGAAGCTCGGCTACGACCCCGCCGAGGTCTTCAGGGCCATCGATGGGTCCGACGGGGCCATCCGCTATCGCATGCGCCTGTTTTCGCGCATCGTGCCCACCGTGCGCGACATCGGCCTCTGGAGCCCGCGCGTTCAGAAAGCCTTCACAGACCTCGGCGTCATGAAATACGCGACCACCGACGCCGACGCGATGCTGGACAAGGATTCGCGCGTGGCCGAGGACTTCGACCGCCAGATGAAGGAAGGCTGGAGGGCGAACGCCTGATGGCAGCATTTTGATCGGAGCGCTAGCAGCCGCGCGGGCGTTAAGTAGAAATTGGCAGCATTTCAACGTCCTTGACGGTGCGCGCTCGCCGGGCATCCTTCGATGTCCGGCGCGATGACCGTTTCAGTGCTCGATCCCGTGACCACGGCCGCGCTCAGTCTCGCGTTGTGGCCGGGGTACTGGCGAGCTTCTCGAGCGCCTCGCCGGTCACGCGGAAGAGGCGCCACTCCTCCATGCGCACAGCACCGAGGCTCTCGTAGAAGCGGATCGAGGGCTCGTTCCAGTCGAGCACCATCCACTCGAAGCGTCCGCAGCCGCGCTCGTGGGCGATGCGCGCAAGGGTAACCAATAGCGCCTTGCCGTAGCCGTAGCCGCGATGCGCAGGCTGCACGTACAGGTCCTCGAGATAGAGGCCCTTGCGTCCGAGGAAGGTCGAGAAATTATGGAAGAAGATCGCCATGCCCACGGTCGTACCACCCGCGCGGCAGACGAGGGCCTCCGCGCGGCTGCCCGCGCCGAACAGTTCGTGCTCGAGTTGCGCCTCGCTGTTCACGACGAGGTGGATGAGCTTTTCGTACTCGGCCAGCTCGCGGATGAGCCCGAGCAGGGAGGGGACGTCTTCGCGAGTCGCGGGGCGAAGCTCGACTTTTGAATTGTTGACATTGTTGGGATGCATGGGCCGCAATGCTACTTGTTATAGTTGCGCGATGCGCATCCTTCGATCCGGCGATTACGCGTCCCTTGCCTGGAAGAACGGCCTGGGCGTTTCACGCATCATTGCTTCGCATCCGCGCGCCGCGGGCTATGACGCGGCGCTGTGGCAGGTCGGCGCGACCGACATCGGCATCGACTGCCCCTTTTCGAGCCTGACGGGAATGGACCGCCATTTCATGCTGCTCTCGGGCGCGGGCGTCGAGCTCACCTGCATCGACGTGGTCGCCGGCATCAACGTGCGCCACGCAGTCAAGGAGCCTTTCGCGCCCGTCGCCTTCCGTGGCGACTGGCAGACCACCTGCAAGCTGCTCGACGACCCGGTGCAGGTCCTCAACGTGATGACGCGCAGGGGCCGGGCGGGTGCGAGGATCTCGCTGCCGCGCTGGATGGGGCCGCTGCTGCTCGAGCAGCGTGCGGGCGAAACCGTCATCGCGGTGCTGCTCTCCGGCGCGGCGCAGGTCGCCGGCGATGCCGCGCCGCTGCTGCCCCTGGAATCCGTGGTCCTCGATTCGCCCGGGGGAGAACTGCGCTCGATCATCACCAACGGCGGGGTGTCGCGCATGGCGGTCGTCCGGCTCTCCATCGAAAAGCCGAACGCGGATGCCGGTCACGCAGTGAAGCGCTAGCCCTCGATCAGCTTGCGCATCACGTGGCGACGGTTCTTGGTGTACGGCCGCACATGCGTCGGCCAGCGGCCGGAGTCCACCGCTTTCGCCCAGCCTTCGCCAACCAGCACGTCGGGGCTTTCGAGCTCGTAGATCGCCATGTAGGCCGGCTCGTTGTCCATGACGATGGTCTTCTTCTCGCCGCCGAGGATCATCGTGAGCGGGCCCATCTTGTAGCGCCTGGCCGAGACCACGCCCGGCACCTCGAGGATCAGCGGGATGTGCTCGGTGTCGTAGACCTCATTGAAGATCGCTTCCTTGTCCGCATCGACGTCCATGCTGACGGTGAAGATGTACTGGGCTTTACTGCGCGCTTTGCCTTCCATTGAGATTCCTTCTGCGGGTTCGATTGGGATGCGCCGATGTTACCAGCCCGAGAAGCGCGGCCACCTCGCCTCAAGCCTCTGGGAACCGTCGAGCACGTTGTAATGGTCGTACTGCGCGGCCGTGGCGCAGGCGTGGTTCGGCAGGATGCGCAACCTCGTGCCGATCGGCAACTCTGGAACTTGCGCGGGATCGCCGCTGCGGTGGCTGATGATGCCGTGCTCCTGGCTCGCGTCCGAGACGATCAGCCCGGGGATCGGCCGGCCCGAGGCATCGCAGACGAGGCCGTAGCCCTGGTCTACGGGCTGCTTCGAAGTGCCGCGGTCGCGGGACATCGCCATCCAGCCCGCATCGGTGAGGATCCAGCCCTTTTCGCGCTGGTGGCCGATCACGGTGCCGAGCACCGTGATCGCGATGTCCTCGACCTTGCATACGTCGATGCCGGCCATGACGAGATCGAAGAACACGAACACGCCGGCGCGCACCTCGGTGACGCCGGTGAGGTCCTCGGCATAGGTCGCGGTCGGCGTCGAGCCAACGCTCACGATCGACGCATCGAACCCGGCTTCGCGCAGCTGCTTTGCGGCGGTGACCACGGCGTCGCGCTCGCGACCGGCAATGGCGCGAATCGCTTCGATGCTGCGGCAATCGTACGAGCCGCCCGCGTGCGTCATGACGCCCGCCACCCTGGCGCAGCTCGACGCCAGGATGTGCGCGATTTCGACGATCTTTGGGTCGCCGGGCTTCAGGCCCGAGCGATGCCCGTCGCAGTCGATCTCGACCAGCACCTTGAGCGCAGGGTCGGTAGGCTTCAGCGCTGCCGCGATCGCCTGTGTGGACTCGGGGCTGTCGAGGACGATCTTGAGGTCGACGCCGCTTCGCACGAGCGCCAGCGCGCGGGCGAGCTTGCCGGGCGCGAAGGCCACGCCGTAGAGGATGTCGCGGTAGCCGGCTTGCGCGAACTCCTCGGCTTCCTTGAGCGTGGAGACCGTGATCGGCCCCGGCGCATCGCCCTGCACGAGGCGCGTGACTTCGAGCGACTTGGCGGTTTTCACGTGCAGGCGCAGCTTCGAGCCCAGCGATTCGATGTGGGAGCGCAGGCGCTCGGCGTTGGCTTGGACCTTACCCCGCTCGAGGAGCAGGGCGGGGGTGTCGAGATCGGCGATAGTGGTGGGCATGGTTCAGGCTTTTAATTCGGCCGCGCTTTCTTGAAAATTTCGCCCAGCTCGGTGTAAGCCATGTACGACAGGCCATCGTCGCGCAGTACATGCGCGAAGTTCCAGGCCTTGTTGACGATTTGCTGGGTCGCGTTGTTCATAGTTGAATGGAATCAGTCATCGATGCCTCGGAGGATCAGGCTGCGGGCCTCATTGAGTTCCTCCGGGAGTTTGGCGAGTTCGCGCTTGAGTCGCGTTCGCCAGGAGGCGGCACGCTTTTTAAGCGCATTGACCGCCAGCCTGAGGTCGCCTCGCCTGTCTTCGTACACGACCGAAAGGATCTGGGCTGCTTGTTGCCGGTCCTTTGCGGCTTTGGTCTGTTCGTAGGCCAGCCTGCGTCCGCTGACGATGAGCTTGTGGATTGCGAATCGGGCCGGGTCGGGGACGTTGACCAGGGTTGCGCCGCCATTGAGCAGTGGGATCGCGACGGGCGTCTCCAGGACGTAGTCGAGCAGTTCCAGCGGATGGGCGGCTGCCTTCAGACGTGGAATCAGGATCGGTTTGCCGGTCCGGGCGCCTTGCGCCGGCGTGAGGAGGTCCACGCGCAGCGCATGGCCTCGTACGGAAAAGGAGGTTTCCGGGACTCTGGGATCCAGCCCTGGTACGGGCAGGAAGCCCATATTCAAGGCTTCGAGGGCTTTGGGCAGGTCGGCTTCGAATTGAGGGACTGCCACCTCCAGGATGCGTGTTGCGGCGACATCGATGTCCTGGGTTCGGAGGGCCGAATCCCATCGGACGCCGAGCAGGTTGCCGAGCGCTACATACGCGTGCGTGCCGACCAAAACTGCGCCAACCCGGAACACGCCTGCGCTTGCCAGTCCCGAGATAACCCTGGCTGACGGGACGTCTATGGTCATTGCGCCGCCTTGGCGGAGCATTGCGCACAAGCGTTCGATTTGTGCCGTTGCTTCCTCGGCCTCCGGCCGGTTGGCGGCATAGGCCTTCATTACGGCCTTGGTTTCCGGGTTGTCTGGGCCGACGAAGTATTCCCTTTGGCCGGCTGCGCCTTCGCTGGTTTTGAAGTACCAGTAGTCGCCTTCCCGGACCTGCTTTTTGGCGAAGGAGCCTGAGAGGGTCGCGAACGAGCGCGCCGCTTCGAGGGCACGCAGCCGCTCGGAGAGTTCGGCGTAGAGCGTCTGGGTTTCGGGGGGCAGGCGAGTCATGCGATGGATTATACCTAAAGTTCGTTTATTCTAGGTATAACGCGCGCAGCTCAGACGACATTTACGCCGATGCGCTGTGCGAGTTCGAGAAGCTGTCCGTAAAGGACGGGATCGTCGGCAATATCCGTTGGCGGGTTTGTCTCGGCAAGGTCGCCTTTCTTCACGCGCTCGCCGAACAGCATCAGGGCGCGCGCCTCGTCGTCCTGGCGCGACACCCACACCAGACCGTCGGCTTTCGGGCACTGCGCGTGCAGTGTGGCGGCCCACGGGCGCGTATTGGGGTAGTCGGCGGCATCGCTGTCGATAAGTTGGAGACGCGAGATTCCCAGCTTGCGCAGCGCCTTGCTCGAAAGATCCACCAATTGGAGGTCGCGCGCGGGACTGATGACCGATGCGCGCTTGTCGATCAGCTTGTCCTTGTCGAACGTCTTGAAGCCGGGGGCATGGGGCACGTCGTGGAACACAGTTTCCATCGCGGCACAGTCGAATGTGCTCCCGCCATAAATCGTGGGAATGGTCTTCCTTGCCGCGTCCGCGATGGGGCTGAAGCGGGTATTGCCCAGTCCCGAGGCATTGAACCGTGTGGACGCGTATTTCTTGTCATGCACCCGGTGTATCTCGCGCCCCGCCGTCCATGTGACGAGTCGGACCTGCAGTTCGTCGCTGGGTGCGGGAAAGGACGAGTCCGCGCTAGCCATCGAAGCCGGCGGCTTCGTGGTTGGCCGCCTGGATCACCGCTTCGGGCTCGTCCAGGCAGTCCTGCGGGCTTCGTCCTCGCAACCAGCCGTTCGACGAACCGAACCATGCTGCAGTTTTCCACGGATCCTTCTTGTCTAGCGCAGCCAGCACCTCGGCGATCACCGGGCGCGGCTTCATCGACTCGTCGAACTGGTAGGCGGCGAACAGGTCCTGACCCTTGAAATTCACCGCGAACGCCTTGCCTTCCTGCTTCCATCGGTTGGCCGGAGCCGCCGGATTGCTCTGGCTGTAGCCGCCCTGCTTTGCGATCTGCGCCGCGGTCAGCCACTTGCCGTGCTCGACCAAGTGCCGGACCGTGTCCGCCCGCATCGTCGCCTCCTTGATCACTGTCGGCGGCAGTTCCACCTCCTCGATGAGAAGCTCGCCGAGGCGGCGGATTCTTTCCTCCTGCCGCTTGGTAGTCCCGCTGGAGATCATGGAGGCCAAAAGGTCGATGGCCTTGACGAGCGAGCCCTCGAGATGGCGCTGCTCGGGCGTGAATTCGATCGCGAGCACGTGCGCGTCCTTGTCGCCGCCGAGCGCTTTGGCGATGCGCGAAAGGGGACCCGAGAGGCTGCGGAACGAGGTTCCGGTGTGCTTTATGAGGACCGACATGTCAGTGGCTCCGGTAATTTATGAGATACATGATAAACAATAGTATATCATGGTAATCATAAAATCCAGCCCAATGGTGAGGAGGTGAAGAAGGCGCTCAGGTCCGAAGGCGCGAGGACCCACTGACCGGCGTGCTGCCTCATTTCACTGCGCTATCGGTTGAACACCCGATCCGACCGATAGGTCCATGGACTTGTGGTCCTGGACCGTCCAGCCGCGGGCGGCGAGCTGCTTGTCGATTTCCTGGCGCGCTTCTTCTTCTGGGGTCACGAGGACACCTATTGCCCAGGGTCCCCGACTCTGCCATAGCGAGCGAAGGTGAGACTCGGTGCTTCTCCGCTGTATGGGGGCAATAGATTCCGCTAGAACTTCGGGATGCGCAGCGTCTTGCTGATCATCAACGTGCCCGAGACCACGAAAAGCAGCGCGAGGGGATGCAGCTGCCAGGGGCCGAGGGTCCACACCCCGCCGTAGAGCTTCTCTCCCAGGGCGCCTTGCCACGCGGCGAAAGCGAGCAGCCCGGTGAGGACAACGCTCGTGGGTATCGGGGTGCCTTCGAAATACTTCACCTTGTCGCTGCCGGCGGAGAGCGTTTCGGCGGTGACGTTGTATCGGGCAAGGCGGCTCACGCCGCAGCACACGAAGTAGGCGAGGGCGATGGCGTCCCAGCCGCCATTGATGCCCGCCGCGAAAGCGAGCGCGGCCGGCGCGACGCCGAACGAGATCACGTCGGCCAGCGAATCGAGCTCACGCCCGAAGGCCGAGTGCGTATGCCGGGCGCGCGCGATGCGGCCGTCGAGCACGTCGAAGAAGAACGCGAGCGGACCCATCGCCGCCGCCCAGAGGAAATGCCGGATCCAGCCGCTTTCCACGAACAGCATGGCGAGGAACACGCCGCCGACGCCGGCGGCTGCATTGGCGAGCGTAAAGATGTCCGCCAGGTGGAATCCCCGCACCATGGACAAGTGCCGGGGGGGCGCCTTCTCGATGCTGACCTTCAGGGTGTTCGTTTCCATGGGGCGCTCCGAGACCGTGGGTTGAATTCGAATCGAGTCGAACTCGAGTCTATCGGGCCGGGTAGCGCAGGTCTGTGGGCAAGGACACCAAGAAGCGCCCGAATTTCGCCACTCGGCGGGCCAGTCGCAGCAGGGCGCGGTCCTTGGTGACCAGGTGGGAGGCCTTGGCCGTCCACGCGAGGTCGAGGAATTTCTGGTCATCTGCGTCGCCGCAGCGCGGCAGCAGCGGCTGTGCGGGCGGCTGGTCCACGGACTGCGCATGCGCCTCCATCCAGCCGAAAGCGGCCTCCTGCTTCGCGTCGTCGAGACCGAACTTCGGGTAAGCGAGCACGCGGCGCAGTTCTTCGAGGCAAGCAGGGCTTGTGACCGCAACAACGCGCCCGGCCTCGATTGCGGCACGCAATGACTCGACCCCGGGGTCGCGGAACACGACCAGGTCGAGCACTACGTTGGTATCGAGGACGACGCGCAGCGCCAGGCCGCGCCTACCCGCGGCCGACGAACGGCATCTTGGTGGCCATGATGGTCATGAACTGCACGTTCGCGTCCAGCGGCAGGGATGCCATGTAGGCCACGGCGCTGCCGACGTGCGAGACGTCCATGCGCGGCTCGATCATCGTGGTGCCGTTGGCCTGCGGCACGCCGTTCTTCATGCGCTCGGTCATCTCGGTGGCCGCGTTGCCGATGTCGATCTGGCTGCAGCCGATGTCGTACTTGCGGCAGTCGAGCGACGTGGACTTGGTGAGGCCGGTGACCGCGTGCTTGGTCGCCGTATAGGGCGAGGAGAAGGGGCGCGGCGCATGTGCCGAGATCGAGCCGTTGTTGATGATGCGCCCGCCCATCGGCGTCTGCGCCTTCATGATGCGGATCGCCTCCTGCGTGCAGACGAACATCGCGGTGAGGTTGATGTTCACCACGTTCTGCCATTGCTCGATCGTGAGGTCCTCCATGGGGATCGCGGGGGCGCCCATGCCGGCGTTGTTGAAAAGCACGTCGAGGCGGCCCCATTTCGACTTCACCGCGGCGAAGACCGGCGCAATGTTTTGCGCTTTGGCGAGGTCTGCCGACAGGCTGAGCGTGCGGTCCGCGGCGCCCGAATCGGCGGCGGTCTTCTCGAGCAGTTCCTTCCTGCGGCCGACGAGGGCCACGTGATAGCCGTCCTTGAGCAGCGCGAGGGCCGCGGACTTGCCTACGCCGGTGCCTGCACCGGTCACGATCGCGATTTTGTTTGCCATGAAGTGCTCCTGGATAGTCTGCCGGTTATTCGACCCGGGCGCCTGAATCGCGCACCACGCGCTCCCACATCGGCGCCTCGGCCTTGAGTTCGGCCTCGAAAGCTTCGGGCGAGGCCGAAGGCGTGGAATCCATGCCCTGGAAAGCGATCTTCTCCCGGATGTCTGCGCGGGCCAGGCCTTTCACGGCTGCGGCGTGGAGCTGCCTGATCACCGCCGGTGGCGTGCCGGCCGGCGCGTAGAGGCCGAACGAGAAGGTGTGGTCGTACCCCGGCAGCCCGGCCTCGACCGCGCCGGGAATTCCCTGGATCGAAGGCGAGGCGTTCTTTGCGGTGATCGCCAGCGCGCGCATGCGCCCGGAGCGGATGAATCCCATCACGGTCGGCGGCGTGGCGAACATGACGTCGGTGTCGCCGGCGATGATCGACTGCGCCGCGGGTCCCCCGCCCTTGAATTGCACGGTGGTGAAATTCACGCCGGCCACGGTCATGAAATCCACGCCTGCCAGATGCGGGGAGGAGCCGTTGCCGGAGTTGGCGTTGAAAAGCTTGCCCGGGTTGGCCTTGGCGAACGCAATGAGCTCGCGCAGGCTCTTGATGGGGAGGTCATTCTTCACGCAGATCACCAGCGGACCGGTGGCCACCCGCGTGATCGCGACGAAATCCTTGTCCGGGTCATAGCCGAGCTTCTTGTAGAGCGCCTTGTTGATCGAGTGATGCGTCGAATTGAAGATCGTGTAGCCGTCGGCCGGGGATTTGGCAACCGCTTCGGAGGCGATCGTCGCCCCAGCGCCCGGGCGATTCTCCGCCACGACCGCGACGCCGAGAGTCTTCGTCATCTCTTCCGCGAGGAGGCGCGTGAGGAAGTCTGCCGATCCGCCCGGCGGATAGCCCGTGATCATCTTGATGGGCTTGGCCGGGAAGCCCTGCGCCGCGACCAGCGCCGAGAACGCGAGGCCCGCAAGAAAAGCGGCGAATCGCCATGTGAATAATTGCGTCATTGCTGTCTCCTTTGAATGCGAGCGCTCTTCGGCGCCGCTCATTGCGTGTGCTACTTGCCCGAGTTACTTTCCCACGAAATTCGGCGTGCGCTTTTCCATGAAGGCCTTGCGGCCCTCCTTGTGGTCCTCGCTGGCGAAGCAGGTCTGGACCATCTTGTTCGCGGTCGCCATGTCCCGGTCGGCCGGATCCTTGAGACCCTGCACGATGGCGAACTTGGCCGCCGTGACCGTAAGCGGCGCGTTCTCCGCGATGAGCTTGCAGTATTCAGCCACTTTGGCTTCGAGTTCGTTGACCGGGTACACCTGGCTGACGAAGCCCATGCGCTGCGCTTCCTTCGCGTCGAACTTGCGCGCCGAGGCGAAGATGTCGAGCGTGTTGGCGGCACCGAGCACGTTCATGAACCGCTTCACCCCGCTCGGGCTGTAGCCCAGGCCCAGGCGCGCGGCCGGCATGCGGAAGATGGTGTTGTCCGAAGCGATGCGGATATCGCAGGCCGCGGCGAACCCGAGCCCGCCGCCGATGCAGATGCCGCGGATGCGCGCAACCACCGGCTTGGAGCAGACGATCGGCGCGAGGTAGGCCGCTTCGACCGCCTTGTTGTAATCGGCCTGCGCTTCGGCCGTGCCGCGCAGCTTCTCGAACTGCGAGATGTCGGCGCCCGAGATGAACGCCTTGTCGCCGTCGCCCGCAACCACGATCACGCGCACCGACGGATCGGCATCGAGCTCGGCGAGTGTTTTGGGCACCGCGGTCCACATGTCGAACGTCATCGCGTTCATTTTCGGCAGGTTCGAGAACAGCACGGTGGCGACCGCGCCTTCGCGCCGGGTGATGAGTTCGGCCATCAGATAATTCCTTTCGATTTGAATTGTTCGATCTGCGCGCCGGTATAGCCGGCTTCTGCAAGGATCTCGGCGCTGTGCATGCCGCGCTCGGGCGAAGCCGTCTTGATCGACGCGGGCGTGCGCGAGAGCTTCACCGCTTGTCCGAGCAGGTGGATCTTGCCCAGCTTCGGATGCTCGACCGGAGTAGCCACACCGAGATGCTTCACCTGCGGATCGGCGAACACCTGGTCCATGGTGTAGATCGGTCCGCAGGGCACACCGGCGGCGTTGAGGATCTCGACCCACTCGGCGCTGGTCCTGGTCTTGAGGATCTTGTCCATCTCCTCGTTCAGCGTCTTGCGGTTCTTGGCGCGGCCAGGCGCATCCTTGTAATCCGCGTGCTCGAGGAGGTCGGGGCGCCCGAGGGCTTCGCAAAGCCTCGTCCAGATCGCCTTGCCCGCGGCGGCGACGTTCATGTAGCCGTCGGCAGTCGTATAGGCGGAGGTCGGCATGCTCGTCGGGTGGTCGTTGCCCACCTGCTCGGCGACTTCCTGCGACATGGTGTAGCGCGCAGCCTGGAAGTCGAGCTGCTGGATGCCGGCCTGCAGGAGGTTCGACTGCACCCACTGGCCTTCGCCTGAAGTTTCGCGTTCGAGCAGCGCGGTCATGATCCCGAGCGCGGCCATGAGGCCCGCAGTGACATCGGCCACGGCAGCGCCGACGCGCATCGGACCCTTGCCCGGCGCGCCGGTGACCGACATGATTCCCGAAAGGCCTTGCGCGATCTGGTCGAAGCCCGGGCGCTCGCGGTACGGGCCGTCTTGTCCGAAGCCGGAGATGCTCGCGAGGATCACGCGCTTGTTCACGGCCTTGAGCGAGTCGTAATCGATGCCGAGGCGGAACTTCACGTCGGGACGATAGTTCTCGACCACCACGTCGGCCGTCTCCACGAGCTTCATGAAGATCGCCTTGCCCTCGGGTGCCTTGAGGTTCAGCGTGATCGAGCGCTTGTTTCGATGCAGGTTCTGGAAGTCCGGGCCGTCGCGGGCGCCGCCCATGTCCTCGGGCTCGGTGTTCTCGATCTTGATGACGTCGGCGCCGAAATCGGCAAACTGCTTTACGCAGGTCGGGCCTGCGCGCACGCGCGTGAGGTCGAGGACGCGCAGCTTGGAGAGGGCGGGCGAAGCAGTGATGCGGGGCATGGGCCGGGTTTCCGAGCGAAACTCGGAAAGGAAATCAGCGGGATGCGAAGCGTAGCTTATCGCCGCTTCGCTGGCGACCCCGGTTCCGCCCTCGACACTTCGCCCTCGACGCTCATTGGGGTCAGCCCCTGCCGATGGCAGTATTTCCACCGCGACGCCACGCC
>Ga0163153_10006356_pt1 | contig 13354 bp, 12 predicted proteins | sample OliLakLV19MP6IB1_FD_148629 | JGI IMG/M metagenome (GOLD analysis project Ga0163153, IMG submission 148629) | Freshwater microbial mat bacterial communities from Lake Vanda, McMurdo Dry Valleys, Antarctica - Oligotrophic Lake LV.19.MP6.IB-1 | ecosystem: Environmental > Aquatic > Freshwater >... | reverse complement strand
CGCTCTAAGGCTCCTCGACCACGCTCGCGTTGACATCCTTTGTCATGCTTCGTACCATCCTGTCATGACAGACCTGACCGTTGCCGAGGCCGCCCGCGAGGCCGGCGTGAGCGAACGGACGATGCGCCGCTGGATCCGCGAGGGCCGCCTGGCGGACTGCTACAAGGTCGGTGGTCGCGTCCGTATCCCGGACCGCGCGATCAGGGATGCCGCCGTGCCGTACGGCACCACCGATCCGGACTCGACGGTCAGCCGCAGACCCACCGATGCGCAGCTCCTCCGCGCGCGCCTCGCCTTCGAGCGGATCGACGAGATCCGTGCCCGGGGACGCCCGCCGTCCGGACCAGATGACACCGCGGTCGCCTACATCCGGGAATGGCGAGACGGGCCGCCACGCTGGGAACGAACGGACGATCCCGAGTGATCCTGGACGCGAGCGTCGCCGTCAAATGGTTCCTGCCCGACGAGGACGGGGTGGCGGAAGCCCGGCACCTTCGGTCGGCACTGCTCACACGGTCGGTCGAGTTGGTCGCTCCGGACATCATCTGGGCTGAGGTGTGCCAGAGCCTTGCACGAGCCGTTCGACGGGGCCGCGTGGACCGCGATGCCGCCCGGGCCGTGGTGGACGACCTGGTCGAGGTGCGACCGCTGGTCATGGACAGCGCGGTCGACCTCCGGGACGCGATGCGCGTCGCACTCGCCGTGGGCGTCAGCGCCTACGATGCGCAGTACCTCGCCCTGGGCGCGCGACTCGGTCAGCCGGTCATCACTGCGGACCGCCGGATGCTGGATCAAGGTCTTGCACACGGATTCGAGGTCGCGTGGCTCGGCGACCTGGCAGGGCCCGTGGGAGATACCCCCCAGGGGTATACAGGGAATGGTGGTAGGATAGCGATATGACTGATACGCCAAACCCATTCGGGGGCTTCTCCATCGCGATGATCGACGCCCCCGCCGAGGGCGCCGCGGTGACCACCACGGGCGGACCCAGCACCATCGCCAGCGCGGAGGGGCGGGTCGACGCCAAGGTCGTGATCGTCGGCTCCGGGCCGGCCGGGCTGACCGCCGCGATCTATGCCGCGCGGGCGAACCTGGAACCGGTCGTCCTCGCGGGCTCGGCCCCCGGCGGCCAGTTGATGTTGACCAGCGACGTGGAGAACTACCCAGGCTTCGCGGAGGGCATCCAGGGCCCGGAGCTGATGGCCGCCATGCGCACCCAGGCCGAGCGGTTCGGCTCGCGCATCATCGACGTCGACATCGAGCGCGTCGACTTCTCCGAGCGCCCGTTCCGCATCTGGGCCCGGGGCACGGAGTACCGCGCCCAGGCCGTCATCGTGGCCACCGGCGCATCCGCCCTGTGGCTGGGCCTGGATAGCGAGACGCGCCTGCGCGGCCGCGGCGTGAGTGCCTGCGCGACGTGCGATGGCTTCTTCTTCAAGGATCGCGAGATCGCCGTCGTCGGCGGCGGCGACACGGCCTTCGAGGAGGCGACCTACCTGACCCGTTTCGCGACCAAGGTCCACCTCCTCCATCGCCGGGACACGTTCCGGGCCAGCAAGATCATGGTCGACCGCGCCCTGGCCCATCCCAAGATCGAGGTCCGTCCCAACACCGCAGTCGAGGAGGTCCTGGGCGACAGCAAGGTGGAGGGCTTGCGGCTGCGCGACACGAAGACCGGCGACGAGACCGAGATGGCCGTCGATGGCGTGTTCATCGCCATCGGCTACGTCCCCAACACAGAGGCCTTCCGCGACTGGCTCGAGGTCGACGACAAGGGCTATCTCGTGGTCCACGACGAGACCGGTTCCAAGATCGACGGCGTGTTCATCGCCGGCGACGTCCATGACCATCGCTATCGCCAGGCAGTGACCGCCGCGGCAGACGGCTGCAAGGCCGCCATCGACGCGGAGCGCTGGCTGGAGGCGCAGGGCATCACCGAGGCCGCGACCGCCACCGCGTGGTGAGCGCATGAGCCTCCCGCGCGGCGGCACGCGCGCCGTCACGGGCGGGGTCGGTCGTGGGGGTCGTGGTTCCGGTGGTGGCGGCGGCGGGCCGTTCGGCAGTGGCACGTCCCCCGACTTCGAGCCCGTGCCCAAGGAACGTCGCGGCCACACCATCCGGCGCATCGTCGCGTTCTTCAAGCCATACCGGCCGCAGGTGGCGGTCGTCCTCGTCGCGATCCTGCTGACGAGCATCATCGGCCTGGCCAATCCATACCTGCTCAAGCTGCTCATCGACGTCGCCATCCCGCAGCAGGACTTCTTCCTGCTCAACCTGTTCGTCGGCCTGATGATCGTGCTGCCGATCGTGACCGGCCTCATCGGCGTCGGACAGGCGTACCTCAACAACATCATCGGCCAGAACGTCATGCAGGACCTGCGCGGCGCCCTCTACGCGCACCTCCAGCGCATGCCGTTGCGGTTCTTCACCGAGACGCGCACGGGCGAGATCCAGAGCCGCCTGGCCAACGACGTCGGTGGCGTCCAGTCGGTCGTCACCGATACGGCCAGCTCGGTCACGAGCAACGTGGCGGTGGCGCTGAGCACGGTCGTCGCCATGGTGCTCATCGACTGGCGGCTGACCTTCCTGTCGCTGGGCATGCTCCCGTTCTTCATGTACCTGACCTTCCGGGTCGGCAAGGTCCGGCGCGAGGTCAGCACGGAGACCCAGAAGTCGCTGGCCGAGATGAGCGCCCTGACCGAGGAGACGCTGTCGGTCAGCGGCATCCTGCTGAGCAAGACATTCGGCCAGCAGGACAACTCGATCAAGCGCTTCCGCGGTCTCAACGCCAGGCTGGCCGCCCTGCAGATCCGTCAGGCGATGGTCGGTCGCTGGTTCTTCATGATCATCGGCACGATCTTCAGCATCACCCCCGCCTTCGTGTACTGGCTGGCCGGCTACCTCGTCATCCAGGGCGACCCCACGGCGCCGACCATCGGCGACATCGTGGCCTTCACCACGCTCCAGTCGCGCCTCTTCTTCCCGCTCGGCCAGCTGCTCAACGTGCAGGTGGAGATCCAGGGCGCGCTGGCCCTCTTCGACCGCATCTTCGAGTACCTGGAGATGGACCCGGAGATCGTGGATGCGCCCGACGCGGTGACCCTCGACAAGGCGTCGGTGCGTGGCTCGCTGCGCTTCCAGGGCGTGCACTTCCGCTACCCGACGGAGGCCGTGCCCTCGTCCCGGGCACTGGCAGCCGTCGCCGATGACGAGGCTGGTGGGGACGACGGGGCGGTCGCGGTCGCCGATGGCCCGGCCGAGGCCGCGCTGCCGACCATCCAGATCGCGCCCGCCTTCGCCCTCGAGGGCATCGACTTCGAGGCCGAGCCGGGGGAGCTCGTGGCCCTCGTCGGCCCGTCGGGGAGCGGCAAGACCTCGACCACGTACCTCATCCCGCGGCTGTACGACGTGGATGCCGGTGCCGTCGAGATCGATGGCATCGATGTCCGGCGAATCGCCCTGGCCTCACTCGGCGAGATCATCGGCGTGGTCACCCAGGAGACGTACCTGTTCCACGCCAGCGTCCGCGACAACCTGATGTACGCCAAGCCCGAGGCGACCGACGCCGAGATGGAGGCCGCCGCGAGGGCCGCAGCCATCCACGAGCGGGTCATGGACCTGCCGGAGGGCTACGACACGATCGTCGGCGAGCGCGGCTACAAGTTGTCAGGCGGCGAGAAGCAGCGCATCGCGATCGCCCGGGTGCTGCTCAAGGACCCGCGCATCCTCATCCTGGACGAGGCCACGTCGGCCCTGGACACCGTGTCCGAGCGGCTCATCCAGGCCGCCTTCGAGCGGCTCATGGAGGGTCGCACCACGGTCGCCATCGCCCACCGCCTGTCGACCATCCTGCGCGCCGACCGGATCCTGGTCTACGACCGCGGTCACATCGTGGAGCGCGGCACCCACGCCGAGCTGCTGGCGGTCGGCGGCCTGTACGCACGCCTGTATCGCGAGCAATTCCTGTCCGATAGCGGAGCCGAGGCAACGGCCGCGGTCGCGTCGGCGCAAAGCGCGTAGCATCGAGGCCTCATGCCCACCCACAAGTCCGTCCACGTCACCCACCAGGGCGGCATGCACTTCGTGGCCGAGCCGTCGTCCGGGCATCCCTACGCCTTCGACACGAGCGAGTCGAACCAGGGCGGTAGCCCGGTGGAGACCGTCGTCTCGGCGCTCGCAGCGTGCAGTGCGATGGACGTCATCTCGATCGCCGTCAAGAAGCGCCAGCGCGTCGAGCGCTACGAGATCCACGCCAGCGCGGACCAGCGCGACGAGTACCCGCAGGTATTCACGAGCATCACGCTGGTCCACGAGGTCTGGGGCGAGGACCTCAGCGAGGCGGCCATCCGGCGCGCGATCGAGCTGTCCGCAACGAAGTACTGCCCGGTCAACGCGATGCTGTCGGCCGGCGCCACGGCGGTCCATCACCGCTATCGCGTCCACTCAGGTGGCGAGCGGCCCCTGGAGGTCGAAGGCCTGGTCGTGACGACGGGGCCCTACCAGCGGCCGGACATCATCCCGGGCTAGGGCTCGCGGCTTGTCGTTCCGTTGGCGCCGCGGCGCGCCGCCACGCGCCGCCACGCGGCCGCGCGCCACCGGGGCGCGCCGCCAGCTTTCACGCCGGATGTCCGCCACGCGTACATCCCAGCCAGGGAAGGGCCATTCTCTCCATCTCGAGGGCCGCTCCGTGGCTACCATGCCCGCGTGGCGAGCGAATCAGCCGCGCAGGGGCTCGAATCAGGCCAGGGCTGTTGGCTCCTTGGCCCATGTGTACGCCCAGCGGACACGGCCCGAGCCGCGTCGTCTCACAACACGAACTGATGGGTCCCGGATCCGCGGCGGCTGACGGCGGCCGTGGTCACGCGGCGGCGGCCACCGCGCCACGGAGCGAGCCGTCGGCGACGATGCACGCCCCGCGCGAGCGGAAGCAGGCGGGCAGCGGCGACGCCAGGCGAGCGGAGGCGGTGACCGCCGCCGCGCCACGGACCGGCTACGAGTAGCGGATCGGCTCCACGGCGAACGGGACGCGCTGGACGCGTCCCCGGGTCCAGATGCGGGTCACGAGGTCCGGCACGAACCAGCGCAGGAAGTACAGCCGGCAGCCGAGGCAATAGCCCGTGACCGCCAGCAGCGTCTGGAGGCCGGCCACGGCCAGGGCGAAGACCCACGCGAGCGTGGGCGCACCGACAAGGAAGGCCAGGAGCGCCAGCGTCAGGGCGATGCTCCCCAGCACCTGCGCGAAGCGCGGCGGGTACTCGTGCTCGGGCTCGGTCGGGTCGAGGCCGGCGACCTTGACGATGCGCCGCCAGATCGCGCCGTAGATGGAGTACTTGAGCCCGAACGCCGCCGACATCGCGATCGACAGGAACGCCACGACCACGAGGATCGGCGCCTGGAGCACGACCGCGAGGATAAGGATGACCGCTGAGACGCCGGCGCCGAAGCGATGCCCACGCGGGTCGATCATGCGAGCGGGCGGCAGCGCGGCGGCGGCTGCGGCAGGGACGGCATTCGGCATAGAAGCGGTGCTCCAGGAGGGGTGGTGGGGTCGTCCGCGGACGATACCATACAATGCCGACTTGACAAGTAGGGATTGCTCGTTGCCTCGTGCGATCCTGCCCCCACCATCCGATCCTGGGCATCGCGGTCGACAACGCGCCGGCATCGCGGTAACGCGCCGCTGTCCCTGGCACGATCCGGGCTCAGGAACGCACACGCCCGCCTCATTCGGGCCCTCGATGACCGCCCGATCGTCCTTCTGCCCGTCCATCCCCTGGATCCTCTGGTGGGAGCAGGATGAGCTAGCTGATACGACCGGCCGCCGCACGGAGTTGCATGACTATGCATCAGTCCTGTATAGTCATCCACCCGATGACGACCGTCCATCCGATCCCGTCGAGCCGCCTGAGTCGCCCGTCCGTGAACAGGCCTGCGCACGTGTGCGCAGGAACGCGCCCGTGAGCGCGGGACTCGAGCCACCCGCCGTGATCGAGGCGGACGGACCGTCGTCCGGGCTCCTCCCCCGTTCCCGTCGCGGCGTGCAGCCCGACGGCGGCGCCCGCAAACTGCGCGTCGGGATCATCGGCGCGACCGGTTACGTCGGCAGTGAGCTCATCCGGCTCCTCTCCCGCCACCCGAACGTCGACATCGTCGGCCTGGCCGGCCGTGACCGCCACGACGACCCGATCGGCGGCTTCCACCCGCACCTGGCCAGCACCGGCCTGACCGTCGGGACCGAACTGCCCGACGACATCGATGCCGCGTTCCTGGCCCTGCCCCACGGTGCCGCCGCCGCGCTCGTGCCCCAGATGGCCGCCCGAGGCGTCGCGATCATCGATCTCGGGCCCGACTTCCGGCTTCGCGATGCCGCCGACTACCCGCGCTGGTACGGCTTCCAGCATCCGCATCCCGAGCTCCTGGACATCGCGGTCTACGGCCTGCCGGAGCTGCATCGGGACGAGCTTCGGACGCTCATCGATGCCCCCGTCGCCATCGTCGGCAGCCCCGGCTGTTATCCGACGGCCACGCTCCTGGCGCTCGCCCCGCTCGCGCGAGCCGGCCTCATCGGCGATCTCGTCGTCGACGCCAAAAGCGGTGTCAGCGGTGCGGGCCGCGACGCCAAGCCGGAGATGCACTTCGGGGAGGTCGACGAGAGCGTTCGAGCGTACGGCATCGGCGGCCACCGCCACGTCGCCGAGATCGAGCAGGAACTGGCCGTCACGGCGAGCTCGGTCGGCCTGGACCCGGGCGCCAACCCGGGCGCCATCGGCGTCGACTTCGTGCCCCACCTCATGCCCATGGTCCGCGGCATCCTGTCGACCAACCACGTCCGCCCGACCCGTCCGATCAGCGCCGACGAGCTCGCCGCGCTCTACCACGAGGCCTACGACGACGAGCCGTTCGTGCACGTGGTGGCCAGCGCCCCAGCGACCAAGCACACGACCGGCAGCAACCACGTGCTGGTCTTCCCGTACCTCGACGAGCGCACCGGCCGGATCCTGGTGATCGGCGCCGAGGACAACCTGGTCAAGGGTGCCGCGGGCCAGGCGATCCAGGCCTTCAACATCGTCCACGGCCTGCCGGAGACGGCCGGCCTTCAGCAGCTCCCGCTCGCGCCGTGAGCCACTCCGCGGCATGACGGCTCCATCGATCCATCCGACGATCCCCGACGCTGGGACGGACCTCCCACTCGTCACGCGTCGAGCCACGCTGCCGGCCGGATTCCGAGCCGGCGGCCTGGCCACGGGGATCAAGGCCTCGGGACGGCCGGACCTCGCCCTCGTCCTTGCGACGGCGGGTCCGGCCGCCGCGGCCGCCGTGTTCACCCCGAACGCGTTCGCGGCCGCGCCCGTGCGCCTGTCACGAGCCAATCTCGCGGCCACATCCGGGGATCCACGCGGCGGGTTCGGCTGGGCCACGGCCGTGGTCTCCACGAGTGGCTGCGCCAACGCCGCGACGGGGGCCGCTGGCGATGCCGACCAGGCCGAGGTCGGCCGGCTGGCGAGCGCCGCGACCGGCGTGGATGAACCGCACGTGCTCCATCTCTCGACCGGGATCATCGGCACGCGCTTGCCGCTGGATCGGGTGCAGCGCGGGCTGGACGCGCTGGCGCCGGCGCTCCGTGGTGACGATGCCGGCCTGGAGGCCGCCGCCATCTCCCTGCGCACGACCGATTCCGTGACCAAGGTCGCGACGACGACCGTGGTGGTGGACGGGGTGACCGTCACGGTCAGCGGCATCGCCAAGGGCGTCGGGATGATCCACCCGAACATGGCCACGATGCTCTCGCTCGTCCTGACCGATGCAGCCGTGGAGCCGGACGTGCTGTGGTCGCTGCTGCGACCGGCGGCGGCGCGGACCTGGGACCAGCTGTCGGTCGACGGCGACACGTCCACCAATGACACCGTGTTCGTGCTGGCCTCGGCTGCCGCTGGGAACTCGTCGGTGCAGGGTGGGACCGCCGCGGCGGCGGCGCTCGGGGCCGCCATCGAGGCGATCGGTCGCGACCTCGCCCGCCAGCAGGCCAGCGACGGCGAGGGTGCGACGATCCTGCTGACGGCTGCCGTGACCGGCGCCGACGACGACGCCTCGGCGCGGGCCGTGGCTCGATCGGTCGTCTCCTCGTCATTGGTCAAAGCCGCGGCGCATGGCAAGGATCCCAACTGGGGCCGCATCGCCGGCGCCGCCGGGAATGCCGTGCTGGCCAGTGCCGCCGTCCTGGAGGCTGCCGGGCTCGCCACCGAGGACGCCGCGCGTCGGGGTGGGCAGCCGGTGGTGCTGGACCCCGACCGCCTGCGCATCACCATCGCGGGCCACCTCGTGTTCGACGGGGCGCAGGGCGGGCCCGTCGCCTTCGATCGCGCTGCAGCGCGGGCCGAGATGGACGCCCCCGAACTCGTCATCGGGCTGGACCTCGGGCAGGGCACCGGCCGCGGCGAGGCCTTCGGCTGCGACCTGACCGAGGCCTACGTCATCGAGAACAGCGAGTACACCACGTGATCAAGGCCGTGGCCCTGGGTCAGTCCCTACGGCACACGATTCTGCCCCCACCGTTCGATTCGGGGCACCACGGCCGACAACGGGCCGTCCCGCACGATCAGGGGCCGCGGCCGAGCGTGAATCGTGCTCATATTCCCCTGTCGGATTGCGCCGGGACGTCCTTCTCCCCGTCCATCCCCCGGAACGTCTGGTGGGAGCAGGACCAACAGCCTGATGGCCGTGCAGGGAATCGTCCTGCGCTGCGGTCGGTGCCGATTGGGATATCGCTGCCACCGATAGTTGGGGGGTATCGGGGCCCGCAACGGGCCGCGCGACCCTCCGAGATGTCAAATCTGAGCGTGGCACGGGCTCGTACGGGCACGGAACGAGGCGTCGAACGGTCGTTGTGCCCGTCCATCCCCTGGGCTCATCGATGGGGGCGATATCGGGAGGCGCAAGCGGCCGCGGCGCCCGCAGCGGAACTGGCGCCGGGACTCGAGGGGACGCGATGAGCGAGATCCTCGTCGTCAAGTTAGGCGGTACGACGATCGCCGAGCAGAGCCACGTGCTGGCCGAGGTCGCGGCGGTGGCCCGCAAACGGCCGGTCATCCTGGTCCACGGCGGCGGCAAGCGCATCACCGAGTGGCTGGAACGTCTGGGTGTCCCCAGCCGCTTCGAGGGCGGCCTGCGCGTGACTGACGCCCAGAGCCTGGAAGTGGCCGCGGCCGTCCTGCGCGGCGTCGTCAACAGCGAGCTCGTCAGCGGCCTGCGCGATCTCGGCGTCGATGCCGTCGGACTGAGCGGCGTCGATGGTGGCCTGCTCATCGCGGAGCGCATCCCCAAGCTCGGCCTGGTCGCCAGCGCCGTTGGCCTGCGCCGCGACCTCATCGACGCGATCCTGGTCGGCGGCCAGGTGCCGGTCGTGGCGCCGCTGGCCCGCGACGCCGACGGCATCGTGTGCAACGTCAACGCCGACGACGCCGCAGCCGGCATCGCCGCGGGCCTCGGCGCCCGTCAGCTCGTACTCATGACCGATGTCGATGGCGTGCGCGACGCCGACGGCCACAAGCTCGACACCTTGACCTTGGCCGAGGCCGAGCACCTCATCGAGACCGGGGTCATCGCCGGTGGGATGGTGCCGAAGATCCGCGCCGCGTTGGCCGCCTTGGGCTGGGACGGCGCCGAGGCGATCATCGCCGACTCCGCCGCGGACCGCGCCCTGGAGCGGGCCCTCACCGATCCCACGTTCGGGACGCGCATCACTGCCGTCCGCCGGGCCGAAGTGGGCGCCGCATGACTGGATCGATCCGGGGCCCGCAGCGCCTGACGAGCCGAGGCCACCGACCATGACCCCCAGCCAGGAGCTCAAGCGCCTCCGCCAGCGGGCCATCCGCCAACTCGTGACCAGCCGCCCCGTGAGCAGCCAACGAGAGCTCGTCGATGCGCTCGTGGAGCAGGGCTTCGACGTCACCCAGGCCACGGTCAGTCGCGACATCACCGAGCTCGGGCTGCTCAAGGCGGCCGGCGGCGCCGGGCACGTGTATGTCGCCCCCGAGGACGTCGTCACCATCCCGACGGCCCAGTCGGACGAGCGCCTGCGCAGGATCCTGTCCGACGTGCCGGTGAGCGTCGGCCGGAGCGGCCTGACCCTTGTGCTGACAGGGACGCCGGGAACGGCCAGCGTCGTCGCCCAGGCCATCGATGAATCCACGCTGCGCGAGCAGGAAGGCACGCTCGCGGGCGACAATACGCTCCTCGTCCTGTTCGCCGACGAGGAACGCCTGGAGCGCTGGCTCGATCGATTTCGTGCGCTCCAGCGCTCCGTCGCCGTCGGCGCCCGAACGGCGAACTGAGACGCCGACTGACACCGTCCGCCACCACGCAACCCTGACCCCGGAGGTCCCAGCACCCGCATGAACAAGGTCGTCCTCGCCTATTCCGGCGGACTCGATACGTCGGTCGCCGTCGCCTGGCTCAAGGAGCAACACGGGGTCGAGGTCATCACCCTCACCGTCGATGTCGGCGGCGGCTCGCTGCGCGAGGGCGTCGAGCGCCGGGCCATGACCGCCGGCGCGTCGCGCGCCTATGTCGTGGATGCGCGCGAGCGCTTCGTGACCGACTTCGTGTGGCCGCACCTCCAGGCCAACGCGGTCTACCAGGGCGCCTACCCGCTGGCCACGGCGCTCGCCCGGCCGCTCATCGCGCAGCTCCTGGTGGAGGTCGCCAACCGCGAGGGCGCCGATGCCATCGCCCACGGCTGCACCGGCAAGGGCAATGACCAGGTCCGCTTCGATGTCGCGACCCACGCCCTGGATCCGGGGCTGGAGGTCATCGCCCCGATGCGCGTCGGCATGGGCCTGTCGCGCGACCAGGAGATCGATTACGCCAACGAGCGCAACATCGAGATTCCCATCACCAAGGCCTCCCCGTACTCCATCGACGTCAACCTGTGGGGCCGCTCGTGCGAGACGGGCGTGCTGGAAGACCCGTGGGTCACCCCGCCGCCTGACGCCTACGAGTGGACCGTCGCGCCGTCCGACGCGCCCGATCCGGTGGAGGTCACGATCGCCTTCGAGGGCGGCATCCCGGTCGCGCTCGACGGCGAGCGGCTGCCCGCGGTTGAGCTCGTCGAGCGGCTGCACACGCTCGGTGGCGCGCACGGCGTGGGTCGCATCGACCACGTCGAGGACCGCCTGGTGGGCATCAAGAGCCGCGAGATCTACGAGGCCCCGGCGGCGACGATCCTGCACACGGCCCACAAGGCCCTCGAGGGGCTGACCCTGTCGCGCGACACCCTGCGCTTCAACCACTTCGTGGCCGACGAGCTGGCCCGGCTCATCTACGACGGGCTGTGGTTCAGCGCCCTGTCGCGTGACCTGCGCGCGTACGTGGCCTCATCCCAGCGCGTCGTCAGCGGCGAGGTCCGCATCCGCCTGGACCACGGCCAGGCCGTGCTCGTGGGGCGCCGCTCCCCGTTGTCGCTGTACGATAAGAGCCTCGCCACCTACGACGAGGGCGACGCCTTCGACCACGCGTCGGCCGTCGGCTTCATCGAGATCTTCGGCCTGCCGCTGCGGGTGGAGGCCGCCCGCCACGGCGCCGTCGGCAAGCACCACGGTGCCGCCTGGACCTGGACCGATCCGCTCCTGGCCGACCTCCCGACGACGGTCACGGACCCGGAGGGTGCGGCGGTCTGACTCGGCCCATAAGTAGCGCGCTATCGAGGCGACGGCCGCGCCGATGCGTCCAATGACTCGGCCGCTTGAGCCAACGATCGTTCATGCATCGGGATCAGATCACGGATGCGATCAGGGTCGATCCACCTCTCGACCGAAATGGCTCGACGCACATGCGGCAGCAGTCGCTGTAGGGCGGATGTGTCCTTCGACTCCAAGGCTGGCCGAGGCCGTGGGTTCGGTCGGCTCGCGGCGCCTCGTCATCAACCGACCGGGACCCTCGCGGACGGTCGAGCAGGTGGAACTGGCGACCGCACCGCTGGGTCCACTGGTGGAATGCCAACCGCCTGCACGAAGCCTGCGGCCACGGCCCACCGGCGGAGTTCGAGGCGGCCTACCATCAGCTACGGGCGACCACCGAGGCCGCCTAGAATCCAATCAGCCGAGTGGCCTGCCCCGGGTATCGTGGAGTCGAGATTCTGGATCATCACGTCCCCAGGTCGCGGGCCAGGTCGGTCGCCCGCCGACCGGCGGCGAGCAGGTCGAGCGCCCGCCGTCGGAAACTCGGGTGGATACCCACGTCTTCCCATGGCTGCCTCCTGTGATGGACGACAGCATGATTCCAGTTATCCGACTCCACGAAAGGGAGGGCAGACCACCGTCCACGGAAGCGGGGCAACTTCAGACGGTATCGTCAAGAGCACGAGGTCTTGTCAGTGGCTAGCCACTCGAGCGTCGCGGAGTCCGTCACGGCGAACACTAAGCCCTCGGGAGGCTTCCCTCGTTGGATCGCTGGCGCGACCACATCACATGCGATCGTTTGACCATCCGACTGGGTGGCCCCAGGAATCAGGACTATTGTGAGCGATGGGCCGCTCTCATCGTCGTCACCGCTGTATCGGACATCAAGTATCAAGGGAGAGCGTTGCGCCCTTATGTCGTTCGCTATTCGCGTGCCGTCATCCGCCAGGATGGAGCAGCCAGCAACGGCAGGCAAAACGGTCAAGATCAGTACAAGCTCTACGCTCATACGTGCACGGCGACCCGCCCCAACCAGATTGCTAGGCAACCCTAGCGAAGCCATCGGAGACCTCCCGGCCGACCCTGCATAGTCCTCTTGATGGAAGCGAGACAAAGGGGCTTCATGATCGGAATGAGCGCGCCCTGGTTCACGACGCCAAAGTTCCTCGTGTACTGGGCTTTGGGCACGCTCATACCCAAACTGATTCCGATCCTGTTGTTTCGAAGGTCCATTGTCGTTGCTTTTTGGTCGTTGGTGCCGTAGCTGGTGCCGAGGTAGATGTTCTCGTGCGCATCCGTTATCTCCTTGGCGACACGCGCTCCCATGGACATGGCACAGGCTCCGGCCCAAACACAGTGCTTAAACGCATTGGCCTTGGTGTGGTCCTTATCCGAACCGGGTCCGTACTGTGCAATGACTGCCGCAGAAGTCCACCGAGCGAGCTTGTTCGCGATCGCGCAGTTGAGTAGATTCCAGCCGAGGCAGTAGTGCGCTTCCGCCCAAGTGATCTCACCGCTCGGATCGACCTTCGTGATCGGCGAGTTCTCGGCGTAGGCATACAGGTTGGCTTCCTGGGCACTCGGGTCGGGCTGCAGGAAGCGGCCGAACTCGGGGTGGTAGTGGCGGGCGTGCATGTAGAGCAGGCCGGCCGAGCTGAAGTCGTCCCACTGGACGTCGA
>Ga0163153_10006353_pt1 | contig 13359 bp, 11 predicted proteins | sample OliLakLV19MP6IB1_FD_148629 | JGI IMG/M metagenome (GOLD analysis project Ga0163153, IMG submission 148629) | Freshwater microbial mat bacterial communities from Lake Vanda, McMurdo Dry Valleys, Antarctica - Oligotrophic Lake LV.19.MP6.IB-1 | ecosystem: Environmental > Aquatic > Freshwater >... | reverse complement strand
GTTGGTGAGTTCATAGTTGGTAATCTTATACGTTCCACTTTTCGTGATCGCCAGAATTTGATCATCTCCATCAAACTTGCCCACATACTTGCCGCGCTTGTCTTTATTCAATCGGCCGGAGGCTTCATCAAACCACAGGTCCAATCCGCTCAAGGTTGAACCCTTTGCTTCTTTGAAATCCACTTTGCGCACCGGATATTTCGTGATCGTATTTCCTTTTGCTCCACGACCTTTGATTTCCAACTCAGAGAAATCGAAATCGAAAATCTTTTTGCGTGCCGTGCTGGCCTGGCTCAGTTTCACTTCCACAATCTCAGCTTCACCGTTCGGGTTGGCACTGAGGTAATGAACTTTACTATTCGGATGGCCCTGATCTAAATTATATTCTTTATCACGAATGATAGCCGGCATCGCAAAGCGTTTTGCAAATGTGGTTCCTGTTTTACCATCGCTGTATATTAAATTATACACCATGCGCTCATCGCCTTTCTTCCACACACTGATGTGAAGAATGTCTTTACCCATAAACTTGCGTTCACCGATGCGACTTACTAAGGCTTTGCCGTCTTTGCGGATCACAATGATATCATCGAGTTCAGAACATTCGCACAGGTATTCATCCTTGCGCATGCCATAACCCACAAAACCATCTTCACGATTCACATACAACTTTTGATTGTTGGCGATTACTTCCGTGGCCATCACCGATTGGAAGCTCTTCATCTCCGTTTTTCTCTCGCGGCCTTTACCATATTTATCTAATAAGTTCTGGTAGTAGGCAATCGCATAGTCCGTCAGATGCTTGAGGTGATGAAGCGTTTGCTTCAATTCATTCTCCAGGTCCTTCAATAAATCGTTGGTCTTGAACGTATCGTATTTTGAAATGCGTTTGATACGGATTTCCAACAAACGAAGAATATCATCGCGGGTGATCTCGCGATAGAATTGTTTTTTATACGGCTTCAATCCTTTGTCTGTAGTGATGATGACCTCTTCAAAAGTTTCGCAATTTTCAATGTCGCGGTAAATTCTCTTTTCGATGAATATTTTTTCAAGTGACGAGAAAAGAATTTTTTCCATCAACTCTCCTCTTCTGATCTCCAACTCCTGCTTTAACAGTTTCACCGTTTGTTCGGTATTGTATCGCAGAATGTCATTCACCTTCATGAACTGAGGCTTATCCTCCACGATCACACAAGCATTGGGCGAAATAGAAACTTCACAATCCGTGAAGGCATATAATGCATCAATGGCAATTTCAGGAGAAAGTCCGGCTTGCAAGTGAATCTGGATCTCTACATCCTTCGCGGTGTTATCTACCACCTGTTTTACTTTGATCTTTCCTTTCTCACTCGCCTTCACAATCGAATCCATCAACGAACTCGTTGTCGTTCCAAATGGAATTTCATGGATGGCCAGTGTCTTTTTATCTATGATATCGATCTTGGCGCGTACTTTAATCTTTCCTCCCCGGATACCCTGATCGTATTCCGTAAAGTCGGCAATACCTCCCGTAAGGAAATCAGGGAAAATTTTTGGATTCTTCCCTTTCAATATATCCATCGATGCTTTGATCAACTCGCAAAAGTTGTGAGGAAGAATTTTCGTTGATAACCCTACGGCAATACCTTCTACACCTTGCGCCAGCAACAATGGAAACTTCACCGGCAAAGTAATTGGCTCTTTCTTACGACCATCATACGATAGTTGCCAATCAGTAGTCTGTGCATTGTAGGCCACATCGAGCGCAAACTTTGACAAGCGAGCTTCAATATAACGTGGAGCCGCTGAACTATCACCGGTGCGCACATCGCCCCAGTTACCTTGTGTGTCGAGCAATAAATCTTTCTGACCAATATTTACAATCGCTTCACCAATAGCGGCATCACCGTGTGGGTGATATTGCATGGTGTTACCAATGACGTTCGCAACTTTATTAAAGCGGCCATCATCCATCTCCTTCAAGGAGTGCATGATTCTTCGCTGCACGGGCTTCAATCCGTCTTCAATGCGTGGCACGGCACGCTCCAGAATTACATAGGAGGCGTAATCCAAAAACCAGTTTTCGTAGAGACCATCCAACGACACTAATCCATGAACGATGTCTCCATCTTCATTTCTCACTGATTTGTCTGTAATCGCTTTCTTCTTACTCATTTTAAATCTCTGTAAAGGCGTCTGATCGCTTTGAGCGATCAGACGCCTAAGTAATTATTTATGATTCAATTTCTTCTTTTTCAGTTGCTTCGATCACGTCTAATTCGAAGCGCAGGTTTTCGATAATAAATTCCTGACGGTCGGGTGTGTTTTTACCCATGTAGAATTCAAGAATTTTTTGCAAGTGCTTTTCCGCATCAATGCGCACGGGCTGCAATCGGATTTCATCCCCAATGAAATTCCCAAACTCCTCTGGTGAAATTTCTCCTAATCCTTTGAAGCGTGTGATCTCGGGTTTGCTTCCCAACTTTGCTACCGCAGCTTGTTTCTCTTCTTCGCTGTAGCAATAATGCGTTTCCTTTTTATTGCGAACACGGAATAAAGGAGTCTCTAAAATATACACATGACCTGCCTTTACTAAATCGGGGAAGAACTGCAGGAAAAATGTCATCAACAATAAGCGGATGTGCATACCGTCCACATCGGCATCGGTAGCTACAATTACTTTGTTGTAACGCAATCCCTCCAAACCATCTTCGATGTTCAACGCATGCTGAAGCAGGTTGAACTCTTCATTTTCATACACCACTTTTTTAGTGAGGCCAAAACAGTTGAGCGGCTTACCACGCAAACTGAACACAGCTTGCCTTTCTACATCACGTGACTTTGTGATCGATCCACTGGCAGAGTCACCCTCGGTGATAAAGATCATTGACTCAGCACCTTTCTCTCCTTTCTCGTCATCAAAATGAAAACGGCAATCGCGAAGTTTCTTATTGTGAAGGTTTGCCTTCTTTGCTCTTTCGTTGGCGAGTTTTTTTATGCCGGCAATTTCTTTACGCTCACGCTCTGATTGCAAAATGCGTTTGAGCATGGCATCGGCCACGATTGGATTTTTATGTAAATAGATTTCGAGTTCCTTCGATACGAAATCGCCCACAAAGTTTTTAACCGTAGCGCCATCAGGTGCCATGTTCATCGACCCAAGTTTGGTCTTGGTCTGCGATTCGAACACAGGCTCTTGCACGCGCACGGCAATGGCTGCCACAATACTGGCCCGGATGTCGGCAGCATCGAAGTCTTTCTTATAAAAATCACGCACCCCGCGAACGACCCCTTCGCGGAAAGCCGCCAGGTGAGTACCGCCTTGTGTCGTGTTCTGTCCGTTCACGAATGAATAATACTCTTCTCCGTATTGTCCTCCATGGGTAATCGCAACTTCGATATCCTCACCTTTAAAGTGAATGATTGGGTAGCGAATATCTTCGGCATCGGATTTTTGCTTTAGCAGATCAAGGAGCCCGTCTTTGGAATAGAATTTTCGTCCGTTATAATTGATGATAAGGCCGGCATTCAAAAATGCATAGTTCCACATCAGGTCGTCCAGGTATTCCAGGATGAAGTGATAATGTTTGAACATGGTGTTGTCCGGCTCGAACTCTACCAGCGTTCCGTTTCTTTCGTCTGTCTTGGTCTCTTTCGGATCGGCCGTCAAAATTCCTTTCTTAAACTCAGCCAGTTTTGTTTTGCCTTCGCGGAAAGCCTGTACTTTAAAAAAATTGGAAAGAGCGTTCACCGCCTTGGTACCAACACCATTCAAGCCCACTGACTTTTGAAACGCTCCTGAATCGTACTTGGCACCCGTGTTGATTTTGGAAACCACATCCACCACTTTGCCCAACGGTATGCCGCGGCCATAGTCGCGCACCATCACATGCTGATCGGTGATTTTCACATCGATGGTTTTTCCATAGCCCATCATGTGCTCATCAATGCAGTTATCGATCACCTCCTTCACTAACACATAGATACCATCATCTTTGGCAGAGCCATCTCCCAGCTTGCCAATGTACATACCCGGACGCAGCCGGATGTGCTCGCGCCAATCGAGTGATCTGATACTCGATTCATTGTACTCTATACTCTCCTTCGCCATGTTATTAATCCTATTTTAAATCGCGCAAAGTTTAAAAAATCGACCTGAACTTCCATTGAAGAAATTTCAATTACGGTCGTTAAACACTGATTTGAAGTGATTCAAAAAATAATCAAGACTCAAATCACTTCTAATAAAGCAATTTTTATGCTTACTACAAGCATCGAAATTTTTACCTGCTTACAAAAAATCATAAGGTGAATCGCAGTAATTGATTGATTTTCAGAAATCAAAACCCATTCAGGCAAATTCTTTATTTCGAAAGAATTTTTCTATACGTCAAATAAACCGGCCAGCTCACGATCCAAACACAAACTAAAATCAGGCTTCCAAACAGGGCGGGCGCCATATTGCTGAAATCATACCGGTCGCCTCCATTGAAGACATGTAAGAATCCGAGAGACGTGAGGAAGAAGAAATTAAATGTGACAATAAGTCCATAAAACCACGCACTAAAACGCTGATCCCCATTGCTTAGCAATTTATTTACCACAAACACCAGTGCGTTGATAAACGCGAAGAGCAAGATGGAAGCGTAAAAGAAGCCATTGCGTGAAATAGAGAGTGATCCTTCTGATTCTGAGAAGACTACCTCCTCAGGCATGCCGGCATAGATATAGAAAAACACCACGAAAAGCCCCACCAGGGAAAAGAACCATACTCCTTTTAATATCTTTAAGATCATGTGATTAAATTTGTAGGCAAAACTAACTGATATTTTAGATTTGATCCTTCCTGATATCGGCTCTGTTGTAAAATTTTGAGGATCGTGCGTAATAAACATAAACTAAAAATGAAAAAACTTGTCTGGGTAGGCCTTTCACTGTTACTCATCACGTGCGGAAAGCCCCTTCCCGATCTCGCTCCTATCGATCTCGCTCAATGGAAAGATGACAAGGGTGGTTGCAAACAACGGAGACTGGCCTTTATTGAAGAGTTGAAAAGCCAGAAAGATGAACTAAAGGGTTTTTCAGAAAAGGATATCATTAAAATTTTAGGAAGGCCCGATCACAATGAACTCTACAAGCGCAATCAAAAATTCTATTATTACGACATCGACCCGGGAAAAAGCTGTAACGATCAGGTAGCCGGCCAGCAGTTGGTAATACGCTTCACCGCTATGGGCTACTCCAAGGAAGTTTCGATTGAATCAATCGAGTGATTTTCATCAACTATGCAGGGCATTTGTTTGAAAATGTTGGGTCTGGGCTTGGGCCTGGTTGATAGATTTCCTGAGCACATTCACCAGGGCATCCTTCTTTTTATAATTGAAGGGGTAAAGTAATGAAGGCTTGAAATAGAATTTCTTTCCAAGCTGCTCAGCAGTATATAGTTCTACCTCATACACGCCACCCAATGTTTTAATTTCCACCTCTTTGATATTCTCCAAAGGAATCAAAATATCCTGACCGCCAAGAATCACATAGAGATACTTTTCATCAAACTCCACCCGGTAAACGTTCCGGTTTATTCGTATCCACCCGTAAGTAAGAAACCCAAAATAAACGGTGGTAGATATGGGGCTAACGTAGAGTTTGTCTCCCATAAAAGCCTGGACGGCTGCGAAGATAAAAAACAACATTGTCCCGACCAGTATTACCAACACACTCTTCTTATAAAACTCCAGATAGCGCGTAGATAAACTCTTTATTCGTTGACTTTGCATCACAGGCATTATCTTTACCTGGAGTTAATATACACACATTCATGAAAAATATAGCTGTTATAGGTTCTGGCGCCATGGGAAATGGAATTGCCCACGTTCTTGCGCAACACGGATATTCAGTAAACCTGATTGATATTTCAGAAGAAGCATTGAAAAAAGCCGTTGCCACCATTGAGAAAAATCTTGGGCGACAAGTTGAAAAAGGGGTGATCACAGAAGCCGCCAAATCAAAAGCATTGGAAAATCTTTCCACCACCACGTTTATGAAAGAAGGTGTGCGCGATGCCGAATTGGTCATTGAGGCCGCTACAGAAAATATCGATTTAAAATTGAAGATCTTCAAGGAACTGGATGAAAGCACCAAGCCGAATACGATCCTGGCCTCAAACACCTCCTCTATTTCAATCACAAAAATTGCCTCGGTAACTAAAAGCCCTGATCTGGTCATTGGCATGCATTTCATGAACCCCGTGCCGGTGATGAAACTCGTAGAGGTGATTCGCGGATATCGCACCAGCGATGCGGTGACCACGCAGATCATGGATCTTTCCCGGAAGCTGGAAAAAATTCCGGTAGAGGTGAACGACTATCCCGGATTTGTCGCCAATCGCATTTTGATGCCCATGATCAATGAGGCCATCAGCACGTTACACGAAGGTGTTGCCGGTGTAGCAGAGATTGATACGGTGATGAAGCTAGGAATGGCTCACCCGATGGGGCCGTTGCAACTGGCCGACTTCATCGGACTGGATGTGTGCCTCTCCATTCTTCACGTGCTTTATAACGGATTCGGAAACTCTAAATATGCTCCTTGTCCTTTGTTGGTTAATATGGTGCAAGCAGGCCATCGGGGTGTTAAAACGGGCAGTGGTTTTTACCAATATCAAACAGGAAGTAAAGAGTTAGTGATTGCCGAGCGCTTCAGGAAATAACTAACGCATACCTGGAAAAAAAAGGAGGCAAGACGTCCTCCTTTTTAGTTCTGTTTTATTCACTATTACTTCTTCAACAAATCTCTTATTTCGGTCAACAAGAGAATATCTGCCGGTGGTGCGGTAGTGGGCTTTGCTTCTTCTTTCTTTTTCATTGCGTTAATGCCTTTAATAATCAGGAAAAGAACAAAAGCAATAATGATGAAGTTGATCACCGCTGATAAGAACATACCATACTTAACGGCTCCAAAAACCGTGAGGTCCCCTAGCTTAGTGAGATTAGCTGCTTCTAATGCTGGCTTTAATAAGAGTGGAGTGATCACATCATTGATAAATGAGGTAATGATGGCACCAAAGGCACCACCGATAATCACACCAACAGCAAGGTCAAGTACATTGCCCCGCATGGCGAACGCTTTAAATTCTTTTAGCATAAATGTTAGTTTAGGGTTGTTGGGTTCGAAATTAATTAAAGAAAATAAAAAAAGTTATTTCTGCACTACCCTCAATTGATTTCTTAAGCCGCTAAAACTTATCAGTTCCACACCCGTGCTGCCAATAAACATCTTTGCCTGAATTCTAACAGGGATCTTATTCCGATCATCTGAAATCCAGCAAGTGATAGAATTTTCTCCATCAAAAATTTTATTATCGGGCATAACCGGTATCAATTTATGGCAGGGGATTACTCCGATTTTCGTTTCCACATTCTCCTTACCGGAATAGATAATCTTCAGATTATAGGGTGTATCCTCAAAAAATCCGGATATCGACAGGGTGTCTCCCTTCTTATACTTTGAATAATCTATTACTCGGAGATAAAGAAATCCTCCTACCATATCCCTCACATTAGCGGGTGTTGGATAAAATTTTGGATCGCCATAGATGCCGGTTTTCTGATCCATCACTTTAACCTCTGCCTGTAACTTATCGTGGTCATAGGTGATCATTTCATCTTTGCGATAGTTGCCTTCTTTGATTTTGCGATACGATACATGCGTGACCAGGGCAGCCGTGTCTACATAAGCTCCCCATTGATCTTTTACCTTGGTTATCCAGGAAACAAACCCCAGAGTTTCGCCATAGGCGTCCACCTTATAGGAAGGTCGTGAGTTTATGTTGTAGATTTTCTTTTCGACAATGGTCGATGCTTTGCCCACGGTAAAGAATCCGAAGTTCACCCGGTAGTCAAGAACTTCACCTGTTCCAAAACTGGTATTCTTAATTGGAATGAAGTCTTTCCTTTTCTCGCCTGAAAAAGAGGCGAACATCATCACCATCAATAACCCTTTAACCAGAAGTTTCATATCTTAAAGTAATCTATCAACCATGGAATGACAAAGCGCATGCCAACGCTATACTGAAACACTGTTTTCGCGCAAAGCGTCATTCAAAGAGGTCTTTTTATCCGTACTCTCTTTTCGTGTACCAATGATCAGGGCGCAAGGAACCTGGTATTCGCCAGCCGGAAAATTCTTAGGAATAGTACCGGGTATAACCACCGAACGCGGAGGCACATACCCTTTGTATTCAATAGGCTGGGAATTCGTTACATCAATGATCTTTGAACTGGCCGTTAGCACCACATTGGCACCTAGTACCGCTTCTCTGCCCACTCTTACTCCCTCTACAACAATACAACGGGAACCCACAAACACATTATCCTCAATGATTACCGGGGCTGCCTGCACGGGTTCCAACACACCACCCAACCCAACGCCTCCGCTAAGGTGCACATTCTTTCCAACCTGTGCACAGCTGCCCACAGTTGCCCACGTGTCAACCATCGTGCCTTCATCTACATAAGCTCCGATGTTTACATACGAAGGCATTAAAATCACACCTCGGTTTACAAACGATCCATGCCTGGCAATGGCATGAGGAACTACCCTTACCCCCAGATTTTTGTAATCTTTCTTTAGCGCAATTTTATCGTGGAACTCAAACGGACCTACCTCAATAACCTCCATTTGCTGGATGGGAAAATACATGATCACCGCCTTCTTAATCCACTCATTCACCTTCCAGTTTTCGCCATCAGGCTCGGCCACCCTAATTTTGCCTTTGTCTAAAAGTGCCACCACCTCGCGCACCGCAGTTTGTATCTCCGCAGACTTAAGCAACTCCCGGTCGGCCCACGCTTTTTCAATTAGTTCTTTCAGTTCCATTTATATCCTATTTTTAAACCGGGTTGCAATAAATGAAAAAACAAAGAATAGTCCTCGCCTCAGTACTCAAACCAGTAGATGATACACGCATGTTTGAGAAGTTGGGAAAGTCTCTTTCCGGTAACCCAAACTATGAGATTTTTATTCTTGGATATCCTTCAAAACAACTGCCAGCCGATGCTAAAATCATTCTCCTTCCGCACCCAAATTTTGTTCGGCTAAGCCTGCAAAGGGTGATAACACCGCTCCTCATCTTTAAAAAGATATCTAAAGTAAAGCCTGATGTATTAATAGTTAATACCCATGAATTACTGATAGTTGCTGTGCTGATCAGAATATTATTTGGTTCTAAGATCATCTACGATGTTCAGGAGAACTACTGGCGGAATATTCTTTGGACAGACACTTTTCCTTCTCTTATCAAACCTCTTCTGGCAATTTGGGTGCGAGGCAAAGAGGTTCTGCTTTCACCATTTTTTCACCTCTTCTTTTTGGCCGAAAAAGGCTTTGAAAAAGAAATGAAATTCTTCCAAAATAAATCAGTCGTTCTAGAGAACAAGAGCATACTTCCAAAGGGATCTGTCCGAACAAAATCGAACGGCATGATCCGCCTGCTTTTCAGTGGAACCATCAGCGAAAGCACCGGTGTGTTTGAGGCCATCGATCTGGTTACTATCCTTCATCAATACGACCAGTCGGTGAGACTTCACATCATCGGTTATTGTTCCCTCCCTTCCACGTTGAACACGGTTAAGTCCGTCATCCACGATAAACCATTTATCTCCTTAACCGGTGGCGACCAACTCGTGCCGCATCGTGAAATAATAACCCAGATTTTCAACTCCGACTTTGGCATCATCTATTATCCTTCGTCCCCCCACACAGAAAATAGAATACCCACCAAATTGTATGAGTACATGTCCGCACAGTTGCCCTTACTTCTGCAAAACTATCCACCTTGGGTAACCTTATGTGATCCCTGTCGGGCAGCTATTCCGATCGACTTGCATGCACCCATTGACGCACCTGCGCTATTACAGAAAATGAAGCTGACAGACTTCTACCCGGTAGCTCCCACTGGCGTGGACTGGTCTTCGGAAGAAAAAAAATTGCTCGAATCAATCAAGAAAGTTTTAGTCTAAATTATTTTTTAGGCTAATCTAAACTTTTATATTTGCCGATCGATCTATTCGCTGATGCTAAGTCTTACCGAAGAAAATTACCTGAAGGCCATCTATCACCTTTCTGACGGTGGCTCAAAATCTGTGCTCACCAACGAACTGGCGGAAGCCATGAACACCAAGGCTGCCTCGGCCACCGACATGATTAAAAAACTGGCGGCCAAAGAGTTTATAAGTTATGAAAAATACTATGGAGTAAATGTCACTAGTAAAGGAAAGTCGGAAGCCCTGATGGTAATTCGCAAGCATCGGCTGTGGGAAACCTTCCTGGTAGAGAAACTCGGCTTCACCTGGGATGAAGTGCACGAAGTGGCCGAACAACTGGAACATATTAACTCCCACCGGCTGATTGAAAAACTCGATGAGTTTCTGGGCTATCCCAAGGTAGATCCTCACGGAGATCCTATCCCCGACAGCAAGGGAAAAATCAAGTTACAACCCCAGATCACGTTAGATCAGTTGAAAGCTGGCTATCATGGAAAAATTGCTGCCGTAAAAGATTCTGATTCAAATCTTTTAAAATACCTCGACAAGATTGGCGCCAAGCCCGGAACCAAAATCAAGATTCTCGGAAAAGAGGACTACGATGAATCGATGGAGGTTTTAATCAATGATCACAGGGTGTTCATTTCAAAGGAAGTATCACAAAATATTTTAGTTTCTGAATGATATGAGGGAGCGTGATGTTTCAAGAAAGTCATTAAGTGAGGTACATGCTTCGGTGGATGTAACCAACCGCAAAGGCTGGAGAAAATTATTTGCTTTTTTAGGACCGGCCTATCTCGTAAGCGTTGGCTATATGGATCCGGGCAATTGGGCTACCGATATAGCAGGAGGCAGTCAGTTTGGTTACAAGTTAATTTGGGTGTTGCTCATGTCGAACCTCATGGCGTTGCTTCTGCAAAGCCTGAGTGCGCGATTAGGTCTGGTGCGCCAATTGGACCTGGCACAGGCATCCCGAACGTCCTACCATCCCATAGTAAATTTCTGCTTGTGGATTCTGGCTGAGATCGCCATTGCTGCCACGGATCTTGCCGAAGTATTGGGTATGGCCATTGGCCTGCAACTGCTATTTGGCCTGCCATTAATGTGGGGGGTCTCTTTAACCGTTTTAGACACTCTCTTGCTTTTAGTACTTCAAAGCTATGGCATGCGTAAGATTGAAGCGTTCATTGTGGCATTGGTAGCCATCATCGGGGTTTCTTTCCTGTTGGAAATGATCTGGGCAAAACCCGACATGGGTGAACTGGTTAAAGGATTTATTCCTTCGCTCCCATCGGATGCCGCTTTGTATATCGCCATAGGAATTATTGGAGCAACCGTGATGCCTCATAATCTCTATCTGCATTCTTCCTTGGTTCAAACCAGAAGAATCGACCCAAGCGAAAGAGGTGTGTGGAGCGCCATCAAATACAATCTGATCGATTCTACCATCGCACTTAATGCAGCATTCCTCGTTAACTCAGCCATTCTGATCCTGGCGGCCTCCACATTTTTCAGGGCCGGGATGTTTGAGGTGTCCGACATTCAGGATGCTTATAAATTCTTATCGCCTCTGTTAGGCAATGAATGGGCCTCTATCATGTTTGGTATTGCTTTGATTGCTGCCGGACAAAGTTCAACCATCACCGGTACGCTCGCAGGGCAAATCGTGATGGAAGGATACCTGAATCTTCGTATCGCTCCTTGGCTCCGCAGACTTATTACACGACTCATCGCCATCATTCCGGCATACATCGTCATCCTTATGTATGGCGAAGGAAAAACCGGAGAACTACTGGTGTTTAGCCAGGTGGTATTGAGTCTTCAACTAGGTTTTGCCATTATTCCATTAATCCATTTCACCAGCGACAAAGAAAAAATGGGTGTGTTTGTGATCAAGCCGTGGATGAAAATTGCTGCCTGGGCCATTGCCATCATTATCGTTTCGCTCAATGGAAAGTTGGTGACGCAGGAAATTTCCAGTTGGCTCATCATTGCCGGAGACAATGCCTGGATTGTTTGGCTTACCGCTATTCCTTTCTGTTTGGCCGCAGGCATCCTGTTGTTATATATCTCCTTCAAGCCATGGTTGGATAGAAGAAGAAGCGAAAAAACAGCACGCGCTCCGCATGGATCTGCCACCGAACTCATTAGCCTTGATAAAGCACCTTATAAACAAATTGCCGTGACGATCGATTTTAGCTCTATCGATTCATTGACCATTCGCAGTGCCGTTTCTCAGGGAGGTAAAGATGCCCGCTATTTGCTCGTGCATGTGGTGGAAACAGCCGGGGCCATGTGGTATGGAAGTGAAATCGCTGACCATGAATCAAGCGCAGATACAGCCGCGCTGAACAGCTACGCCACTCAATTGAAAGAGCAGGGTTATCAGGCTGCGATAAAAATTGGATTTGGTAATCCAAAACTTGTTATCCCTGAGATCGTGAATGAATTTGATGCTGATTTACTGGTGATGGGTGCCCATGGCCATAAGTGGGTGAAGGACCTCATCTTCGGAACCACCGTTGACACCGTTCGTCATAGAGTGAAAATTCCGGTCCTCATTGTTCGGGAGCCAATCGGATAATGTAGATCAGAACATCTCTGACAGAAATCTTACCCTTTAACAAAATCTCAGTTGGCCAATTACTCATTATCTTGCAGCCATGTCTTCTCTTTCTCCTGTTGATGATACCATCATTGCCTTGGCTTCTGCCCAAGGGATTAGTGCCATTGCCGTAATCAGGTTGTCAGGAAAAGATTCTATCCACATCACCCAGCAATTATTCAAAGGAAAAAATCTGGAGAGTCAGCCTTCACATACCGTGCACCTTGGCACGATTGAAGAAGACGGTAAATCAATAGATGAAGTATTGGTCACCATTTTTAAAGAGCCCAACTCATTTACCCGTGAAAATTCCGTGGAGATCTCATGTCATGGATCTCCTTTTATTGTCAAGCAACTGATCAAAGCATTTCTGCATGCAGGTGCACGTTTGGCTGGACCGGGGGAGTTTACTAAGAGAGCTTTTCTTCATGGCCGTTTTGACCTGGCCCAGGCCGAGGCGGTGGCTGACCTGATCAATGCCGAAACTGATAACGCACGACAGGCGGCCATCAACCAGATGCGCGGTGGGTTTTCGAAAGAGATCAAACATTTGCGTGACGAGCTTATCCATTTTGCATCTCTTATCGAACTTGAATTAGACTTTGGAGAAGAAGATGTAGAGTTTGCCGGTCGCAAAGATCTTTCTGATCTGGTAAACAGAATCATGAACTACCTGCATATTCTTATTCAATCTTTTGACGAAGGAAACGTAATCAAAAACGGTATCCC
>Ga0163153_10006352_pt1 | contig 13362 bp, 6 predicted proteins | sample OliLakLV19MP6IB1_FD_148629 | JGI IMG/M metagenome (GOLD analysis project Ga0163153, IMG submission 148629) | Freshwater microbial mat bacterial communities from Lake Vanda, McMurdo Dry Valleys, Antarctica - Oligotrophic Lake LV.19.MP6.IB-1 | ecosystem: Environmental > Aquatic > Freshwater > Lake... | reverse complement strand
TGCGGCATCCATCACGCGGTGCAGCTCCCGGAACGCGAGCAGCGCACGCTCCGCGATCACCTGCTCCCTGCGGTTCTGGCACTGAACGTTCAGATCAGACATTGTCCGGTCCTCCATGACCTGTGGTTGGCTTTCTCTCCCGCACCCATCCGTGGGTACGAACGCCTTATCGGCAATCCGGGAAACTGGACTACACCCTACTCATCCGGCTGGCGGTTCCGGTGCATTCCTCGCCCATGCCCAATACGATACCCGGAAGCCGCCTAGAGCCAGGCCGTATGAAGCTGCCCGAGGACCGACATGCCCCCAAACCTCCCCCTCGATCTCCGACAAGAATTCCGCTCCGCCCACATGCGGGGCACGGCTATTGAACTGCGCAACCGCCAGAACTCGGGCTGGGCTCAGAAAGATCCCAACGAACTGCTCCGAATCACATACCCGACTCTAGATGTTCAACGCGCATTGGGGGCTATTTCTACAGGGGCAAACGGACTCCCACTCGTGTTCTTGGGACAGCGTGGACGGGGTAAATCGCACATCATGGCTGTGCTGCATCACGCCTTTGAATCTCCAGAAAAGGTGCAATCTTGGGCTCGCGAATGGGGTACTAAGCCCGGTTTTGAGAAGGTCGCCACCTTGCAGTTGCCAAAGGGCTTCGTTGCCATCTCGGAGACGCTCTCCAATCAGGAGTTCCGAAACCTTTGGGACCTTATTTTCGAACGCCACCCTCGTGGCACCTACTACCGGGGCAAGCACGAAGCGGCCCACACGCCTATTCCGGCGAAGTCGCTTGTTGAGGATATGTTCAAGGAGCATCCAGCCGCTCTTATCCTCGACGAGTTCCAGACGTGGTTCGATGGTTTGCACGATGACGTGGGCGATACTGGACTGAAGCGCAAGCAGTGGGCGTTCAACTTCGTCCAAATCCTGTCAGAGTTGGCAAAGGAGCGGCCAGATCTGCTCATGCTCATAGTGTCGGTGCGTGACACAACCACGGAAGGCTATCGACAAATCCATCGCATCGGCCCTGTCGTAATTGATTTCAAGGGGGAGGCTGCGAAGGAAGATCGCAAACGTCTGCTCCTTCACCGCCTTTTCGACAACCGCGCACAGTTCAGTATTCCCGCCATAGAGCAGACGGTCGGGGCTTACGCAGCAGAGCGTATTCGTTTGCTACACCTTACCAAGTCGGACGCAGAGAAGGATCGGCTGCGCCGCGAGGTCGTGGATGCCTGGCCGTTCGCGCCCGAATTGCTGACGCTGCTCGAAGACCACATCCTGATGGCCGATTCGGCGCAGGACAAGCGAGACCTCATCCGCGTGCTGGCCGAGTTGTTCCGATCACGAGGGGCCAGCGTTCCGCTGCTGACCGCGTCGGACTTCTTCGTTGACGACGACGGGTGCGGCGTTCCGACCCTCATCGATTCTTTCGCCACCACCGCCGATCAGGAACGCCTCCGCCAGACGGCGATCCGCAACCTCGAAGCCCTCAAGGCGGCGGGCGTCCAGGCGGGACATGCGAGAGAGGCCGTCAGCGGTATCTGGATGCGCTCGCTGTCGGCCACCAACGTCCTCGGTGGCACGCGAGAAGAACTCCAGCTCGATCTCACGCGGGCGACCGTCATCGACGACAACTCGTTCACGGCGGACCTCGCCACCATCGTCGAGAACAGTTTCAACATCCACGAGGTCGGAACGGCCGACAAGCGGTTCTGCTTCAAGCTCGAAGAGAACCCGCTCTCGAAGGTGAAGGCGACGGCGAAGAACGACAAGCTCTTTGAGCCGGAGGTGCCCACGCCCAATGGGCTTCTCCCGGTCATGAAGGATCAGGCGTTCATCCGCCAAGTCCTCGAGCATTCCCTGCGTTCGCCGGACAGTCCGGCTGAGCCGCCGTCGCGGGTCATCGTTCTCGACCCCAACTGGGAGAACTCGCCGTGGGCCATCATCCCCACGCAGGACCTTCCCGAGCGGTGGGAGAAGCCGGTCCTCATCGTCCTGCCCGTCGCGCCCGCAGATGTGAACGCGACGCTCGGCCCGTGGCTTGCCAAGCACGTCACCGTGAAGCGGAACATGGTGCGGTTCCTGATCCCCAAGGCGGGGTCGAAGAACCTGTACGACGATGCCGACCTGCGCCGCGTCGCGCGGTGCGCGTCCTTATCCAAAACGTGGAAGGAATCTGAGCCCGTCTACGCCGACATCTTCCGCCGCTTTGACAAGGACCTTCGCCGAGAACTGGCCGAGCGGTTCGATCGCTTCGCGCTGCTTCAACGCTGGAACTACCAACAACCCGCGCTTTGCACCTTCCACGTTGAGCCCTTTTCAGCCACGCCGGACAAGGTGGCGAAGACAGTCGAGGAGAGTGCCCGCGCCGCCTTCTTTGCCCCCGAGGACTTTGAAGCGTTCATCGTCGAGGCCGCCATACGCGGAGAAACGATGCGGCAGGTCATGGCCCTTTTGAGAGAGCCGCCAGCGCGGCCCAACGCTGATTCGATCCCGTACCTCGGCGACCACGCGACCATCGAGCAAACGATCCGCGTTACCGCCAAGGACAAGATCGCCCTTAATGTCGCCGGGACGTGGCAGCGTGCCGAACCGGGCGAGTCCGAAGAAGATGCCTACAAGCGCCTGCGGTCGCGGTGCTTCCGTACCGGGCGAGAACTCGACGAGATTCAACTCGGCCTTCCCGATCAGGTTGGCGGCGGAGGCGTGGCGGTCCCGCCGCCGCGCACGGCAGCACCAGTCGGGGGAACGGGCCTTTTCCCGCCGTTGGCTCCACCCGTCGCCCCTCCCACGGGAGGCGGGCTGATCGCGCTACCCAATGTCCCCCCGGTCATCACCTCGTCGACCGGCGGGGGCGGGGGCAATGGCGAAGCGCCGCCGATCCCGTCCGTTCCGCCCATGACCGTTATCCGTCAATCCAACGGGGCGAAGACCGGCATCAATCTGCTCGGGGACATCGAACGCTGGGGCCTGCCGGACGCGGATCGCATTACGCTCGCCACGCTCACCATGCGTGGTCTGACCGTCAAGGAACTGCGCGAACTCTGCACCAAACTGCCGCCGAAGCTTCTCGCGGAGTTGCAAATCAACTGCGCTCCTGATTTCGCCTCTTTGCCGGGAGGGGCCAAATAGATGAGCCGCGCTTCTGCAAACCCATCGACAACCCCCGCCACTCTCGTCGGCTGGGAGTCGCTCATCTTGGCAGACCAGCCCCCGGATGCCGCGTGGCGAGCGATCTTCGCGCGCCTGCGAGACGTGGCCCTGGCGGCAACAAATCCGGCCGCGATGCACCGGGAGACGATCGTGCCCGATCGGCTATTGGCCGAGAGCGCATGGGATCTCTGGCAGGCGTTCCGCACGGCAGGCCCAAAGGTCATAGACGGGCTTCGAGAGTTCTGGGCTTCGTCGTCCGGCGTCGCGGGAACAGCCGTGCTCATTCTTGACGCCCTCTCTCTTCGCGAACTGCCACTCATCGTCGCGGGCGCGAAGAAGCGCGGCGTCGAGCCGGTGCGCTGCGAGGTGCGGGGATCGCAGGTGCCTACGGAGACGGACCAGTTCGCGCAGTCGCTGGGCTTACAGAGCCGCTCGAAGCTCTTCAACAACCAGCCCCCCGCCTCGTTCCTGTTCGGCGGTCCCGATACCCACACAGACGTGATCGACGCCCCCTTCGCGGACTGCGTCGCCGCCGTGCCCACCAAGCCGCGTCTCTTCCTCTGGCACAAGTGGCCCGATGAGCCGCTCATCCACCTGCATGCCGACAAGGTCGAGGGCGATACGGTCGTCGCGGCCGAGATCAAGAAGCAGCTTGGTCCCGGGGTGGGATCGGACGGATTTTGGCAGTTCATCGATCGCCTCCGCCAAGGGCGGCGTCTGGTCATCACGGGCGACCACGGCTACGCCACCGCATCAGAGTTCTCCAGTGAGATCAAGGACGAAGACACCATCCGCGCCTTCGCGGGCGCTTTCGGCGCGCAACGTGCCATCCGCGAGGACCCTGCAACGCCTTGGCCCCGTCGCCATCTGCCCCCACCCGTCCTGCGCTTTGGTGATGGTCCCAACCCCTGGCTCGTCGTGCTCGGCCAACGCAAGTGGAAGGTTCGCGGCGGGTTCCCAACCTTGTGCCACCGCGGCCTCTCGCTGCTCGAAGCCGCTGTACCTTTCATCGAGCTTCCTCCCCTGTAGCTCTCGCTCATGTCATAAGAAGATCGCTCCAGAATGCATGAACCTTTCTCCCTCGAGCCGACGCCCGCCCCCGCGTCCAACCTATTTGGCGTCGCGGAGGTTGCGCCCGAGGCGGGGGTCAAGAAGGGCCGAGCCAAGAATGCAGCCGCGCCAGCGGGCGCGATAAGCAGCGCGAGGCTTGATCCCAGTATTCCGCCCAATCTCGGCCAGCCGCTCGTGGTCGAGGTCCCCGACTTCTCCGACCCCAACCGCCCCAAGACCTGCCTGGAGATCGACTTCCCGCTGGTGCCTATCAATGCGCTCTCAGCGCTCGAAGGCAACGCGGGCAAGCCCATCTATCAGATGAGCAAGTGGTGGGCGCGGCGACGGTCGTGCGTGTTTCGTGCACTGCTGCTCGCCGCGGCGATGAAGGCGCCGACGCGCAAGCATCCCGATGGCCAGCCCATGCTCGGCCCCGACGGCAAGCCGATCATTGATGAGGATGCCGCGGCGCAGGCGGTGTGGGATGCGTACTACGCGAATCACCAACTCGCGCCTCATGCGAGCGGGCAGGTCGGCAACTTCAAGCACCTCAAGGTTCTCGACCCATTCATGGGCGGCGGCACCACGCTCGTCGAAGGCTCGCGGCTGGGCTTTCAGGTCGCGGGCGTTGATCTCAATCCGGTCGCGTGGTTCATCGTCAAGAACGAGCTGGCCTGCACCGACCCGGCCGAAGTTAAGGCGTTCTTTGACCAGATCGAAGCCGAGGTTAAGCCGCAGATCCAGCCGTTCTATGTGACCGACGGCGTGGGCGGGACGAACGGGCGGTGGTTCGACACTCGCTCCGCCGCAGCGGCCGAACACGGCTCGGATAGCCGTGCCACCCAAGACGGCTTCGATCCCACCTCCCTCCCTCCTGCGGAGCGGAAGCACTACCGCTACCAAGGCCCCGAGGTCATCTACACCTTCTGGGCCAAGCACGGGCCATGCTCCAAGCCCGGGTGCGGGCACCGCACGCCGATCTTTCGCTCGCCGGTGGTCGCCACCAAACGGCTCGGCGTCAAGTACCTCGAATGCACCTGCAAGAACAAGTCGTGCGGCATCACGTTTCATGCCGAACTGGGCGATGCTCGCATCGCGCCCGATGCCGAGCATGTGATCCTGGCCAATGAGCAGGCGTACAGCGTCGTCTCCGGCCTCTTCGCCCGGGCGATGATGGATTACGAGAAGGACGGCAAGCCGTTTCTCGATGCACGCATCACGTTCCTCAGCGAGCACCTCGACACCGAGCCGGGGTTCAAGTGCCCCGCTTGTGGGGGTTTCGCGGGCCAGTACGTGCGCGACATCCTCGCCAAGCACAAGAGCGCGGGCAAGTACTCGGAGATCAAGAAGAAAGACTTTCGCATCCTGCCCGGCGGTCAGGGCAAGAAGCCGGTCTACTGCACGTTGCTCATTGATCCGGAATGGCTCAAAGGTTCGGCGGGGGAGGTCGCATCCGCTGGCGCGGGTGCCGCATCCGCTGGCGCGGGGGCCGCACTTGCGGGCGCGGCGAGCGCATCCGCTCGTCCATCGTCGGCACTGTCAGGGAGTGCGGCGTATACGGGCGAGGCTGGTTCGTATCAGGGCGAGCTGGGCGGTTACATCGATGCCCCCATCGAGGCCACGGCGGCGTGGTATCGGGCGCGGCTGGCAAATCTGCGTTTGATTGAGGTCCGGGGACAGGTCGCTAGCGGCGTGGACGTGGCCAATGGCTTCCCGACACCGACTCGGGGCTTCGCCGGGCCAGTCGGCGGACGCGACAGATCACCTGTCGCATCGTCCGGCTCGGCTGTCGCGTCATCCGGCTTGGCTGTCGCGTTGTCCGGCTCGCCTGTACCTTCTTCCGGGTCATCTGGCGGCTCGTCCGACTCATCTGGACGGTCCTTCAACTCGTCCGGAGGGTCGCGGGGCGGCGCGCCGGGAGAGAATGGTTCGTCCCCGGAGACCAGCGGAGTGCGGCCGGGGGCCAGCGGAACATCGCCGGAGGCCCCGGAAGAGGATTCGGAGGCCGGCGAAGAGGCCGCGGGGCTGCCGCTGACGATCACGCTTCGAGACGGGCGGGTTATTGAGACCGGGCGCGGCACCGTGCCCAAGCGGTCGGCGTTCGCGTGCGGGAGTTGTGGTCTCCGCTCCGACCTGCTCAGCAGCGTCAAGGGCTACACCGACCGCGCCCGGATGGAATCCAAGGACGCCACCGCCCAGCGGTCGCTGCCCGTGATGGTCTACGTCTTGCAGTGTTACGACGCGGCCCGCGATGCCGAGGGGCACCCCTACGGCGGGCGATACTTCAAGGTCCCGGATGCGGGAGACATCGAACGCATGATCGCCGCCGAGCGCGAATGGAACGCGCGGCGCGAGGCCGACCTCAAGGACTTCTGGCCTCGCTCGGCCTTGCCCTACACATGGATGACGCACCACCTCAACGGTGGCATCCCGAACTGGGGCTACACGCATTGGTACAAGTTCTTCAATCCCCGGCAGTTGCTCATCCACGGGTCGTTGCTCTCCGCCATTCTCTCAATCGGTACGCGGTACACACAGGGCGCGATCGAAGCATCGCTCTCGGCGTTCCAGCAGTATTTGCAGAATCAATCCATGCAGTGTCACTTTGACGACACCCGGGATGGTCTCGCAGTGGTCTTCGCTAACGCGAACTTCAGGCCACGGCAACAGCCACTCGAAAACAACTTTTCCGCCCCGATGGGTCGGGGTAACTGGACCGCTTCGGCGCTCGGCGTCATTGAAGGAATGACGTGGGCCAAGAATCCCGATGACACGCTGTTGGACGCGGAAGGCGCGAGTGACAAGGTCGCCATGCCCGACGGGATTCTGCCGGGCGCACGCGTCATGTGTCGGTCCAGCACCGAGCCAGTGGAGCCGGAACGCTCCTTTGACTTGGTCATCACCGATCCTCCGTTCGGCGACAACGTGTTCTACGGCGATCTCTCCAACTACTTCCACGTCTGGCTTCGGCTGGCTTTGAGAGGTCGTTACCCGGAGCAGTTCGGCCCCGAGTACGTGCCGCGCTCACAGGAGGCAGTGTCGGATCGTTCGCGGTTCCCCAGAACTGACGAAGAGAGGGGCATGATCGCGGCGAACGCGGCGTATCAGGGCCTTTTGACCGCGTGCTGGACGGAGGCGGGCCGCGTGATGAAGGATGGGGGCATACTCGCTTTCACCTTCCACCACAGCGCCGATGAGCCGTGGATGTCCACACTCGAAAGTCTCTTCGATGCAGGCTTCCTGCTGGAAGCGACGTACCCCATCCGCAGCGACGAGACCAAGGGCGAGGGCGGACAGTTTGGCTCGCGCAAGATCGAGTACGACATCATCCACGTCTGCCGCAAGCGGCTGGAAGAGCCCAAGCCGGTGTCGTGGCCGAAGATGCGGCAGTGGGTCAAGGCTGAACTAGCTCGCCTGCGCCCGCTGCTGGAGTCGTACAAGAGCCGCGGCCTGCAAGATGCCGATATTCGCGTCATCTTGCGCGGAAAAGCACTCGAGTTCTACAGCCGCCACTACGGCAAGGTGCTGGTCTCGGCACCGGGCGGTGAGGACGGCCTCGGCGCGGACATCTCGCTCTCGATCCGCGACGCGCTGCTGGGCATCAACATGCTGCTCGACGAGAGCGGCAGCCAGCCGGGCGACGCGGCGCGGCCACCCTCCATCGTGCAGCCGATGGTGTACCAGTTCCTGCGGCTGTTCGGCGTAAGGGCGTCGTACAGCCGCGATGAGGTGAGCAAGTTGCTGCGAGGCACGGCGATCCAGCGGAAGGATTTCGAGAAGACCAACTCCTCGGGCGGGGCGTGGGTGGTTGAGGAAGGCAAGACGGTGCGGCGGGCGTTGATCGGCGAACGCTTCGCTCGCATGAAGGCTCGGCCCCGGGACGAGATGCGCACCGAACTCGACCAATCGCACTTCCTGATCGGCGCGGCGTTCGAGGCCAGCGGGCTGAACATCGATGAGGAGTTCAAGAATTCCTCGTTCCTGATCCGGCCCGGCGTGGAGGCGTTGCTCGACTGGTACGCCAAGGCCCCGGCGGGGGCGGACGAACTGGGCGTGCCTCGCGCGGCGGCGCTGGCTCTCACGCTCTTCCGGAAGGCGAAGGAAGCCCGGATCATCAAGATGCGGCAGGAAGACCCGATGCTGTTCGAGGAATGGGAGGCGGCGGCGGTGTGACAGCTGGATTGGCGCGTGCCGCAATCGGCGAGGAAGGCCTCGCGATGAGCGGCGAAGACGGAACAGACGGCGTAGCGGTTAGGAATGACCCATGCTAGAACTGACGGCGAGCAAATGGAAGCGGAGCGGGAGCAGCATGGTCTGGCACCCGGAGTTGCTGGCCGACTTAATCGCATCGGTCGAGCCGGTGCCGCTGCGCACGGTGCTGGGCTGGGTGAAGAGCGGCTTCCCTGAATCGCCCCCCGGCTCGACTTTGACCAAGCCCGCGGCCACGGTGCTGGTGGGCGGGTTGCAGACGGTCGTCGAGACCATGATGCAGACGCAGCCGCTCGACGCCGTGGCAGACTGGCTGCGGGCGAACATCCTCGCGGTGGTGCGGGCGTGGAAGTCGCACTGGCCCAACGTCGGATTGGTGTTCGTGATGGACGGCCCCGGCACGCTCTTTGAGTTCAACGAGGGCGATGAACTGGTGTACTTTGGTCGCGGCAAGGACCGGGCCAAGAAGGTCAAACTGTCGCTGGCGATCTGGAACGGTGCGGCGTCGGGCGCGGGCGCGTATCAGATCATCGCGGAGAAGCTGGGGTCGAAAGAAGTCGGCGGGTACTACGTGGGATGGATGTCTTGATACAGGAGTTGCATGGAACGGACTGAAGCACCATCTCCCTCGGCGACGAACACCCTCAATGGTGGCGGCACGCTCACTGCCGGGGAGACAGTTGCTCACGCCGAACTTGGTCAAGGCGTCTTGGTTCGCGTGGAACCCAGCGGCTACGCCCGTGTGTTCTTCCGGGGGCACGGCGAGCGGCAGGTGCCGGTGTCGGCGCTCAGCAAGGCCGCGACGTGGGAGGAGACCGTCGTCGGCTCGCTCACGGACGCCACGCCCGAGGCGGTGCGGCGGCTCTGGCTTGCCGTTGAGGCTGAGCGGTTGCCGCTCATGGACAGCGCCGCCACGCTCACGGCCGCGAAGGTAGACCTGCTGCCCCACCAGATCGTGCTGACGTACCGCGTGGCCAATGCCTCGCCTCGGCGCTTCCTGATCGCCGACAGCGTCGGGCTGGGCAAGACGATCGAGACGGCACTGATCCTCCGTGAACTGGCTTCGCGCGGCGAGTTGCAGCGGGCGATGATGGTGGTGCCCGCGGGGCTCGTAGAAAACTGGCGTCGGGAGTTGAACGAGACGTTCAGCCTGGACTTCGAGGTGTTCGGTTCGCAGGGCGACGTGACCGACCGCAAGAGCAACGCGTTCGCCAAGCACAACCGCCTGATCGTCAGCATCGACACCCTCAAGCGCCCGGCGCGGGTGAAGAAGCTGCTGGCGGCCCAGCCGTGGGACCTGATCGTGTTCGATGAAGCGCACCACCTGACGGCCTCGGAGTCGGGAAACAAAGTCCGTAAGACGCAGAACTTCAGGCTCGCGGAATCCATGCGAGAGCACAGCCGCGACCTGTTGCTGCTGTCGGCGACGCCGCACCAGGGGGATCACTTCCGCTTCTGGATGCTGATCAGGCTGCTCGACCCGCGCCTCTTTGAGAACACCGACGACATGGTCGAGAACCGTCACCGCCTGAACGCCGTGGTGTTTCGTCGCACGCAGGCGGACGCGTGCGATGCCAACGGCGACCCGCTCTTCGCGCGCCGTCAGGTCCACACCAGTGCGTTCCACCTGACCCCCCCGGAGCAGACGTTCTACGACGCGCTCATGGCCTATCTGCGCGACGGGTACAACCTTGCGGCGATGGCCGGGTCGAAGGGCCAGGCCCTGGGCTTCGTGATGACGATCTTCCAGAAGATCGCCTCGTCGAGCTTCGCGGCGGTGGCGTCCACGCTGCGCAGGCGGCTGCTGATGCTCACGATCCACGAGGCGGTCGTGGCCGATGAGAACTTGGATTCCGATGGGCGTGACCGTGCCTTCGCCGAAGCCCGCACGCTCATCCGCTCGATGCACGGGCTTGGCGATGATCCAATCGGGCGCGCGGGGATCGACCGCATGCTGGCCGACGCGAAACTGCGGCTCCTCAAGAAGCTCGATACGCAGGCCTTACCGGATTTCTATGACTCCGAAATCAGCGCGGCTGGAGCGGAGGAGTCTGCCGCCGCGCTGGTGTCGGTTGCGTTGCCCGAGGAACGCCGCCGCATCCGTGACCTGTTGGACCAACTCCCCGCCGGGATCGAGAGCAAGACGGAGGAACTGCTCCGCGGGCTGGGCGACCTGTGGCGGTCGAACGGCACCGAGAAGATCGTGGTCTTCACCACATACCTGGGCAGCGTTGACACGCTCCGGGAGGCCATCGACAAGCGGTTTCCGGGCAAGGGTGTCGAGGTCCTCAAAGGCGGCGATCACGGCGCGAAGATCGCGGCCGAGAAGCGGTTCAGGCGGCCCGACGGCCCCCGCGTGCTTATCTGCACCGCCGCTGGCCGCGAGGGCATCAACCTTCAGTTCGCCCGTGTGCTGTTCAACCACGACCTGCCGTGGAACCCGATGGACATGGAGCAACGGATCGGGCGCATCCACAGGTACGGGCAGAAGGACACCGCGCAGGTCTACAACATTGTTTCGACCGACACCATCGAGGGGCAGATATTCCTGCTGCTGGAACAGAAACTCATGGCCATCGCCGAAGCTCTGGGCAAGGTCGATGAATATGGGCAAGTAACGGAAGACCTTCGAAGCCAGGTTCTCGGCCAACTTGCAGAACGGATCTCATACACATTGCTCTATCAAGACGCAGTGAAGGACCCCACCCTCAAGCGCAGCCGCCAGGAACTGGAGGTCGCGCTGAGCAACGCGAAGGTCGCACGGGACGTGGTGTTCGAGTTGTTCCAGGACCTCGAAGGTTTCCGACTGGATGACTACCGGCAGTTCGATGACGGAGGGCAGGGCATGCAACGGCTGCTGGCGTTCACGCGGGAGTGCGCCCGCGCCGCCGGGGGCTCGATGCGCGACGCGGGGGGCAGCATCCACGAGGTGTCGCTGCCGGGAGGTCGGATCGAGCGATTCACGACCGACCGCGCCAAGGCCAAGGACGATGACGCGCTCGCGCTGCTGGGGCTTGAGCACCCGCTGGTGCGCGAGTTCATGGACGAATACCGGGCGCTGCCAGCGGAGCATCGCTCCCTGCGGGGACGGCTCCGTGATGGAGTTGGCGCGGGCACAACGCTCACGATCTGGCGGGTGGAGGTCCACGGCACTGGCGGGCAGTTCAAGCAGGTGGTCCTGACGCTGGGGCTGTCGGCGGATGGGGAGCGGGTGCCGCAAGTCGAGGCGCTGGGCCTCCGTCTTGCCGAGCTGGCGGCGGCGGAGTCCGGAGGGCCGATGCCGGTCAGCGCGGCTGAGCAGTTGCGGTCACGCCTGCCGGACATGGTGCGGCGCGAACTTCAGCATCGGGGGTTGCTGACTGACGAGGCTTCAGTGGCGATGAGGCTCATCGCATGGATACAGGTGTCGTAACCGGGCGCAAGGCAAGGCTCAGCGCCCGTCTGCCCCCTTCGATGCTTTTCGTGTCCTGAGCTTCGATCCCCGCAGGCCTGGTAGGGGCTCAAAGGCGACCGTGCCTCGCGCCGCATCCCCCACGAACACGCCGCCTCGATTGTCGCGCACCTGCCTCCACACCTCATACGACTTCAATATCGCCGATTCCCACTCCCGTGGGGATCTCGCTCGAACTTCGAAGGGGTTGCACATCATCCCGATCGTCTTCAGAAGGTCATAGTCGATAGACGTACTTCCCTTGAAATAGGAGTGCTGCGCTGCGTGAGCGAAGACCAGCGCAGACACAGCTTCCTCTGTGACGCCAGCGCGGCCGCCGTCTTCCCCCCCGCGAACAACGGCGTAGAAAGCGAAAACGCCGCCGAGGTCTCTCGGCGGCGTCTCCATGATCCAACTTGCTGAACTGGCGGGCCGGTTCGGTTTGCAACCGGCCAAGAAGTAGTGACGGGGCCACCCTGTTCGAGTGGCTTGGGGCACCGAACAGAAACTCGACGAAGGCGATGGCAACTTGCAGATAGCAGCGCGGCGGTAAAGGTGCGTTCTCTACGGCACCCAGAGTAGCCAACCGATCTGCTGAATCCTCGAGCCCTGCGGGACGGACGGCCAAGATGGGCTCACGTCTGATTCCGTGGCATAAGGAGTCTTCCGGTAGTAGTAGTTTACAGACCCAAGATCAACCTGTTTCTTGGTGATCAAGAATTTTCGGAATGGTGACAACGACACCTCGCCCTCTTCGGCGATCTGATGTGGCCACCGAGAAACGGTGAGCATCCCGCCGCTCGAGACGCTGAACGTGCAGGCGCCGACCTCGGGCTGATATCCGAAGCACGAGTCTCGACCGACAGGGCTTACGACGCCCTTGATCGGTCCGAGGCCACCAGTGATGCTCGCGACTGCTGTCCAGTCGGTCGATCGAAGAGAGACGATCACCGTGTCATCTCGCTCGACCAAGAGAAACCGGCCATCCTGCCGCCAGATGAGGTTCCGAATCGTTCCGCTCAGCGGAATAGACGCGCCTGATACAGAGCCGGGGATGTCGGAGGGGTTGAATTGCCCCGAACTCAGACTCCCGTCTAACGCCATCGCCGCCCACTTGCCGGAATCGGTCACGCGCAACGTGTCGATCTGGTAACCAGAGAACTGAAATCGCGTCGTTGGGCGCCGAATGTCGGCGACGAACGCGGCATACGGGCCACCATCCGGGCTCTGCCAGAGCAGAACATGATTGTTGGAGAGGAACCGAACTTGAGACACGTCGCTAAATGCGACTGTGGCATCGGCCACCTGCCAGTCGGGCCAGATCGTCACGCCGAACGGTGTCGCGGGATCGGCCCCGGCCTTCGCGCCAGTTGCTGCGACGCTCCGACCATTTTCGCTCACCAAGACCGCGGGGCTCGCGTGGCCCAGTGCGACGATAGCGGCCCGCAGTCCAGTGAGGTCCTCGATCGCAGCCGCTGGCAGAGCCGGTGCTTCTGACCAGACAAAGGTGAACTGGTTCG
>Ga0163153_10006351_pt1 | contig 13365 bp, 13 predicted proteins | sample OliLakLV19MP6IB1_FD_148629 | JGI IMG/M metagenome (GOLD analysis project Ga0163153, IMG submission 148629) | Freshwater microbial mat bacterial communities from Lake Vanda, McMurdo Dry Valleys, Antarctica - Oligotrophic Lake LV.19.MP6.IB-1 | ecosystem: Environmental > Aquatic > Freshwater >... | reverse complement strand
GGCGGGGTGCCCGGGGGGTACATGGCTTCAATCTCCCCGCGCACGCGGGCGCCGTCGCCCCCGCGGTGCTCAAGCAGGTCCACGATGTCGCCGCCGGCGGGCAGCTCGGGCCACAGTTCAATCAGGTGGATCGCGCGCACGGATTCGGCGCTGGCGCTCGTCGCGAGCTCCGTCACCGCGGCGCCGTACTTGTCGCCCGGGGGGTCGTTGTCGGGCACGATGACGACCTTGCGGGCACGCAGCGGGGATCGTCGCGCTGCTCAACGAGAGCACCGTGGCAGCCGCGGCCCGCGCGGCGGGGTGCGCCGAGCGGTCGCTGCACCAGTGGCTCTACGAGAACCCGAGGTTCCGCGCCGAGTACCGCCGCCGCCGGCACGAGGCGTTCAGCCACGCCATCGCGCTGGCGCAGCGGCTGGCGCCCATGGCGATGATGACGCTCGCGAAGATCGCGAGCGACACCACGGCGCCCCACGCGTCGCGCGTGGCGGCGTCGGTCGCCATGCTCAAGTTCGGGCGCGAGAGCATGGAATTGGACGACCTCGCCGAGCGGATCGGCAAGCTCGAGGACGGCCAGCGGATCATCGACGCCGAGCCGGCGGACGGGAGGGCGGCGTGAGCCGAGTCCGAGCACGACTGGCGCGACTGGAGCGGGTGAGCGCCAAGCGGCCGCCGTGCCCGGCGTGCTCGCTCGACGGGCCGGTTGAGTTCGTGGTGGCGCCGCCGCGGGTCATCGGCGAGCCCGTGGTCGAAGCGCCGCCCAGGGCCCCGACCTTCTGCGGCCGGTGCGGGCGGCCGCGCGAGCACCTGCGGTTCGTGGTCAGGCCGCCGCGCCAGCTCGGCCGCGTCGACATCCCAGGAGACTCCTCGTGAGCCGAGTCCGCAGCCGGCTCAACCGCCTGGAAATCGCCGCGGGGCCCGTCGGCGCGTGCCCGTGCTGCCGGGGCAAGCCGCCGCACGGGTGCGTCGCGGTGACGACGGAAAGCGGGGAGAGGGCCGAGAGCGGAACCAAGCCGTGCCCCGGGTGCGGGCAACGGGGGCCGACGCTGTGGATCGTGCACGAGCCGCGGCCGGGGCCCAAGGGCCCGGCCGCATAGTCGGCTACGAGTTCAAGGGGGAACGTAGCCGCAAATACTCAACCGCAACCCGCGGCGGTGTCCTCGAACCAGGTGTTGATGAAGCTGGAGACATCGGTGGAGTTGACGACGCCGTTGCCGTCCCAGTCGGTGAGCAAGGTGCCGTTGACCTGATCTTCGAACCAGGAATTGATGAATTCTCCGACGTCCGTGGAGTTGACGACGCCGTCGTCGTTAAAGTCGGCGAGACAGCCCTCGCCGGGCGTGATAGCGATCGTCAGGTCGCCGCCCGAGGGCGTGTGTGAGCTTGAGTTCTGGAAGCGTTGGTCGCGCACCACCACGCGGATGCGCACATCGGCGATGCCGGCGGACGCGGGGAGTCGCCAGCCGTAACTCGTGGCCGCGCCCGACAGGTCGCGCACGATCGGGTGCCACGTGCGCCCGGCGTCGTAGGACGCCTGGATGTCGAACGAGCGCAGGCCCTCGGGCGCTTCGGCCGTCCACGTGATCGGGACGACGCGGCCGCCCGCGATGGACGAGCCGTCCTGCGGCGACTGGATGGTCACGCTCGGCGGCACGAAGCCCATCCGCGGATCGTGCCGGACGGAGAAGTAGCCGTCGGCAAAGAACCAGGCGATGTCGTTGGAGTTGTTCGTCACCTGCAGGGCGAGGCGGGCTCGATCGGTGCTGACGAAGGGATAATCCCCGAAGAAGAAGGCCGCTCCGCCCGCGTTCAAGCCGAGGATCGCGGCCCCGTCGCTCTCGAGCACGATCACCGGGTTCACGATCCCGAAGTCGACGGATCCTGACCATTCGACGAGCGTTTCAATCGGGGTGCCGCCGAAGAACGCCTGGCCGTCCAAGTCGTCGGAGGTGATGGTCAGCGTTCCGTTGACCCGTCCCGAGGGGACCTGCACGGCCGCTTGGTCCCACGCCTCCTGCCCCGCGGCATCGACGCTGACCACGCGAAGGAACTGCGGCTGGTTGGTGACCGCAAAGCCGGGGTCGGGGATTGTGATCTCCCACGAGCGCGCGTCGCCCGGGATCGCATCCGCAATCACGGTGAAGCGGTCCTGGAAGTGCCCGTCGGGCGAGAACTCGATCCGCTGGCTCACGACCGCGTCATCGCTCGAGACGTCCCAGCGCAGGATGTACCTGGTGCCCTGATCGAGCAGGTAGTCGGGAATGATGTAGTCGGGCGAGGCGTACCGCTGCGTCAACCCCGGCTCGACCATCCGCACGACCGGCGGCGTGTTGCCAAAGTCCGGCGGCGCAGTGCGGAAGGGTTGATAGCTGATGCCCGGCGCGCCGGGGCCGATGATCCGATCGCCCTGTCCGGCCGGGTTGCTCGCCACCCGCGGCCCCGTGGGGTGGTTCCACCAGCTGTTGCGTGCGTCCGCGGTCGAGCCCGGCTCGAAGGCGTTCACCGCCGCCCCGTTGCCTTCGAACGAGTTGGGGTTGGTGGGGCTGTTGAGCCTCGCAGTTCCCTGATCGGAGACCTCGACGCCGACGTCGTTCGCCACGAACCGCGTCTTGCGGAAGAAGATCGAACCGAAGGTGTTCATGTTGACGCCGGCCTGGTTGTCGAAGAAAAGGCAGTTGTCGACGTACAGGTGGTTGTCCGTGCTGATGACGCCCCGCTCGGCGTCCTCGATAACGCAGTACTCCATGCGGCATCCGGTGGTGCTGTTCACGGCGAACATCAAGCCGCCCCAGGACTGGTTGTTGAGGCCGCAGAAGGTGATCGGAGAGCCTGGGAGCCCGTCGAACACGCCTTGGCGCGTGGAAACAAACCACAGAGCGGCATCCGGGTTGGCCGCCTCGACGGCGGCTCCCGGGTCGATCGTGAGGTGACCGCCGGGCGAACTGGTGGTCGCGCCGGTGAGGCGGTAGGGCAGACCGAGATCCGGCCACCGCCCGCGACCCGCGAAGCCGCCGTTGTCGACGTTGATCGCATTGTTCGTGTTGCCGGTGGCGGAGACGACGCTGTCGGGGGTGAGTCCGCCGCGGAGTTCAAGGGGATAGAAGTTGCCTTGGAGGACGGTGTCGGGGCCGAGGCGGTACGTGCCGCCGTTGAGCACGAGGCCGGACCCGGTGCTGCCCGTGCCGTGCACGCCATCGACGACGAGCGGCTGGATGCTCTCCTGGCGGTCGATCTGGAGCGGGTCACCGACGAAGGCGTTGGGGGCGGTGACGTCGGCGAGGGTGCGCAGGAGCAGCACGTAGGTGTTCATGAAGGTGTTGTCGCGCAGCACCGCGAGGCAGCCCGAGAGGACGAAGTACGAGTCGGTGAAGGTGCAGCGTTCGAGCTGGACGTAGGGGAGGGACGACGGGATGTCGTCGGAGTTGAGCAGCGCGTCGGAACCGAACGAGCAGTCGGAGAGCAGCACGTTCGCGCCGCTGCTGACCCGTAGTGGGGTGTGAAAATCGGTGAAGTGCGCGTCGATTGTGCCGCCGGTGACGGTCACGGCGGGAGGGAACACGGTGGGGGCCGTGAAGACCGCGTGCGACTTGGACGTGGCCTGAATGTCGAGCGTGCCGGCGACCCCCAGCTGCTGGCCATTGTCGAAGTTGACCACGACGCCGGGTTGGACGATGACGGTGCCGCCCGCGGGGATCGTGATGTTCTGACAGACGCGGTAGGGGCTGCCGGCGGTCGTCCAGGTCACGGTCTGACCGGGCTGCGGCACCGCCGGAAGGTTGCACGGCGGGGACGGCGGCGGGCCGACGCTGAGGCTGTCCATCCCGACGTAGGGGTCAAACCCTCCAAACTCGGCCACGGCGCGGTAACGAAGAGCGATTCGGCCGGCGCCGGGGACGGGCGCGGTGAAGTTGGTCCAGCCGGACTCGGGAGCCGGGTTGATATCGATGAGGAGCGTGGTGAAGTCGCCGATGTCGGCCACCGAGGAGCCGGTGCTTGTTCCGCCGCTGGGCGAGTACCGCACCTCGAGCTGGCCGTCATTGGTGAGCGAGCGCGCCCAGATACCGACGAGGTCGCCAGCCTGCTGATTCGCGACGGCCGGCAGGATCGCCCAGTTGCTCAGCGTGCCGCCGAACGGACCAGTTCCCCACCGATTGGCGGCAAGGTACTGTGCGCCGGCCTGCGGACTGAAGTAGATCGAATTCTCGGAGGGCAGCACGCCCCGGAAGAACGCGGGCGTCGCCGGCGGCTGGCTCTGGTTGCGGAAGATCCAGCCGCGGGAGACCAGCACCTGGGGTCCGGGGCGCGAGAGGTCGATGGCCCCGAGGTCGTTGAAGCCCTCGAAGTAGCTGGCCTGTGCCATCAGCGGCGCGGCGGCGATGAGCGATGCGACCGCGAAAGCGAGCACGGATGGGATGGCGTGCGACATCATGGTGGGCCGTTGTGGAGACATAACTTCCTCCGGTGTATTGAACATGAGTTAGGGATAAAGTCAGCGAGAGAGCGTGTTTAGCCGCATGTCGTTCTGGCGTGCGGAATTGTCAAATGACGGATTTTCCCTCTCATCTAATCTCGGCGCGAACCATCAAGGGGTTGCAGCGGTGGCCCGGCCGCGTCCGGAGGCGCAGGTCAGTCTGGCAATGTGCATCCTGGAGCCGACGCCGGCCCCGCAGGTGCCCGCATAGACGGCTACGTTCACGTGTAAAGGCGTAGCCGTTGCTCTCGAAGCCGCTCCCTCACCCGCATCCCGCGGCGAGGTCCTCGAACCAGCTGTTGATGAATTGGCTAACGTCTGTCGAGTTGGCGACGCCGTTGCCGTCCCAGTCGGTGATCAGGGACTCCTTGAGCTGGTCGATGAACCAGTCGTTGATGAAGTCCGAGACGTCGGCGGACTCAACGACGCCGTTGTGATTCCAGTCGGACACGCAGCACGGCGAGCCCGTCAGCACCGTCAGGGTGGCGCCGTCGCTGGTCACGCTCCCACACGGGTTTGTGACCACGACGTCGTAGACGCCGGTGTCTTTCGTGGAGAGGCTGGCGATCGAGTAGGAGGCGTCGACGGCGCCCTTGATCTCTACGCCGTCCTTGCGCCACTGGTACGTGATCGGCTCGGAGCCTGAGGCTTTGACGCTGAACTCCACCGGTTGGCCTTCGCAGGCCATGACGCCCTGGGGCTGTCCGCCGATCTGTACCGCGAGCGCATCGGCGTCGAGGAAGATGAACAGCCCCGACCCGTTTTGATCTCCCATCACGAAGTCGGGAGAGCCGTGTCCGTCCAAATCCCCGATCTTCACGTCCCACGGCACCAAGCCCGCCATGTAGATCACCGGAGGATCGAAGTCTGCGCCGTTGTTGAACAGCACGCCCGCGCCGGGGCCACCGGCTGGGTCGAGAAACGTCGCCACCATATCGGCGTCCCCGTCGGCGTCGAGGTCGGCGATGTCGACCGAAAGCGTGATCCCGGCGACGGGGTACGCCACGGGGGCAGTGAACGAATGTCCTCCCAGGTTGTACAGCACGGAGACGCTGCCGGTGTTCGCGATGGCGAGGGCGATGTCCAGACGCCCGTTGCCGTCGAGGTCGCCGAGCGTCACGCCGTACGCGAGGCCGCCCGAGGGAAAGTCCACTTGCGTCGCAAACGTCCCGTCCCCGTTGTTGTACAGCACGCTCGCGGAGCTGAACTCGACCGCGGCGACGATGTCCACGTCGGCGTCGCCGTCGAGGTCGCCCACCGCGAGCGATCGCGTGATGCCCGCCATCGCGTAGCCTGTCGGGGCCGAGAACGTGCCGTCGCCGGCATTGAACGACACAAAGACGGCCCCCCCGAAGTCCGCCGCCGCCGCGTCAAGGTCGCCGTCGCCGTCCAGGTCCGCGAGGGCGATGGTTCCCCCCCCGCCCCCGGGGTAGGTCACTGCGGGTTCGAAGGTTCCGTCGGCGTGGTTGAGCAGCACGGTCACGCCGCCGGCTGACGAGACGATGTCCAAGTCGCCGTCACCGTCGACATCGCCCAGCGCAACCGACGCTCGTGAAGAGGGCTCATAGCCCACGCCGCTGGTGAACGTCGCGTCCCCACTATTCAGATACACGAGGATGCCGTCGCTGGTGCTGCCGGACGCGACCATGTCGATGTCGCCGTCGCCGTCAAGATCCCCTAGCGCCACCGAGAGCGTCAGGTCGTGCGTCGGCTGCACGCGCAACTCGTACGTCGGCTCCTTAGGGCAGTCCGCCCGTGCGGGGGGGTTCGCTACTCCGATGGCGGCCAATCCCGCGCTGATCGAGCTGGTGAGGAGGCGATGGGTGCGTGCATTCATGAATCATCTCCATTGGGCTTGGGAAGCATGAGCGGGACTTCCGACGCACTCACGCTACCTCCAATGGATCAGACTTCTGACAGGGAAATTTGCTGTATTTCTCGACGCCCCCATTGCGGGGGCCGTCACGCCTCCGCAAGGCCCTCGCGGATGGCGAATCGCATGAGATCCGCCCGAGAGGCGATGCCGAGCTTTTTCAGCATGCGCTCCTGGTGGCCGTCGATGGTCTTGGCGCTGCGGGAGAGTTCGCTCGCGATCTCGATGCGAGACAGCCCCTTGCCGATCAGGCGAAGCACCTCGAGCTCCCGTTCGGTCAAGGTGCTCAAGGGCGTCGCGAGACTGCCGTCGTCGGTCGCCGGGGAGGTCGAACGGCGCGGCTCGGCAAAGCCCGCTTTGCGGCCGGCGCCGCACCGCTCACGGACCTTTGGACCCATGACGAATGTTCCGGCCGGGTTGCCGGCCACCTCGCGCACGCCCGCGACGATGGCCTCGAGATCGTCGCCCTTGGCGAAGTACCCCCACGCGCCGCACTTGTACGCCGCGGCCAGATACCCGTCCCGGACGTGGGCGCTGAGGAAGATGAACCGCATTCCGGGATGCAGGTGACGAAGTCGATCGGCCGTTTCAAAGATGTCGGGACCGGGCATCTCGATGTCAAGAAGGAGGACGTCAGGACGGAGGCGCGACGCCTCTTCGAGTAGCTTCTCTGCCGAAGGAAGGCGTCCGACCACTCGGATCCGGTCGTCGATGGCGAACTGGGCCTTGAGCCCTTCGACCAGCACGGCGTGGTCGTCGACGCAGAGCACTCGGACGCCAGCGCCGGAATCGTCGGATACCATAGCGGATTGTGCCGGGGCCGCACGCCCGCGAACCTTCGCGGCAAGGTTCGTCGACTTCACATCACCAGCTTTCGACGTTGCCTTGGGCATCTTCGCGGCCTTCCTCGTCACTCGACAGTGACCGCACGGAGCAGGACCTCCCGAACGGTCTCGAAATCGGTTGGATCTTCAATGATAAGGGGGGCGAGCTTTGACCATTGCTTTGAAGATTGAGGTCCGGAGGGGGGACGTCCAAACAAGACCACCTTGCCCCGGGGTCGCAGCGTGCGCCATGCCCGTGCCTGCCGCGGGTCGGCGGACATGGGATCGACGATCCAGATGTCCGCATCTCCGGGCGTCGTCCGCACCTGAACGTCCGCTCCGGCGGCTTCGAGCAGATGACGCATAAGCCCGGCGGCCCGTCCGTCGCCGACCGAAATCGCGGCGAGCGGCCGGTCGACCGCGGGCACGGGAGGCACGATCGGCAGGTTCATGGTCACGGTCGTTCCCCGGCCGAGCTGCGATTCGATGTTGACCGAGCCCCCGACGATCTCGGCGACTTTTCGCACCAGCGCCAACCCCAAGCCGGTGCCGAGTCCGCGCGGCTTGGTCGTAAAGAACAGCTCGAACGCCCGGCGTCTGACTTCCTCGGACATGCCCGTGCCGTTGTCGGTGACGCACAGCTTGATGAGCGAGTTCGTACCCGCGTTCTCGCCGACCTTTGCAGAAAGGCGGACGTGGCCTTGACGGCGCTTTGTTTCCGTCGGAATGGCGCCGCCCGCGTTCACCACGAGGTTAAGCACCGCCTGCGTGAGCCCGTGCGCCGCTACGGCAACATCCGGAAGGTCAGGCGAAAAGACCGCGGTGACCTTGACGTGCTTGGGCACCGCTTTCGACAGCAGCGGTCCCGCCTGCGACCACCATTCCCGGAGATTGGTGACGCCGCCTGTTGGGTCCTCCCTGTCCGGGTCCATCGCCAGGAAGTGGAGGCCGTCGGCGAGCTGCTGGAGATACGCCACACTCTTTCGCACCTCCTCGACATGCTTGCGGTCCGCCGCGGGAAGCTTCCCTGCCTCTCCATCCGTGTGCAGCGCGTTGAGCCGTGCCCGCACCGGGAGCAGCACGTTGTTCATGTCGTGCCCGAGGCCCGCGGCCAGCGTCCCGATGGAGGCCATTCGGTCAGATTCTCGCATCCGAGTTTCAGCGAGCTTCCGGTCGGAGATGTCCCGGATGATCCCGGTGAAGAGCTTGCGCGGCTCGACTTCGCTGACGGCTAGGTCCACCGGGAACTCCGTCCCGTCCTTGCGGCGCCCGCGGACCTCGCGGCCGAGGCCGATGATCCGGCGTTCGCCGGTGCGCACATGGCGGGCCAGGTAGCTGTCGTGCTCGTCCCGGTACGGGGCCGGCATGAGGATGTTGACGTTCCGTCCGATCAGCTCGTCGGCGGCGTAACCGAACATGCGCGACGTGGCCGGATTGACAAACTGGATCAGCCCCTGTCCATCGATGGTGATGATCGCGTCGATCGCCGCGTCGAGGATCGCCTGAAGCCGCAGACGGTCCTGCCCGAGCTCGGTCTCCATCCGCCCATACGCGGTGATGTCCCGAACGATCGTCGATGCGCCCACGATCCGTCCGGCCTCGTTCAGCATCGGCGAAACCGTCAGGAAAACCTCCACAGACCGCCCGTCCTTGGTGATCCGAGTCGTCTGGTAGTGATCGACGCGCTCGCCGCGCCGCACGCGCGACAGGATCTCGGCCTCCTCGTCGAGATGATCCGGCGGGATCAGCAGTGTGACCGGCCTGCCGATGATTTCGCCCGGCGCGTAGCCGAACAGCCGCTGGGCTCCCCGGTTCCAGCTCCTGATGGTGCCGTCAAGGTCCTTGGAGATGATCGCGTCGTCCGACGACTCGACGATGGCCGCCAAGCGGGCCAGGTCACTCGCGGTGCGCGCTTCGGTACCTCCCGCGTTTGGTGGCGCGGCCGCGGCGAACGGGCACCCGCTGGCGCCCGTGGGCTTGACCGCGGGGACTCGAGACCGGGGACGCGGCATGGTGAGAGTGTACGGGTGCTGCGGAAGAAGTCGTCAGGCTTCGCTCCCGGGGCCGCGGATTCGGGAGCGTGTTACACTGCCCCGTGTCACGCTCACCGCACGATTCGAAAGCCGGCAAGAAGTCGAAACCGCCTGAGGAAGCGGCCTTTCTCCTCGAGAAGACTCGGCCGCCGAGCGATGGCGACCTTGGACAGACCATCGGGCGCGCCAAGCGCCACTGGGATGCCCTCCTCGCGGTGATCAGCCGAGACCATCCCGATGTGTTGATGGGGTGGAAGCACTACGCGGGTAAGACCGGCTGGCGATTCATCGTGCACCGCAAGGGCCGCAACCTTGCGTACCTGAAGCCGTGCGATGGACGGTTCACGGTGAGCTTGGCGCTCTCCGACCAGGCGCTGGACGCCGCGGAGCGTTCGGGCGTGCCGGCGCAGATCATCGATCCGATCCGGGCCTCCCCCAAGTATCCCGAAGGCCGCGCTGCAAGGGTGGACGTGGTCTGCGCCAAGGACGTGGCCCTCGCCTTCGCGCTGCTGGCAATCAAGGCAGCGACGTGATGGCCTCGCGGGGACTTCGGGCCCCATCGTGGTCCGTGGACTCGGACGTCCCCACTGCCCCTCAGCGATCAGGGAAATTTCCGCGTAGAGCCCTTGCTCTTCGCGCGGCATGATGATCCCGTTGGCTTGAAGAACAGGCCGATGCCGGAGCCCTGCCATGAGAATCGTCGTCTGCCCAGCTACCGACCCACAGCGTGAGATCGACGTTACCAACCGCTTGGTGTCGATCATCGCCGAGGAACTCTGGCGGCAATACGGTGGGAACGAGCAGCTCAACTGGCTTGAGGCTGAGCGGCACCTGGAGCGGATTGTCGGCACGGCGCGCGAAGAGGCCAGCGAGACCGAGATGGCCTCCGCGGCAGCGGCGCACGACGAAGAGGACTGCCGATCCTGCATCGAGGTCGGTGATTCGGTCGGCGCGACCCGCCGAGACGCAGGACCCCCGTCGACTTTCGTCGGCGAGTCGCGACGGAGCGGTTCGAACCGACCGGTGCGTGGACGGACACAACGAGTTCACGTGCAGCCCGTGAGCGCCACCTCGGCGGTGATTGCCGTCGGCGAAACTGGATGAGTGTCCATGGCCACGCATGACGTCGTGCGCGAGGTGTGCAGAGTGACTTCACGGATGAACATGACGGTGCTCTTGATCACAGGAATGCACAGCAACCAATGCCGTGAAGAGATCGCCGCCGCGATTGAGAGCGTTCCCGGGGTGAAGCAGGTAGATGTCAGTCTCTTCCGAGCGGCGGCCGCGGTAATGCATGACGACGCCTGCAAATCACAAGAGCTCATTCAGGCGGTCGTTGCCGCCGGATACGGGGCGACGTTCCCCGGGAAAGACGAATCAACTACACGAACGCCCCCAGCCAGTGGATAAGCAAGCCAGTCACGTCCGGACACCTGCGGACGGCGCTGGATCGAATGTCTCGCGGCGACTTGGATGCCGCTGCCCGGGTGGTCGGTGAAGTCCACAAGCGGAGCGGGGCTTGGCCGTGAGCGGAACAAAGGGGAGAAGGACCATGGCGACTGTCAACGGAGAACTGAGGGCGAAAGACGTGATGACCGCAACTCCGGTGTGCGTCGGGCCGTCGGCGACGATCCGGGAACTCGCACGCGTCTTCGAAGAGCACGAGATTTCCGGGGTGCCGGTCATCGACGTGGAGGGCAGGGTCATCGGCGTTGTTTCCAAAACCGATCTGATGCGCCGCTGCTCGGCGGGGTCCAACGACATCCCGCCGGCCTACCTCTTTGACGTGTTACGCGTGCGTGAGCTCGACGAGGCTGAGCGGAGCGAGGTGATCCCCGAACCGCTTGTGTGCGTCGAGGACTTCATGACCGCGGTCCCGCTGACGGTGGGGCCGGAGCATCTGGTGGCGGCAGTCGCCGGGCTCATGTTCGAGAAGTGTGTCCATCGCGTCATCGTCGTGGACCACGAGAGATTTCCACTGGGCATCATCACCAGCCTGGACCTGTTGGGGGCGTTCCCTGCCTCATCACCCGTCGGGTAATTTGGAGTACGAGAAATGAATTCAGAGAAGCTCGTTCTTGCGGCCGTTGATTTCTCTCCCTGCTCCGAGGCGGCATTCCGCGAAGCCAAGCGAGTAGCCGGCCGGCTGGGAGCGTCCTTGTCCGTGATTCACGTCATCGCACCCGCTTACCAGGTAGAGCCAAACCCGACTTGGCCCACGGGTCTTGCAATAGCGTTGCCAACGGATCGGGATCGCATCGCTCGTGCACATCGTCGATGGAGCCAGTTCGCGGACAAGTGCGGTGGAGCCAACGGCGCGCGATTCAGCGTCGAGTTCGGCAACCCGCGTGATCAACTCCTGGAAGGCGTGCGTCGCGAAAGGCCCACGATGCTGATGGTTGGGGCGTGCGCGGCGGAAGATGCCTACCGCGGAATTGGAACAACGGCCGCCGCGTGCGCCCAGTATGCCGCGACTCCGGTCATGGTCGTTCGAGAGGGGATTACGGGCCCCTTCAAGTCGGTCGTGGCCTGCATCGATTTCGGGGACACATCACGGCGCGTGCTTGAGCAGGCAATCGCTATCGCTACCGAGGATGGTGCCGCGCTGCACATCCTGCATGTGTTTGAGGATCCCTGGCACGGCGCCGGTCCGACGGATGACATCGCGAAAAATATGCCCGAGTTCGCAGACACCTATCGGAAAGCCATCGAGCGGCAGATGCAAGAGTTCTGTGAGCCCGTAACCCACGAGCTCGGTGCTCTCAAGCCGACATTCCACGCCATAGAGGCTGCCAGCCACGCGGAGGGGATTAGCGCGTTCATCACCGCACGCCGTTGTGACCTTGCAGTCGTGGGAACGCGCAGTAAGTTCAAGCTACGGGAGTACTTCTGGGGGTCGACCGCCGAGCGAGTCGTGCGCGACGCCAAGTGCTCGATCTTGGCGGTCAAGCCTCCTGGTTTCATTGAAATGCAGACGTACGAACCGTTGGCCGACACCGCCGCGATCGGCTAATGGGGAACCGCTGAACACGGGCCGGGGCAAGCGTCGCAGGAGCGTGCGGCGAAGCCGCGGTCTCCAAAATGGTGCGAGTTCGAAAAGCACGGCATCCCCGTCCGCAACTGCTCGACACATCGTCCAAGCCGAGATGTCCCAGTAGATAGAGCCGACGCAGAGATCCTGCGCGGCGAGTAACGCCACCTCTTGAATATCAATGGAGTACACATGAGCACGATGAACACGACGGCCCACACGAGCGCAACCCCCTCCGCTATCAAGAAGGCCGAGGTACTGACGGCCTCTCCGCAAGCGGGCAAGCCGGCGGGATCCTGTTCCGGGCGCTGCGCTAAGGCCGCTGCGGACCGCATCCGCATCCGCGCGTACGAGGTGTACCGGACCCGGAGTACCGCCGGTCAGCCGGGCAATGAAGTGACGGACTGGCTGCAGGCGGAGCGCGAGTTGAACGGTCCCGAAGCCGAGACGACGAAGAGCGCCGAGGTCGTGGTCAGGCCCAGGGCCCTCGGCGAAGCGATTCTCCCAGGCACGAAGTGATCCAGTCGGCGATCCGCATAGCAACGGTGGCGGTCGCTCTCCAGCGACCGCCACCATTTTCGCAGAGGACGGCTCCATGCCCACGACCATGAAGGCGTTTGTGATGCACGGGATTGGCGAGGTTGGGATCATCGACAAGCCCATCCCTCGCGCGGGTCCGAATGATGCGATCATCCGCACCACCGCGGCCCTCATCTGCACTTCCGACACGCACACAGTCGCGGGGGCCATCGGTCAGCGTAAGGACTTGACACTCGGTCACGAAGCGGTTGGCGTGATCCATGAACTAGGCGACGCGGTCGCCACATCCGGCCTATTCCGAGTTGGCCAACGCGTTGCCGTCAACGCCATCACGCCGTGTTACGCCTGTGACAACTGCCAGCGCGGATATTCGTCGCAGTGCGGCGGCATGCTCGGCGGATGGAAGTTCGCCAACATCAAAGACGGCAGCATGGCCGAGTACTTCCACGTCAACGAGGCGATCGCCAACATCGCGCCGATTCCCGACTGCCTCACCGACGAGCAGGCCGCGTACTGCTGCGACATGCTCTCGACCGGGTTCGTGGGGGCCGAGCACGCGAACATCCCGATGGGCGGGAGCGTGGCGGTCTTCGCGC
>Ga0163153_10006347_pt1 | contig 13375 bp, 11 predicted proteins | sample OliLakLV19MP6IB1_FD_148629 | JGI IMG/M metagenome (GOLD analysis project Ga0163153, IMG submission 148629) | Freshwater microbial mat bacterial communities from Lake Vanda, McMurdo Dry Valleys, Antarctica - Oligotrophic Lake LV.19.MP6.IB-1 | ecosystem: Environmental > Aquatic > Freshwater >... | reverse complement strand
TTCTCTCAGACATATTGTTTCGCCCTGCCGAGTCCGCATTAGTATTTTTAATCATTTGGATTTTGCTCGAAATAGTTTCGAACTTTGTCCAGAACATACCGCAGTGAAGACAGTTTGGATTACTCGAGTGCATATTAAGCACAATGAAATCAATTTCAATTCTAACCCCGAATATGGAAAATTATAAAGAATCTAACCTATCTTCAATAGAAGATTTAGTCGTGATCAGTAATGCTCTTAAAATTAGAGTTAATCAAGAAACAATTCCTAACTATAAACATGTCATTACACAAATCAGTAAAGCTTTTGAGGAAGCTATAGAATCAGATGATGCAAGAAAGAAAAAAGAACTTTTAAAAGTTATTGAAAATTACGAAAACTATCTCGGTGAAAAATATCGAGATGATGCAGACCAAAGGTCGTATATATCTTCTGTTAAAGAAGCGATGAATTACTTAAGAAGCATTAGTGAATAAAAGTTCCAACATTCTGTCACAGCGCCCGCTACTAAGTGAGACTGGAACGCTTGTCTATTTAGTTAAAGAGAAGACAAATTATATATTGAGCACATAAAATATTACATAAATAAAAGCCAGATGAATCTGGCTTTTTGCTAGACTACTTTTGAATTCAAGTATGACAGCATGCTTTTTTACTCTTTAATTTTTGGTATTGCTCGATAATGTGATGAAGGATATCTCCTAGGAATAGGAACATCGCCATATCTGCGATTGGTTCTAGCCATGTCGTCTCATGTATCTTAACGAAAAGATTAGACCCGATATATGCACCTAGGAGCCAAACACAACTAACAGCCAAAGGCACTATCAGAAAGCGAAGGGGTTTACTCAGGACAAACGGTGTAAGCATACCCCAAAGCACTATATAAAGTGCAGGCTGACGAGCAAACTCATGAGATAATAAAGCAATACCTGAAGCAAATGAGGTAGCCCCGCCGATTGAAGCACCATCGATCATTGAATGCAAAAGATTAAGAATCACAAAAACTGCAATTGTAAGCCAAAACCCCCTTTGTTTTTTGTGTAGATGGCATGTCCATTTTCCAAACCAGTAACCAATAGCGATAGCTGTGGAGGCAAACAATAGCGTCTGCAATCCTTCATACTCAAAATGAGTACCGATAAGGATCATACTTGCAAAGAAGGCGATGAAACTTAAGGTAATGTTTATATATTTTCCCATACAAAAATGGTATATCTAAGTGGATTTTAATGCAAGTAGTTTGCATTATTAGAACACTACACCACTATATTGCAAGTAACTTGCAATATAGTACAATTACATACATGACTAGGACCAATATATATAGAAGTAAAATAATCTCTCTCTTGAAAAGAGTACATCTACTTTCTATTTCTGACATAAGTGGCAAGCTTTCGATGGGGAACTTTTCTACAATTTTCCGCAATGTTGAACAGTTATGTAAAGACGGTGTAATCAGAAAGGTGACCATTTCTAAAGATCTTATTTTGTACGAATTCATCCATGAAAATCATCATGACCATTTTGTATGCAACGACTGTGGAACTATCGAATCCATCAATTTAAAGAATCCTATCGTTCTCAAGGGAAATGCCGTTTCGTATGATGTTATGATACGGGGAATCTGTGAAAAATGCATTCATGGAGAAATAACATATACTGACTTGCCCATATGAAGAAAGAAATGATATTATAGGGGTATTAAAAATAATCACAAGGTGCTCTTCAATAATGTCTAACCTAAAACTAACTCGTTATTTTCTACTCCTCACCGTTCTCCTTCTCGTCCCTACTTTTACTCATGCCGCAACGTACTACTTCTCGACTGCTACAGGAGATGATACTCGTACTGCTACACAAGCACAGAGTTCTGCTACTCCTTGGAAATCAATAACTAAACTCAACTCTTATTTCTCAACTCTCCAACCTGGAGATTCTGTCTTATTTAATAGGGGAGAGACCTTTTATGGAGGTATCCTTGTGACTAAATCTGGAACCAGTAGTTTACCGATTACCATTGGAGCGTATGGTAGTGGTGCAAAGCCTGTGATTACGGGGCTGTCTTCAGCTACAGGATTCACCTCTGTCGGTACTAATCTATGGGAAAGTGCCTCTATTACAAACGGGGGGACTACGGTCATGAAAGTACTTATCAATGGTACTGCGTACGCAATGGGAAGATATCCAAACCCAAATGCCACAAAGCTTGGGTGGCTTACTTATGAAACATTTTCTGGGGCTACTTCTATCACTGACACTGATGGCCTCAGCGCAACTCCTAACTGGACAGGAGCAGAGGTGGTCCTCAGAAAAAATGCATGGACCATTGATCGAGCCATTATTACGAGTCATGTTGGAGGTACGCTTACCTTTGCGAACTCACATTCAGATAATGGTATAAATGGTTTTAGTTATTTTATTCAAAACGATTTGCGTACTCTTGATCAGCAAGGAGAGTGGTACTATAACCCTATAACAAAAAGAATTACTGTCTATTCTACCTCTGCTCCTAGTTCAGTACAGGTATCTACAGTTTCTAGTTTGGTTGATGGTGGAAGTAAAAGTTATGTAACCTTTAGTAATTTAGATTTTAGAGGTTCTAATAATAATACGTTTAATATTCCTACTACAAATTATATTACTATTTTAAATAGTACTATTTCCCATCCAGGTGAGAATGCTATTAATGGTGTAAATAATACAAAGTTTTTTACAATAGAAAATTCAACGATTAGTGATTCTAATACTAATGGTATCTACTGTATATATTGCCATAACTTAATAGTCAGAAATAATAGTTTCATAAATACTGGAATGTATCCCGGTATGCTATCAAAAAGATCTAATGGGAGTACTTTTGAAGGTGTTGTTATCGCGTTAAGTAATAACGTGCTTATTGAAAATAATAGATTTATTAATACTGGTTACATAGGCGTCTCTTTTAATAGAGGAAGTAATAATATCATTAGGAAAAACTTTTTTGATAATTTCAACGTTTGGAAAAATGATGGTAGTGCAATTTATACTTCAGGGGATATGAACGGTGATCCTCTTGTTGATGTCACTCGCTATATTAATAATCTAATTGAAAGTAATATCATTATCAATGGTTCATCGCAGGCACGCATTGGATACAATGATGAAAAAAACAGAAGTGGTACCAACGGTATATATCTTGATCAAAAGACTCTGAATACAACAGTGAAGAATAATAGTATCTCTGGTGTTAATAAATCAGGAATTTACCACAGTGTGACTGGTCAAAATAATTCAATAATTGGTAATACTATTTTTACTGCTGATTCATTGGTAAGAATCCATCGTAATCAAGCAGGTGGAATTATCCAAAATGATCCACCTATGAATTTAACCCTAAGTAATAACATTCTGGTTTCAAGCGGTGTAGGTCCTCGTAACTGGCCATATTATTATGTAAGCTCGGCAGCTGATAGTTCTACTAATGTTACTGGTAATAACAATATATTTGCACGACCACTGGACAATCTCACTCATATTTCAGAAGTTGTAAATAATGGAACAACTTTTTGTAGAGATCCTATTAGTGGGACTTGGAACTATAGTCTCTTTTGTGGTGAAACAAAATACGATATCAATTCATGGAAAATCAAATATCAAACACGAGATCAAAACTCAACTACATCACCAATAACTACGACGAATGCATCTGACCTCCGCTTCGAATACAACGATACCACTTCAAACAAGACCATCTCTCTCGGTGCAAACTATATCGACATGAAGAACGTAGCCTATAATGGTTCTATCACCCTTCCACCGTTCACGTCTGCAGTGTTAATAAAAACTGGTATCAGTGACACCACCATCCCCTCAGTCTCCCTCATCGCACCAACTGCAGGTGCAACCCTCTCAGGTACTGCAACACTCTCTGCTACTGCCACAGACAATGTTGCTGTGACCACAGTCAACTTCTTCCAAGGAACCACACTCATTAGTGCAGACACAGTTGCACCCTATACCACAACCTGGAACACCACCCTTGTACCAAATGGCACCTATATCCTTAAAGCTATTGCAGCAGATGCTGCAGGCAACACTGCTTCAACAGCAAATGTTAGTGTGACGGTTTCAAACATCACTAATGATCTAGGAGTAACACTTAGTACACCCGTTGCGGGCACCACAGTATCGGGAACAATTGCTGTCACTGCAATCCCAACAGGAAGTACTATCGCAAGAGTTGATTTCTATAAGGATACTGATACAACTCCGTTCGCTACTGCCGTATCATCGTTTACTGTATTCTTCGATACAACTACACTTATAGACGGAGCACGCACGCTTAAGGCGATTGTGTACAATACCTCAGGTGGATCTGCTACGTCGTCTCTTGTTGAAGTTCTTGTAAATAACGGTACTGTACCACGACCAGTTGGTACACCATCTGCACCACAGTCAGTACTCGCGCAAGCTGGAAACGCTCGTGCAAGACTAAGTTGGACACCCCCAGTCTTATTAAGTGGTGAAAGTGCCATCACTGCATACACAATAGTATCTACACCAGGAAACATCACAACGACTGCGTCTACTTCACCGGTTATAGTGACAGGGCTCACCAATGGTACAGCATATACATTTACAGTACGGGCAAATAATAGTGCAGGTGCGGGTGAAATCGCAACGACCTCTGTAACTACACCAAGTACTAGTTTTCCTATCGGTAGTACGGTACAGGTAGTTGCAGGTGGTAGACTCAATGTGCGAAGTACTCCAAATGGCTCAAAGATTGGTTCAGTCTCTAATGGAGAAGTAGGTACTGTGCTTGCAAACTCAGCAGGGTGGACACAGGTACAGTTTAGTACTGTAAAAGGCTGGGTATCAAATATATATTTGTTTGTTCAATCAAATAGCACTACTGGTGGAGGTCAAATCATAACAAACCCAACTACACCAAGTACTAGTTTTCCTATCGGTAGTACGGTACAGGTAGTTGTCGGTGGTAGACTCAATGTGCGAAGTACTCCAAACGGATTAAAGATTGGTTCAGTCTCTAATGGAGAAGTAGGTACTGTGCTTGCAAAATCAGCAGGGTGGACACAAGTACAGTTTAGTACTGTAAAAGGTTGGGTATCAAATATATATTTGTTTGCTCAATAGCATATAGTACGTAGTAAAAAACCTCCCTGTATGGGAGGTTTTGCGTTATACGCCATCACGAATTGCAGCTCCTCGCAGTGGCTTGATCTTGCATACTTTTTCAATCAACCATTCCAATTTTTCAAAAAACTTAATGTAATTAAAAAGTGGATTAAGATACTCTGTCATTACAAAAAAATTTGTGTCGTATGGTGCCTTGTGATGCCAGCCATGTGTCTTGCGTCTCTGTATGATTCCAAGTTTTTGAAGAAATATGATAGCTCGGCCATTTTCTTTGTTGGTCCGATGTCCTATGGCGTGTATTTCATTTCCTTGTGTTGCACACAAAAAAAATACTGCAATTTGCCACGAAAGTATTCTTGATACAAAGCACAGTATGTAAATAAGCACACCTGCGAGTATAGAGGTATTCATCCGTTTCCAATACGAGACTTTAATCATTGCACGCGGATCGTGATGATGTCTAAGGTTTGGTGCAATCACGTACCTACCAATAATTGGCCAGGTAGGGTTTCCGTACATGTCTTGCCACCAATGGACAAGTCCTGTAATGAAATCTGCGATAAGCCACAAACAAAAGATCTGTACGATGATCCAAATAGCAGGGAAGAGTTGTAGTTGCATGGTCTATTTTTTTTAATTTTCTCACACCATACCGTATTGTTTGAAAAAGTTTAATAGTGTCTAATAACAATTAGACAATTATGAATGAACCAGAACTTCATCTCAAAAAACTCGGTCTCGCCGAATCAGAAATCACGGTGTATTTGCGTATGATTGCCGGTGCACTTACCGCACGGGATTTACTGAAGACTACTAAAATGAAGCGACCCACTATCTACTACGCACTCAATTCACTCGAAAAACGTGGGCTTGTATCAAAATCAGGAAAGGATACTGATTTTACCTTCACTCTCGCACCATTTGAACGATTGATGGCGATTGCAAAAGAGCAGGAAGATGAAGCAGTGCGTCTCACAGAACATATCGGAGAGTTACTGCCCAATTTTATAAGTATGGGGACAGGGACTCGCATAGAAAAACCCCAAGTATCATTTTTTGAAGGAATCGATGCAGTCAAACATGTAGTAATGGATGTAATGTATGCCAAAACTCGAAAGGTAAATTTGATTGTTCCCGATAAGACATTTTTTTGGGGATTTGGGGAAGAATTCTTACGAAAATATATTGAAGAACGACGAAGTCGAAATATCACTACTCGAAATCTTTGGGAAATGAAAATTGATCCAATTGAATTTAAGCGGTATTGCTCTACGTTTTCTGAAACGCGACTTCTGCCTCATGTTATGAAGGGTACGTTTAAGACAACAATCTTTCTCTTTGACGATAAAACTCCGTATGTATCTTCGTACGAAAATTGTTACGCGATTCTCGTCTCTTCTAAAGAGTATCACGAAACGATTTCTGCACTCTTTGAAGGACTGTGGAGTACTGCAAAGCCGTATATAATAAAAAAGTAACTCAGAGAAATGGATGCAAAATCTTGAGTAAAAAAGCTAGTGGGAAATAGTACCACGGAAGTGCATGAAGGCTTGGTGTGTACGCAGTCGCAGTTTGTTTCCATACTGCAATGATTGAAGCAAGCTCAGTGACCCCGTGTTTGTCGGTAAAAAAGATCCCAAGCTCACTATTGCGTTCAAAGGAGAGTGAGTCAATGTTGGCAGAGCCGATTAAACCTTCGCTTTGATCGATCAGTACTGCCTTTGCATGATTGGTGCCACGCGTTATAAAAATGTGTACGCCCGCACTTGCAGCTTGTGCGATGTAGTAGCGGTTGATCTTGTCGAGGATACGAGAATCAGTTACTTCGGGGATCAAGAGCTCGACAGAGATACCACGAGCGCTAGTTTTGGCCATAGCACGCAAAAGCCATGAGTTTGGTGTGAAGTACGGAGTCACAAAGACAATACGATGCACTGCTTCCTCTAACTTGCATGTGTAGTACGCGCGAAGGGTACGTTTACTTGCAAGCGGAGTGTGCTCGAGGATCCACATGCGTACACGATGATTGCGACGCAGTTGTCGTTCGGAAATACGAAGGGTTTGCTTGCCACCCGAGAGTTTGTATGTCCGTGCAAAAACTTTTAGAAGTCTGCGTACAATACTTCCGGTAACGGCGATCTGTAGATCGTTCCACGTACGAGCATGGTTGGTGATGTTTACGCCACCAACGAGAGCACGGGCGCCATCGATAATAATGGTCTTTTGATGGGTGCGATGAATCCAGTGGCGAAAGAATCGTATTTCGACTCCAGCATCCTTGAGATTACTTACAGCTTGGTTTGAGAGCCCCATACTCCCAAATGCATCAAGGATCATCACAACTTGTACCCCATGTCGTGCACGGTCCATGAGTTCGGACACAAAGTCGTGTGTCATATTTGTGTCTTCTGTGAAAATATACATCTCTATATAGATAGATTCAGTTGCGTGGGTGATTGCTTGAAGGGTCGCGCTCCAGGATTGAGTTGAATTTGTATATAACTTCATAGTAATGGGTATTGTACAGATAGTGTGCTATTTGCAAAACTTGACACCAATCTCTTAAGAATATCTCTTTAAATGCTATCATGGGTATACTTATGAACAAGATTGAAATCATCAAAGCGTATTGGTCTCTCCAACAAGAGCAGGTATTTGAACTCTTGCACTCAAGCCCCTCAGGACTTTCGGAGGTAGAAGCACATACCCGTCAGTTATATGTCGGCAAAAACACAATCACTGACACATCAAGACATACGGCACTGCGTGTCTTTGTAGAACAGTTTGCCAGTCCGCTTATATGGATACTTCTCTTTGCAGCAGGAGTCACACTCTATCTGGATGAAATTATCGAAGCGGGTGTGATCTTCGGGGCAGTCGCACTCAACATAGCACTTGCCTTTTATCAAGAATATAAAGCCGATCATACGATTGAACGACTCAAATCATACATCAAAAATCGCACAGTGGTCCTTCGCGAAGGTAAGCACGACATCGATGCAGTAGAGCTCGTGCCAGGAGATATCGTCAGTATTGCGTATGGCAATCGTATCCCTGCAGACGGCTTATTGCTCGAGGCGACGAATTTGCGCGTCGACGAATCTATTCTTACCGGTGAATCTCTTGCCGTAGAAAAACGTGTCGGCATCATAGAACGAGATGAGATTGCGGAGCGTACCAACAGTGTCTTTGGGGGAACCTATGTGACAGAAGGAGTAGCTCTTGTGCTCGTGGTCGCAACTGGATCGAATACTGAGATTGGTAAGATCGCCGAAACAGTTACTGAAACTAAGAGAGTAAAGACTCCTGTGCAGCACGCAGTGACACAGATATCGTGGTATATCTTCTTGATTGTACTAGCGATTGTGGGATTGATATTTTTCCTCGGTATTATGCGTGGAGAAAACCTGTTTGATATGCTCTTGCTTTCTTCTGCTCTGGCAGTGGGGGCAGTGCCGGAAGCACTTCCGATCACGTTGACCGTTATCCTCTCAGTGGGGGTGCTCGCGATCTCCAAAAAAGGCGGACTGATCCGCACACTTTCTGCAGCAGAGACGCTTGGATCGACGACTCTCATCCTCACCGACAAAACAGGTACGCTCACCAAAGCTGAGCTCACGCTTGATGTACTGTATGCTGCAGATGAGCTCGTCGCCAAAGATTTTGTACCAACTATATCTCTATTGAAGACACTGACTCCGACTCAGGTACTCTTCGTACAGAGCGCATCATCTAACATCCAGGCAACTGTTGAAAAACTCGGCGATGACCCGCGCGGGTGGGCCTATGCCGGAGGAGCCTTTGATATCGTCATACTGAAGTCTATGTATCATTATGGTATAGAGCCGACACTTGCACACAATAGCAGTTTGATTGTTCCGTTTAGTTCGAGTAATAAGTACTCTATTTCGTTGCACGGAAAAAAAGACACGACAATCCTCGGTGCACCTGATGTATTGATACGGGCATCCATCTGGAGTGATACGCAACAGACGCGCGCACTTGCTGCCATTTCTGATCTTGCACAACAAGGTAAGCGAATTATCGCCCTTGCAAAACGAAAAGGAGAGGACCATGAGTCTATCGAGGGACTCGAACTTGGTGCATTTTTTGTTTTTTCTGATCCGATCCGCGAAGAGGTGATCCCTGCAATCGCGGAGATGCACAAACGTGGAGTATTGGTGAAAGTGATCACAGGGGACATGGTAGGGACGGCGCGTGCGATTGCACAACGCGTGGGTATCCCGACGGAAGATCATGAAGTACTCACAGGTGAAGAGATCAAAAACCTCGATGATGCACAACTGCGTGAGTTGCTACCAACTATCAAGGTCTTTGCGCGAACCACCCCCGAAGACAAAATGCGCATTGGGAAACTCTATCAATCGCTCGGACACGTAGTTGCGATGACTGGCGACGGGGTCAATGATGCACCCGCACTTAAAGCAATGGACATTGGGATTTCACTCGGTTCGGGAAGTGATGTTGCCAAGAGTTCTGCAGACATGCTGCTCTTGGACAATAACTTTAAGACGATCACCGATACTATTTCAGAGGGACACAAGATACGCGCGCGCATTCAAAAAGTATTTGTGTATCTGATGTCGAGCTCACTTGATGGAATATTTGTGATTGCTGGTGCGTTTGTTTCAAACTTGCCACTCCCAATGACGGGACTCCAAATCATCTGGGTGAACATGCTCACCGGTACACTTCCCGCACTTGCATTTGCCTATGATACAAATCATTCAATCGAGCGCACCACCAAACATACTAAGATCTTCAATTTCAAAACAAAGTTTATGGCGCTTGGCATTGGTACGCTCAGTTCGGCATTGTTGTTTGTATTGTACTTTGTGTTACATCAACATATCGAGGATATCGCAATTGTGCGCTCAGTGTTCTTTACCTGTTTTGCGACCTATATTCTGATGGTCGCGTATTCGTTCCGAGATCTTGATCGTTTGATTTGGAACTATAATCCATTTTCAAATGCACGACTCAATCTCTCTGTCCTTATTGGTCTGACCCTTATCATTGCCACTATTACTATTCCTGTCATGGGGAGAATATTTCATACTGCAGCACTTCCCATTCAATATATCTGGGTAGTTGTAGTATGGAATGTGCTCAACATAGGAGTTGTTGAGGGCGCAAAATGGACGATGATGAAGGTCTGGAAATAACTATAAAACCCCTTACATCACTGCAAGGGGTTTTATAGTTGGGATACTTAGTGTTTCTTTGCAAAACCTTCGAGTGCCTTGAGTATTTCCATTGGTATCATGTAGACGATGGTGTTGGATTGATCAGAGGACATATCGTTGATTGATTGGAGGGTACGCAAATGAAGTGCGCCCGGTGCGCTCGAGAGCATGGTAGCCGCTTTGGCCATATTTTCAGATGCTGCGAGTTCTCCTTCGGAGGTGATAATGACCGCCCGCTTTTCACGCTCAGCCTCAGCTTGTTTGCCGATCGTGCGTTCGAGATCTGGAGGCAGACTGACATCTTTGAGTTCCACGTTTTGTACCTTCAGTCCCCAGTTATTAGTTTCGATGTCGACTATTTCACGGATGCGGTCTGCAATCTTGTCGCGACTTGCGAGAAGTTCGTCGAGAGTTACTTCGCCGACGATATTACGCATCGTAGTCTGTGCGTATTGGGAGATCGCATGTTGGAAATCCTCAACCTCGATTATCGCTTTTGCGGCATCGCTCACTTTGTAATAGATGACGGCGTTGACGCGCACGACCACATTGTCTTTGGTGATAGCGTTTTGGTCGGGTACATCCACTGCTTTGGTGCGGATATCTACCTTTTGGTACATTTGGACGACGGGCAAGACGAGGCGCCATCCTGGCTCCATAAGAGAACTAAACTTACCTAACGTAAACCTTACCCCGCGCTCGTACTGGTTGATCTGACGAATACTCGCAATTATGATACCAAGAACAATAAGAACTCCGAATCCTACTATAGACATGTTTTACAAAAAATTATTACTAATACCCGTAGTCTAGCATGGTGGAGGATGGGAGGGGGATAGTAGTACTCCTCATTTATCACTAAATATGATATAACCTATACACAAACGGATACATGGATGAGATGGGCGAAAGGCACGCTGTTTTGCGTCGAGCCGGAGCGAACACTCCGACCACGATTCCAAAAAGCGGGTTACACCTCCGTTTGAATGACAATGAAATATACGGAGGATTGGATGAGATGGGTGAGAAATGAACTGCTTCATTTCGAACCGGCACCGAAGGTTGCCGGACCACTCATCCAATGAACGCGAAGCGACTCCGTTTGAATGACAATGAAATATACGGAGGATTGGATGAGTGGTTTAAATCAACGGTTTACTAAACCGTCGTCCTGTAATGGGACCGTGAGTTCGAATCTCACATCCTCCGCCAAAATTGAAAATCCGAATTGGAAGCCGAAACGGGGTCGCGCCGAAGGCGCGACACTAATGCATTCCCGCCAAGAATTCCCGAATCCAAAAGGTTTTTCCACGCTCCGCGTGGCTCAAAAAGTACGGTTCGATCCTTAATTTGAAAGTTCGAACCGACTTTTTTAAACAAATGAAGTTTTGCTTCATTTGTTTCCTTGTTTGCCCATTCCATATTGTATTTCAAAAACTTTTCGGTAAGTTCGAACCGATTATTCGCTTTTTGCTCAAAAGCCGATAATTTCTCTTTGAGAAGCTGTTTAGAGCTAACCAACGCACTTTTAGCGTCTCGATATTCTTCGAGTGAAAGTGCGCTCTCAAGATATGCCGTCATCAGCTTCTCAATTTTGGAATCTAAAAGAGAAATATCGGCTTTTGTGTTGTCTGCAAAAAGCGTAGACGATTGGATTTCAGATGATTGATCTTTTCTGTTTTCCTCAATCATCCAAGAAACCCAATCGGCTGGCAAAGAAACTTTTTTGATTTCCTTTTGAATTTCGGAAGTGATGATTTCCTCGCGAATATATTTTTGTGAGCAAGGATTTTTTCGTTTGGTGCAACGCAAATAGTTATGACCTTTTTGTGTTTCGGTGGTAATGAAGCAACCACATTCTCCACAACGGAAAAATCCTCTGTATAAAAACGGTTTCAGACCGCGAGATTTCGGCTTAGATTTCCTTATCATCACTTCCTGTACAGAATCAAAAAGTTTCTTTGAAATAATCGGTTCGTGCTTACCCTCAAAAATCTCTCCGTTATATCTCATTAAACCAGTGTAAATAGGATTTTTGAGAAGTTTTTGATAATTCGACACCGCAAGTTCCTTTCCGCTTTTTCTCTTTAATCCAAGTCCATTAAATTTGTCGCGGAGTTCTCGCAAAGTGAAATTTCCAGTTGCGTATGCCTCAAATGTTTTCTTGATAAGTGGTGCGTTTACAACATCAGGAACAATCATTCTATTTTCGTTTATATATCCAAGCGGAGCCATTTGAGGCCATATTCCGTCTTTCACTTTGTTGCGATGACCTCGTTTTATATTTTCGCTCAAATTGTCCACATAATACTTGGATTGAGAAAAAGCGATTGAAAGCATGAATTTGCCTTGCGGTGTCGGATCAAACCAAAAAGTTGGGAATTTCATTTCTAAAATTACACCAGTATCAACGAGGTAGATAATTTTTCCGCCATCTACCGAGTTGCGAGCAAGTCTATCGGGGTGCCACGCCAAAATACCAGACGCTTCGCCTGCTTCCATTCTCAATATCATTTCGTTAAACACGGGGCGACCTGGTATTTTGGCGGTCTGCTTTTCGACAAAGACATCAACAACATCAATCTGTTCTTTCAACGCTAAACCTTTCAGTTCAGTAAGTTGGTCGCCGATACTTCTGACCTGTCTGTCTTTGTCGTCCGTAGACTTGCGAGTATAAATGAAAAACTTTTTGGTTTGATTATTCATAAAATTGTATTGGCAAACGAGTGAGCCACGCGGAGCGTGGAAAACCCTTTCGGATTCAGGATTCTTTGGGGGGAATGCATTAGTGTCGCGCCTTCGGCGCGACCCCGTTTCGGCTTCCAATTCGGATTTTCAATTTTGGCGGTGTTTGCTGGACAAAGTTCGAATGTATTTTGAATTGAACCCTGACGAAAGCTACTAATCGCACGCTCCGCGTGCGTGGTGGCTTGAAACTGAATCGTACGCTCCGATTGCGCCTCGGGCGCGCTCGCGGACTCGCGCGGGCAAAACCCAAAAATTTTCCTTCCTTTCTGATTTAATTC
>Ga0163153_10006341_pt1 | contig 13385 bp, 12 predicted proteins | sample OliLakLV19MP6IB1_FD_148629 | JGI IMG/M metagenome (GOLD analysis project Ga0163153, IMG submission 148629) | Freshwater microbial mat bacterial communities from Lake Vanda, McMurdo Dry Valleys, Antarctica - Oligotrophic Lake LV.19.MP6.IB-1 | ecosystem: Environmental > Aquatic > Freshwater >... | reverse complement strand
ATACACTTGAGCTAAAGCTCGGATTTGGAATAAATTTGCCTGCAACATGGTTGGAGTAATGCATCAAACTATTTCAAAATTGAAATTACTAAATTACTAAATTCCTAATTCCTAATTCCTAATTCCTACATTCCTAATTCCTAATTCCTAATGATACATTGAATTTAAAGTATGCTTTAATAATATTATTATAAAAAAAATTTCATCATGAAAAAAATAATTTTGCTTATAGCATTATTCACTGTAGTGTCAATCAGTTCAAATTACGGACAGACACCTTCAGTGACCACATTCTCTCCGCAAAGACAAGTACTCAATGCTCCAAGAAATACTCAGGTGACAGTTAATTTTAGTACTGCGATCAACACTCAATCCGTTAGCGCAAATACATTCAGGGTTTTCGGGAGACAGCTTGGTCCTATACCCGGTACCTTTGAATTCCTAAATAATAATACACAGGTCAGATTTACTCCGTCGGATCCTTTCCATGCAGGTGAATGGATCACTGTAAATTTATCAAGAGGAATTCTGAGTCAGACTGGTACTCCGATGAATCTTGGCTTTGCATGGAATTTCTGGACAAAAGCCGAACCCGGTACATTGAATCAGACTCTTATTAAAACCATTCCTATACGCCGTACGGGTGAAGGTCTTATTCAATGTTACGGAGCTCTTGGAATGGATCTTAATGATGACGGAAGAACGGATCTTGCAATTGTAAATGAAGTCTCAAAGGATTTCAGGGTTTATCTGAATAACGGTACGAATTATGATACGATGTTTGTTCTTTATCCTTTACCTGCCGGTTCACTTCCTTCACCGAGTGATGCCGCGGATTTTAATCATGACGGTAAAGTTGACATCGCCATCGGTAATGCCGGCAATAATATCATGAGCTTATTCATGGCTAACGGTGGAGCGCTTTATCAGACAGGAGTTGCATACACCGCTGCAAATAATGTAAGAGGTGTAGCGATCGCCGATCTTAACGGGGACGGATTTGATGATATCATAACTGCTAATAGAGGCGGAAGCAATATTTCTTTATTCAATAATCTCGGCAACGGAACATTCTCAGCCGCGAACAATATTAATACTATAGGTAATGGAGAGACAGGCGTTATGATGACCGACGCTAATAATGACGGCATCATGGACGCGTTCATCTGCTGTTACACAAGCAATGAAATTGTTCTGATGCTTGGCAACGGGACAGGCGGACTTACTTTTTCCAGCCGCTCTTCATTAGGCGGACCGCCGTGGGCACTTGCTGTCGGAGACATTAACGGTGACGGTAACGCAGATGTTGCCGCGTGCCTTTCAACCACGAACAGGATCGGTGTGATCTTCGGTAATGGAGCCGGCGGTTTGGGAACGGTTGCAAATTATAATTCAGGACAATTTCCTCTGGCAATTGACATCGGTGATGTTGACGGTGATAATGATCTTGATCTTATCGCTAGCGATTACGGAAGCGGAGATTACAAAGTCTATGCAAATAATGGCAGTGGAATATTTACAAATACTCCCATTACGCTTCAGGCATCCGATGCCGGCTCATGCATAACTGTTCACGACAGGGACAATGACGGTGATCTTGATCTTGCAGGCATTGATGAAGTTGATGATCTGCTTTTTATTTTTAATAACGGAACGGTTGGAGTTCAGCAGACCTCATCGGAAATCCCTGAAATATTTTCTCTGGATCAGAATTATCCGAATCCGTTCAATCCTGTTTCAAAATTGGGATTTGGGATCTCGGAATTCGGATTTGTTTCGTTAAAAGTTTATGATGCGCTGGGAAATGAAGTTGTGACACTGGTCAATGAAGCTAAAAGTCCCGGCAGCTATCAGGTGGAATGGAATGCATCCGGTTTTCCAAGTGGCGTTTATTTCTATACACTCGAAACTCCGGGATTTAAGGAAACAAAAAGAATGGTGCTGCTGAAATAGTGACATTTGTCCCATCAAAGACTCAAAGATCATATTGTAAATACTTTATATATTCTTTTGTTTGTGCCTTCGTGCCTCGTATGTTAATGTTTTGATTTTTACCAGTGAACCCCCAGTGTCACAGAGTCCCTGTGTTAAATGATTTAATACCATAGTCATCTTAAAGCCAAAATTTAAACTTTAAACATCTTTTGAAAATATTCATACTTGCTCTTTTCATCTCCGGATTCATCGCAAATTCATTTGCGCAGGTAACAGAAGAATGGGTAAGAAAGTACAATGGTCCCGCAAATTCTTTTGACATAGTTTCAAGGCTCAAGATCGATGGTGCCGGGAATGTATACGTCTACGGTACAAGCAGTGGGCAGGGAACACTCTCGGACTTTGTGATAATTAAATACAAACCCACAGGGGAAGTCATCTGGACACAACGTTACAATTCACCCACTGACCAATCCGATCAGATAAATTCTGCCTGCATTGATAACGCAGGTAATTCTTACATAACCGGCTTTACTACCGATTCGACATTCACACCAAATGTGACAACCTGTAAATACGACTCATCAGGAAATATGCAATGGCTTAAGGTCTTCATTCTCAAAGATTATACAACCGGCTTCGGTCAGGATATTACAATTGATAACTCAGGCAATGTAATCGTTGCCGGTTTTATGAGAAATGCTCAGAGCAATTACGACTGCGTTACAATTAAATATACTAAAGACGGTGATCAGATCCGCTCGACTGTATACGACGGATCTAAAGATGACATTGCTGTATCATTGGCGACGGATAATGCTGATAATATTATCATTGCAACTGAAATAAAAAATCAGCAGAATAATTTTGACGCGGCAGTGATCAAGTATGATTCTTCGGGTTTATTTAAATTTGTGAAAGCATTCAACGGTTCCCGCCAGAATGATGACAAAGCAGCTTCAGTCCTTACTGACGATATGAACAACATATTCCTTTGCGGAAGCACTGTGAATACTCAGAGTTCACTGGATTATTTTTATGCGAAATTAGATCCTGCAGGCGTTGTGCAGTGGACAGGTGATCATAACGGAACAGGCAACGACATTGACATAGCGTTATCAATGGCGATCGACGCCGCCAGTAACATTTACATTACTGGCTATAGCAGGTCGGATACAGTCATAGGCTCTGAAGATATGCTGACAATGAAAATAAATTCTTCCGGAAATGTTCAATGGAGATCCGTTCATAACGGCACGGGAAACGGAATTGATCAGGGAAATTCAGTGCAGGTCGACAATTCAGGTAATGTATTTGTCGGCGGAGCTTCAGACATCGGAGGTGCAAGTGTTGTCTATGCGCTTCTGAAGTATTCAGCTCAGGGAGCGTTAACATGGAAGAGAACATATCAACTTGCAAATCAGCCGGAAGATTTTTTGTACAGTGTTACCCTGAATAATTCAGATATATATGTAACGGGGATTGCGCTTGATTCGCTGACGGATTTTGATATAGTTACTGTCAAGTATTCACAGCAGGTTGGCATTGTAATAGTTAACACTAATCAGCCGGAGCATTTTACTTTGGATCAGAATTATCCCAATCCTTTCAATCCGGTTACAAATTTGGGATTTGGGATCTCCGAATTGGGATTGGTTACATTAAAAATATATGACATACGCGGGAAGGAAACCGCGGTACTTGTAAATGAAGTGAAATCTCCGGGCAGCTATCAGGTAGAATGGGACGCCGCTGATTTTCCGAGCGGTGTTTATTTCTATACTCTTGAAACTCCGGACTTTAAGGAAACAAAACGAATGATGCTGCTCAAGTAAATATTTTTTTTACCACAAAGACACAAAGGCACTAAGCCTTACATTCTTACTTCGTGACTTAGTGGTTTTTTTATATCAAAGACTCAAGAACCGATCATAATTTTTTCTTAGTGTCTTGGAGTTTTCGAAGTGATCTTTTGGAAAGAAAACATAATCTGACAATTTCACCATCCCTGGAAAATTGGATGTCCAATTATCAGACCTCAAAGATAAGATCATAATTTTTTCTTAGTGTCTTAGTGTCTTAGTGTCTTAGTGGTGATCTTTTGGAAGAAAAACATTATCGGATAATCCCAAAAAATTGGTTGTCCAGTTATCGGTTGAAGCGCATTAGCATTCTGAGTAATTTATATAAAAAAAAACATGAACAATTTATTTTTATCATCGGACATAATGTATCAGGCAATGCTGGACAGGGATAGCAGCTTCGAAGGTCAGTTCATCGTCGGTGTGAAGACCACAGGAATATTTTGCAGACCTTTGTGCACGGCAAGAAAGCCTAAGAAGGAGAACGTTGAATTTTTTGAAACCGCCAAAGCGGCGATGTCTAGCGGATACAGACCCTGTAAGGTATGCAAGCCGCTTGAGAAGTCAGGCGAAGTTCCGGAGGAAATAAAAAACATTCTTAAGGAAATCGAAACAAACCCATCGGAAAAGATCACTGATTATACATTATATAAAAAAGGAATAGAGCCGAGCCGCGTGCGCAGGTGGTTCATCAAAAATCACGGCATGACTTTTCAGGCATATCAGAGACTTCTGAGGATCAACAACGCTTTCAATGATATTAAAAAAGGTGATAAGGTGATAGAGGCTGCTTATGAGAACGGATATGAATCATTGAGCGGTTTTCAACATTCATTTAAAAAAGCAACAAACATAAAGCCAATCGACAGCAGGGAAAATACCACGCTTGCTTTTACAAGATTTACAACACCTTTGGGACCAATGATGGTTGTAGGTAATGATGACGGAATATGCCTGCTGGAGTTCACAGACAGAAGAATGCTGGAGACACAACTAAAGCAGATACAGAGACATTATAAGTCCGCCATTCTTCCGGGAAACAATAAGAACTTTGAAATTGTACAAAAGCAGCTTGAGGAATATTTTGAGGGTAAACGAAAAGATTTTGATCTGAAGCTGATCACACCCGGGACGCAATTTCAGAATAATGTCTGGAAGATCCTTCAGACAATTCCTTACGGCGAAACTCGTTCGTACAAGAAACAGGCTATAGCGCTGGGTAATGAAAAGGCGGTAAGAGCAGTAGCTAACGCAAACGGAGACAACAGGATCGCGATCGTAATCCCTTGTCACAGGGTGATCGGTGAAGACGGAAAGCTTGTCGGATACGGGGGCGGGCTCTGGAGAAAGCAATGGCTGCTGAAGCACGAGGAAAAGTTTTCTTGAATCTAAAATCAAAAGCTACAATCTAAAATTACCAAATCAAAAATCTACGATCTCAAATTCAAATCCCAAATTCGCAATCCCCCACATCCGTCCAAAATAAATAAAAAACTTGCCACGAATTTCACGAATGATCACGAATTAAAAATATTATCACTAATTTTAAAAGCAGAGTTAACATAAATTTATTTTGTCAGCATAAATATATCTTCAAGGTTATTTAGAGGTTAATTTTAAAGATCGATATTGGTGCAAAAATTTTACCAAAACAGAATAAATGTAAAATTACTCAAATGTTGATAAAAATGTTTTGGACGACAATGGAAATCCCCAATCCGAAGTTGATCTAAGTGGATTTTATTTTTAAAATTGAGTGAGTAATTTTGATCTACAAACATTGAAATTATAAAAATGGCTCAGACAAAAATAAAATGTCCTAACTGCGGATTCGACTTTAATGCTGACGAAGTTTTTTTTCATCAGGCAGAAGAGCGTGCTAAAAAACAATATGAAGCAAAATTATCCGAACAGCTTGAAGGAATTAACCAGAAGAAGGAAGACATAAACAAAGAGCTTCTGAAAATTAAACGTCTTAAGGAAGATCAGGATGATATTATAAGAAGAAAGCTTGAAGAGGAAAAGAAAAGAATTGCAGAGGAAGCATTGTTCAAAGCGAAGAAAGATGTTGAGTTTGAAATGCTGAAGATCAAGCAGGACTTTGATATCAAGACAAAGGAAAATTTACAGCTTAAGAAAAAGGAAGTCGAAATACTAAATAAGGAACGTGAGATACGTGAGAAGCAGGACCAGCTTGAGATCGATGTAGAGAAAAAGATGTTGGAGCGTGAAAAGGATATACAGGTAAGAGCCATCAGACGCGAGCAGGAAAAAAATGAACTGAAGAACCGTGAACATCATAAGGAGCTTGAGCTTCAGAAAAAGCTTCTCGAAGACATGATGAAAAAGGAATCAGAGATGAGAAGCAATGAGCTTGAGCTGCGGAATAAAATGGAACATGAAAAAGAGGAAAGTGAAAAGCTGCTGTTTCAGAAGATCAGGGAAACGGAGGAACAGGTATCAAGACGCGAGCAGGAAAGGAGTTCAGTTGAGATCAGGGAATATGAGAACCTGCTAAGGGAACAGAAGAAATTAATTGAGGACTTTAACATCAAAGAAGCAGAAATGAGATCGCTTCAGAAAAAGCTTAAAGAAAGCGAGGAACAGCTCAAGGCGGAGATGGAAAGGAAAATGACTGACAAGGACAGACAGATGAAGGAGAGCGAGGAATATCTGAAGGCAGAGATGGAGCAAAAAATTAACGACAAGGTAAATCAGATGAAGGTGAATGAAGACTCTCTGAGGCTTGAAATGGAAAGAGAGATACTTGACCGTGACAGAAAATTAAAGGACAAGGAAGAGGAGCTAAAGCATGAGATGCAAAAGAAGCTTCTTGATAAGGAAAGGGAAATGCTTGACCGTGAAACGGAAATTGAAGAGAAGGCGCTGATACGTGAAAAAGAAAAGCTTGAGCTTAAGATGAAGGAAAAAGATAAAATGCTTGATGATCAGAAAAAGCTGATGGATGAAATGACGAGAAAGTATGAACAGGGTTCGCAGCAGATGCAGGGTGAAATTCAGGAGCTTGCGCTGGAAGAATTCATGAAGAAAGAATTTCCATTTGATAAGATAATGGAAGTCAAGAAAGGCGCACAGGGTGCCGATGTGATTCATATTGTAAGGAACAATCTGATGCAGGAATGCGGAAAGATCATTTATGAAAGCAAGCGAACAAAGACCTTCAGCGATACCTGGATAGAAAAATTAAAGGAAGATCAAAAGGCACAGAATGCAGAGATAGCAGTAATTGTAACTGAAACGATGCCCAGAGATATGACACGCTTTGGTCTGAAACAGGGAATATGGGTCTGCAGCTTTCAGGAAATAAAAAGTCTCGCCTTCGTGCTAAGAGAAATGCTGATAACAACTCATTCGGTGAAGATTACTCAGGTGAACAAAGGAGGTAAGATGGAGCTTCTTTACGGCTACATGACCAGCAATGAATTCAGGCAGCAGGTTGAAGCGATCGTCGAAGGATTCAGCGGAATGAAGACCGATCTTGAAAGAGAAAAGCTGGCGATGCAGAGGATCTGGAAATCCAGGGAGAAACAGATCGAGAAAGTCATCTCGAATACTATCGATATGTACGGCTCCATTAAAGGACTTGCCGGCAGTGATGTCGGTACTGTGAAAGCGCTCGAGCTGCCGGAGCCGCCGGAAGAATTATTCTAAGGTAATTACGAATTAATTAAAACAGATCATTGCGTATGCTTTTATCCTTTAGAATTGTTTCCCTTAAAAGCGGATCGGAGGAGAACCGTATTTCAGAACGCTGTCATGAAATTTCCTTAGAGAATAATTTTCACCTTCCTGTATTTTATAATCATCTCTAAATTTAAACAGCATGAGTTTACTCAAAGTATTATAAAGGTATCCCGGATCGTATGTTCCACGGACGGCTTCCGAATTTGCAGGCTGCTCTTCATAATAGCAATTATCCATAAAAAACTTTGTAGCATCTTCAACATTCATGCCCTTGCAGTGCATCATTATTGAAACGCACTGCCGGCAGTAGCGAAGGAGCGACTCAACAAAGGTGTTGCAAATATTAAAAGTATAATAGTAAGTTATAAAATATTTTCATAAGACTAAACGGTTAGCTGACATTTTTTATTATTGTTGATTGGGATATAAAGAATTAATTTGAATGATCAAAAAAATAATTAGATTACTTTAAAAATCCTGTTGGATAAAAATACCAAAAATAATTCAATCAATCTTGACAATCTTTCGCTTGAGGTTTACAACAACAGGCAATTCGCCGAGAGCTATGCGAACAAGATAGAATATAATTCACACAACGCGCTTTATGAGAGACCAGCTATGTTCTCACTGATTGGTGATGTACGAAACAAAAAAGTACTTGATGCAGGCTGCGGTCCGGGTGTTTATGCAGACCGGCTTTTAAATGCCGGGGCGGAGGTGACGGCGGTGGAGTACAGTGATGAAATGATAGCGCTCACAAAAGATAAGGTCGGTGACAAAGCAAAGATCTATAAAGCAAATCTGAATCATCCGATGGATTTTCTCGCCGATGAAAGCTTTGATATTATCGTGTGCTCTATGGTCGTGCATTATGTAAGGGACTGGCAGACTATGTTCAGTGAGTTCAACAGAGTTCTCCGATCAGGTGGTGAACTTATCTTTTCTTCGCATCATCCGTTTATGGATTTTGAAAATTCCATCACTGGTAATTATTTTGAATGTGAGCTGCTAAAGGACGAATGGCCATCCTACAATGTGAAAGTTTCTTTTTACAGAAGATCGCTTAGTGAGATGTTCGCGATACTGAGGGAAACAGGCTTTAAGATTGACGAAGTAATTGAGCCGCTGCCTGTGGATGAATGCAGGACTAAATTTCCTGACGCGTATGAAGTTCTATCGACCAAGCCATGGTTTATTTGTTTTAAAGTAATAAAGGAAAGCTGAAATGAAAATCGGTTACCTGCAGTTTTGTCCGCGATTCGGAGATCCGGAATCAAACATTAAAAAAATATATGAACTGATATCAGGCGAGGAATTTGATCTGCTTGTAATTCCGGAGCTTGCCAACTCGGGATATTTGTTCAGTGATAAAGCTGAGCTGAAGAAACTTTCCGAAGATCCCGGCAACGGCATGTTCTGCAATGAACTGAAAAAGATCTGCCGTGAAAGGAATTCAATTGTTGTATCGGGAATATGTGAAAGGGATGGAAGTGATTTTTATAATTCATCAGTGCTTGTTCAGCCGGACGGAAAAATTTTTACTTACAGAAAGATCCACTTGTTCGATGAAGAAAAGCTTTGGTTCAAGCCCGGTGATAAAAGCCCGGAAGTTTATGAAATACAGAACGAAAAATTCGGTAAAGCAAAAATAGGAATGATGATCTGCTTCGACTGGATATTTCCTGAAACCGCACGTACCCTCGCTTTGAAAGGTGCTCAGATAATCTGTCATCCTTCAAATCTTGTGCTGGGATATTGTCAAAACGCGATGTTCACCCGCGCTATAGAGAACAGGATATTTACTGTGACCGCTAACAGAACAGGAAAAGATGTTAAGGAAGATAAGGAATTATCTTTCACGGGTGAAAGTGTCATCGTAGATCCGAAGGGAAAGTATCTTGCAAGAGGAAGCGCGGATAAAGACGAATGTGTAATTGTTGAGATAGATCAGGATGAAGCATTGAATAAGAATGTCACCGGAAGAAATAATTTGTTTGAGGACAGAAGAGAAAAGCTTTATGGTATTTAAAATAAGAAAATTAAAAAGAAATTTAAAAACAATTTAATATAAAAATTATGAGTAAAAAATTAATAACCATAGTGGGGATCGGACCCGGCATAAGCAGCGCAGTTGCCAGGAAATTTGCTAAAGAAGACTTCCGGCTTGCATTAGTTGCAAGAAATGAAGAAAGACTTTTAAAATACAAAGAGGAATTTGAATCGACAGGTGTGGAAGTGAGTGTTTACAAGGCTGACGCAGGGGATGAGAGTTCGCTCATTGAGGCATTTGAAAAACTAAAAACCAATTCAGGCTTAACGGATGTATTACTTTATAATGTGTTTGCAATGAGACAGAGTACCCCGCTTAGGTTGAAGTATGATGAACTGATAACTGATTTTAAAATTAATGTTGCCGGTGCACTACTTTCATCGCAGTTGGTTCTGCCTGATATGATACAACGAAAAGAAGGCTGCATATTATTTACCGGAGGCGGATTATCACTTGAGCCGGTGCCGGTTTATAGTTCGCTTGGAGTAGGAAAAGCCGGTCTCCGGAATTTGTGTTTTAGTTTATACGGGGAATTGAAATCAAAAGGAATACACGCTGCAACCGTAACCGTAACCGGATTTGTAAAAGTAGGTTCGAAGTGGGATCCTGATATTATCGCTGAAGAATTCTGGAAATTATATTTACAGAAGCAGCCGGATTTTCAGCGTGAAATCATAATTTAAGATCTATCGTGTATGGAAAGATTATTATTGCTTCATGGAGCGATTGGATCATCTGTTCAGCTTGAGCCGCTGGGAGAGAAGCTTGAAGAATTTTACAAAGTAAGCCTGTTAAATTTTTCAGGACACGGTGGAAAGGAAATTCCCGTTAAAATGTTCAGCATCGAAATGTTCGCTGAAGATGTTTTGTATTTCATTGAAAAAAACAGGCTCGAAGGAATTAATGTTTACGGATACAGCATGGGTGGATATGTAGCTTTGTACATTGCAAAAAACTTTCCCGGAAAAATAAACAAGATATTTACAACCGCTACTAAGTTTGACTGGACAGAAGAAAGCTCAATCAAAGAATCGAAACTATTGAACCCTGATAAGATACTTCATAAGATCCCAAAGTTTGCGGAACAGCTCAGGCAGCGACATTCGCCTGAGGACTGGAGGGCGGTGCTGAGTAAGACTTCAGAAATGATGATGGACCTTGGCAGAAACAACAGATTGAAAAATGCAGATCTGTCAGTCATTGAAAATGAAGTTCAGGTAAGCGTCGGCGACGTTGACACAATGGTCACGATCGAAGAGACAGTGAACGCATACAGACACCTTAAGAACGGCAAACTGCTGATCATTCCTGATACTCGTCATCCCATTGAAAAAATTTCTGTTGACAGATTAACGTATGAGATTAGAACATTCTTTGGATAGAGCATCTTCAGACTTAATCAATAATCATGAAAGACTTTCCCGTTAATAAGGCAAGGAAGATACTGATAGTCGGCGGCTGCGGTGCGGGTAAATCTACATTCTCAATAAAGCTTGGCAATGCTACAGGAATTGAAGTTCATCATCTTGACAAATATTTCTGGAAGCCCGGATGGGTCGAAACAGAAAAGAGTGAATGGAACAGGAAAGTCGATGAACTCTTATCAAAAGATGAATGGATCATTGAAGGAAATTTCAAAGGCTAGTTTAAAAAAAGGGCGATGTGTGCGGACAGAATATTCATGTTTGATCTTCCGACGAATAAGCTTCTCGGAGGAATTATCAAAAGATATCTGAAGGGTAAGTTCGGAGATGATAAAAGGGTCGATATGACTGAAGGCTGTGATGAGCGTCTTGATATGGAATTCATCCGTTTTGTTCTGACCTTTAATAAGAAAGTAAGACCATTGATGTATGAAATACTAGAGGACATAAAATTCGATCAACATAACCTTGTCATTTTCAAAAGCAGGGTTGAAGCTGACAATTACCTGAGAGGTCATCTCTGACGTAGTTTTAATTCTTAAATCTTCTCTCACAATTCCTACAAATAAATCTGCTTGAAATTATATAAATCCAACTGAATCAGCAGTTATTCATACTTACTCATTCGTACTTTAAACTTTTAACAACTCAGTAAACATCTTTTGGAAAGGCGGTGAAAAAATTAAAATTGTATAAGTGACTTATTCAATAAAATCGTTATCGTGTTCAGCATACGATCATTTCTTTGACAGCAAGCAATTGTTTTACTGTGTTCAGTAAAAAAGGATTTTAATGTTGTTTAATTTTATTTCGCAATAAGTTTGTACGACAGGACACTGCTGCCGTTCTGATCGACAATCTCAAGCAGCGCGTAATCCTCATTCCCATAATGAAAGCTGATTCTTCCGTATGCGTCAGTATCGTCATTGAAGCTTCCCTGATTCCAGATATTGTACCCCGCAAGCGCGGTAAGCAGACCAAGCTTTGAATTTTTGGTATCAAGATTAGAGCTGCTGATCTCCGGTATGAAAGAGTTTGTTCCGTCATCAATGTAAGATGAATGTGAATCTCCGCTGAGCATTATGACATTTTTAATATCGTTGTCCTTTATGAGATTGATAAGAAAATTCATATCATCCGGAAAGCCCGCCCATTTATCAATGACACCTCTTTGAATTTGAGGAAAGGCTTTTGTTAGGGTCGGATCCTTAAGCGCGCCATAATATTTTGGATTAAAGATGACTGATGAAACAATAACTTTCCATTTCGCATCGGAATTTTTCAGGGAGCTTTCGAGCCAGGTCTTCTGATCAACTCCGTCGATCTTGAAGCCATTGAGTATTGAATGACCTTCAGGCGGTGTGAAGTTGCCGGCAGCATCAAAAACATTTTCATTGCTGCTTCGCTGGGAGCGCAGATCAAGTATAAAGAATTCAACATCGCCGTAACGGAATTTCTGCCAAATTCCGTTATCAGGATTTTCCAGTTTGTAATGCGGGAAGAACATTGAGTAAGCTTTAATGGAATTACTCTTGAAAGGATTCGTGCCGTCAGCGTCATTGCCTGCATATTCGTGATCATCATAAACATACGCAATAGGCATCTTGCTCAGAACATCAGTTACAAAAGGATACGCAGGGTCATACTTCAGCATATAGCTTTGTTCAAGCTGATCCCAGTTCGTGTTAAAGTCACGCGCGATCCTGTAATCGGGATAAGTCCAGTCTCCGAGATGAATGAAAAACTTTATTGAATCATTTCCGATGACCGGAAAGACATCGGGCGTTGAGGCGGACCGACCCTGCTGGCAGGAACCGAAGCCGAACGAAAAATCCTTTTTCTTATCCGTGGAAAAAGTATTAAAGTAATGAGTGAGTTCGGTAAGATAACCATCTATGACCGCCCTGTAAAAATATTTTGTATCGGCAGTAAGGTCTTTGATCTCAATTTTGGTATAATTGTAATTGTTTTTATCGGAAGGAATTTCTTCTGTATAAAAAGGAACGCTGAAACCCGAGTCAAGGGAAAGCTGAAATCTTATTAAAGCAGGCTTGACAGGCTTAACGATCAGAGTAGCGGAGGTCTCAGTTACCCCGCCCGCAAATGGACCCGCGCTGATAAGCCCTTCATTGATGTTATTACTTTTCAGAGAGATGTTTTTTATGTGATCGTTCTTTTTCAGTGAGGCAGGATCTGTGACTTCTTTTTCAGTGAACTTTGTACAGCTTATGAAAAGCATTGCGGCAATAACCAGTTTTATCATCAAATAGGTTTGTTTATAGACTGAACAATCTAACAGTCTTTTATTATCCTTAAATTTTTTACTTTCAATTTTTTTTTTATTATTGCAATATATCTTAAATTTAATTTCAAAGGAATTCAATCAATGATTTCCTGAGGAATAAATAT
>Ga0163153_10006339_pt1 | contig 13388 bp, 29 predicted proteins | sample OliLakLV19MP6IB1_FD_148629 | JGI IMG/M metagenome (GOLD analysis project Ga0163153, IMG submission 148629) | Freshwater microbial mat bacterial communities from Lake Vanda, McMurdo Dry Valleys, Antarctica - Oligotrophic Lake LV.19.MP6.IB-1 | ecosystem: Environmental > Aquatic > Freshwater >... | reverse complement strand
TTACTGTCACGTTGCCGGATAAACAAGCTGAAAACGCGGTCCAATTCCTTTTTCAGCTTGGGGATGGATACTGCCCTTACCCCCCTAGGAAGCCTTACCTTGGGCTTTGCCGGGACAGCCTTCCGCATGGCTACCCGGTATCGTTTGGCGGCCTCCTGGGCCAGGATAGGGGGGACGGCGTGGGACTGGCAATAGAGGTGAGCGGCGACCCATGCCTCGGCGGTGCGGGGGTTCACGCTACCCCCAACTTCCGCAGATTGACACCCCGCACCCATTGCTTCGCTTCCGTTGCCTCTCGCCTGGGCTGGATCCGCTGGGCCGTGGGCCACTCCCGCTTGGGCTGGATCCGGCAGGCAAAGCATACCCGGGCATTGTGATACCCGTGGGTTGTGCAAATATGGTTGTTTTTGGGCATTTTCGAGACTCCAAAATTATTTTTATTTATTTGCAGTAATCCCTTGCCCTCCGGGCTTGATTGAAGTATCTTAGTCTCAAGGGCAAGCGATAAAGCGGGCCGCAAAAGGAGCACAAAATGAGAATCTTTATCCTCACCACCAACCCTGAGACCGAAATCGAAACCACCAAGTATTTTGCGGATTACACCCAGCTTTTGATCTACATGGACAACAACAATTGGGTCGCACAATCCCCGATGGACATCCGCGACGGAACCAAGGCGGCGTATGCCCGTGAGAGCCTGGGGATGTTTGGCGCGCCAACGATGCAGACGGCCTCGATTGGTTGGCTGACTACCGTTGACGACGGCCCGGTGCAGGCGGACAAATGGGCGGACAGCAGGCGCCTGTTTGAGGATTAGATGCCCCTGATGATGGCCCCCGACGCGGGGCCGAAATCCTCCTGGGAGGATCGGGCAAATCAAAAAAAAGGAATCAAAATGAACAGCGTCATAAAAGCAATTGACCAAAGCATCCTGCGGAACGAGATCGTCACCATTGACGCGATTGCGGGGCGAGAGGGAACACAGGAAATGATGGACGAGCTGGAGGCGGAATCTGATGACTCGTCCATGGTCAAGGAGGCCGAGGAAGGGTTTATCTGTCACGAGTACTGGGGCGAGACCGAACGTGGTCATAGCTGGCGCGTGCGCGTGTTGAAGGATCTGGCGTGATCGACGCCAACGGGGTCCCGCTCTCCGTGGGGGATAGGGTCTCCCTCCTGCCTGGCGGGGCATGGAGGGGGTCCGCTCCGCCCCCAGGCCCGGCAACGGTGCTCTGCCTGGATGAGGTCGCGGGATGCGTCGAGTTGCAATTTTCGGACGGGTCACACGGGGCCACGGGCCCCCAAGAAACAAGGAAAATATGACAAAGCGAATACGGCCACTCCCTGGACATATCGCCTGGCGGTGCCCGGCGCAGCGGATTCTACGGGCCAGCCTGGACCGGGTAGGCCAGGCGGACGGGACAGATACATACCAGAGCATCCTAGACCTCCACGCCCGGGCTCATGGGTGCGTGCGCCTGGGCCGGCCGCGGCAGTGGGTGACGGCGCCGGAATACGCCGCCTACCGCAAGCTGACTCCCGGCTACCGGCATGACCCGGCTGCTCATGTCCAGGCGGCCAGCAAAATGACTCCGGAGGCCCGGGCAGATCGGTCGCGGACGGCGATTACGGCCCGATGGCAGGAGTAGGGCGGCAGATTTATTTTTATTTATTTGCAGTAATCCCTTGCCATGATAGCTTGATGATGGTATCTTATCTCCAAGGGCAAGCGATAAAGCGGGCCGAAAAAAGGAATCAAAATGAACCTCACAAAAGAACAAAAAGCCCAACTTGACCGCCTCCCGAAAGACATGGCCGCGCGCGTCCTCGCCAACTGGGAGGCCGAATACGCAAAAACTGGGCGGAACCCGTGGGGACCGGAAGCTAAAGAGATCGCCCGCAAGGCCGCAGCGTACGCAAATTTGCAATCCGAGGGTAATGAGGATGGTATTGACTCCGCTGATGCGATGGAGAGGGATTAAGCCATGACCAACCAAACCCGATACAGCATCATGCATAACGCCCTGGACGCCGATTTTGGGATCCAGCTCAACGCCAAAACCGACTTGGGCGCGCGCCGTGAGGCCAAAAAGATCGCCAACACGGAGGGCCTCAAGGGATACCGCATCACATTTTTCCGCGAATCCGATGGGTGCCGCGGGACGATTGACGCCTGATGCCGGCCGCTCGCGTCGAGAAGATCGCCGGGGCGAAATACCCCTTCCCCCTCCGGGATGTCCCTGGTGAGGTGATGCAGGAGATTGAGCGGGCCGCAGCGGATGCCGGGATGTCCGCGAACGCCCAAGCCCTTGCCATCCTCCGGGCATGGGCAAAGCGGCAGTAGTCACCCCTTCCCCCCCTGGGGGCCGGGGGTTGGCCCGCCGGGGCTCCGGTTGAAAAGGTGATGGCCGCCCGTAAAAGTCCCGATAACAGATCGGGCAAGTGCTCTCATCGTGGTCCCTGTCCATTGGGGCGAGCTTTGATTCCGCGATCTCGGGGTCTTGCCGGGGTCTATTGGGCCTCATGGCTCGGCCTGCATGTCCCGGGCCGTCTGGTCGGTCTGGGCGTCCTGGTCGATCACCCATTGCCGCAAGGCCCCGTAATTTGCGTAATAATTGCCAGACTTGCCGGATACCGACCTAGATATCTCGGCGGCCTCATCATAGTACGTCGCGATGATGATGCACGACTGGACCCCGTGCCGCTTGCGCAGGTCCTTGGCGGCCGCGACAAAGGCGGCGCGTAGGCCCGCAGCAGATAGGGCCTCCATGTCTAGATCGTCGCCACTCATGGCTTCACCTCCTGGACCGGATCGGTCCCATGGCCCCGCAACCTGTTTTCCTCGGCTTCCTGCATGACCCATTTAGGGATTTCATCGATCATCTGGGCCGCCCATGCGCTATCGTACATCCCAGGCAGGTAGGCCATCCCCGAGTTAAATCCTCGGCGGGTGGCGTCGGTCAGTAGGGCCATGATGTTCGGCCCCTGGTCCTCAGGCTTGGTGCCTGCGTGTGCGCGGAGACGGTCGGATAATTCCGAGTAGCCGCATGATTGAACGATTGACGCCGCGCTTTCGATGTCCTCCATGTCCAACCCCCGGGTATCCGTCCCGCCCCCCTCGGTGGGCTCCTTGGTGATGCGGTAGCCGTTGGACTTGAGGGCTACCATGACGAATGTGGCATAACACTCACAGGCAGCCAGTGTTGACTCTACGTATGGGTATAGGGCCTTCGCGATCATTTCCATTACTGTTTTGTTTTCCATTTTACAAATCTCCTTTCAAATCCTTAAACGGCGACAGAAATGATTCCAACTCTTTCACCCTCTCCCGTAGGGCGGCGACAAGATCGGCGCGGATGTACTCTGTCACCCCCATCGGTACCAGTGGGCCAATAAGCCACAGGCGTTCGTTTGGGTGCCAGTATAGCCGCTCCGGTGCTGTGGGCTCTCCCTGGGTGGCCTTGGGGGCTTCCGGGGCAACGGGTGACGGGGCGCATCCGATCCCGCCCATAAATGCGGCATGGACCGATGGGTCATCGTGATATCCCGCCCGGTGTAGCCAATCCCGGTATTGCATTTCCGCCACCGCATTGAGGCTACGGGTGACGTGGGCGGGGATGGGGCGGTAGTATTGGATGTCCTCGGTGGACGCCCCTTGGAAGTAGCCGCCGCCGCCGATGGTCTCGATGAAGTGCTTACCAGCGAAAAAGCGATCCCCGCTTAAAATGGGTTCGTCAACTTCCAGTGGGCGATAACCAGCGGGTGGCGTGGGGGTCTGTTCGTGGGCCGGGGCGCAATTCGACTTTACGATGGACATGACCACCATGTTATCGGGCAATACGTGGAGGTATGGGACGCAGACCACGATTTCCCGGCCAGTGTAGTAATGACCATCCATTTGCCATTCGCGCAGATTGAGGTAATCCCAAGCCTTGTAGTCTCGGTCATTATTTCGGATCTCAAAGGTCTTGCGGTCATCGAGGATGGCTTGGAAATACTCGGGCCAAATTTTCAGATCGTGGGTCATGGTGCCTTGGCCTTTCGCTTCTTGGTGGGGGTTTCAACAATCATCTGGGCTCCGGAAATCTCAACCATTTCCAGCCCAATCGTGGGTAGTAGATCATGGCACGCGGAAATCAAATCATCGTCCAGCATCATTGCGCTATGGTTATGCCATTCGGCCCATGCTTCGGCGAAAATGTGGATCGCCTGGTACATATCGTAATGTTGTTTTCTTTCGGCTCGGGTCATGGTGTCTCTCCTGTGTTACTGGGGGTGTGATTGTTCGCGTTCTGCCTGTTTCATGTATTCATCCCACATCGCATTAACCTTGCGCTCTTCAACATCTATCAATTTAATCTCTTTTATCCACGCGTTCCATTTTTGCCGGTAGGGCTCCAACTGTGCGAATACATCCATGTATTCCTTGTGGCTCTTGGATACGTTTAGTTTGACGGTGAGCGCGTCGATTTTGTCCGCCACGCCGACACCCAGCACGTTCCGTATGCGCCGCTCCCAGGCGGCATCGGAGGCTGCTTGATGCCGCCTGGCGAGTAACTCGCTCTTGCGCGGAGGACGGAATAACATTCCGACTTCGCTGGACAGCCAGCAAATGATTTCCGCTTTTGTCATTCCGTTGAGGGTTTCAAGGGCTTCATCTCGCTTGTTGGTTTTCACTGTGTATCACCTGTGTTACTGGGGGTGGTAAGGATTTTCCAGGCCCGGAATGGGGCGGTGTCAAGGTGGGCCAGGGCCTCGGCAAGGGTCCCGCAGCCATTACCGCCAGGCCCAAACCATACCTCCAAAAGGTCGTTATATGTGTACCCGGCAGATTTTAGGCGGTCCTCATCGGTGCGGTCGGTCATGCGCTCACCTTGCTTTCATCCGGGCCATATTCCATCGGGCGGCCATTCTCCCATAAACGGGCATCGCAGGCCGCACAGATGCGGTAGCGTCCGAGGTCCATGTCCTCCAGGATTGGAGGGATGGGTACCAGGGGGGCCAATAGGTGACGGCAGGGCTTGGGGTCGGTCATGCGCTTTTCTCCGGGTTGATTGGCCTGTCGAGAATTTCGTAGTGGTTTCCATCGTTGTACCGACCGCCCCATCGGCAGTTGGGGTGCAGGGTTTCCCAATAGTCACCAAAGACTTGATGATCGCCTGTCCACTCCAAGAATACCCCATCCTTAAACAGGTTCAAGTCGGCCGCGCATTTGATGTAATGCAGGCTGTATTCCTTGTGCTCCAGGGGGGTGCGCCGCTTGGCCAACACCTCTCCCATGCGGACCTGATACCCCATGTCGTAGATCTTGATGATCAACTTTGCCAAAAGGAGGGTAAATGTTTCTTGTCGCTTACCGATATTCATCAAAACCCCATTTCCAATTTTTGAGACTTCGCTTTTGCGCTCGCGGCCTTGCGCTGCTCCCGATCCGCCTTGGCCCTGGCCTTGAGGTCCGATTCCTTGACCAGTTCATCGCGGTCATAGTCATAGATGTATTTCACCCCGTCGAAAACTATGCCGCCGTATGCCTTGGCGAGCATGCGCATTCCGTTACCCATCAAATCCCCCCAGGGTGCAGGGTGCCGGTGTAACCGATTGCCGTCACCACCTTGACCGGGCGCGGGGTGGGCAGGCTGTACTCCTCCCGCATGCCGTCAATGGCCTCACGGCGGGCGCGGATTACTTCGTCGCGCTCGATAATTTGCGTTCGCAATTGGTTATTGATGGCCATACATATCCTTATGGGCTCTCTCGTTTTTGTAGATATCAGATGGGGGTGGAACCTGCCGGTTACCACCCCAATTTTCAAAGCTGCACAGGTCCTTATTAAAACGAAGCATGATGTGCCCGTCCTGCCCGTTCCGGTACTTGGCGATGATGATCTTGGTCTCGCCTTCCTTCTCATCGGGAACTTCCTTGTACACTTCCTCGCGGTAGACAAACATCACGATGTCCGCATCCTGCTCGATGTTCCCGGATTCCTGGAGGTCGGATAGGACCGGCTCGGGATTCGCCCGCATGTCCGGGCCTCGGGAAAGGTGAGAGATCGCAAGGATCGGAACATCCAACTCCTTGGCGATGTTTTTTAGGGCGTTGGTCACCTCGGCAACTTCCAAGCGGCGATCCTTTTGCCGAAAGTCCGATTTCATTTTCTGGATGTTGTCGATGATGATCAGATCCAAGCCGTATTTCATGCGGTGGCGGCGGCACTTGGAAAGGAGCATCAGGGGGGAAAGTGAGGTCGCGCCGTCTACCATCCATTTCGCGCCCTTAAACTGAGGAGTGGCGACCTGGATCCGGGGGAATTGGTCCTTCGGTAGCTTTCCCCGGCGAAGCTGTTGCCCGTTGACCCTGGCACGGGTGAATAGCGTCCGCTCCACGATTTGCCGCCCAGCCATTTCCAAGGAAAAGAAAGCCAAGCTCTTCCCCTGGTCCAATGCGACGTGGGCGGCGATGTCCGTGGCCAGGGAGGTTTTCCCCATGCGGGGGCGTCCACCGAGGATAATCAGGTCGGACTTTTGCAGGCCGGATAGGTGGAGGTCCAGGTCGAACAGGCCGGTCTTTAGGCCGGTCACCTCTCCGGACTGCTGGCGCTCCATCACGGCGAATACTTCGGGCATATACTCCCAAACCATTTTCTCCGTGCTCTCACCCCCCTGGACTCCCGCCAAGGCCGCGGCCTCCGCCATGCCCGCCACTTCCGCCAGTGGCCGGGTCAGGTCGCCTACAGCCTCTAGGGCGGCCTGGAGTGCGGATCGCATGGCCCGGCGCATGGATGCGTCTTTGACGGTCCTGGTATGCTCCGGGATCAAGGCCGCGCCTGCATTCACATTTTCCATCAGGTCCATCAAAAAATCATGCCCACCGGCCACTCCCAGCTTCCCGGAGGCCGTGAGGGACGCTGCAAGGCTGGCCAGATCAACGGGTGTTCCTCTGGAGGCCATGGCCAGCAGTTCCGCGTAGACAACCCCGTGCCGACCGCTGGTAAAGTCCTCGGGCTTCAGGGTCAAAGCCGCGTCGGTGATTTCCTCTGGGAACCAAAGCAGGGTCGAGAGGAGATAGGTTTCGACGTCAATCATGCAGGGCCTTCGATTTCTTCGGCTCGGGCCGACCGTTAAAGGTTTTAGGTGGGGGCGGCGGCTCGTTCAGGAGGTTCCAATTGGCCAGAACCGCTTTCGGGGTAAACGCCACGTTCGGGAAACGTTGACGGTAGAATCCGGCCCGGCGCTCTAGGTCCGCCACGGTTGCGCCCTTGAGCCGGAAGTCCTGGCATTGCTGCCAAAGGCGGTTGTCATCCTCCTGCGTCCGCGGGATTAGGCCAAAAATTCGACATACCGGCTCCCAGAATTCCACTTTCGGGGAAATCGGGCCGGGCGGATTGTGCTTGGCCTGAGCCGCAAGGGCGGTCGATTCCTGGCTCCGGACGGGAAGCTGGTATAACGCGGAATTATCCTCCGGAGGTGAAGATCTAAGATCCTTATTTTCATCTTCAGGAGACCCCTTGAGGTTCCCCTTAAGGAGAATTTTCAAGATTTCTTCGGAAAATTTGAACCATTCGCCACTTACTCGATAAGGAGAGTATTCACTGTGGAGTTTCTCCTCCTCTTTCCCCATGTCGGACACAGGCCATGAGTGGAGAATCGAAACAGAGGAGTCTTGAAGGGCTTGCCGGATCTTGTACATGCGCTTTTGGGGGTTCACGCTGCACCCGATTTTGGTTTCGCCGTTTGACCGACTCATTAAATAGATGTGACCCGGGAAGTTGTAATTGACGCCTAGATCCGGATTCCCCCCTTTCCTTCCAGCCTTCTGGAACTCTACGCGCTTTTTCTCGTCCCTCACCATGCGGCGAGAGTATGGAATAGCCTTCGGCGTTGCAGAAATAACTTCCGAGGAAAGCAAATCTAGAAGCAGCCTGGAAGCCTCATCTGGGGAGCAGCCGGTCATTTTGCCTAGCTGTTCGCGGGAGTAAGGATTGCCATTGGGCTGGAGTAGAAATCCGCGTCGGGAAGATTTGTGCATGTAGCAGAGGAGATCCATATAGAAGCCCTTGACCTCGTTTGAGAGCGACCGCGTATCCGCCAGGTAGTCCTGGACGTATAGATGGAGGGCTGGGAGCTTATCGACCATTTGTCCTTTTCGTCGATCTATCGGGGTTCAAGGAATTTTCGGAATTTGGAATGAAGGGCAAAAAAAAGAGGTTGCGCCTGCGTCGCGCTGGGCGTTGTTTCTTGGTTCCCAGGGGTGCGGCGTGGCGTGATTTGAATGGACAGGCAGGTAAGGGGGATCAGCCGCTGGTGCACCTTGGCCATCCTCCCAAACGCCGCCTGTCCAAATTGTGGGCCTATGGCCCTGGGGAGGGTTACCCGGCTACGCCTTTGGGGGCTTCCTGGTAAAGCCGCTCCTTGAGCAAGTAGCCTTCCAGCTGCCAGATCTTTTCTCTGGCGTTCTCCAGGGCGACCCTGTTCTCGATCTCCTCGTTGTAGTTCTCCGGGGAGGCGCAAGCCGATTCCCCGGTCACCACGAACCCGTTCCGCAAGGTCAAGACGCAGACGGTCAGGACATCCGTGAGGCGATGGTATATCCCGATCATGATCACAGATTCGATGTGGGACGGGGTGATTCTGGGGGCGGTCAAGCCCTTCTCCAAAATTGCGGTTTCGATTGCTTCTTCCATTTTCATTCCTTTGACATTCCGGGATCCGCCCGGTGCGGCCATTTCTGGGGGTGGTGGTGGTCATGGGGTGGCCTGTTTGCAGGCTTTGCGAAAGGCGCGAGATGATGCCCCGGCTTTCCTGGCTGCAATCCAATAGGCTTCGGTGGCTCTGCCGGCCTCGAAACAGCTTGTGCACCATTCATCGACGGGCAAGCCTGGAAGCGCCCAGCAAGGCCCCCCATCATCACAGGAGCAATAGCCTAGGCGCTCTCGGATTGCGTGCCGGGCAGCCCTGAGAGATTTTCGGGCTTGATCATCGTTGTACCAAGCCAAAGCCAGAAGTCCTATTTTCTCCATGGGGTGGGTCATTCGGTTGCCCCGTCATAATCGTACGAGATAAAGCAGTCGGAGCACACGGGGGCAGATCGCGGCCCATCTCTTCCAGTCGTGCAATTGTAGAGGCTATCATCTTCGCAGTTGCCGGTCGGCTCGTGACATTCGTCGCAAAGCTGGATTTTCTGGCGCGGGTCACCCTGGCTGTATGCGGTCATGGGGTGGCCTCGGTCAGCCTGTAAAGGAACACGGATGACCCCTGCTTTGTACGCCCGAACATCTGGCAGGTGATGGCGAAACCCTGTTTCCGCAGCTCGCACACGGCGGAATTGACGGCCATTATATTCGCCCTATGGACGATCTCCCTGGTGGTCAATCCGCCGGGGTATTCCCGGAGGATTGCCAAGAGCCTTTGGAGCCTGGGGGATGTGGCCAGATTGGCAAAATGGATGCCAGTTCGCATAATTCTCCAAACCAGGGGGGGCGGCTCTCTATTCTGCGAGGAAGTTCCAACTACCCTGGCGGGTAAATTGTGAGAGCCGCCCGGGCCCTAGATTTTTGTGTTTGAAAAGGATTCCATAAAAAACAACCTCGCAATCCCAATTTTAGAACGTGTCTTCCGGCTTGTCAAGGAAAAACAGGGTGGGCATGGTTTTATTTTCCATGGTTACCCCTGGGCCTCAAAAATATTCAACTGATTCGGGTCTGGGCGCTTTGCTTCTTCGATCTCATGTTCTTCGTCTGTCCTGGCCGCTCCCCATTCTACGGTGAATTCACACTTGAGTATATACGGCCGATCACAGTCCTCGCACACCTCTTCCTGATCCTCGATCCCGTCATCACCGGAGGAGAATTCCAGATCGTCAGCTACCGATCTGGCGGAAATTCCTAGCTGATCAGCCCCGCAGTACGGACATTTTGGATGCGGACCGTCGCTAGAAACATTCCTTCGCCGCCATTCCGCAAGACGGCTTGCCATTTCGCTCATCCCTCGCTCCTTTTCCATTGCCTACCCTTTCAAAATTAAACGGCCGACCCGGCTTTCACGGGTTGCACGGGTACGATTACTCGGATACCGTGGAGGCTCAAAATTTGGCCCCCTTAACCAGGGCGGGGCCAGACCCGGGCCGCATGATCTTGACGATGCGGCTGCGATCATGACGGCATCACTTCATTCGGAAGTGGTACGTAGATTCCAAAAAACACGGCAGCGAACCTTCGGCATCGCTCCGCATAAAGCTCAAAATCGGCGGTGCTCAGATCGGCCGTGGACAGTGGGACGCGATACTCTTTGCGCTCCGACCCTTTGCCTATGGCCCTGATCTCATAGTTGCATTCGTTTTTCAAAACAGCGTGAACCGATTCCGGGTCATCCTCTCCCATGGCATCGGCCACGGAAGGGATGATTACTTTCCAGTAGTAGCGATTCTGATTAAGGGAGCGAACCTCCCTATGCCGGACAGGCTGAAACTCAACATCTTTCCCCTCATGGCATCTAAACGCGGCAACAAATAGCGCTTTGTCCTTGGGGACAAAAACACCGTTATCGACACGCCCGATTACCAGAGGGGAAAGCATCTCATGACCTCAGAACGGAAGGGGGGTTCCCATGGCGTCCGTTTTGGCGGGACTGAATGCCGGAGCCATTTGGAGCGGGCCGGGAGACCATGCCTGCGGAGCCATGGTCGCCGGTCCGGGGGCCTGGGTCGGCATAGCGGCGGGCGCGCCGTACTTCGCCGGGGGCGACACCTGCGCGGCCTTCTCCCTCGCAACCCATTCCGGCATTTCGGTATACACTGGCTCCCATCCGGCCGACTGCGCCGGGAGGATTCCCGCGATCTTGGCTCTCATGGTTCCGTCCTTCTTTTTCTCGTGGATGATAAGCAGGACGCAGGGGCGGCGAAGGACAGGACCCAAAGAAAACCCTTTCAATTCGTCGGCGGCGAACGGGCGACCGTTCCACCCTTCGATAGCCTTGCGGAGCTTGCTTCCCTCGGCCATGTACATCGGGAAAGTGTCTGAGATTACCATGGGTTGCCCAGCCATTTTTCCGCCCGTCATCTTTTGATCCAGTTCGAAGATCATGATCACTTTGGGGCTAAGGCTGACTTCGTTTTTGTAGACTTGGTGCCCTACGTTGTGTAGCTGGCAGCAAACCGCGTGATGGGCGCCTGCCGTGATAAGCTCTTTATTGAAGCTTCCGCCTTCTCCCGGCTGGGGTTCGGGGATGAAAAACGGGTCTTGGGTCGGTGCGTGTGCGTTCATGATTTATTCTTTCGTTCCTTCGTGATCCTGGGTAGGTGGCGTTTATGGCTCATGGCCGCGCCCACCGTCCCCAAGGTATTTTGCCTCAAGGGCTATTTCGTTAGGTTGCCTGCCGCCGTGCGGGTGTAGTTGATCAGCTTGATCATCAAGCCTTTAATTTCTTTTGCGAGCGCTTGGCCTGCTGGCGTCGCCATGTCCGGGAGCACGACACCTTCCAGGAGCGCGGCGAAACCTTCCAGCTTGTCCGCGTCGGGCCGGGCGGCCTCAACTTCGTCGGCCTTCCGCTTCATGGCTTCGATGTGCTCGATTGCAGCCTTAAGCTCGACCTCCGCGTCCGCTTTTGCCTTCTCGATTGCATCCTTGCGGATCTGCTCCTCGCGGATGGCCTGGGCCGCTTTGGCTTCGGCATCCCGTACCGCCTGGGCGGCCGTGGCCTTCTCGGTCTCGATGGCGTCCCGCTCGGCCTTGAGTACGGCGGCTTCTTTGGCCTGGGCTTCGCGCATGGCTGTCAGCGTCGCCAATTCATCGGCCCGCGCCTTGGCCTCCGCTTCTACCTTCGCTTTTGCCTCGGCCTCCTGGGCGGTTTTGGTGGCCTGGGCCTGGTTGTGTGCGTCCGTGGCTAGGCGGAGATATCCGTTAAAAGTTTCATCACTCATCTGGGCGATTTCCGCCAGGTTGGAGGCCATGCCCACGGCGGACAGTGCATCGATCCGCCCCTGGATTTTGGCCTGGGCGGCGGCTTGCTTCTCGGCCTTGATGCGGTCGATCTCGGCGGTGTATACGTCCTCTTGCTTGTCTAGGTGGGCCTCGATGGGCTCCAGGCCCGCCGTTAACCGCTTGGCGATCCCGTTGACCGTTCGCTGCCATTCCAGCGCGTCCGCAACCTGAGATTTGCGCGTCTTGTCGATTGATACCCGCAGGTCCTTGATGTCCATCCGGGCAGAATGCACCAAGTCGAAGCCGGCTTTGTCCGTCACCCCGGAAATCGTCAGCGGCATATACTCCGATTTCAGATCCTGGATACGGGCGTCGGAGATGCGGAATAGGTCCATCAATTGGGCCTCTCGGCTGGATCGCAATTCCAACGGCTGGGCGGAATTTTCCAGGACTTCAACCGCTTCCATGTACTGTAATTTTTCGGCGTCTCTCATTTTATTTCCTTTCAGATTTTCCACATTGCTATTACGTAAGTCACGGCGGCCAGGGTGATGATAAGGGCCTTCATGGGGCAAACCAATTAAGGCCGCGGCGTTCTGCTTCGTCCGTCAATTCCACATATACCGGGAAAATGTCATGCGTGTCCACTTCCCCGTTTTCCAGAAAATCCAGCGCCTGTTCGCCGGCATCGATGGCGTGTTCTCCATGGAGACCACCTAAAGATCTGTACATCAACTCTATGGCTTGCTCTTGGGCTCGCTCCTTGTTCCTTTCCAACATTCGGATGGAATTTAAAAGGTGGCTGTTTGTCATATCCCGGATCCGCATTTTAGCGCCGTCGCGCGTCACCCATACGCCCGGCTTCACCATGGCGTCAAAATCCCGATCCAGCCCGTCCCTATCGGCGTCTGCAAAGTTCTCTTCCGTGCTCATGCTACCCCCGCTTCCAGGTCGCGCAGTTGGCTGTACCAAAAAACCAGATCGGCGGACACTTCGGCCATCTCCAACCGGTGGTTGGCCGTCCTGGGGAATCGGAGGTGATCCACCATGTCACTGATCTCCTGTTGGATCGCCCATTCGGTTGCAAATCCAGGGGCGATCACGCTGCCCTCCTGCGGTTCGCCCATGCCAGATCCGCCGCGGCCTTGGCCCGCTCGTCCTCCACGTCCTGCCAGTGGGCCCGGGGCTCCATCTCCATGCCCTCGGGGGTTTCAGCCAAGGCCAAAAGCTCCGGGTCAATGGGATCAGCCTCGTCAGCGGGGAGGTAGCCGTAATCATCGATGCAATCGCGCTCGTGGCGGGTGTAGGCGATCATGCCTGGCCCCTCTCTACGTCGTACACCATGCGATCCACCTCTTGCCGTGCCGCCCACCTGGCCCGGCGCTCCGTCAAGTCCCGGGATGCCTCCAGGCGGTCCCGTAGGCTCATGGCCGCAAGGACCGGGGGCGGGAGATACGGCGCCTCGGGGGTGATC
>Ga0163153_10006336_pt1 | contig 13393 bp, 11 predicted proteins | sample OliLakLV19MP6IB1_FD_148629 | JGI IMG/M metagenome (GOLD analysis project Ga0163153, IMG submission 148629) | Freshwater microbial mat bacterial communities from Lake Vanda, McMurdo Dry Valleys, Antarctica - Oligotrophic Lake LV.19.MP6.IB-1 | ecosystem: Environmental > Aquatic > Freshwater >... | reverse complement strand
GGGCAAAGATGGCCTTGTCAAAAGCACGCCGCGCATCAGGGCCTTGGTCCTGCACAGCTCGCATTTCTTTCAGTAACCAGGGGTGGGCACGAATGGCTCCCTGGCCAAAGATGATCAGCGAGCGGGTCAGAATGTTGGCGCCCTCGACGGTGATTGAAATAGGCACCGATTGATAAGCATGAGCCAGATAGTTGGAGGGGCCGGTAATGATGCCCTTGCCGCCATGTATGTCCATGGCATCGTTGATGCAAGCCCGGCTGCCTTCGGTAAGCTGGTATTTGAGGATGGCGGACAGCACTCCCGGCCGATGGCCCTGGTCCAATGCCACCAGGGTCAATTTACGCGCGGCATCCATGCGGTAAGTGCGGCCGCCAATACGCGCCAAGGGTTCCTCGATGCCTTCAAAGGAGCCAATGGGTGCGCCAAACTGCCGCCGTATGCGTGCATAGGCCCCTGACATCAATGCCGACATCTTGCCGCCGGCTACTCCCATGGCGGGCAGGGAGATAGCCCGGCCGGCTGCCAGGCTTTGCATCAGCATGCGCCAGCCCTGGCCGATACGCTCCTGTCCACCAATGATGGACTCCATGGGGATAAATACGTCCTTACCCTGGGTTGGGCCATTCATGAAGACAGCACCCACTGGCATGTGACGATTGCCGATGGTTACTCCAGGCGTTGAGGTGGGTACCAGAGCACAGGTAATTCCCAGGTCTTTTTTGCCACCCAGCAATCCATCAGGATCCTGAGCTTTGAAGGCCAAACCCAGCAAAGTGGCGACCGGTGCCAGGGTGATATAGCGTTTGTTCCAGTTCAGCCGCAGGCCAAGCACTTCCTTGCCGCGATACATGTCTTTGCAAACTACGCCGGTGTCATTCATGCTGGCGGCATCTGAACCGGCCGATGGAGAGGTCAGGGCAAAACAGGGAATTTCCTCACCACTGGCGAGTTTTGGCAGGTAATGTTTCTTCTGCTCTTCAGTGCCGTAATGCAGCAACAATTCACCTGGACCCAAAGAGTTGGGAACCATGACGGTAACCGCAGCAGTCTGGTTGCGACTGGCCAGTTTCATCACGATGGCGGAATTAGCCTGGGCAGAGAAGCCGTGGCCGCCGTAGGCCTCAGGAATAATCAATCCGAAGAATCGATGTTCGCGAATGTAATTCCACACCTCGTCAGGAAGATTCCGGTAGGTATCGCAAATTTTCCAGTCATCCAGCAGGTGGCAAAGCACATCAGTTGGACCGTCAAGAAAGGCTTGTTCTTTTTCGCTGAGTGAAGGTTTTGGAGTTTTCAGCAAAACGCGCCAGCGTGGCCGACCAGAAAAAATCTCGGCATCCCACCAGACCGTTCCGGCATCCAGGGCTTCCTGTTCGGTTTCTGAAACCGTGGGCATGACTTTGCGAAACCAGCCGAATAGCCGGTCACTGATCAGCAATCGTCGTAAAGGTTTGACGGCGAAGCCCATCAGGGTGACTGCGACGATGCCGTTGGCGAAACGGAACCAACTGGGCACATAAAACAAATGGCGAAGCTCGGTCCAGGCCACCGTCAGGCTGACCATGATGGCAATGGCGATCAGCAGGGGGACACGGTTATAGGCGAGCAGCAGCAGGGTAAAGATCAATACTGCAAAGTACAGCAATTCCATATTTGGTCCTCTGGTTGACCCTCAAGGCCGTTCTGATTTGCCTTGCCATAGCATGCCGCAAAGCATTCGCTCGTGGGGGGTCAGTTGGCCAATCATAATAAAGAGCAGGTATTCTGGGGGTCAAGGAATCTCTTGTTGCGGCTCAATGTAACTGCTTTCGCATTGAACCCTGAGCTGCATCCCCGTAAAATCCCGCTGCTTTACCCGGCGTTTAGGTATACTACCCGAATGTTCCGGTTTTCTTTTAAATACAATAATATGTAAGGAGTTTTTAAGTGCCAATCGAACGTACACTCTCGATCATCAAACCGGATGCAGTTGCCAAAGATGTAATCGGAGAGATTTACAGCCGCTTTGAGCAGGCCGGACTTAAAATCATAGCTGCCCGCATGAAGCAACTTTCCACCCAAGATGCCGAAAATTTTTACGGCGTACACCGCGGCCGGCCGTTTTTTAATGACCTGGTCAAATTCATGATCTCCGGTCCGGTGATGATTCAAGTGCTGGAAGGCGAGAATGCGATCGCCCGGAATCGTGAGCTGATGGGCGCTACCAATCCAAAGGAAGCCGCGCCTGGAACCATACGCGCGGATTTCGCCGAAAGTATAGATGCCAACGCAGTGCATGGCTCGGACGGTGCGGATACGGCCGAAGCTGAAATTGCACACTTTTTTGAGCCGGCAGATGTGAACTCGCGTTAATTTGCCTTGAGCCTGAAATTATGACCGCCACTATCACTCGCATCAACCTGATGGATCTGGATCAAGACCAGATGCGGGAATTCTTTGTCTCCATCGGCGAGAAGCCTTTTCGCGCCGAGCAGATATTGAAGTGGATCTATCACCAGGGGGTAACGGACTTTGCCCAAATGACCAATCTGGGCGTGGCCTTGAGGCAACGTCTGGTTGAATTGGCCATTGTTCAGCCACCGCAGGTGTTGACCGAAAAGATTTCTGCAGATGGCACCATCAAGTGGCTGATGGGCTCAGGGGGTGGCAACGCCATTGAGACTGTGTTCATTCCGGAACCCAAGCGCGGCACGTTGTGTATTTCTTCACAAGTAGGATGCGCACTCAATTGCACTTTTTGTGCCACCGGCGCACAGGGTTTCAACCGGAACCTGTCGACCAGCGAGATCATCGGCCAGGTATGGCGTGCGGCGCAGGCTTTGGGCCATGAACGAAATGGCCTGCGGCGCATTACCAATGTGGTGTACATGGGCATGGGCGAGCCGTTGTTGAATTTTGAAGCGGTGTTACCGTCCCTGTCATTACTGCGCGATGACCTGGGTTTTGGGCTCGCGGCCAAGCGGGTTACTTTATCTACGGCAGGTTTGGTGCCGGGCATAGACCGTCTGAAAGATTCCATTGATGTTTCACTGGCCGTGTCTTTGCATGCGCCGGAAGATGCCTTGCGGGAAACCCTGGTGCCGCTGAATCGCAAATACCCGATCAAGGAATTGATGGCAGCGTGTGCCCGTTATGTATCAGAAAAACACAAGCGCACGGTGACCTTTGAATATACGCTGATGGATGGAATCAACGATCATCCGGAACATGCCAGACAATTGGTTAAGCTGCTGCGCAGAGTGCCCAGCAAGCTGAACCTGATTCCATTCAATCCTTTTCCAGGTACAGCCTATCGCTGTTCTTCGCCCGAACGCATTCGGGCTTTTCAGGCAATCGTCATGTCCGGAGGTTTGATTGCCACGGTTCGGAAAACGCGCGGTGATGACATTGATGCTGCCTGTGGCCAACTGGCCGGAAAGGTATTGGACCGGACCCGCCGAAGTGCTCGATTGAAGGAACAACGAGAAACCGTATGAAGGCATCCATATTGCGACTGAGTCTGGTGCTTTTCCTGAGCCTTGTGTTATCCGCCTGTGGTTCTACCGGAGAAACCAGAACCGGCGAGAAATCGGATGGACGCAAAGCCGCCGAAACCAATGCTGCATTGGGCCGACAGTATTTTGATCGCAAGCAATACGAAATTGCCCTGGAGAAACTCAAAAGGGCGGTTGCATTTGATCCTACTTACGCACCGGCTCATTCCATGCTGGGTGTGTTGTATGAAACCCTTGGTGAAATGGTCAAGGCGGGTGAGGAATACAAACAGGCGGTGCGCTATGATCCTGAAGATGGCGACGTCAACAATAATTATGCAGTTTACCTGTGTGGTCATGGCAACTACAAAGAAGCCGACCAGCATTTTGCGACGGCTTTGAAAGATCCTTTCTATAACACCAAGTACGTTGCTGCAGGCAATGCAGGATTGTGTGCATTGAACAACAACGATCTGGACAAGGCCGAGTTATATTTGAGACAATCGCTGGAATACGACCAGAAATATTCGCAGGCTTTATTGCCCATGGCACAACTGAGTTATCGTAAACAGGATTTTTTGAGAGCTCGCGCCTTCTTGCAAAGGTTCGAATCTGCTGGACAAATCAATTCAGAAAGCTTGTATTTGGGGTATTTGATCGAAAGTGAATTAGGCGATGGAAAGTCAGCCAGCCAATATCGGGAAAATCTGATGGATCAGTTCCCGGGTTCCGCAGAAGCGGCTGAATTGAGAAACAGGACGTGAATACAGAAACGCAGAATGAACTCATTCCTACCGGGCCCGGAGACGTACTTCGCCATAAGCGTCAGCAATCAGGTATCGGCTTGGAGCAAGCGGCCAAGGAAGTCCGCATTCGGCTGGATCACCTCGTAGCTATTGAGTCTGGTGACACTCAGCATATTCCCCAGGTTTACCTGAATGGCTATATCCGCAGTTATGCCCGTTACCTTGGCTTGCCGGCTGGTGCAATAGACCAGCACCTGATTCACGCCAAGGGTTCAGAGCCGATTGTACAGTCGGTATTTTCCGTTGCGTTGCCGAAAAACCCTAATGATCGTTGGTTCAAAGCCACCAGTTACGTGTTGGCTTCAGTGGTTGTTATCGCTCTGGTATGGCAATTCACCGCCGAGGCAGTGCGCTTTTCTCAGGGTGAACCCGTTGCACGACCTGGTGGATCCGACTCAACCTTCGATGGTGTGGAAGGTTCTCCAGCGGAAAGCAATACCAGCAAAAATAAATCTCCGGTGGCGACCAAATCACATTTGCAGGCCTCGATAGCACCGCTGGAAGGCGTACAGCCTAAGCGCCCACAGATCAGCCAATCCGGTGCTGAGGGTGCCTGGTCAGCAATTACCCAGGCTGGCTCTGACGCAGAGCCAAAGGTGACTTTGCTGGAAGGTCAACAGTCTTTCCGCATCGCCGCTTCAGCGGATAGCTGGATAGAAATCGTTGATGGCAACGGCAAAAAAGTGGAAATGGATTTGTTGCGTGCCGGCAATGAGCGCAATTATGTCGCGATCGCACCGGTCAAATTATTGTTGGGACGCGCGTCTTCAATCGAGTTATCAAATAACGGCGAACCGATAGACCTGGCACCCTACACTCGAGGTAACGTGGCCAGAATCACCTTGGGTGATATGGCAGTGAACCCGGTTGAAGCGCAGGATCCAGCCTTGGAACCCGATGCAGCAGATGAAGTGACAGGGGCTGATTCGCCACAAGACTGAAACCTTTCGTCAGCAGTACCTCATCAGCGGCATTTCGTCTTCGCCCATTAGCCGCGGATATTCCTGAATCCCTGAATATGTAAATCCCGGAGATGCGATTTTGACAGCGATCATACAATCCATCCGTGGAATGCACGATATATTGCCGGCCGACATGGCCGCCTGGCACTTGCTGGAAACCACCGTCAGGTCGGTATTCCAGTCGTATGGTTTTGATGAAATCCGTATACCAGCCCTGGAGAAAACTGATCTTTTTGCCCGCGCTATTGGCGATGCTACCGATGTGGTGCAGAAAGAGATGTATTCTTTCGAAGATCGTGGCGGTGACTGGCTGAGCTTGCGCCCGGAAGGCACAGCCGGTGTGGTACGTGCGGTAATACAAAATGGTTTGTTGTACGCAGCTCCACTGCGCTTGTGGTACATGGGCCCCATGTTCAGACGCGAGCGACCGCAGAAAGGCCGTACCCGGCAGTTTCATCAAGTAGGTGCTGAAGTGTTTGGTGCCCAGGGGCCGGATGTCGATGCTGAATTGTTGGCCATGTGTCAGCGCATCTGGCAGCAACTGGGACTGAAAAACCTGCGCCTGGAAATCAATTCGTTGGGCACAGCAGATGAACGCGCGGCTTACCGCGATGAATTACGTCATTATTTTTCAGCGCAGGTAGAAAAGCTGGATGAAGACAGCAAGATCCGCCTGGACCGCAACCCGATGCGCATACTGGACAGCAAAAATCCCGCTCTGCGTGAACTGATAGCAGCGGCACCTTCCTTGCAAGCTTTTCTGGGTGAAGAATCAACCGGACATTTCCATAAATTGCAGGCCTACCTCGCTGACTTAGGTGTTGCATATACGGTTAATCCTCGCTTGGTTCGCGGCCTGGATTATTACAGTCATACCGTGTTCGAGTGGATTACCGACGAACTCGGAGCGCAGGGAACCGTATGTGCCGGTGGACGCTATGATGGTTTGGTGGAATTACAAGGTGGCAAACCCTGGCCGGGTATAGGCTTTGCCATGGGCCAGGAACGCCTGGTTGAATTGCTGCACTCTGCTGCTGAGATTGAATCCCATGTGCCGGATATCTACCTGGTGATGGTCGGTGACAAAACCACCGGTCAAGGCTTGGTTTTGGCCGAAACTTTGCGCGACGCCTTGCCAGGTCTCAGTATTCAATCCAACCTCAATGGCGGCAGCTTCAAATCTCAATTCAAGCGGGCAGACCGCAGTGGGGCCCGGCTTGCCATGATATTAGGTGAGGAAGAAGTGGCCAGGCATGAGGTGTCTATTAAATCCCTGCGCACGGCTGGTGATCAGCAGCGGGTGGCTATGGAAAACCTCCAATCCTGGCTGCATTCCTGGCTGGAAATCCGTCAATAATCAGGGTGAAGACAGATTTGTGAGCCTGACCGCACCTTCAATACAGAATTTTCAATGTGTTCGACCCCTCAATAATTTAGAATAGGCATCCCGCGAAAGCAGGCAGGAAGTCTTTCGCTGTCCAGAATTCCGCAATCAGGATCAAAGAGAGTCTGTAATGGTTGAGATTTATGACGCCCACGAACAGGGTGAGATCGTCAAAAAATGGCTGCAGCAAAATGGCAGCGCCATCGTCATGGGCCTGGTATTGGCCTTCGGTGGCTTGTTCGGATTCAAGCAATGGAATATCTGGCAAGACACCAAAGGCCAGAAATCATATGCTGAATTCGAGCGGATGAATACGCAACTGACCGGTGGTCAGTTGGATGGCGCCATGGATAATTTCCAGATACTCCAGGATGATTATGCCAAAACACCCTATGCATCACTGGCTGCCCTGCAGATGGCGCGTGCACGAATCGAGTCAAAACAGCCGGAATTGGCGCTTAATTACTTGCGCTATGTAATGGAGAATGGTCGTCCTGAGGGTCTTAAGGTCATAGCTCGAGAGCGATTGGCACGTTTGCTGCTGGATCAGGGGCAGGCTGAAGAAGCATTGACCACCATTGATGGTGTGACCGAACTGTCAGGCTACGAAGCACGTTATGCCGAAACCCGCGGTGATATCCTGGTGGTTTTGGGCCGCAAGGATGAGGCTATTAAAGCCTACCAGCAAGCTCTGGAAGTGCTGGAAGAAGGCCTGGGTGACCGTTATTTGCTGGTTTTGAAACTCGAATCTTTGGGCGTAATGGAAGACGCAGAGGCCTCTGCGTCATGATGAGAACCTTATTGCTATTACTGTTGTGCGGCCTGCTGTTGCAAGGCTGTAGCTGGTTTCGCAATTGGGGTGATCCGGAACCGGGTGATCCTGCGGAACTGGTGAAGTTTGATACCACGGTAAAAGTAAAAAAGATCTGGTCGACAGGCATAGGCGACGGCATGGGTAAAGCAGGCTTGGCCATGGCGCCGGTGTATGTCAACGGCAAACTCTACGCCGCAGATTACGAAGGCCGCTTGATGGTTGTAGATGCCGAAAACGGCAAGAAATTATGGGCCATCAAGACCAAGCAGCCATTTTCAGGAGGCCCCTCTGTAGGTGACAAATTGCTCATCATGGGTACCATCGATGGTGCGGTAATCGCCTTTGACGTCGATAATGGAAATGAACGATGGAGCGCCAAGGTCTCCTCAGAAGTGCTGTCGGTTGCAGGTATTGCAGACGATGTAGTGGTGGCACGCGGTATCGATGGGCGTGTCTTTGGATTGGATTCAGAAACCGGCGCACGCCTGTGGATACATGATCACAGCGTGCCCTTGTTGACCCTGCGTGGTAACGCTGACCTGCTGGTTCGCGGATCGACCATTTATGTTGGCTATGATGATGGTTCGGTCACCGCCCTGCGTGCCGAAGATGGCAGCCTGATCTGGAACCAGTCAATAGTTTCTCCCGAAGGCAGAACCGAACTCGAACGCCTGTCCGATATTGGCACCAACATGGTGATGGTCGCTTCCGATCTGATCGTTTCCAGCTATAAGAGCCGTGTAGTTTCGCTGGCAGCGGACTCGGGCAGATTGTTATGGTTCAAGGATATTTCCTCAGCCACCGGTGTTACCGTTGATCGAACCAACCTGGCGGTCAGCGACAAGGCTGGCGATCTGTGGTTACTGGACCGGCGCAATGGCGCCACGCAGTGGAAAGTGGACCAACTGACCAATCGCGGTCTTACCCGTCCAGGATTTTATGGCGAATACATTGTAGTCGGAGATAAAGAGGGTTATTTGCACTGGATAAACGTCAGTGATGGAAACTTCGTCGCGCGCGAGCGCGAAGGCAAAAAAGGTTTCGTGTCGGCGCCTTTGACGGTGGGCACCACCACCTATGTCATGACCAGAGATGGCAAACTGGCCGCTTATCGCGCTGGTGCTGCACTCTAGGTGCACGCATCTTACTGTGCATATGCTGATCCGCAATGATCCCCGTAATCGCCATCGTTGGGCGACCAAATGTAGGTAAGTCCACGCTATTCAATGCCCTGACGCGCACTCGCGATGCACTGGTCGCAGACATGCCCGGAGTAACCCGCGACCGGCAATACGGCATCTGCCAGGTAGAGCGTACTTGCCTGCTGGTGGATACCGGAGGTCTGGTCAGTCAGGCAGAAGGTATCGATTATCTCACCGCTAAACAGGTTCACCAGGCGATAGAAGAATCGACGCTGGTTTTTTTTATGGTCAGTGCCCGCGATGGTTTGACTGCGGCCGATCACGAAGTCGCCAGCCTGTTGCGCAAATCCGGCAAGCCTGTCTTGGTGGTGGCCAACAAGGTAGACGGTATGGATGCTGCTACCGCAACCATCGATTTCGCTGCCTTGGGTATGGGCGAACCGGTAGCCGTTTCGGCTGAACACCGGCAGGGTCTGCAGGACATCATGGAGGAGGCTGAGCAATGGTTGCCACCTGCGAATGAAGATGAATCAGACACAGAGGCGGATGCAGATGTCATGCGCCTGGCCATTGTCGGCCGGCCCAATGTCGGCAAATCCACGCTGATTAATCGCATATTGGGTGAAGAACGTATGCTGGCTTTTGACCAACCCGGCACCACCCGGGACTCCATCAGCATCAGGACAGAGCGTGATGGTCAAAAATACGAATTGATTGATACGGCGGGAGTGCGCCGTCGTTCCCGCATTCACGAAGCAGTGGAGAAATTCAGCACCATCAAGGCATTACAGGCCATCGAGAGGGCCCATGTAGTGGTGTTGATGGTGGATGCCCAGGAAGGCCTGACCGACCAGGACACGACTTTGTTGGGCTACATTCTGCAGCAGGGCCGGGCACTGGTGATAGGCCTGAACAAGTGGGATGGACTGGATGATTACCACCGCGAACAGGTCAAAAGCGAACTGGATCGACGCTTGAGTTATGCCACCTGGGCTCGGCGCGTGACCCTGTCCGCGTTACACGGTTCCGGCATTCAGGAATTGCTCGATGCGGTACAGCATGCCTGGCGCAGTGCCAGTATGGAGTTTTCCACTGCGGAATTGACGCGGGTGCTGATCAAAGCGGTGGAAGCACACCAACCGCCGATGAGCCAGGGCCACACAGCCAAGTTGCGATACGCTCACGGCGGCGGTAAATTTCCGCCGCGTATCATCATCCATGGCAGTCGCACGGACACCATTCCTGATTCCTACAGCCGCTACCTTACCAGCACCTTCATCCGCCACTTCCGCCTCAAAGGCACACCCTTGTTTGTTGAGTTTCGCAACAGCGCGAATCCCTACAAGGACAAAAAGAATGTGTTGAGCAAGCGCCAGGTGCAGAAACGCCAGCGCCTGAAAAAATTTGTCAGCGGCAAATCGCGTAAATCCAGCCGCTAGAGTTAAATTCTGGTTGAATTAATTCAGAGCTTCAAGCGACACATGGAAGGGTGGCCATTTTCAATGAAAGAAATTCATTGAAAATGAAGGGAAGTGAAAACCACGCTTTTCACTTCCCGTACTCTGAGAAATCCAGGATGGATTTATTCAGAGCATATTATTTATATGCTCCAGGAACCAAGATTTCGCTCGATGTGATTGCGGAATCCGGGATCATCTGGTTCCATTTTCGATGGAAAATGCTCCACCAATTCACCGTTGCGGCCGAATAAATACTTGTGAAAATTCCATCGTGGCAATAAATCGTTGCCAAATTCCTCGCGCAAATCAACGAACAGGCGATGCGGGCTTTTGCCAATAATGGATATTTTTTCTGTCACCGGGAAAGTCACTTCGAACCGGCTGCTGCAAAATTCGGCAATGTCTGTATTGCTGCCAGGCTCCTGGCCGCCAAAGTCATTGCAGGGCATGCCAAGCACCACCAGGCCACTGCGGCGATATTCTTCCCAGAGGTTTTGCAGTTTCTTGTATTGAGGCGTGTAGCCACATTCTGAAGCCGTGTTGACCAGCAGGAAAGGCTGGCCTTGCCAGCGATCCAGCGGCAGGGCATGTCCCTGAGCCGAACGAAAAGAATATTGGTGAATTTGCATATATGCCGACCCTCACGCCGAACCTCAGGATTTAGTCAGCATAGCCCAGCTTGAGACTGAATTCTTCCTTATCAAGTACAATATTGCCTGCACCTACTAAGACCAATCCCCGCGGAGCCCGGTTTTTGCGAAACGCTATGAACAAGCAACAAAAAAATACCGGCCTGACCCAGGGCACCACCCGGGGCTCTGCGCAGATATTGGATGGCCTCGCTGCCAGTGCTGCCATTATCGAAAAGGTTCGTATCGCCATAGACCAGCACGTAGCTTCTGGCGGGCGACGTCCTGGGCTGGCAGTGGTATTGGTCGGCAGCGATCCTGCATCCAGTATTTACGTTAATGCCAAGCGCAGGGATTGTGAGCGCTCCGGAATCATTGCCAGAGACATTGACCTCCCGGCCAGCACCTCAGAAGTCGATTTACTGAGCTTGATCGATAAGCTCAACACCGCTCCGGAAATCGACGGCATTCTGGTGCAACTGCCCCTGCCGGATCATATCGAAGAAACCCAGGTCACTAATCGAATCAACGCAGACAAAGATGTGGATGGATTCCACGCCTTCAACGTAGGCAAGCTGGCTCTGCGCCAACCTGGTTTGCGTCCTTGCACTCCACGGGGTGTGATGGCTCTGCTGAGCTTTCACGGAGTTGAGGTTCGTTCCAAACACGTGGTAATTGTCGGTGCTTCAAATATCGTGGGTCGCCCCATGTCGCTGGAATGCCTGCTGACCGGTGCCACCGTTACCGTGACGCATCGTTTCACCCGCGACCTGGAACAACATGTGCGCTCCGCCGATGTGCTGATCAGTGCCGTGGGTAAACGTCAGATCGTGGACTCTTCCTGGATCAAGCCGGGCAGCATTGTCGTAGATGTGGGCATCAATCGGTTGGACGATGGCCGTATTACCGGCGATATAGATTTTGCCAGTGCGGCCGCAGTAGCTGGTTGGATAAGTCCGGTGCCTGGTGGTGTGGGTCCCATGACGCGTGCCATGCTGATGCTGAACACAGCGGAGTCAGCAGGACTGAAAATTGATTTACCCTACCAGCCGCACGCTACTGGCTAAACTGACTCCAGTCCGGCTCGGAGCCGTAAACAATCCCGCAAAGTTTTTATCTCTTCGGCGTCCAGGCTTTCAGGATCAGGATAAGTCATGGGTAAGGCCTGCAGGGCTTGCAGCAAGATGGTGAAGATTTGCCAGCGTAAAAACCAGCGATCATCGGCAGGCACGCAAAACCAGGGCGCGCCCGGGCGCGAGGTTTCATTCAACATATGCATAACTGCTTCGTCATAATCTTTGCGGAAACCGGACTCCACGATATCACTGCTGGAAAATTTCCAACGTTTCTCCTCGTCTTCCAGCCTGTCGAGGAAGCGCATGGCCTGGCGTTCGGGTGAAACGTTAAGCCAGAATTTCAGGACCAGCGTATTCGACATAGCCAGGTGCTTTTCAAACTCCCGAATGGCCCGGTATCGAGCCGGCCATAACAGCGTGCTATCAGGAGGATGGCCGGCATACTGACCATTGAGGAATTCCGGGTGTACTCGCACTGCCAGGACTTCCTCGTAGTAACTGCGGTTGAAAGCACCGATTTGCCCGCGTTCGGGCAATTCTTTAGTGGTGCGCCACATGAAATCATGCGCCAGTTCGCTACTGGAAGGCCGCTTGAATGAGGCAACACGTATGCTGCCGACATCAAGGCCCGACAGCACTTCACGTATCGCGCCATCCTTACCGGCAGCATCCAAAGCCTGGAAAACCAGCAAGATACTGAATTGCTTTCCGGCAATCAGTTTATTCTGCAGTGGACGCAGTTGCGCCCGGGTTTGCTCCAGTTGTGCGCGGTAATCGGCGGCAGTTTCGCCAGCTTCTGGCGGAGCAAATTGCATCGGCGCCGCCTTTAATGGTGGAGAAGGATTTATTCGCCACGGACTTTCAATGGAATCAAGAACGGTTTCAAGTTCACCCGGCAATGCACTCATGGACGCTCCATAATGGCAGTCACGCCCATACCACCGGCAGTACAAATTGAGATCAAACCTCTGCCGGAGCCAGCCTCTTCGAGAATTTGTCCCAGCGTGGCCATGATACGGGCGCCGGTTGCAGCAAAAGGGTGGCCAACCGCCAGGCTGCTACCCTTTACGTTAATTTTGCTTCTGTCGATGGAACCCAAGGGCTGCTCCAGCCCCAATCGATTGCGACAATACTCTTCTGACTCCCAGGCAGCCAAGGTACACAGCACCTGTGCGGCAAAGGCCTCGTGAATTTCGTAGTAGTCAAAGTCCTGCAGCGACAAGCCGGTTTTCTGCAGCATTTCGGCTACTGCCACGGAAGGCGCCATCAATAAACCTTCGTCGTTAACGAAATCCACCGATGCGCTGCGCATGCCGGTGAGGTAAGCCTGAATGGGTAAATCGTGTTGTTTGGCCCACTCTTCAGAGGCCAGCAAGACGCCCGCGGCTCCATCGGTAAAAGGCGTGCTGTTGCCAGCGGTCAAAGTTCCACCCGCTTCCTTGGAAAATACCGGTGACAACTTGGCCAGTTTCTCCAGGCTTGAATCGGCCCGCAGGTTGTTATCCCGAGCCACGCCGCTCCAGGACTGAACCAATGGATCAAAGAAGCCTGCATCATAGGCGGCCGCAGCGTTCAAATGACTGGCCAATGCCAGTTCGTCCTGTGCTTCCCGGGCGATATGCCACTCGCGCGCCATGCGTTCACAAT
>Ga0163153_10006335_pt1 | contig 13394 bp, 9 predicted proteins | sample OliLakLV19MP6IB1_FD_148629 | JGI IMG/M metagenome (GOLD analysis project Ga0163153, IMG submission 148629) | Freshwater microbial mat bacterial communities from Lake Vanda, McMurdo Dry Valleys, Antarctica - Oligotrophic Lake LV.19.MP6.IB-1 | ecosystem: Environmental > Aquatic > Freshwater > Lake... | reverse complement strand
TCAAGCGGTTGGGCTCCGTTGGGCTCAGTTGGTCGCGCTCGCGGCAGGGTTGTTTCTGGCGTCGGTGATAACGCATCCTTCAGCGGCGCCCTTGAACTGATCCACTTCTGGCGCGTGGACATCACCTTCAGCAGCGTCGCGGCCGCCGAGAGGGTCGTCTGCTGCCGATGACCCCCGGGGGTCATGTCGGCCTGCTCGATTCGGTCACCCTCGGCGTCGGACAGCGAGGACTCGCTCGCGAACGCGCCGCACGCTCATTCCGAACCGGAGCCGGGCGAACTGGTAGACGTCGGCGCAAGCATGGAGCTCCGGAACGTGGCGCTCGAAGCGGTCGGCCAGCTCGGCGAGGTGGCGGCACAGCAGCCACTCGGTTCGCCGCTCGACCTCCGCCAGCCGCTTTCGAGCTCGCGAGCGCCGCGCTGCGTGCGTCGACGCGTCCTCGCTCGACATGGAAGGCCAGGAGTTGCTGCTCTTGGCCTTCGCTCTATCGGCGCGACCACGTCGTAGCCAGGCTTCTGCCGGTCACGAAATTTCCTCCGGTCACCGGGGATTTGACCGGTTAGATCTCCAGCAAAAAACGTCGCGTCACGATCTTTTTGCACCGGAGGTCGGCGAGCCTGCCCGTTTGTGCGGACCGCGTAATGCTGGAGCAATATCGCGCCGCGCGCGCGTGTAGCGGCGCCCTGGCTCACGACCGCGCCGCGAGGTGGATCACCAGTACGGCGCCGCTGAAGCGCATCCGACTCGAGGTCGGGCCGAGATCCCACGCGCTGCGGCGTGATACCGTCCGGCGATGATCCGCCGCAAGGTACTGCTCGCCGCCAGCGCCGGAGTCGCCCATTGGACGCTCGGGTGCTGGGGCAAGGCCGCGAAGAGCGGAAAGTGACCCATGCTGTACGAGCTCGCGCAGCGCGGTAACTTCTTCACGACCTGGGTCGTGCTCACGGTGCTCGCGTTCGGCCTCACTGTGTTGATGTCCGGCACGCTGTTCGCGCGCTACTACTGGCGGCCCCGGTTCGAGACCTGGCAGCGCAAGACCAACCCGGCGTTCCCGAAGGCGATCATGATCCGTCGCGAGGTGCTGCAGATGCTCAAGGGCATCTACACCGCCACGTTCTGTCCGGCCCTGGCCCTTCACCTCGTCGACGCCGGCTGGTCGAAGGCGTACGGCGGGCTCGGTGACCATGGCGCGTGGTACCTGGTCTTCACCTTCTTCGTGGCGTGGATCGGGTCCGATCTGTACGAGTTTTTCTATCACCGACTCGGTCATACGCGGGCATTCTGGTGGAAACAGCACAAGTCCCACCACGTCTTCTACAACCCCTCCCCCTTCGCGGTGATCGCAGACGATCACGTCGATCAGCTCATTCGTTCCGTGCCGCTGTTGTTGATCCCCATGCTGATGCCGATCAACATGGACTTGCTCTTTCTCACGTATGGCGTGTTCTTCTATGGTTATGGCGTGTATCTGCACTGGGGCTTCGAGCTTCGCTGGCCCGACGCGCACCACGCCTGGATCAACACCAGCTTTCAGCATTACGTGCATCACGCGCGCTCCACGCTGAACAAGCCCATGCACACGGGCTTCTTCTTCAAGCTCTGGGACAGCCTCGCCGGGAGCGTGTACGAGGCGGGTCCAGAAGCCTGCCTGTGCGCCCGCTGCTCGATCGCTCGCGGAGAGCGCACGCGTGAGGCCTTCGCCGCGCTGGAGAAGCCCGACTACGCGCCGCTGCTATCGCCTTCGTTCTGGCTGTTTGGCGACAAGCGGCGCATCGCCAACGAAGCGAGCCCATGACGGACGCTCGGCTCGAGCCGCTCGATCTCCGTTTCCGCGTTCGCCAGCTCCGGGCGCAGGACGTGCCCGCATGCGTCGACGTGGCGAACGCCGTCGGGTGGAGCACCGAGCCTGACAAGTGGCGCTGGATGCTGTCTGTGGGTCGTGGCTACGGTGCGGAGCTCGAGGAGGGCACGCTGCTGGGCACGCTCCTGGTGATCCCGTACGGGACCGAGCTAGCGATGATCGCGATGATGATCGTGCGCAGCACGCACCAGCGGCAGGGCATTGGTCGCGCGCTCATGGAGGGGGCGATCGCCAGCTCGGGCTGCAGCGTCCTGTGTCTGTATGCGACGGCCGCGGGCCAGAAGCTCTACCGCCCATTCGGCTTCGTGGACGACGGCGCGACGACGCGATTCGAGGGTGAGCCGAAGAACCTCGGCTCGGACCTCGTGGCGCTGCGCACGATGTCGGGCGCCGATATCCCCCACGTCATCGAGCTCGACGAGGAGGCTCAAGGAGCGAGGCGGGAGAGACTCGTCAACTCCTTCGAGGGTCAACCGCGCGATGGCGCTTACGTCGTCGAGCGCAGCGGACGCGTTGTGGGTTTCGGAATGGCCTTCGTCGAGCAAGGGGCGCGGCGCCTCGGTCCGATCGTTGCCGCGAGGGACGACGACGCCGTGGCTCTCGCGGATCGACTGGCAGCGGGCGCGGACCGCGTGCGGCTCGACCTCGAGCCTGGCGAGGAGCCGCTGCGAGCCTGGGCGCGCGCACGAGGGCTGGACGAGGGGGAGAGCTCTCCTCGAATGACGCGAGGTCCTGCGGGGCTCCCAGGTGCGCGTACGATGAGCCGTGCTCTGCTGGGCCGGCCATTTGGATAGGCGGCTGCTGGCGCCCGACTCCCGATGAGGTCGGGCGCGTTCCTGCGAGGACAGCTCAGTCCATGCACAGGTCTCTGGAGCCACACTCCGCCGAACGCTCCGCGTTGCCAATCACGCTGGACAGACCATCGCAGGTCTGAGCGGTCGTCTTGGTCACGCACTCGTCCAGATCGGTGGCCGAGATGCCGTTCTTGCAATCAGCGTCCTCGTTGAAGTCCTTGGTGAGCGCCTCGCTCTTGACCTTCTGGCAGTGCTCCATACTGCTGAACTTCAGCGATTCGCCGACCATCTTGCACTTCATCTCACGCTCGCACTCCGCGGCGGCGATCTTCGGGGTCGCCTCGGCGGTGCTGGCGCGCGCCTCCATCTTGGTGGGGCCGGCAGCGGGCTCAGCGGGCTCTGCTGACGACGACCCGCACCCTGCGAGCGTGCTCGCGATACCAAGGGAAACGAAGAAGAAACCGTTCGTGACTTTCATGCTGGCGCCCAAGCAATAGCCAGGCCGCAGCTTCACAGGGAGACTTCGTGAGGTCCAGCGCGCCAAAGTGCGTCAATCGTGCGCCCTCATCGGGATGGTGGGGCGACATGGCGTGGGGAGCGGACGCAGAAGTCGTGTATCTGGACGGCCATGATCGAGCTCTACACCTGGGGTACGCCCAACGGGCAGAAGGCCAACATCATGCTCGAAGAGGTGGGCGCGACGTACAACGTCCACGCCATCGACATCTCGAAGGGTGATCAGAAGAAAGAGGCCTACCTCGCGGTCAACCCGAACGGAAAAATCCCGGCCATCGTGGACAAGGACGCTGACCGTGAGGTTCGTGTGTTCGAGTCGGGCGCCGTGCTCGTGTACCTCGCCGAGAAGTTCGGCAAGCTGCTCTCCAAGGATGATGCGCAGCGGCGCGCCGAGGCGCTCGCCTGGACGTTCTGGCAGGTCGGCGGGCTCGGCCCGATGCTCGGACAATGGGGGCATTTCTCGCGGACCGAGCCCAAGGTCGAGGCCGCGATCAAGCGCTACTACGACGAGAGCGTCCGACACTACGGCGTGCTCGATGCGCGTCTCGACGGCCGCGAGTACCTTGCCGACGAGTACTCGATCGGAGACATCGCGTGCTTCACGTGGGCCCGCGCCGGTCTGAAGATGACGAGCAAGGTGCACCCCGAGCTCGCGCAACGGTTTCCGAACGTGAATGCGTGGATCGCGCGCATCGAGCCTCGGCCAGCGGTGCAGAAGGGGCTGGCGATCCCGAAGTAGCTGGGTCAGCGCTCGCTGACTTTTGATTCAATCAATGGCGAGTGCGGTTCGCAGCCGGTGCTGATAAAGAAATCAACAGTGATTACATAGACATTTTGTTGCCCGAGGGATTGCGAACCGCGCGCGGGTTGGCCATCGTTCGAATCAATGAAGGACGATCTCCGTGGCGATGAGGCGGTGGGTATCGACGCGGTCGCGGTGCACGTGCCGCGCTTGTACCTGGACCTGTGCGGCGAGTGGGCCGAGGTCCGCGCCAGCGAGCTGGGTGAAGCCAGCGTCGAACAGCTGGTAGGCAAGGTGAAGAAGGGCGTGGGCGTCGTGCAGATGGCGATCCCCGACGCCCACGAGGACAGCGCCACGATGGCGGCGATGGCAGCGGTTGCCGCGATCGACAATGGCGGGATCGATCCGCGCGACATCGGTTCCATCGCGGTCGGCACCGAGACCACCGTCGATCAATCGAAGTCCATCGCGGCCTACGTGCTGGGCATGATCGTTATGGTATCGAGCTGCGTGACGCCGGCGCGCCGCAGTTCCAGTTCGCCTGCATCGGCGCCACGTACGCGCTGGAGGCCGCGGTGAACAGCTTCCGCGCCGGCGAGGCGACGAAGCCGTATTCGCTGGTCATCGCCACCGACATCTCGAAGTACCCGCTCCGCACCAGCGGCGAGTACACCCAGGGCGCTGGCGCCGTGGCCATGATCGTCAGCCGCAAGCCTCGCCTCGTCGCGCTCGATCCGCGCGTCACGGCGACCGTCACGCGGGACGAGCGAGACTTCTTTCGACCCAATGGTTTGCCTACTGCGGTCGTCGACGGAAAGTACTCCATCGACGTGTACCTCGATTGCATCGCCGAGGCGTCCCGCGCCTACGTCGCTCGGGCTCGTGAGGCTCTAGGACGACCCGACGCCCGGCTCGACGAGATCGTGCAGGAGTTCCTGTTTCATATCCCCTTCCCGCGCATGGCCGAGTACGCGGCGCTGCGCGTGCTGGGCGAGACGTGGCAGGAAGACCCGGGCATGCGATCCCTCTTGCGCGAGCGCACGCCGCTGGTCGACGACGCAGCGACGAACCGTCGCGCGTACGAGAAGCAGCTCGCGTCCAACCCCATCTTTTCGAGCTTCTTCGAGCAGAAGGTGGCGCCGAGCCTCACGCTGTCGCGGCGAATCGGCAACATCTACTCCGGCTCGATGTATCTCGGCCTCGTGAGCTTGCTCGAGTCGGCGACGGATCGGGAACGCTTGCAAGGGCGCAGGGTTGGTTTCTTCTCGTACGGGAGCGGCGCGAGCGCTCGGGTCTTCAGCGGCGTGTTCGTGAATCCGGCATCGTATCGGCCCCACGTGACCCGGCTGCTCGCGCCTGCGAACGACGGCGGCGCGCGCATCTCTCTCGGAATGAAGGAGTACGAGCGCTTGCACGACGGACCGCCGCTCACCCACCAGCCGGCCTCGCTCTCGCAGCCCGCGGTGAGCGTCTCGCGGCCGCGCGGCGAGTTTGCGCTCGTTCGCATCGGCACCGACTCCGGTCCCGCCAAGACCGACACGGGGTACCGGTATTACGACTGGGTCGCCGGCTAGGGAGCCGAGCGACCTGATGTGGTGACCGCAGCGGGAGGCTGAGCGCTACTCTCGTCGCTGCGTCGTGAGCGTAGATATCGCAGATCGTCGCGCGTTCTTCGGCCGAGAGGCCGAGCTCAGCGCGACCATGAAAGGGCTGGAAGCGTCGCGCTTCACGCTGCTGCTCGGGCCCGGCGGGGCTGGCAAGACCCGCCTCGCTCGGGCCGTCGCCACGCGCCGCGCCGACCTCCGCCCGCTCTTCTGTGACCTGTCGAACGTCGCATCCAAGGGCGACGTGGTGGGTGCGCTCGCCGCGATGCTGGGGCTCTCGCTCGATGGCGCCGACAGCGCCGCCGGCGCCGAGCAGCTCTCGCTGGCGTTCGGGGAGTGCGCCGGTCGTCTCGTGATCCTCGACAACCTGGAGACGGTGGGTGAGGGGGCGCAGGTCGTGCTCGCCCTGCTCGACCGCGGGCCGTGCTTCCTGGGTACGTCGAGGGTCACGGAGCCGTTTCTGGGCGCCACGGTGATCGAGCTCGGTCCGCTGCCGAAGAACGAGGCGCTGGCGCTGTTCGTGGACCGCGCGCGGATCGTGGCGCCCGAGTTCGAGGCCGATCTGGCGACGGAGGCCCTGCTCGACAAGCTCGATGGCAGCCCATTGGCGATCGAGCTGGCGGCGGCGCGCGCCCACGTGCTCGCCCCCGAAGCGCTGCTCGCTCGCTTCTCGCGTCACCTCGACCTGTTGCGCGGCGGCGCCGAGCTTCCTGCACGCCACCGCAGCATGCGCGCCGTTGTGGAAGGCTCGTGGCTGCTCTCGACGGGCAGCGATCGGCGCGCGCTCGCCGCAGCATCCATCTTCCGCGGCGGCTTCGAGCTGGCCGCCGCCGAGATGGTCATCGGGGACGACGCGGCCGAGCGCCTGGAGGCCCTGCTGCGCAGCTCGCTCGTCTTTCGCGGCGGGCGCCCGGAGCTCGGCCCGCGTTTCTTCCTCAGCGAGAGCGTTCGCGAGTACGCCGCCGAGCGACTGGCCGAGGATCCTGCCGAGCTGGCGCGCGTCGCGCGTCTGTATGCGGAGCACTATCGTGCTATCGCCGAGCGTCTGCACGAGCGCGCCAGCAACGCCGACCCGCGCGCGCTCGCGGTGCTGAGCGCGGAGACCGAGAACCTGGTCGCCGGGTTTCGCATCGATGGTCGCTCGGCCTTCGCGTTCGACATCGTTTTTCAGCGTGCGATGCCGGTCGACATGCATGTCGCGCTGCTCACAGCAGCGCGAACGCGGGTCGCTGGCGAGCTCGCGCATAGCGCCGAGCTCGAGCTGGCCATGGCGCACGCCGTCCGCCGCGCCGGCGTTGCCAGGAACACGCTCGCGCAGGCGAGTCTCGCCGAGGAGCTCACCGAGCAACATGGAAACCCGACGCTGATTGCGGGCGCGCAGCTGATCAAAGCAGCGGCACTGTACGACGCGGGCATGCTGACGGAGGCAGCCCGCGCAGCGCGCCGCGCGGTGGAGTCAGCGCGCAGCTGCGGCGCTCATGCGACCGCGGCGCGCGGGCTCGCGCTGCTCGGCTTCAGCGCGCTGGAGACGGGCGAGCTCGTCCTGGCGAGCCGGAGCGCGGAGCAGTCGATCGCGCTCGCGCAGGAGTACGGCTTGACGCTCGTCGAGTTCAACGCCGAGAACCTGTTCGGTGCCGTTCAGGCGCGACGAGGTGAGCCGGCTGCGGCTCAGGATCATCTGCGCCGCGGGCTGACAATCATTCGCGGCTTGGGGCTCGCGCAGCAAGAGGCGCTCGCGCTCGGCAACCTGGGCAAGGTGCTGATGATGTCGGGCGAGAGCGAAGATGCGCGGCGGGTGCTCGAAGAGGCGTTGGATCTGGGTCGCCGTGCAGGTCTGCGCCGTCTCGAGCTCGTGCATTTGACCAACCTGGCCCAGCTCGACGCGGACCTCGGGCGGTTCGCGCAGGCGCGCTCGCGGGCGGCGCTGGCAGCCGCGCTCGCGAAGCGCATCGACTCGCGCGTCGCGGTGCAGGTGGCGCTCTTGCTCGGCTCGATCGCGCTTTGCGAGGGTCGCTCGGAGGAGGCCGTCAGCGACTTCGACCGGGCGCTCGAGCTCGCGCGGCAGTTCGAGGGTGGAGCCGGCAGAGCCTCCGCGTGTGCTGGCCGCGCCGCGGCTTGCGCGTCGCTCGGCCGTCTCTCCGACGCGGAGGCAGCCCTGGACGACGCGCGCCGGGCGGTTCAGGGCGGCGAGTCGATCGATCTCAGCATCATCGCGGCGCGCACCGCGGCCGTGTGCTTCTGCGAGGCGAGAGCGGCTCGCGCGCGCGGCGACGCAGACGGTGCGAGCAAGGCTCACGCTGACGGGTTGCTGGCGCTCCAGCTCTCCGAGCGGCGCGCTCCAACCTCCGTCGAGGTTCGCATCGCGCGCCGGTGCGCGCTCTCGCTGGCGGAACAGGCTGGCTCCGGAGCAGGCGCGGCGCGCAGCGCGGAGCCGCGCTTCGAGCTCGTCTCGCGCGGCGGGGTAGCGCCCGCGGAGACGTTGCCCGTGGATGCAGACCTCGGCTTCGACGCGCTGCAGCGGCGTGTCGTGGTCGACGGCAGACGCGCGATCGATCTGCGCAAGAAGCCGCTCGCAGCGCGCCTGCTGGAGGTGGTCATGCAGGACCCCAAGAGAAGTCTCGGCAAGGGCGACCTCTATCGCGAGGTGTGGCAGACGGAGTTTCGCCGCAGCTCGCAGGCCGCGGCGCTGTACAAGGCCGTCGACCGGCTCGCTCACCTGCTCGACGCCGATCCGCGCCGCTTCCTTCGCTGGGACGAAACCGGCGCGCTCGTCCTCGTCGCCCGGCGGCCGGCCCTGCTGCGGCCGCTGACCGCGGGAACGTGACGCTCATCTGGAGGGTGCCGCGTACGCCATCGTCGAGCAAAGCTTGACCAGGCCTCGAGCGATCTGCTCGCCGTTGGGCTTGCCGTGGGCGTTGACGTTGCACCAGTGCACGCGATCGCCGAGCCTGCGCGTGACGCGGCCAGCGAAGCCCGTCTTCGGATCGTCATCCTCCACGAGCCAGCTATCTGCCGTCTCCTCCACCGTGCGCTTGATTCCTTTCAAATCCGCCTTCGGCTTCAACGTGAAGTTGAGCTCGTCGTTCACCACGAAGATGTAAGGTCCGTCTTCTCCCCACGGCCGGATCACGCAGCCGCGCGATCCCATCAGCATCGTTATCTTGGCCTTCTCGGGCAAGAGCATCGAGACGCCCTTGAGCAAGCAGACCTTGGACAGGTCCTTCGTCGCGAGCGACAGCGAGGCGCCTCCGTCGGTCCAGACCTTCTTGCTCAGATCAACGGGCGACGGCGAAGGTGGGGGCGATAACGGCGCGGCGGCTGCTGCGGATCTCGCTGCGGATCTCGCTGCGGCGCTCGAGGTCGGCGCGGCGCTCGACGATCTCGACTTCGCCGAGCCTACGTCGGCGCTCGCGCTGCTCGACCTTTCGGTGGCGCCCTCCGACGAGGGGCACCCCGCGACGAGGATGCTCAATGCCACGCAGCTGCTCACGCGAGATAGAAGGATCATGTTCGAGCGGTCTCCCAGGGGCCGAGAAGGGCCGCCCCCTGCTACGCAAGCAGCTCGGGTTCCCCCTTGGACATCGGTGGACACAACGGCCGGCTGGCCCAGCTGGCCACACAGGCTATCGAGGCGAGAATGCACACAAAAACCCGATGGCGACGACGACGCATCGTGGCATACTGCGGTGCGTCATGCCGTCCCTGTACGACCCTCGTTTCGAGCACGACGCTTGCGGGGTTGGCTTCATCGCCCACGTGAAGGGTCGCGCGTCGCGGTCGATCGTCGACGATGGCCTGCGTGCGCTCGAGCGTCTCGAGCACCGCGGCGCGACGGGTGCCGAGAGCGACACCGGCGATGGCGCCGGCATCCTGATGCACGTGCCGCACGCGCTCTTCTCCAGGGAGTGCGCGCTCGGGCGTATCGAGACGACGGAAGAGCGGCGTCCGCTCGCTGCGCTCCCGCCACCCGGACGGTACGCCGTGGGGCTCTTCTTTGGCTCTCCCGACGCGCAGTCGACGGCGCTCGCCAAGCTCATCTTTGCGATGATCGTTCGTCAAGAGGGCCTCAAGCTCCTCGGCTGGCGCCGCGTTCCGACCGACGACCGTCACATCGGAGCGACGGCCAGGAGCGTGCAGCCGACGATGGACCACGTCTTCCTCGCGCCCGTGCTCGAGGGGATGGAGCCGGAGGCGTTCGAGCGCAAGCTGTACGTTTGCCGCAAGCGCTTCCAGACGACGATCAAGTCGAGCGGTATCGACGATCGTCAGTACTTTCACGTGCCCAGCCTCTCGCACAAGACGCTCGCGTACAAAGGCATGCTCACGCCGGGACAGCTGCGCGATTACTTCTCCGATCTCGACGATCTGCGGACGGAGAGCGCGTTCGTGATGTTCCATTCGCGCTTCTCGACGAACACCTTTCCGAGCTGGGAGCTCGCGCATCCCTATCGCCTGATCGCTCACAACGGCGAGATCAACACGCTGCGCGGAAACGTGAACTGGATGCGTGCACGAGAGGCGCTGCTCGCCTCGCCGCTGTTCGGCCCCGACATCGAGAAGATCCTGCCCGTCGTGCACGAGGGCCTCAGCGACTCGGCGTGCCTCGACAGCGTCCTCGAGCTGCTGGTGATGGGCGGGCGCTCTCTAGCTCACGCGATGATGATGCTGCTGCCCGAGGCATGGGAGCACAACGACGCGATCAGCCCCGAGCTCCAGGCGTTCTACAAGTACCACGCGTGCCTCGTCGAGCCGTGGGATGGCCCCGCGTGCGTGTGCTTCACCGATGGCAACCAGATTGGCGCCGTCCTCGATCGCAATGGTCTGCGGCCCGGTCGCTACTGGGTCACCGATGACGATCGCGTGATCCTCGCATCCGAATCGGGCGTGCTCGACGTGCCGCCCGAGAAGGTGGTCCAGAAGGGTCGACTGATGCCGGGGCGCATGTTCCTGGTCGATCTTGCCGAGGGGCGCATCGTTCCGGACCACGAGATCAAACGAAGCATCGCAATGCAGCGGCCGTACGCGTCGTGGCTCCAGGACAACCTGGTCAGCCTCGATAGCCTTCTGCCCGACGCACCGCCGCCCGCGCTGGTCGGCGACGCTCTGCGCCGCGCCCAGTTCGCCTTCGGGGTGACCGACGAGGAGCTGCGCATCCTGCTCGCGCCGATGGCGGTGCGGGCCGAGGAGGCGATCGGATCGATGGGCAACGACGCCGCCCTCGCCGCGCTGTCGAACCGGCCGCGTCCGCTCTACGACTACTTCCAGCAGCTGTTCGCGCAGGTGACGAATCCGCCACTGGATGCGATCCGCGAAAAGCTCGTGACGAGCGTGTCGACCGCGATCGGCCCGGAGGGCAACCTGCTGGAGCCGCGCCCGGAGAGCTGCCGCCTCGTCCTGTGCGAACGTCCCTTCCTCGACAACGACGAGATGGCGCGTTTTCGGGGCATCGCGCTGTTCGGTGGCGGGCCGTTCGGGGTGACGGTCCTCGACATGGTCTTCCCGGTCGCTGACGGCCCAGAGGGTCTCGAGCCAGCGCTGATTGGCCTCTTCGCGAAGGCCGACAACGCCATCGTCAACGAGTCGAAGGTACTGGTGCTGTCCGACCGCGCCACGAACGAGGACCGGGCTCCGATTCCGGCCTTGCTCGCCGTCGCGGGGCTGCACAACCACCTCGTTCGGGAAAAGAAGCGGACGCGGGTCACGCTGATCGTGGAGACGGCGTCGGCGAGGGAGGTGCACCACGTGGCGATGCTCATCGGCTATGGCGCGAGCGCGGTGAACCCGTACCTCGCGCTCGACCTGCTCCCCACGTTGAGGGAGCACGGCCTGGTCGAGGGCGCCGTGACAGACGAAGCTTTGCGCGCGAACTACCTCAAGGCGGTCGAGAAGGGCGTCGTGAAGGTGATGAGCAAGATGGGCATCAGCACCATTGCAAGCTATCGAGGCGCCCAGATCTTCGAGGCGGTCGGGCTGTCACGCGAGCTCGTCGACCGCTATTTCACGCTGACGCCCTCGCGCATCGGCGGTGCGGGGATCCGTGACGTCGCGCAGGGCGCGCTGACTCACCACGCGAGAGCGTACAGCCTCGGTTCGGGCGGCGACGCGCGCGATGCCGCGTGGGCTGCCGAAGGTCAGTATCAATGGCGCCGGGACGGTGAGCTCCACCTGTTCAACCCCGAGACCGTATTCAAGCTCCAGCACGCCACCAGGACACGCACCTATTCGGTGTTCAAGGAGTATACGCGCGCCGTGGACGAACAGAGCTCACGCCGCGCCACCGTGCGGGGCCTGTTCCAGTTGCGCACGGAGTCGCGCACGCCGGTGTCAATCGAGGAGGTCGAGCCGGTCGAGCGCATCCTTCGTCGCTTCGCGACGGGCGCGATGAGCTTCGGTTCGATCGGCGCCGAGGCGCACGAGACGCTCGCCATTGCGATGAACCGCATCGGCGGTCGATCGAACAGCGGTGAAGGCGGCGAAGATGCGCGGCGCTACCTCCCGGATGCCAACGGCGATAGTCGGCGCAGCGCGATCAAGCAGGTCGCGAGCGCGCGCTTCGGCGTCACCAGCGCCTACTTGATGAGCGCCGACGAGCTCCAGATCAAGATGGCGCAGGGCGCGAAGCCAGGCGAGGGCGGACAGCTCCCCGGTAACAAGGTCTACCCGTGGATCGCCGCCGTTCGCTACGCGACGCCAGGCGTAGGCCTGATCAGCCCGCCGCCGCATCACGACATCTATTCGATCGAGGATCTCGCGCAGCTGATTCACGATCTCAGGTGCGCCAACCCGCGCGCTCGCATCTCGGTGAAGCTCGTGGCCGAGGTTGGCGTCGGCACCGTCGCAGCGGGCGTGGCCAAAGCGAAGAGCGACGTCGTGCTGATCAGCGGGCACGACGGCGGCACCGGCGCGAGCCCGCTCACGTCGATCAAGCACGCGGGCGTACCGTGGGAGCTGGGCATCGCCGAGGCGCAGCAGACGCTCGTGAAGAACCGATTGCGCGATCGCGTGGTGTTGCAGGTGGACGGTCAGCTGAAGACGGGCCGCGACGTGGTCATCGCCGCCCTGCTCGGGGCCGAGGAGTTCGGCTTCGCGACGGCGCCGCTGGTGGTGCTCGGCTGCGTGATGATGCGGGTCTGCCATCTCGACACCTGTCCAGTCGGTATCGCCACGCAGAATCCCGACCTGCGCTCCCGGTTCACCGGTCGAGCGGAGCACGTCGTCAGCTTCTTTCGGTTCGTGGCCGAGGAGGTTCGCGAGGCAATGGCCGCCCTCGGGTTCCGGTACATGGATGAGATGATCGGGAGGGTCGATCTGCTCGGCGTACGCGAGCTGGCCGAGGGGGATCGCGCCCGCGCCCTCGATTTTTCAGGGATCCTCGACGCCGGACATCTCGAGCTCGGCAGCTCGATTCGATCGGCGGACGGGCCGCAGCGGCCCGCCACTCGCGAGGAGCACCGCCACGTGGAGACGACGCTGCTCGAGAACAGGATGCGTGAGCTCGCAGAGCCCGCGTTGTTCTACGGCGAGAAGGTGCGAGCACGGCTGAAGGTGACCAACGAGGATCGCGCGATCGGTACGCGGCTGGGCAGCGAGGTGACGCGCCGACATGGCGAGGCCGGTCTGGCGGACGACACGATCGTGTTCGATCTCGAGGGCTCGGCTGGCCAGAGCCTGGGAGCCTTCTTGCCGCGTGGCATCTCTCTGATCTGCGAGGGCGACGCCAACGACTACGTGGGCAAGGGCCTGTCTGGTGGGCGCATTGCGCTCCTGCCGCCCCGCGCGTCGGTCTTCGATGCACACGCCAACGTCATCGCCGGTAACGTCGCGCTGTATGGCGCGACGAGCGGAGAGGCGTTCCTCCGGGGTCGCGCAGGCACTGC
>Ga0163153_10006334_pt1 | contig 13396 bp, 9 predicted proteins | sample OliLakLV19MP6IB1_FD_148629 | JGI IMG/M metagenome (GOLD analysis project Ga0163153, IMG submission 148629) | Freshwater microbial mat bacterial communities from Lake Vanda, McMurdo Dry Valleys, Antarctica - Oligotrophic Lake LV.19.MP6.IB-1 | ecosystem: Environmental > Aquatic > Freshwater > Lake... | reverse complement strand
GGTGGACGCGGTTGTAGGTCTTCGTCAGGCCCTCGTCGTTCGAAACCATAAGGGTACGGCGATGGTCGTCGAGGGCCTTGCCGGTCTGCTCGACGGGGGCGAAGTACGGGGGCTGGGGGAAGGTCCCGAAGACGTCGGACGGCGTGTAGCGGATTCGCGTCTCCAGCGTCGATGCGTACTTGACAGCCCAATGCCAGTGCAACGCGCTCGACAGCACGCCGAAGTGGAAGTTATCGTCGTACGAAAAAATGGCGAGCTGGTGCATGAAGACCTGGCCCGTGGGTACGAATGCCGGCTGGACGATCTTACTCACCGTAGCGATGACGAGTACTCGCTCGAGGCCTGCGATTGTTCGACAGAGCTCAGGTCGCTTGTCGGCGTAGATCCACCACTTCTCGGGGAGAGGTCGACGCAGCACGAAAGATCCATCGGCAGACCGACGCTGACGCTCGGGCCGCACCTTCTCGTCGACGATCGCGAAGCACTCGGCGTAGGTCCGCGCTCGACTCTCCGGCCAGTCGAAGAAGTTGATCACCCCGCGGCTCGCCTGTTGCGTCGGCGACGAGTTCAGATCCTCGCCGTTCAGGTAGGGGAAGAGAACCTCGGCGTTGCGAGGATCGCGTGCAATGAGGTCGCGCGCCTGCTCGGGCGGCATCGTGAACCCGAGACCAAGCACGTACGACCCGATGAAGGACTTGCTCGCGTTCTCCGCCAGCCGGTTTGGCTTGCCCTCCGCACGCCCGGCCGGGTCGAGAGCTGAGGTGATCCGCCGGACCTCTTGCCCGTCGAGAACGATGCGCCCACTCCACGGCCTCTCGCCCGCCCACACCTTGGCGATCTCGAGCGAAGCGCCCCCCGGCCAAGGCGTGGATTTGACCGCGCGGTCGATCGTCCACCCTCGCGCCGCGAGCTGATCGAGCCCCACCTCGCGCGTGTCGCCCTGTCCAACTGTATTCGTGGCGAGAAGGCCGACGCGCCCCGCAATCGACGAGCCTCGGAGGAAGAAGTACGCCACGAGGTCAGCGTTGCCTCGAACGCCTCGGGCCAGGTGCTTAACAAGATGCTCGCGCGCGTCGTCCCCGAGACGGCCGCTGATCCGCTTCCCGCCAAGGAACGGCGGATTCCCGATCACCGCATCGAACCCTCGCCGTCCGTGGAAGACCTCGGGGAACACCAGTGACCAATGCAGGCACCGCCGCACCGGCGCGCCATCGGGTCGCCCGCTATTGAGCCATGCCTCCGCGCGGGCGGACAGCCCGGCGAGCCGGCTGGCTCGATCCTGGGCGTTGACCTGGGGATCGAAGGCCGCCACGATTTCGGGCTCGACCGTGTCGACAATGTCTTCGATCGACCCGTTGCCCGGCATCGCCGATAGCAACGCTGCGCCGACGATGAGGTCAGCAACCACCTTCACCGGCGCGAGCGCCTGATCCACTTCCCGCACGAGCCGCGCCTTCTCCTCGGCGTCGCGCAGCTCCCGCACCGGCACCGCCTCCACCCGGCGCCGCAGCTCGACCGCGCGCTCGACCGCCGGGACGATGCTACCCGCCAGCGGGAGTTGCTTGCGATGCTTCGGGTCCATGTGAAGCCGCAGCACCTGCTCGAGGTCGGTCACGCCGAGCAGCGAGTCGCCCGACTGAATAGCGTGGTCGAGGAAGCTGAACGGTCGCTCGCGCGCCATCGTCGTGAGCCACAGCGAGAGCTTCGCCATCTCCACCGCCATCGGGTCGCGGTCGACGCCGAAGAGACAGCGCTCGGCCACGCGACGGCGCGCCTCTATGGTGAGGTCGTCGACCTCGCCCTCCGGCGGCACCTGCACCGACAGCTCGCCGACCAGCGGCGACTTCTGTGCCGTCCATGCCTCGACCACGCGGTCGGCCAAGAAGCGGCACGCCGCCACCAGGAATGCGCCGGAGCCTACCGCTGGGTCGCACACGCGGAGATCCATGATTGCGTCCGACGACTTGAGCCTCCACTTCGCCGGGTCGGTTTCGTTCGCCGGTCCCGGGTCGTACACCAGCGGCTCGAGCGCGTGCTTCACCACCTCGTCGGCCAGTTCGCGCGGGGTGTACTCCGTGCCCGTGTCGCGTCGGTGCGACGTTTCGGTGACGTACATGGAGCCGCGCGGCAGGACGATCGGCATACCCCGCAGGTCTTCGCGCACGAGCCACGCGAAGGGCTCGACGCGCTTGGCGAGCGTCGGGTCGTTGTCGCACGAGGCGAGGATCAGGCGGGAGCGATCGTCGTCGAGATCGGCATCGAGCTGCCTGTAGATGTAGGGCTTGGACTTCTCCGTTCTCTCCTGGAGCCAATCCCCGAGTTCGTCCCGACCTCGTCTCGCCTGCCCTTCGAGTTCGTCGAGGGCGACCTCCGGCTCGGACCCCGCCGCCCTTCCGATCAGCCCCAGCGTCGGCTTCGTGATCGCGACGGCCGAGTGGTCGAGCAGGCCCTCGTAGACGTGCCCGATCTGCTCCACGTCGAGCGCACGGAAGGCGAGGCGGCGCTTCTCCGTGGCGCCGGCTTCGCGGATCTCCAGCATCTGGAGCGCGTCGAGGATGCCGAGCATCGAGCGGTCGTCCACGGTGATCGGCTCGGACGACCCGCCGCGCCACGATTCGCTCGGCTTCCGTCCCTCGAGGAACGGGTAGCGGTCGGGGTCGAAGAGCCGGCCTCCATATGCGGGAATGCGAAGGCGGTCGTGCGCCAGCCCACCATAGACGGCCCGGAACGTCGCGAGCAGCCGCGGCCACGCCGTCGCGCGATGCTCGAGCGCGTAGTCGCCGAGACGGTCGGCTGTCTCGCGCAGGACATCGCGCAGCGTCGAGGCCGCGTAGGAGGCGTCGTACAGCTCGTCACCAAGCGGAAGCAGCCGGCGTTCCTCCGCGTAGAGCAGGAAGACCAGCCGCATCATCACCGTGGCCGTCGCCTCGTAGACCGTGTGCGGCTCGACCCCCGTCAGCAGCTTGCCGTCTGCTTCGCGGTCCGCGCGTGAGAGCGCTGCCACGAGCAGCTCGGTGGCGCGCCGGACCTGCAACCCGAGCTGGCCAGCACATCTGCCTGCGCCTGCGCGGATTCGGCGAGCAACGCCTCGAGACGGTTCTCGCCACTCGCCGCGAAGAACCGCTTCGCACCGAGGAGGGTGGTGAAGCTGTCGAGCAGATTCCGCTCGCTGCCCTCGGCGAAGATGCTCGCGACCCAGGTGCCGCGGCCGACAGGCGCAGTGGCCGGCGCCCACACCAAGGTGAACCGATCGCCGTCGGTGACGAGACCGAGAACACATCCCACGCTGCGACAGAGCGTCGTCATGCGGTCCACGGGACTCGCCGCCCACCGCTCGCCGGCGAGATGCGCCGTCAAGTTCGTGCCACCAGGATAGACCGAGACGAGCAGACGCGGGCGCGAGGGCTCGTGGCGGTCGAGCACGACGAACGTCGGCCGCAGGGTGACGTGGTGCACCTGCTCGGTGGCCGTGCACGCATCGGGGACCGCCTGGCCGTCACGGACCTGCTCCCCGAAGCCGAGCAGAGTTCGCAGGACCCAGCCCACGAACTCCTGCCGCGCACCGGACTCCCGACCGAGATCGTCCACCCGCTCGCGCAGCTCGGTTCGGAGGTCCGGCCGCGTGCGCTCGAGGCCCTCGGGCAATGCCCGGCGGAGGACCGGGAGGGTGACGAACGGACCAGACGGCTCGACGAGGGCGAGCCAGTCGGCGTGTCGGGCGGTGGTGCGGGCGCTCACGACTTCTCCCGGCCAGCCGCCCGCCCGATTCCTTCGGCGCAGAGGCGACGTGGAACGATGAACGTCAGCGCGGCGGGAAACAGGCGGACCGTGCGGCGGGCGTATCGGAGACGGATCTCGGCGGCCTCGGCGTCGATCTCGGCTGGGATCGCCGCGACGCGAGCACAAAGAGCGTTCAGGTCGTGCTCAACCTGCGCTCGCTCGGACTTATCGAGACGGTCGAAGTCGAACTCGAACTGCTTCGGGTCGCGCAGCTCCGCCTCGATCGTGCGCGCCAGCTCGGTCAGCACCGTGCGCATGTCGGCGATCTCGCGCTCCTTGGTCTCCTCGAGGCGCCGCTCGAGGCTCTCGGCGCGCTCGTCGGCCCGCGCGCGGAGCGCCTCGCGTAGCGGGGTCTCCACCTGCGGCCAGGCAGCGACCAGCGCGTCCAGCACATGAGCCGGCGGCAGCTCGTCGGTGGCACCCCGCAGCACTTCAGCCAGTCGCCCGACGCCCCAGCCTTCTCGGCTGAAGCGGCCCGCGGTGATGCGCCCGCCGGCGTAGATGATCTCCTCGTGCAGTCGGTGGCCGCCCTCTCCGGTGATGACGAGCCGCGCATGGACGATCGCGAGCAACTCGCCGACGGCGTCGTCCGGCGCGACTCGGGCCGTCACACGGGACAGCCCCGACCGCCCCTCGCCCGCTTCCCAGATCGCCGCGCGCAGTAGCCGCGTGGCCGCGCTCACGAGCGGATGGTTCAGGTGGGCGAGCACCACGTCATCGGCCTCTTCGGCCACCGCGTGGTCGAAGGTGATCGGGCGTGCCTCCTCGGTGATCGGGTCCTTGATGTCGAGCACGGTGCGCGCCCAGCTCCCGGTGAGCTGCCCCACCGCGAACACAGGCCCGACCGGACGGCGGTCGTCGGCACGTCGCTCGAGCGTCGCCGGGGAGAGCGGCGCCTGCCGCGCCAGCTCGAGGCCCACCCGCACCACGCGCTCAACCGCCGCGGGCGTGATCCCCAGCTCGGCACGGCTCTCTCGCACCGAGTGGGCCAGGCGGCGAACCTCCTCGCGGAGGTTCCGCTCGAGCTTCAGCAGCTTCGCGCTGGCAGCGCGCCGCGCGTCGGGCTTCACGTCGACCGTCGCGCGGCTGTCGCCCAGCATCCGCCGCTCGACCTGCTCCGCCAGCAGCGGACCGACGCTGCCCAGGTCTTCCCGGACCTGCTCGAGCTTCCGGGCGACCAGCAGCAAGAAGCCGAGGTCACCCTCCATCGTACCGGCGGGCGTGTTCTCCCAGCCCTTGCCGACGAAGTGGTGGATAAGCACCGACGGCGCGGGCTGCCCGTGGCGGTCGATGCGGCCGTTCCGCTGCTCCATGCGCGCGGGCGAGAAGGGCGTCTCGATGTGGACGAGACGGTGGCAGTGGAGCTGAAGGTCGATGCCTTCGCTCGCGGCGTCGGTGGCGAGCAGGATGCGCACCGGGCACTTCGACGGGTGCGCCTGAAACTCCGCCTTGATCCGCTCGCGTCGGTCGGCGTCCATACCGCCGTAGAGCATCTCGACGCGGTCCTTCACTTCGCCCTCGGGCAGGTGCTTGGCCAGGCGCTCGTAGAGGTAGTTCTGAGTATCGCGGTACTCGGTGAAGATGATGACCCGCTCGTCGTTCCAGGTGCGCTTGCCGTGCTTCCCGACCGTGCGGCAGACCTCGTCGATGAACGCGAGCAGCTTCGTCGTCTTCGCGTCGTCGCGGTGCTGCCAGGTGTCGGCCCAGCGCCCCATCGCCTCGAGGAGCCGCTGCTGCTCCTTGGTGATGCCGCCAAGCGCGAGCGCGGCCGCGGCGAGGGCTTCCTCGGTAGCCTCCTGCTGCGCGTCGTCGTCCGCCACGTCCTCGTCGAGCGCGTCGAAGGCCGCTTCGAGTCGGCGCGACGTCGCGCGCTTGTTCGCTGCTACCGCCACCGTCTGCCGGTGCACCTCGAGAGTCTTGGCGAAGGCGATAGGCGACGAGAACAGCCGCTTCTTGAGGAGAAGCGTGACGAAGTCGGCTGCGCGACGGCCGGTCTTGTCCCCACCGGCCGTCTTGCGCCGCGTATCGTTGTACTCGTCGAGCAGACGGTGGACGTCGCGCTCGTGGGCGGGGTAGTCGATCTCGAGAGCGACGATCTCGCGCTTGGCGAAGCGCGGCGAGCCGTCGGGCCGCCTGAGGTCCGGGTCCTCCCGCAGCTCGGACTTGAGGCGACGGACCATGATCTGCTGCAGCGCTTCTGGCTTGACGGGCATGCTCCTCATGAAGCGCTGCGGGTCGAGCATCTCGAGGAGTGCCGTCCACGACTCGAAGTAGCCGTTGTGCGGCGTGGCCGAGAGGTAGAGGTGGTGCTCGAAGTGCGGCGCCAGCTCGCGGATCGCATGCGTGCGCTGGCTCGGCAGCGCGTACTGGCCTCGGCCGGCGGGCGCCACCGTGTGGACCTCGTCGATCACGAGCAGGTCGAACGCCCGCGGGTACGCGCGCGAGCCGGTCGGCAGAACCTCGCGAAAGAGCGACATGGCGCGTGGTCGCTTGAGCCAGTCGATCGAGACGATGAGGCGCGGGAAGTGCCGCCACGGGTTTGAGCCGAGCCCACGCTCGCGGCGAAGGCGCCGCACCAAGTCGGCATCGACGATTCGGAACTCGAGACCGAACTTCTGCGCCATCTCGGCCTGCCACTTCACACACAGGCTCGCGGGGCAGACGACGATCACGCTCCGCGCCCGGTGGCGAAGCAGCATCTCCTGGACGACGAGGCCCGCCTCGATCGTCTTGCCGAGGCCAACGTCGTCGGCAATCAGCAGGTTCACGCGCGGCATCGAGAGCGCGCGGACGACGGGGTCGAGCTGGTAGTCCTCGATCGTGATACCGGAGCGGAACGGAGCCTGGAGGGCGCGGGAGTCGGCCGAGTTGACCGCGCCCCAGCGGACGGCGTCGAGTAATGCGGCGAGGCGCTCGGGGTCGTCGAAGTGGTTGCGCTGTGGGGTCGGGAAGGTCTCCTTCTCCAGGATGCGGGCACCGGGCTCGACCTCCCACACGACGGTGAGGTCCTCGCCGAGGCCGTCGTCCTCTACGGAGGTCAGCTCGACCAGGTGCTGGGGCTCGTCGTGCGCGTTCGGGTGGACGCCGCTGACGACCCAGTGCTGGCCGCGGACGCGGACGAGTTGGTTCTCCTCTGGTGGAGCGAGAGACGTTTGCATGGGGTGAAGCCGCCTCGAGCTGACCTGCGGTCTGCACGGGTACTACAGCCAGACACGACTTTGCGAACGGTCGGCTCCAGTGGAGCCGCGGAACCGCCCACCGATGGATCCTTGTCAGCGAGGGGCTTTGAACCGAGAGCGCCGCGTAGTATTATGAGGCGTCGCCGTCGAAAGACGTCGGCACCTTCCATGACCCGCGGGGCCGCGCCTTGAGCGCGAGCCGTTCGTTTCAGCTTCGGGTGCGCACGGCGTGCCCGCGGAGACGTGCATGTGGGGCATGGGACGGGGGGCAGCAGCGTCGCAGCCGCTGCTGTCGACCTACGAGGCGGCTGCGTTCTTGCGTCGCAGCGCGCGGACGTTGCAGGGGTGGCGCCGGGATGGTGTGGGGCCGCGCTTCATCCGGGCGTCGGGTGCCGGTCGAGGGTCGGTGTTGTACGACCCTGCAGACCTTCTGGCGTGGGTTGCGAGCCACAAGGTCGACCCCGAGGTGGCGCTATGAGCGCCCCGGTTGGCTGGATCGAGGTCGCCGAAGTACGCGACCGACTCACGGTCGCGATGGTTCTCGTGGATGCGGGTTGCGAGGTCCCGAGGACGCGCCGCGCGGCGTGCCCGATCCACCGGGGCGACAACCGCACGGCGTTCTCGATCAGCCGCGACGGCCGGTGGTGGACGTGCTGGTCGCACTGCGGGTCCGGCGACGCGCTGCTGCTCGCCCGCAAGCTGAACGGCCTCGAGTTCCGTGGTGCGCTCCAGCACTGCGCGGCGCTGGTAGGCGTGACGGCGCAGCGCCGGACTCCTGCCGAGATCGCGGACGCGAGAGCGCGACGCGAACAGGAGCAGCTCGAACACGAGATGGCGCGCTTGCACTGCCGCGACCGGTGGATCGCGGCGCTCCGAGAGTTCCACGATGCGCAGGGCAACGTGCACCTGCACGGAGCGATCCTGAGGCATGACCCGGAGTTGATGAACCCGAGGCTGCGGACACTGTTCGACAGCCTCGGCGACCCGTTCCTTCGGGAGGTGCTCGCCGAGCAGCTACTGGACGCGATCGAGGCCGAGGAGCGCGCCGAGCGCGAAGGAGGTCACCGTGTGGCAGCTTGACGCGGTGCAGGCCCTCCGCCGCGACTGGATGGCCGCAAACACTTCTGACCGGACGACCTGCTACCCGATCTACGCCGATCGTCTGGAAGGGCTCGGCGTGGAGAACGTCGACCTCATCCTGTCCGCCGATGTGCCGCCGCCGAAGATGACCACGTCGACGCGAGACACCGCCGATCGACCGGCCAGCCCGCCCAACCGGGAGCAGCGTCGCCTCGTCTGCACGCTCGCCGAAATCCTGACCGATCCGGCGGCCCTAGCCCCACCCGTCGCGGTCGTGCCACGTCTCGCGTGGGCGGGCCGCGTGACGCTGTTGGCCGCCCGCGAGAAGGGCGGGAAGTCCACGCTCGCGACCGCAGCGGCCGCCATGGTGTCGAAGGACCGGGGCAGCTGGTTGGATGACACGACGGTGCACGGCGACGTGCTGTGGGTGGGCCTCGAGGAGCACACCAGCGATCTCGCCGCCCGTATGGTCGGGTACGGCGCTACCCCGAACCGCATCTTTATCATCAGCAGCCTGGCGACCGAGAGCGACCCCCTCGGGCAGATCCACGCTGAGGCGCGCTCGTTGAGGCCAGCGCTCATCGTCGTGGACACGCTGGCCGCGCTGGTCGAGGCGACGGGCGCGCGCCCCGAATCCGGGGCAGCCTCTGCATGGACGCCCTTCATGACGTCGCTGACGCGGATCGCCCGCGATACCGACGCCGCCGTCGTGCTCCTGCATCACGCCCGCAAGTCGGATGGGAAGTACCGCGACAGCTCGGCGATCGGCGCCAACGTCGACGTGATCATCGAGATGCAGGAGGAAAAGGAGCCCGACGTGCGCACCCTGCACGTCAAGGCCCGCTGGAAGGTCGGCGACTACACCGTGAAGCTCGTCGGTGAACGGTATGACCTCGTGAGCGGTGAGTCCTCGGTCGAGGAGCGCATCCTCCGCTTCATCACGTCGCACCGGGGCTGCGCCATGCGCGCGCTGCGCGAGAACGTCGGGGCGAGAGCGGACGACGTGAAGACCACGGTTCACGCGCTCATCGAGCGCGGCGTGGTGGTGAACAAGGGCAACGCCGCTGCCATGAGCCTCTACGTGGCGTCAGCCGAAGGCGCCCCCGATCACAATGCCGAGGGCGCCTCGCCGCCGCAGCACGAGCTGCCGATCGGAGTGGTTCCCAGCGGCGAATCCCTACCGGCGGGCTCGGGAACCACCCCGAGGATGGGTTCTGACGCGGACTCGGATCGCGAGGTCGAGTTCGTGATCGGCGTCTCCCAGCGGAACGAGGTGGCGCCATGACCGCCGGACCGGGGCGCACGGCGCCGCAGCTCAGACTCGTGTTTCGCCCTTATGAGGCGCATCGCGCGCGGCTTTGCCGGGGCAGGTCGGGCGTGGACGGTGATATTTGCAAGTTGTCGAGATTCCAGCCGGGATCAAGAATGTCGACGGGAGCCAGGACGCGCTGTGCGGTGCGCAGTATGTCTGCGAAGGCAACGCCGCGCTTGTGGGGGTACCAGGGGCGAATTGGGATGACGGTCGACTTGCTCGGGTACGCGGACTGAACGAACCAGAGGACCAGGAGCGTGTAGCAGTAGCCGACAAACGGCGCGGTACGTTCGACGGCGTTCTGGGTGCGGGCGGAGGAGTCGGCGAATCCCAGGAGTTGCTTGAGGTCGCGGAAGCAGACTTCAATCGACCAGCGGTTGGCGTAGCCCTGGAGAATAGCGGTGACCGACATGCTGGGATCGGTGGAGAAGAAGACCCGCAGACCGATCGCGCCACGATCGACCTGCACGATGATGATTCTGAGCAGCCGACTACCGCACGGTCGATACCACTGGGCCACGCACTCCTTGAAGAGCAGGTTGCATGACTGGCCGTAGAGAATGATCTCGAGAGGTTGCCAGGGAGTGGTGGAATCCTTGGCAAGGGACTGTGGTTTGGGGAGGGTTGCGCCGCGTTTGCGAGGCCGGCCGGAGCGTTGTTTCCCGACGCGCTCCGGGGCAGGTGCGGTGAGTACGGCGTCCGGTCGCATTGCGCCCACAAGCACCACGGATTCGGGCAGATCATGGGCGACGGTGTCGTTGCAGTAGGCCGAGTCGGCGCATAGCTCGATGCGTCGGCCCTTGGCCCAGTCAATCACGAGATCGAGCATCTCGCGTCCGAGGGTGGTCTTCTTCCGGTACGGTCTTTTCTTGCTCGCAGGAGTCTCTTGCTCTTTGGCGGCGGCCTTCTTGCTGCGGTAGAGGCGAAAGAGCACGGGCAGCGCCCACCGCCGCTGGGAGAACGGGACAGGCACCAACACGCCCAGCATGACCCAGCAGTGACCGAAGGTGAAGACACGGCGGATGCGTGTCGAGCGCACGGCATCGAGATGACTGGCGATGCCGAAGACGCCGGGGCCCTTTTTGGCGGCCAACGTATCGTCGAGGACCACCCGAATCGGTTCCGCCTCGGGGACCAGGCGCAGCGCGGCGAGAAACAGGATCTTCCCCCATCGATCGGGAGTCCAAGTGCCGCGCGAGTAGAAGCGATGGAAGCGCTCATGGTGGCGTCGGCGCGCAACATCGGTGGCCACCAGGGTCTCGGTGACGGCGTGCAGTCCGGTGGTCTGGATCCACCCGGCGAACAGGACCAGGAAATTGGCGAAGCCGGGGCGCGTCAACGTCGGACGCAAGAGCGTCAGGCTGGACAAGAGCGCGATCAGCAAGACCTCGGCCCCGCACGTGTTGACTCCCATCGTCTTCCCCTCCTCCCCGCAACCGCCAACCGTGGGCCCACGACGTTGCTTGCGGCCCCTGATGGGCAGCGCGCTCTGCGATGCGTCGCGAGGCCTACGAAGGAGAGCGGCGTTTGCTCTGGCGCCGTGGCGGGCGCTCCTTGGCTTCGTGGCGCTGCGCGCGCAGCAGATCTCGGTTGATGGCCGAGATCTTTTCGATGATCTCCCACCACCGCCGATAATTGGCCACCCAAGCGCGAACGGTCGGCAAGACTGCGGGGGGCAGCGAAATCTGCTCGGTGCGCCCCCCCGGGAAACTGACGGTGAAGACCGTGGCTGCGTGCAGCTCGCCGGATGCACAACGGCAATTTGGCTGACCACAGCGAACCGCGCGTTCGAGGATGCTGCCGCGCAGGACTTCTTCGATGGGCGGCAGCTTTTGGACGACCCGTTGACGTCGCGCGCGCAGCTTGTCGATCATATTTCAGCTGTATCGCTGAAAGATAATCGACAGTCCATCCCAAGCCATGCGGGTCCCCGATGGATCGTGCCCTTGCGCCCTTGCGGCACGCCCAGTGGCTGGGCGGAAGGCCGTGCGGCGGACGGCGGCCGCGTGACGGCGATCGGGCGGGTCGGTCGATCCGTTACGGCGGATGTGCACCTGGCTCCGGGAACCGGAGGGGCAACGCAGCTTCGCAGGCCGGCCCAGCCGGAGGCGGGGAGCAGCCGACGGCAAAACGTGTCGCCCCCGCCGCCGACAGCCCAAACCCAGACGGGTCGCGGGAGAATATGGACGGACTACGAGGGCCCGCCGGGAGCGGCGTCGCGAGCTGTCGCCGTTACTCTCACCCGACGATCGGGCGTGCTACGTCCAGCTGGCCGCGGACTCTCCAAAAGGGCGAAACACGAGTCAGAGCGCGAGGCGGGCTGCCGCCCGCCCGTGAACTGGATCTGTCCGTGGGAGAACGGGACGCCGTGACACCGCCGGGGAGGTCGCTCCATGCCGTCCCCACGCTCGCGGACCTGGTGGACAACGCCGAGAAGATCGCCGGCGTCACGCCCGCCCTTGCCAGCCACCTCTTGACCCAGTGCGAGCTGGAGCTGAGCCATCTGATGCGCGTCCGCGACGGACTCCTCATCCGGCTCGCCGTAGGTGCCAACGATCCGCGTCACGCCCCTCGCGACGACGTGTTCGACGACCTCAACGAGGCTGCGCACCTGATCGGCCGCACCGCGCCCTTCATCTACCGGAACCATCGCACGTTGCCGTTCGTCATCCAGGAGGGACGTGGACGCCGCCTGCGCTTCAGTCGCGCCGGTATCGCGCGCTTTCTCGAGCAGCACCGGGGAGAGATTACTTGAGTTCCCCGTATTCCTGTATTAATGTATTCCCGTGCGCGGTCGCAAGCGAGAGGAGCACGTCGTGAAGACCACCGTCGATCTGCCCGAGGGCCTCTGGCGCGCGGCGAAGATCCGGGCGCTCGACGATGGGTCCGACCTCCGCGCCATCGTGATCACGGCGCTCGAGGCGTACCTCAAGACCAAGCCCAAGGAGCGCACGCGATGAGGGGCGACGGCTCGATTCACCAGCGCCACGCGGCGAAGTGCTCGAACAAGGGTCGGCCCCGTGCCGAGCATGCGGCATGCGCCTGCGCGTGGGAGATTGCCTTCTACTTCCGCGGGAAGCTGACGCGGGAGCACGGCGGCCGTTCGGAGCGCGAGGCGAAGAAGAAGCTGCGCGAGCGGATCAAGTCGATTCACGGGGACCGCTACGCCGGGCCGGACGAGGGACGGCTCACCGTCGCCGATCTGCTCGACACCCTCGAGCGCAACCTCGAGTCGCGGGGCCGGAGCGTGCGGTCGTTCCGTCCGCACATCAAGGCGATGCGGAAGCACTTCGGCATGATCCGCGCGATCGACATGACGCCGATGGCCATCGAGCGCTACCAGCAGGAGGAGCTGAACGCGTTCGCGCCCCGAGCGCACGCGACGATCAATCGCGAGGTCGGGTGCCTGCGCGCTGCGTTTCGGCTGGCCCACAAGCGCGGGCAGCTCTCCCGCCTGCCCTACTTTTTGATGCTGCCCGAGGACAACGCCAGGCAGGGCTTCGTGGAGCCGGCGACTTTCGAGAAGATCGCCAGCAACCTCCCGACCGACCTCTCTGACGCAGCGAGGTTCGCCTACCTGACCGGGTGGAGGCGCGGGCAGATCGGCAAGCTCCGCTGGGAGCACGTCGACTGGACGAACAAGCTGATCGCGGTGCCCGGCGCGCTCACGAAGAACGGGCAGCCGCAGACGGTGCCGCTCTTCGGCAAGCTCCTCGAGTTGGTCGAACGGCGCCGCGCCCGACGCGAGGTGGTGCGGAAGGGCCAGCCGGTGTTCCTGTCGCAGTTCGTGTTCCACCGCGGGGACGGCCGGCAGCTCGGCGACTTCAGGAAGGCGTGGGCGAAGTCCTGCACGGCCGCGGGCATCCCCGGAGTGCTGTTCCACGACTTGCGCCGGTCGGCAGCGCGCAACCTCGTCCGCGCGGGCGTCGACCGCGACGTCGCCCGCAAGATCACCGGGCACCGGACCGAGTCGATGTTCTCGCGCTACAACATCACCGACACGGCCGACCAGCTCGAGGCGTTCCGACGTGTCGATGGGTACGTC
>Ga0163153_10006332_pt1 | contig 13399 bp, 5 predicted proteins | sample OliLakLV19MP6IB1_FD_148629 | JGI IMG/M metagenome (GOLD analysis project Ga0163153, IMG submission 148629) | Freshwater microbial mat bacterial communities from Lake Vanda, McMurdo Dry Valleys, Antarctica - Oligotrophic Lake LV.19.MP6.IB-1 | ecosystem: Environmental > Aquatic > Freshwater > Lake... | reverse complement strand
AATTATATATATATAACGAAAATTTATAATGCGAATATATTAAATATTTTTATAATTTAAACTTTTCAATAAAGTTTTTTTACTTAATTTTCAGCACTTTATGTCTTGATTTTATACTATTCGCAGTCGAAAGTTCAAGAATAAATATCCCGGTTGATAAGGAATGAATATCAATGGGTATTGCAGTTCCCGGACTGCTGCTGTTTGTAATTTTACCCTGAAGTGCAACATTGCCATTGGGATGGATTAACCTCCAATGGGTGTACCCTGATGCTAAATCAATTTGCAAATTTAATTGATCGATTGCCGGATTTGGGTATACCAAAACAGGCGGATATGGAGCATTTGGTTTTGTATTTAATTGGATCGGCGACACCCGGGTTTGCACATCATACCATTCAGAATTCAGGCTACCAGAGAAGATGTTTTTGGAATGGACCCCTCTTAATTTAAGTATCACTGACCCTCTATGAATGCTTATCGATTGTTTACCGACCCAACTTAACCTCATTTCGTTCCCATTAATTTTAATTTGGGATTCAAGCCCGGACAATACATCCGATTGGATTTTAAAGTCCTGCCAACCCTGATGGGATTTAAAACTAAATTGAAGACCGCTTAAGGTGGCAGTTTGATTTGCCACCAGTTGAAGTCCATCTTCACTGTCTTCAAAGACCAACTCAGACCTTCGATTCGATCTGCTTTCCAAATCTGACGAATGATTTACGCGGGCGTCTGAATTGACATCTCCCAATCTAAAACCAATAAATTCCGCTGGCTTACCGGTATTTAACACCATATATTCTTCTGGAAATGATTGTCCAGGTTGAATCGAGGTGAGGGGAACTTCACTACTTATAAATTTCCAGGGCAAGTCCGCACCGGGAAATCCCAGAATATATTTTCTCAATTGAATCAGATCCAGCACATTAATAGCTCCATTCCGATCAATATCTGCCGCATATTCGAGAAGTGGATTATCCAAATATTTCACACCGGCAATATGTTGCTGAATCCATATCAGGTCAAGCGTACTGATCCCGTTTAGTGCATCATGGTCTTCCTTTTTTAAATTAAGTTTCAAGGCGGACTCTGCCACGGTGCTTGAAAATTTCCCATCTCCTCCGGTCATTTGGTCATAAACCATAGTGGATTGCATATTCTTTCCATAAATATGAACTTCCTCTATGGGGACCGAGTTTCGGTTGATTACCAATCCGGAAATACCACCCTGAAGTGGTGAAAAAGCAGTAGTATCCTGGATAATCACCTGTAATAATATTTTTATAGGACTAAAGCTGAAACAGGAATCTCCTACGCGCCAGGTTCTTTTGGTGATTCGACAACGGCTAGTACCAGCTGTGGGTTGGAGCGTATCGCGGAACGTAACGAACAATTTATTACAGGAGTTTGCTGGTTCTTCAAATGCTGGTGGTTCATAACCAATACTGTCTGGCAGTAATAAAGACGCACGGCAGCCTACTATTTTCAGGGTATCGTGAATTAAAAGAATTTCCGAAGGCAAGAGGGTATCTCCCGCCGGAATACGAATGGTTTGAAAACAAGTATCCCTGTTGTTACTTTTATCTGTTGCAATTATTCTCCGGGTAATTTGACCAATACCACATAAATTAATGTTGTTTATGATCGTGTCTATCTTAATTTTTACACTATCCAAACAATTGTCTGTCAGTCCCAATAATGGATTTTTCCAGGCAGGTTGAGGATCACCGCATTTTATGGTGGTATCTTGTTCACAATTTAACGTAGGGCTAAGTTTATCTAACACTACGGCTGTAACCAGGCAGGAGTCTTTGTTACCAAAAATATCAGTGGCTAAGAAAATCAGGTTAAATGTTTTGTTGACGTCATTACAACAGAAAGCCACACTATCTCCATATTTTGTATGGTCTTGCCCGTCGGCACAAAAATCGGCTGATCGCCTGAGCTCAATCCCAACCAGGCTGCAATTGTCCAGAGCTTCAATCGACTGAAAGTCAGAAGCCTTCAGATATATTAAATCTGCAGGCAGGCTGATTTGTATGCTGTCTATACACCAAAACCCAGGGGCTTGTTTATCCACAACCTCAAGCAGGACGGTACAGGTCGAACTATTCCCGCAGGGATCGGAGACGATGTATTGTAAAGTATGGGAGCCCATTTCCAGGAAGAGGATAGATCCCGGGACAGCAATTTGAAGTCCATCCACGCGGACTATCGTGGTGAGGGAATTTCCGTGACAGGAATCGTAGGCGGAAAGAATTGCCGGAATGACATATTTGGCTTCACAATTTGTAAATGTGGAAATGGTGTCCGGACCCAGGCAAACAATAACTGGCCTTGTGGTGTCAGAAATCTGGATCAATTGACTGACGGTGGTATCCGTCAATGAACAACAATCCAGGACAGACCAGGTACGGAATATTTTTTTTGTCTGACCACATTTTGCAAAAATTACATCATCAAACCTTAAACTCCACCCACAAAATTTATCCAGCGGTTGTCCATTCAAAGTTGGCTGTCCCACCAACTCCGGACTGGTATTAATATCCGGACAATAAATCACTGTATCGTTCGGAAAATCGATATCAGATTTCGAAGGCCTCAACAACGAAATTTTTTGAGTACAAGAGCCCAATCTTCCCCAGGGATCAATAACAGTCCATGTACGCCTAACCATGGAAAAGGTATCGTTACCACAATCCATCATTTGGATTTGATCGGAATGTGTAACTTTTAAATAAATCGAAGGAGTACAATTATCCGCAATGGTATATAAACCAGGAATACTGTCCAGGTATTCCAATGTACCCGTGCATAAAAGGGTGGTATCCCTGCACAGCACTGTGGGAGCCAGTTTATCTTCAATTAATATAAATGTCCAGCACCTATTGCCTGTCGCCAGTTCCTGTAATTCAACCTTAATAGTTTGACCCTTTTGCTGACAAGTCACGGTATCGTTGCTCAATCCGTATACTTTCACCTTAAATCCACTTTCAGGGCCATGGGGTGACACTAAAACCATACCGGGTGTAATTTTAGCCTTGCCGGTCGCGTCCAATGACAGTTGCAGCTTCTGATGGCAAATCATACCTGCCATTACCAACCGTATATGGTATACGGGTGTCCAATCTGCCTGATTGTAGGATTTGAAACCCTGCATACCCGGTTGTCCGGTTGTACACCAGGCCTGGTGCATATTCGTAAGCCATAAGGCCAGCAAGAGGAGGGTTTGAAAGCCCAATGTCCAACTAACTTTCGTTTTTGGGATGGGAAGGCTAGTCATATTAGGATTCATAGGAATTATATTTTTTTAGTATTAAAAGAAAGTATTAATTCAACAGGATCATTTTTCGCGTGGTGGTTCCAAAGAGGGATTCTAGTTTGTAGTAATAGATTCCGCTGGCATTAAATAAATTTCTATTGATGGTCCACTCATTGATCCCGGCCAAACCGTTTAAATGTTTCTGATAGATCAGGCTTCCGTCCAGGTTGATTACTTTTAATAATACCGGCGATGTCCCTGGCAATTGAAATTGGATTGTTGTTTCATTAAAAAAAGGATTGGGGCGGTTCAGCACGTTTTGAAAGCTCGCTTGCTCTGTTTTGTCTTTCCAATTCAGACCGAGTCCATAAGTTTTAAATTCCCCGTCGTACCATTCCGGATTCAATCCATTCTGTCCTATCTGAATTGAGTTTTTTAGGGATCCTGATCGCCTGGCTTTGAATAATAAAGTCAGTATTGGTTTATTTTCAAAAATCAATATTGGTTTATTTTGATGAAAGGATACGCGCAATCCCTCTTTAAGGTTATTTATAAAAATATTTTCAACCGGGACCATTCCTGCCTCAATACCGAGGTATTCCAGTTCGTCGGAACGGAGTTCAAATTGAAAACCTTGTAATTCATAGGGACCTTCGGCAAATAAGTTCACTTTTATCAATTCATCGGGATGGTATTCAGCATTAATAGCATATAATGGTTTAAGTGGCGGGGCGTTCCTATCTTCCAATCGTTGCAATTCAGTAGTAATGCTGGACTCATTTACATCGCCGATTTTTACCCCCACAAAATCAATCTGCATGGGTTGTTGAAGATTTTTAATTAAATAAAACTCATTAAATGCTTCTTTCAGCGCCTGATTTTGATTTATAAAGCGGTAACCGGCATCTACAAATCTCCAGGATTCATTTTTTGTAAATGATTTGTCCACCCCGAGTATCAATCTTCTCAGCTCCACCAGATCTACCCCATTGATTTCGCCGTTTTTATCAATATCAGCGGCAATTAATTTATAGGGGGTCTTAAAAAGCTGAGCACCCAGAATGTGTTTTTGAATCATAATGAGATCCAAGGTGCTGACCCCGTTTAATGGATTGACGTCTTTTTTAGGGATAATTTGATAGGACTGCCCCATAAACAAATCACGGATCGTATATTTTCCATTGGACATCAGTTCAGGCATGGCATCTTCTCCATGCATTAATTTAATCCCCACCTGTTCGATCAGCGATCCCCATTCTGTTTTAATTTTTCCTTCAATAGCTGTGGTCCGAAGGCCGGATGCCGGACTCGGTCCTCCACAGGCTCCCATGTTATTTTGAATGATAATGTAGGAATTGACCCAATCCTGGTTACCTGCTTCATCCGTGATATATAGTTTGACGAGTCTGGTGCCAATACTATCACAGGTATAAATTCTCAGGCTATCGCCAAGGCTGGGGGAAAAGGAAAATTTCAATTTATTAAACGGAGTACAATTGTCCAGGGTACTCGGCACAAAAAATAATTTTGCATGCACCCGGGCCATTACTATTCCGTTCATTAAAGAGATATCGGTAGCTAAACCATGCATGACGACTGCCGTGGGTTTCTTGGCGTCACGGACGGTGATTATCGTAGTTCTGGTTGTTGTATTCCCACATTGATCCGCTACTTTAAATTCCAACGTGTGCGTACCATTTGGCATACTCTGGCTCGCATTTTGAGTATTTCCCGGTATCAGATTCAGACCATCACTGAATAAATCAAGTATATAAGACCAGCCAAGATTTGCAAATGGAGTACAATCAATTGCAGATGGTAAAGGCACGTTGACCAAGACCGAACCGCAGGCCGAATCCATATTATTGACGATGAAATTCCCGGGTACAGACAATACGGGCTTGATCGTATCCATGACGATGATTTTTTGAGTATAATACCATTTACCAGCTTTGTGGTTGATGTCAGAAAGCTGACACCAGTCGGTGACAGTCCATCTTCGCAGTATTTTTTTACATGCCGATGGGGTATAGGAATAGACCTCCTCTTCCGACTTGAATACCAATTGGCTGCAGGCGGGGTCTAGTACAACGGGCAATCCGGTTACCGATGTACCTGTATTCGCAGAACAAATAAAAAAGGTGGTATCTTTTGGCCAGGCAATATCCGTTGAGTCATAACCATCGAACGGATCTGAATTGACCACATAAATCGTTTGGTTACAAAATGAAATATTTCCCGCCTTATCTTTTGCGTTTATCCTTCGTATAATTTTACCGGTCTGGCATTGATTGAGAGCAGGCAGGCTGTCTATCCAAACAGAATCCAGGCACATGTCGCTGACAATAGCCGATCCGTAAGCGGTCAAACTCTTTACGCTTTTTTTCGTTATATCCCTGCATTCGATGGTTGTATCGAGCGGGCAAGAAATCGTGGGGCCGGCTTTATCCAATACTTTTACCATTACCATACAATCCGTATATACCCCATATGCATCCAGGCTGATAGGCCCGGGTTGTATTAAGCCCTGATAAACTCTGACAATGACCATAATATCCTTGTTGGCATCTTCGCAACAAAATTTGACCAGGTCATCAAACCGGTTTACTGAAGCGTTCGTCAGTGCACAAAACGAAGACCAGGGTAATCGCCTTACTTTAACAGTAGTAAAAGGAGTGCATAAATCAAAACTACCATCATCAAATGCTGATGCAGGCATCGTCAACATCCCGGCCTGACCCAATTGGATGGTTTTACCACTTTTACAAATAGCCACCGGACCGACATTATCTTTGACTGTGATTAAACTGGTGTCTGAGCTGGTGTTACCACACCCGTCATCCGCTGTATAAATAGCCATATGGTTTCCCTGGGGAATATTGGTAATTATTCCTCCATTGGTATAAATGGTCTGTCCGGCAATTACAATTTTTACTTTGATCTGTGCATTATTGGAACAACTATCACTGATGGTAGCAGGCGGAAAATTAACTTTCGCCGTACAAGCATCTCCTGTGGTGCTGGCATCCGGTAAACTGGAAGCAACAACAATCGTTGGATCAATGGTATCCCGGACCTCTATCGTTTGACGGCAGGTATCAATTCTACCCGGATTACACCAATCCATAATCAGCCATTGACGTGTAAACTTCAGGCAACCCTTAGCGCCACTAAACCATATAATCTGGGTGGGGCCACTTTGCAGTATATTGCAGGGAATCCCCTGATGATGTATGGGGGAGCCTAATGCTGCAATGCTGGTGTCGAGGGATAAACCTGAATTGCAATAAACCAGGGTATTATTTGGGCACACTATATCATCCAAAGCAACACGTGTAAAACAAATAGTGTCATTGAGTAACTGGTTGGGTTCCCCGTCTATCCGGATCAACCATTGACGGAGCAATAGTGAAAAACAAGTTGAATCACATCCATTCATGATAGTTTGAAATGGAAGGACCGCCTGTACCGAAGTCACATCTCCACAACCCACGACCGTAACCGGCGTTGGTTTTGGGATCAACGCCGTATCGGTATTACAGGGAAATACCAGGTATGAACCAAATGTAGAGGTGCATTGGGAATAAGTGGTTTCCAGATTGAACAGGGTGAAACACCAAACCAACAACAAACTCTTTATAACTTCCTTTACCATATCAAACAGTTTTGATCATTAATGAATACGTTAATAGTAACCTGCCAACCGGCCTAATTCCGGTGGGAGATTGATTTCTAAAACATATACTGCTTGAATGACTCTACCTTAAGGAAGTAAGAACACTCCTCTTCATTTTAGCTTTGAAGCAAAAAAGTAAAATCAAATTTTGGGATGGGAGTAAACCAATTAAATCATATTAAAATAAAGTGCTAACTATATTTTATTGTATTTAATTATATTACACATTACAAAAATATGTAATGTGTAATTGACTAAGATACCCTATAATAGGTAAACGTCCTATTTTGGTTTAACATATTACACATTATTATTATGTGTAATAATAATGATATCTAATAAATTAGATGATATTTGTGGTCAGATAGGTCCCGAAATACTATTTCAGATAGCTAAATTTGCCGTTAAAAATACCAGTGGAGGTGTGCAATTGATAGAAATATATTCCTTGCTGTCTCAAAACGTCCCCTTCTATCTTCAATTGATTCATTCCTTTATTCAGCCAATAGGTTTGATGAGATACTGATTTACCATGAATATCCACCACCTGCAAAATTGCCTTTTCAGCTTCCTGGGATTCCAATTGCAGGGTAGTTTGTTGATAGAATGGATTTGGAAATACGGTTAAAGAGGCCGGTTTACTGAATTGTTGTTGTGGATTTTCCATGCTTAAGGATGGTTTGGTTAGAGCTTGATGGAAAGTCTTATTGCGACTTTGTTGCATCATTTGAAGTTGAGCCTTAAGTTGGGTGAGGGATTCAATAGATGATGAGTTTAATAAAATGTCTCCGGTAAGGTCCCCTATTTTGACTCCAATGAAATCAGCATCATCAATAACGGTATCGAGATCTGAATACTGAAGAAAGTCCGGCACGTTTTTCAAAGAGTTGGAAAGCGGGTTGATTAGATTTACGTTGTAATCAGCAGGAATAAATCTCCAGGAGGTCAGCGTATCCTTTGTACCATTAGAGTAGATCAATATATAATAACCTAACAAAAATGCGTCATTCATGTCTATTGTATCATTGAGGTCAATATCTGCTGCTAAAAGTTGATAGGGATCGGTTAGGGTGTCTTTTCCCTGCAAATGGTCTAATAAAAGAGTATAATCAGCAACCGTCACTCCTTGCAGGAATTGACTTTTCTTTGTAGGAATGATTTTATAGTCCTGGCCTGCTTGAAGCTTGGGGGTAATATAATGCCCGCTAGCCAGCAAGGATAAAGAAATTTGACTGGATGTTACCTTTAGTTGTACACTATCCAAAGGATTTAAACCCGGGTTAATTAACAAACCAGAAATGGTCAGGGTATCCTGATGGGTTGGGAGTGGAGGAGGCGGGCACATCCCTTTATTATCCTGTAAGATCAAAGTAACGGTGCAGTAGTCTTTATTGCCGGCTTCATCTTCTACCCAAATCCTTAGTTTTCGTGTACCTAAACTATCACAGGTAAATTTATTGGGTACAGCGGTAAACTTCAATTTTTCTTTAGGAGTTTTGTTGTCAAATGATCCGACATCAAATTTTTTAGGATCGATTATAGTATAAATTCCATCGGCATGCCAGGCGATACTGGTTACCAGCGATCCGATGCAATACGGAGTTGGGAGGGTTTTATCCAGGACAATTACTTTGGTCGTACAAACAGCCATATTTCCGCAGGGGTCAGTAACTTTAAAAATCACATAAGTAGTCCCCGTCGGATAATTTCCACTGGCATCCGGACCCGAATGGGTAGCGTATATAGAATTATGAGTAAGTTTGGATAATCCATTGCAGGTAGACGTAATCGAAGGAATAGGTATGTCTACCCAAGCAAAATTACCATACGCTTCCTGGTTTATCTTCACTTCAGGTGTACAGGATATGGTGGGTTTAGCCTTACTAACAATTTTAATTAATTGTGCATATTCCCACTTACCACTTGAATGGCCGTATCCATTTAAATTATAGGTACACCAATCGATTACCGTCCATCTTCTGATAATTTTTTTGCAAATTCCGGGATCATTAGGAAAAGTGTATTCTTCATCCTTATAACTGAAACCATATTTGGCACAGGGATTTTTTTGATAAAGGTCCGGGTAACCATAAGGATATGGCAGGTATTTGGGGTCAATATTATCTTTACACAAATCCGCTTCAAAATCCCTGGGCCAGTAAATTTTCACATATCCCGGTCTGGGTTTTACCCAAATCGCCGATTTACAATAATAATTTTTTCCGCAGCCATCCACCACTTTCCATTCTACCCATATACTCCCTACACCACAATCATTTAATGACTTTGAAACCCAAGGACCATAAATCCAATAATTACTACCAGTGACCTCTGGCTTTGGATAATAGAAGTTGTCTACCTGGTCACAATATATCGTTAACTCATTTGGACACCATACTGAAATACCCGAATTCGCTGAGCTGTTATTGACCCATATCGTTTGAGTACAATAATAGGATCGTGCATAATGATCAACAATTTCCCACTTTACGTCGACATATCCGCTTCCACATTTTAGATGTGGATAGATCCAGGGGCCATACTTGGTATGAGCACCATACACCACCGGTTTATCATAATAATTCCCTGCCTGGTATTGGCTATAGGTTATTTCTTTATCACTGGGACAATGAATTTCGAGAGAAGCCTGCGCAGTGGTAGACCATCCCAATGAAATCAGGCTGAAAACAAAAACTATATAGTGCTTCATTTTAGATATAACATTTAACTTAAGTGAACAATCTGAAGGGAACACTAAAAGTATAAAAACCCGATTAGTTCCCTTCTTATTTTAAGTTAAAAATGAAGCTATGCAAAAAAAATATCTTATATAGTTAAAATTGATTTGTTAAATACAGAGAATAATAAACTTAGGTATTCGTTGTTTATCTAATATCATGATCCAACAGGTATAAGTCGATATAACCGGGGCTGGGAAATATTAACTGAAATTTTATTTCCCACTCATTGCCGACTTTATCATAAATGAAAGTGACAATTCGTGAGATCCGTTATTATATTTTTGAAAGTCCTCCAGTGCTACATCGTATGAATAAAAGAGTTTAAAGGAATTAATACGAGTCCCTAGCATGAATGAGGTTTTGCTAAAACCACCAATGGAGTAAGATACCCCGCCAAATAATTGTTCATCCAGAAAACTCATTTTTAGGTTTAAGTCCGTCTGAAAAGGAACATTTCTCAATCTTTTGATCATGATCGAAGGTTCAACGGTAAAATTATAATTTGCTACATTCCAGCGATAACCTAGCCATGCATTAAAATATTTGAAGAATGAATTTTGATCGGTAATAGATTGGATATCATCAATGCGCGTCCTGACGAGATCTACTACAGAAATTCCGAAAAACAATTTTTCACTTTGTTCCCCATAAATTCCTATGGAAGTATTAAAAAAGTTGAGCCCGTCAGCAGCTGCCCGAATCAAAGGATCTGAAGGATCTATACCTGAATCCAGAATTGCCCCATTCGCCAGTTGAATCTTTTGAAACTGTGCCGCCAATCCTGCATTGAGCTTTACAGTACCCAGGTCAAATTTGTAGGCTAATCCGGCTTGTCCTTTAAATTTATTAAGGTCCCCCGCTTTGTCGTTAAACAGGAGGCCAACAAATCCCAATTTTGGTGCGATTGGACCATTAAAACTCAGCGTATAAGTCCTGGGGGCTCCCGGAAACCCGGCGTGCGTGTTCCTAAAATTAAACAATAGCTCGTAGTCTTGTTTAAATCCTGCATATGCCGGATTTACCAGGATAGGATGGAAGATATATTGTGAATAAATTGCTTCATCCTGCGCATTTAATCCAGATTGGATGGTTAAAAAGCAAACTACGGCAAGTAAAAGTTTTTTCATAACATCTGTTATTTTAACCCGTTTGTTATTTCAAGTATTAATTAAGGTCCCTCAATAGGGTGACATTACCTTTATAGAGTGTATTGTTGGTTCCGCTGTTGTCTTTTAAGATCCAATAATAAACACCATCAGGTAAAATAAATCCTTTGAGGTCCACACCTACCCAATCATTGGTATAATTTGAGACCCTATAAACCAATTGATTCCAGCGATTATATACTAATAATTGATTCGAAATAGTTTCTGAACAATTGATCACAAAAACTTCATTGATACCATCTCCGTTGGGTGTGAAAGCACGCTGGGCTGTAAAACACTCCCCATCTACCATACCACCCACTACATAAGCATTGGAAGTGGTGCATCCTTTGGAGTCTGTAACGGTAAGTCCATAATTGCCTTTAGCCAGACTGGTCAGGCTGCTGCTTGTCGACCCGGTATTCCAACGATATTGATAAGGTGCAGTACCTCCTGTTGCGGTCGGTGTGATTTCACCATCGTTGCCCAGGCTGGACACTGATTTGATCCTGGCGGTTACCTTTACTGGGTTTGCCGGTTCAGTCAACACGATATTATCCGAAGCTTTAGTAAGATTTGCTGCATCTTTAACGGTTACCTTATACGTACCGGATTTAAGTCCAGAAATGTCTTCTGTGGAAGCAGTGAATCCACTGGGTCCTGTCCAGGTAAACTGGTAAGGACCTGTTCCACCCACCACGGTAATATTTATAGATCCGCTGGATTGGCCTGCACAGGCAGGGCCCACAGGGACAATGGAAGTGATATCCAATCCCACAGTACCCAGACTCTCAGTCCCGGAAACTGCACAATTACTGGCATCCGTAACCGTATATGAATAAACACCGATTGCGAGATTATTAATATCCTTAGTGGTCGCATTGTTGCTCCACTTGTAGGTATAGTTGGTATTACCTCCTGTGACTGCCAGAGTTATTTCACCGTTTGATTGACCAGTCGTAGGGTCTTTTTTGGTCGCGGCAACGGTTACTGCCGTTAAATTAACGGCAGCCGCTAAAGTAGCTGTCGTCCCAGCACCATCTCTTACAGTAACGTTATAACTTCCAGCACCTACACCGGAGAGGTTTCTATTCGTTGAATTGTTTGTCCAGGTATAGGTCAATGTACCAGTTCCACCGGTGGTTGATATCTCAATTGCCCCATTTGTTTGTCCGGGACATGGATGGGTAATTTTAGATGTGCTGACGGATAGCGCTGTTCCACAACTAGAGGCAGTGATAGTACCAGATGTTTTAGTCGCGGATAATGAACCACCTGTGGTGGAATTAAAAACGGTTTTGGTTGGATCGTCTGTAAAATTTATTTTTCCTGAACCCGGACAAGGCCCGGTGTATCGAAAACAAACCTCAAAGATATTCGTACCGTCGGCAACGGTCTGTCCGGTAGTGTTTGGGTCAAACCATACACTTACTAATTTTCCTGAATTTGTCAATGCTAAATTAAAACTGCTTTGATCAAATGAAGTCAACCCGGCAAAATTCTGAATCTTTGTAAATTTAATTCTACTGGTGTCCCAGCCTAACGAAAATTGCATGGCATTTATACTCTTGAATCCGGTCACGGATATCGGTATACAAACTTCCTGATCTTTGGCTGCATTGGCATCTGCTGCTTTGATGGTCAACCCTGTTGGTTCGATTATGCTTCCTATGTTTACTCTGCCATTGTTTGTGGTAGCTGCACATTTCATCGCATTTTTATCCGCAATCTCTATAGCTAATGGTGTATTGGAAAATTCAACATTACTGAATGTGCCATTGGCTCCGATAAGTTTAAATTTGATAGAATAAATTATAGTACCATTCGCCACAGACCTTCCTTGCTGATCATACCAAAGAAAAGTTATAATACCTTCACCCGCTCGTTGGGTATTGAAACTACTTGCATCTAAACCTGTTAATCCAAAAGCTCCCGGCGGGGGTATATATTGAATTATGGCCGGATTAAATTTGATGGTCCATTGCATAGAAGCAATATCCGTAAAATTCTCTACCGTGAACTTTACTGTAGCCTCACTATTTGGTTGCCCTGTTTCAGTGGAACCTCTAAATATTACATTTGGATTTAAATATTTATTAGCGGCTGATCCAGTCGCAAGAAGAGAAAAATTGCACAAAAGGAGAAGACAAAAGATTCGCATTAAATTCATGGATTAAGAATTTTTAACACTTTATAAATTATAATTATCGTCCGGGTTGCAAAGATAGTTTCTTCGGCAAAACCATTTGAATAACGTTTAGAAATTGCTTTAAATTGTTAATAACAGTTTGGTTTTGAATTCATTCGTGAAAACGAATCCATTTCACTTTCTACCTACTTCCAAAATCGTTCCAATTTTGTTAAAACCCCATAAAAACAAAAAGAGCCGGCAAAATATTGCCGGCTCTTTTAAGTTAAAATTATTTTTTCCCTAAATACCAGGGAGACAATTAGTCAACCAAAATCATTTTCTTGGTAGCGCTGAAGTCTTTAGCTTCGATAGTATAGTACAATACTCCGGCTCCGATGACTTCGTTTCTGTTTATCGTCAGTTGGTTGTAACCTTTTACAC
>Ga0163153_10006327_pt1 | contig 13405 bp, 7 predicted proteins | sample OliLakLV19MP6IB1_FD_148629 | JGI IMG/M metagenome (GOLD analysis project Ga0163153, IMG submission 148629) | Freshwater microbial mat bacterial communities from Lake Vanda, McMurdo Dry Valleys, Antarctica - Oligotrophic Lake LV.19.MP6.IB-1 | ecosystem: Environmental > Aquatic > Freshwater > Lake... | reverse complement strand
CTTTTCTTGCGCGCCTCCTGAGCGTCGAGGCGTCAGCCCGACGTGTCTGGACGCGCCGAGACTGACTTTTGAAGCCGACCTTCGCGTGACACGTCGGCCTAACGGCTCGACGCTCAAGCACTTCCGGCCGCCCGTTTCTAACGACCGACGCCCAGGTGCCGCACGAACCAGTCGGGCATTTCTTTGCGCATCTCGGGCAGGTATTCGTGCCCCGTGTTCTTGTAGAGCACGCTCCGAAACGCCTCCGGCTTGCCGTACAGCTTGTAAACGGCGCCGATCTTTTGCTCGAGCACCTCGATGCCGTCGGGCGGGGCGTTGTAGTCCTGATCGCCGGAGAGCATGAGCATCGGCCGCGGCGCGACAAGCGAGTAGATGGCTTCGCTATCGAAGTGCTTGAGCAGCCCGGGAACGAAGTAATAGATGCCGTGCGACGAGCGGTGGGCGAGCAGTTCTTTGTAGCGGGTGAAGCAGGCCACGCCGACGATCGCGTGCACCCGCTCGTCGATCGCCGCCAGCCACCAGGCCCGCGTGCAACCCATGCTCATGCCGGTCGCCCCGACGCGCGACATGTCGAGTTCCGGGCGCGTCGCCAGGTAGTCGAGCAGGCATTGCTCGTCGCGGAGCATCATTCCCCACAGCGTACGTCCCTGCCAGAGGTGGAGCTTGAAGAGATTCGACTCCTGCCGGCCGGCGTCGTCGCGCTTGCCGCGAGGCCCCTTGCCGACTCGCTCGCCGTTGAAGTAGCCGTCGATGGCGGCGACGGCGAAACCCTGCTTGATGAGCGAACCGCCGAGCGACCGGGGATTGGCCGGATCGGGCATGTACTCGTTCTTCGAGCCGCTATGGCCGTGCATGCCGATAATGACCGGCACCCGGCCCTTCGCGGGAGTTTTGTCGGCGCCGGTGGGAATCGCCAGGAAGCCGGGCACGACCATATCGACGCCGTTATGAAACTCGAACCGCTCGAGCGTGAACCCTTCTTTCTCTTCGCGGGAGAGAATTTTCACCTGCTCGACCGACGGCCGCTTCGGCATCTCGCCGAGGCATTGCAGGAGCACCTCGCGGACTTTCACACGGTCGACGGTTTTCCAACGCTCGAGATCGACGGGAACGGGCCACTCGGGAATGCCGAAATCGCGAAACGTGTCGGGAATATCGACCCAAGGTTCGGCGTACTGCGCGTAGCGCGTGCTTCCCTGGGAGCTTTCGGGAGTAACGCGGACTTGGGCCGTGACGGGAGCCGCCGCGGCGCAAGCGAGGACGACGACCGAAAAAGGGACGAGCGAGCGAAGCATGGCGAACTCCCGGAGTTAGGGACGGGGCAATGTTTCGCCGCCGGTCCGGTCCGTGGGACCAGGATGCCGACTAGTCTAAGCCGCCGACGCGCACTCCGCATCCGCCCGCAATTAACCCGCAGGATTCCAGGCTTGGGCATTCCGCCGCTTAGGGAGGCGCGGGCTCGACCGGGAGGACCACGGCGGTCGAGCTCTTCTTCCGTCCGACCCGTGGGCAGGCCAATCCACGGCAGGCCAATTTTTGGCAGGCATGTCGGATCGCTTTCCGACCGGGCGAGACACGCGAGCAGTCAACCGCCGTCGATTGCCTCGCGGCTACGGCTTTTTGAACAACTCGGCGACGCGCGATAAGTATACCGCCATCGCGTGCGCGCCGATGCGCAGGTGCACGATTTTCCAGAGGTCGTCGATCAGCGAGCCTTCGAGCGCTCCGCCGGCGGCCTTTTTGGCCAGTTCGGCGAACGCCGAGCCGTTCGCCGTCGCCGCCGCGGCGCCGAGCAGCACTTCCTTCTGACAATGGCCGTACTTATTAGCCATCAGGCTGACGGTCGGCAGGCAAGGCACCGGATCCTGGTCGTTCACGTAGCGGTAGATTTTCTTGCCGAACTCGCGGTCGATCGCCGCCGAAGCGTCGGCGTCGCCGACCATCGGCGCGCCGAACGTGCAGATCTGGTGGACGGAAACGAATTTGCGTTTGAAGCGCCAACCGGCCAACAGCGCCAGGGCGCCTCCCAGGCTGTGACCGGTGACCCAAAGCGGACGATCGCTTTTCTTGCGTTCGGCTTGGACGGCCGCGAAGGTCGGCTCCCAGATTTCGTCGAGCGCGCGGATAAAGCCTTGATGCCAGCGCGTGCCGACGCCGGCGGCCGCAAAATCGGTCCCCAGGTCGCCGGCCGGCATGATCAGCAAGTTGACGGCGTCGGTGAGCAGCCAGTCTTTCAACCCTTCGATGCTCGTGGGCGCTTCGGTACCGCGAAACGCCGCGACGACGTGCTCGGCGTTGGTCGCGACGTAGCACTGCGTGTTGCCCGACGAAAAGAGTTTCGCTTCCAGGCCGAGCTGGTCGCGAAACGCTTGCACGCCCTTCGCCTCCGGCAAATACGCTAAGTCGGCGGCGGTCGCCAAGGCGTGCGCGTTACGCGGGTCGCCGAATTCGTCTTCGAATAATTCAAAGGGCATTTCAATCGCTCCGTCGTCGTTTAGTCTACGTACTCGCGCGCGTCGGGCTTCAAGGCTTTCCACTCGCGTTTCGTTTTGCCTTTGATCTCGGTGCCGGTCAGATCGAGCTTCAAGAGCGAGTCCTTCTTGGCCAGGTGCTCTTGGAAACCGGCGTCGGTAATCGTCGTTCGAGCGAGGCGCAATTCGACGAGGCCCGGCAGGGCCGCGATCTTCGCCAATCCGGCGTCGGTGATCTTCGAATCGCTCACGTCGAGCGAACGCAATTGAGTGAGTCCGCGCAGGTGTTCGAGCGTCGCGTCCGTCACGTCGGCGTTGGCCATCTGCACGACGCCGAGATCGGGATGCCGGCGAAGTAAGGCGTAGTCGAAGTTCGTCAGGCCCGTGAGGGTGACTCGTCGCTCGCCGTCGACAAGTTGCTCATAGGGAGCGAGCGGGACGAAGTTACGTTCATAGAAACTTGCCGCATAGGGGGCGGCGATCAACAGGCCGGCGACCACGAGCAACCACGCGGGCGCCCGGGCCCGCCCATAGTTGCCGACGAGGAACGGCACGAGGAGCGGGGGAAACACCAGTACCCCGACGCCCCACAGGCGACTCACACGGAACGCCCGTACCGTCAGCCAGAGGAATGCGGCCAGGGCCAAGAGCCCGCCGCAAGCCAACACGTAGAATCCGTAACGTTCGAGCATCGTTGGAACTCGTCCTGTTTGTTCCTCGACGGAAGTCGGGGCATATTAGACTTTGTGAGCCGTCGGTCAAATCGACGCGCCACGAGGCCCCGGCGTGCGCCGATTCTTTCCAGGCCGCCGGCGAGTCGCAAATCTCGAGACTTGCCGAACCGCTCGTCGAACCCGTCTACGGACTTGCATATCCGTCAGGACCCTGCGGCAACGCCTCGGCTTCCCGAATGCGGTCGATCCCCTTGGCTTTGATCTGGCGAATCCGTTCCCTCGTCACGCCCAACGAGTTGCCGAGCTCTTGAAGCGATTCGCCTGCAAAGTATCGCAAAAGAACGTCGCGTTGCCTGGCGGTCGCATGGTGCAGCACCGCGGCGACCGAACGCTGCTTTTCGCCGCGCTGCTCGGCACACAACATCTCCGCGTACGGTTCGTCTTCGATCGCCAAGAGATCGGGATCCTCGGTCGCGTCCAAGGAAACGAAGGCGCAGTACTTTCCTCTCAGGGGCCGCCCGCGATTGAAGCTGACGATCGTGCTATGCATCGTGCGAAAAAAATAGGTCGATACCGCGATTCCGCGGGCCGGTTCGAAACATTCGACCGCGCGCATCAGCCGCGCTATGACTTCTTGGGCACAGTCGTCGAACTCGTGGCGTTTTCGCCGACAGCGTTTACGTACCTCGCAAACCACGGCGGGCATATAACTGGTGATCAAATCGTTGCGAGCGACCATGTCGCCGGACTGGGCACGGCGCATGAGCTCGAGTTGCTCTTCGCCGGAGTATTGCTTGAGGGAATCGTCACCGGGCCGAAAGTTGTTCATGGGTCCATCCCGTCGCGCGTTGCCGCCGGCATTCGACTTGGCGAACGAATCGCCGAATCAGACGACCGCATTGACGGAGCGGGCCGGCCGGGTTCCAGGGTCGACGGCGACCCCTTCGGTTACGGATATAGTGTACATCAGTACCCTATAAGTTCCAAGCAATTCGCTAGCACAATATGCAGAAGAATGCGGCTTAAATGCCCTATATATGGGGCGCATCGCCGCGATTGTAAGCGTGTTCTCAGACCGTTCTGGAACCTTAACACGCCTCGTATGCTCGCGGCCGCAAACGGCACCCCTGCTTGGGACGACACCGAATTCGACAGAGCGGAGTGCGCGGGCCGATGCGCTATTCGCAGCAAGGCGACCGAGCGGGAAACGCAACCAAGTGCTAACGCGGGCTTGGTCCGCGTGACATATGCGTTTCCGACTCGCAAAAGAGGGCCGACCGGTGACGATAACCGGTCGGCGGCGAATCAGAAATTCAGGACAACGCCGCCTGAGAGGCTCGCAAAGCCTCTTGGTTTAAGGCTTTGCTAAAAATGGGCGATACAGGACTCGAACCTGTGACCCCTAGCTTGTCGAGCTAGTGCTCTAACCAACTGAGCTAATCGCCCCCGAGACCCTGAAGTCTGCCGCACAACTAAGGGTTCGTCAAGGGCCCGAGAGGGTCGCTAACAGCCTTCCGCACGTCGGCAATCGTCATAATCCGAGCCGTCCGCCGGCAAGCCGCAATTTCCGCAGTCACCCCGTTGGCCCGCTCATTTTCCGGCTGCCCGCACGCGTATCCAGTACTCCAGCGGATACTTGCCGGTCAGGTTGTCTTTGACCGTCAATATCAGCCACAGGTCACCCTTCTCCGTCGATTCGGCGACGGTGGTCCGCCATAAGCTGAAATTGTCGCGCGACATGATCGAATCGCTTCGCCAGTTCACGCCCTGAATCGGCCCGGTGAGCCGCCGGCTGTCGTTCGGTTCAATCGGCTTGCCGCTCGTCAGCTTGCCGAACGGCGATGTGACGGTCTGCCGGGCCAAATCGAACTCCAGGCTCTCCAACTGCGGAATGCCGGTGACGACGCCCGCTCGGCGCCAACGCGCGTGATCGCCAAATCGAAGTCGGCCGACTTCTTCAACGTGCTCAGTTCCTAACGCGGCCCCAGCCGCCGCCGCCGGGCGTTTCGACCACCAGCACGTCGCCGGCGCCGGCCGAGAGTTGGGTACGGCCGGGCAGAGCTTCCACCGTACCATCGGCGCGGACGAGCGTGTTACGGCCGAGCGCGCCCGGTTCGCCGCCCGCCAGGCCGTAAGGCGGATACGGCCCGCGGCGCTGGGTGACGAGCGACAATTCGAGCGGCCGCAAAAACTCGATGCGCCGCACGATGCCGTCGCCGCCCCGATGCAAGCCGGCTCCGCCCGACCCGCGGCGGATCGAAAACTCGCGCACCCGAACCGGATAGCGCAGCTCGATGACCTCCGGGTCGGTGAGCCGCGTGTTGGTCATGTGCGTATGCACGGCGTCGGCGCCGGGGCCGGCCGGCGTTGCGCCGTTGCCGCCACAGACGGTTTCGTAGTAGCCGAACGTGGCGTCGCCGAACAGCGTGTTGTTCATCGTCCCTTGCGAAGCGGCCGCCATCTTCAGAGCACCGAGCAGCACGTCGACCGTCCGCTGTGACGTCTCGACGTTCCCGCCGACGATCGCCGGGCAATCCCGTGGCTCCGCCGCGGCGGGCGGATTGAGCAGGCACTCGGGCAACGTGAGCCGGACCGGCTTCAAAACGCCTTCGTTCAGCGGAATGTCTTCATCGATCAGGCAGCGAAAAACGTACATCACGGCGGCCGTGACGATCGCCCGGTTGGCGTTCAGGTTGCCGGCCGATACCGGACCGGTGCCGGTGAAGTCGATGTCGGCCGAATCGCCCGCGATCGTCACCGCCGCCGTAATCGGCGTGCCGTCGTCAAGGTGGTCCGTGAAGGCGTAACGGCCATCGGGAATGGCGCGGAGCGCACTGCGCATTTTTCGCTCGGCGGCGTCGCGAATGTGTCGCATGTAGGCCTCGACCACCGGCCACGTATAGCGCTCGACGAGCCGCAGCAAGTCGCGTGCTCCCTGGTGGTTGGCGGCCGTTTGGGCCGCGATATCCGCCAGGTTGTCGTCGGGACTGCGCGAAGGAAATTCGGCCGAAGTGAGCAGAGCCCGCAGGTCGTCGGCCCGCGAGCGGCCGGCGTCGACCAGTTTGAAATTGCGAATCAGCACCCCTTCTTCGCCCAGGTTCTTCGAAAACGGCGGCATCGAGCCGGGGCGAATTCCGCCGATTTCGGCATGGTGCGCTCGACTCGCCGTGAAGAACCGCAGACTCTTGCCGTCGGCCGAGAAGACGGGAGTCACCACCGTAACGTCCGGAAGGTGCGAGCCGCCGCGATACGGATCGTTGGTCACATACACGTCGCCGGCTCGCATCGACGGATTGTCGGCCGAGACGGCCCGCACGGTTTGCCCCATCGCCCCGAGATGGACCGGGATATGAGGCGCGTTGACGACCAACTCTCCCTCGGCCGTGAAGAGCGCGCAGCTGAAATCGAGCCGCTCCTTCACGTTGACGCTCGAGGCCGTGTTGCGGAGCGTAATCCCCATTTGCTCGGCGATGGCGGCGAACTGGTTGTTGAAGATCTCGAGCATCACCGGGTCGGCGGCGGTGGAAACCGCAGCCGCGCCGCCTGCCGCGTTGCTCGCATCGGTGCGAAGCAGTAGTTCGCCGCGCGCGAGCATTTCGGCGGTCCAGCCGGGGTCGACGATCGTCGTCGCCGATTGCTCGCAGATGACGGCCGGCCCCGCGAACCGGTCGCCAGGGAGAAGGTCCGAGCGATCGTAGACGGCCGTCTCGCACGGTCGGGCGTCGAAGTACGCCGTCGTCATCCGGCGGGGCTGCGGCTCGCGCGGGGAGACCTCGCCGGCCGGAGCGTCGAAGTGGGGCGTGCGGCCGATCGCCTCGATTCTCAAGGCGACGATCTCGATCGGCTTGTTCGACTGCCGGTAGCCGTACAGCCGCTCGTGCTCGGCTTCGTACGCCGCCGCTATCCGTTCGAGTAAATTTTCCTGCAGCAGTTTCTCTCCGGCGGCCGCCGCGTCGACGTCGATCGTCAACGCCGCGTCGAGCCCCGTGTAGCGAACGTCCATCAGCCGTCGCGTTTCGATTCTGTCTTCGCCAAAGCCTTCGCTCGCGACTTCGCGGCGGGCTTCGTCGGCCAGGTTTTGGAACAGGCCGTTCACTTCGTCGGCCGTGAGGCTCGCGATCGGTCGATAGACGCCCGCGGCCCGATGACGCACGACATCGGCCAGGCCGATACCGTAGGCGCTCAAGAGGCCCGCATCGGGATGGCTGAGCACCTGGGCGATATTGAGTTCGCGGGCCACGGCGCAATTGTGCTGCCCCGCGGCGCCGCCGAAACCCACAAGAACGTAGTCGCGCGGATCGTACCCCTTGGCGACGCTGACGGCCTGGATCGCGCGGACCATATTGGCGTTGGCAACGCGAAGCAAGCCGTCCGAGAGCGCCACGTCGTCATAGCGGGCCGCCGCCGTGGGATCGGCCGCGGCGATTTGCGCACGGAGTTCCTCGAGCCTCCGCTCGACCGCCGTTCGATCGAGCGGAAACGGAAACCGGTCGGCGGGAATCTTGCCGAGCAGGAAGTTGAGGTCGGTGACGCAGAGCGGCCCGCCGCGGCCGTAACAGGCCGGACCCGGATCGGCGCCGCCGCTATCGGGGCCGACGGTGAGTTTGACGCCGTCGAATCCGCAGATCGACCCGCCGCCCGCCGCCACGGTGTGCACGGCCGTCATCGGAGCGACGATCCGGACGCCCGCCTTTTCGGTTTCGTATTCCATTTCGAAGCGGCCGTCGAAGCGGGCCACGTCGGTGCTGGTGCCTCCCATATCGAACCCCAGCGCCCGCGTGAAGCCGGCGGCCTGGGCCACTCGGGCCATGCCGACGACGCCGCCGGCCGGCCCGGAGAGGATGCTGTCTTTGCCGACAAATTGCTCGGCGCTCACCAGGCCGCCGGCCGAGGTCATCACTCGCAACCGGCCGGCGCCGAGCGTCTCGCGCAGACGACGAACGTAGGCTCGCAGGATCGGGTTGAGGTAGGCGTCGACTACCGTCGTGTCGCCGCGCGAGACGATTTTTACCAGCGGCGCCACGCGGCTCGAAAGGCTGATCTCGTCGAAGCCGACTTCACGAGCGATGCGTTCGACTATGCTCTCGTGCTCGGCGAAGCGGTAGGCATGCAGCAGGCAAACTGCAAGGGAGTTGATCCCGCGGGCCCGCAGTATCGCCAGGTCGTCGCGAAGCTTGGCCTCGTCCGGTTTGCGGAGCACCGCGCCTTCGTGCGTTACCCGCTCGTCGACTTCGACCACGGCTTCGTAGAGCGGCGTGGGTTTGATCACCCGCAGATCGAACAGCCGGGGCCGGTTCTGGTAGCCGATTGCCAGGACGTCGGCGAAACCGCGCGTGGTGACCAGTCCGGTGCGAGCGCCACGCCGTGTAAGCAAGGCGTTGGTACCGCGGGTGGTGCCGAGCCGGACCGTTATCGGCGGAATCGGCTCGTCGAGGCGCAGGCCGAGCATCTGCCGCACTCCGGCCACGACCGATTCTTCGCCGGCCGAAAGTTCGTAGCTTTGGCCGGGCCGCAATGCGACGGCCGGCCGGTCGAGCACGAGCGCCGCCGTTTCGGGGTCGAACGCCGCGACGATTCGTTCTTCGGCCACGCGGCCCGCGTCGTCGAGCAAACGCAGCGCGTAGCCCTTCCAAAAATCGGCTGTCCCGCCCTTTCGCGCCCGATCGACGATTCGGGCCGGCTGCGATCCTTCGCCTACCGCCCCCTTGGTAACGCCCGACGACAATAGTTTGTGACGGACAATCTTCGCATCGGGCCGGCGGGCGATGCAGTCGGTGAACGTACCCCCGACGTCGATCCAGAATTCCCAGGTGGGGTCGCTCATGAAGGTCGGCGGCTCGCGATGAATGGAACGAGGACCAGGTTTCGTGACGACGTACGCGCGTTACTTTGACGAGCCGGCTTACTTGACCAAAAAGGCGGGTGCTTCGCGGGCCAGTTCGGCTTCCCAAGCGGCGTGTAGCCCTTCGAGTTCCTTCAACTTATCGGGAAAGCGGTACCCCAGATCGTGCCGCTCGCCGATATCGGTCGAGAGATCAAAGAGCATTGGGAGTTGGCCGTCCATGACGTATTTCCAGTGGCCGTGCCGCACGGCCTTCTGCTTGCGATCGCTGCGCGCGACTCGCCAGTAGAAGGTGCGCTCGATCGGATCACGTTCGCCGGCCAGATACGGGGCCAGGTCGATGCCGTCGGGACGGTACTCGGCCGCAGGGGCCGCACCGCAGGCCTTCAAGATCGTGGCGGTGAGGTCCATCGTAATGCCCATCTGGCGAGAAACCTTGCCCGCCGGAAAGCGGGCGGGCCAGCGGAGCATGCAGGGGACGCGAATGCCCCCTTCCCAAAGCGATTGCTTGTGATTGAACAGCGGCCGATTGTCGCTCAGCCGTTCGCCGCCGTTGTCGCTCGAGAAGATGACGAGCGTGTTGCGGGCCAGGCCATGCTCGTCGAGTGCCGCGAGTATGCGGCCCACGCCGCCGTCGATCCGTTCGACCATCTTGCGATAGTCGGCCCGGGTTCCTTTGTACATGTCGTCCGGGTCCATGCGCGAGGCAGGGTTATCGGGGATTTGAAACGGAAAATGGACGGCGTTGTACGGCAGGTAGAGGAAGAACGGTTGGGCGTGATTCCGCCCGATGAAATCGACGGCCCGGTCGTTGTAGAGATCGGTGAGGTAACCTTTGACCTCGACGGGCTTGTCGCCGTCCATCAATTGCGTGGTGCCGTCCTTGTAGGTGTGGGCGTAGAAATCGGCGTGCCCCAGCAGGTTGCCGAAGTACTCGTCGAAGCCGTGTTTGAGCGGCGAGAACTCTGGCTTGTAGCCGAGGTGCCATTTGCCGACGCAGCCGGTGGTGTAGCCGGCCGCCTTGAGCATTTTGGCGATGGAAGGTTGCGACGTCGGCAGGCCGAGGGCCAACTTATCGGGTTCGGCCGTCCACTCGTCGCCGCGGCGGACCGATTGCTCGGCCGAGAACCCCAGCGCCCACTCCAGGCCGACGCGCTGCTGCCAGCGGCCGGTGATGAACCCGGTGCGGGTGGGCGTGCAGACCGAGGCGTTGGAGTAGAAATCGGTGCAGCGAACGCCCTCGGAGGCGAGGCGGTCGATGTTGGGCGTTTTGATATCGAACGCGCCGTAGGCACCCGTATCGGCGTAGCCGAGATCGTCGACCAGGATGAAGATGACGTTCGGGCGATCTTCCGCGGAATGGGCGACACCGGCGGCGGCCAGTAGGAGCGAGAGCGCCGCGACCTGGAGGAAGCGGCGGACCGTATTGAAAAAAACCGTGTTCAAAATGTCCGAATGGTGGGCGTGTTTCGACATCGGGACCTCGCGCGGTGGGTGATTTGCCGCCAAACTAAGGCCTGCGGCGGCGCGACGCAATCATGGGCCGCTTGCCGGGGGCGAACCGTTTGCGGTTGAAATGGGTCTTCGGGTTTGGGATACTCATGTGCTTGGGGAAACGGCGGAGCGTCGACGCCTGAGGGGGTCGGAGCGGTCCGTAAGTTTTTTCAACGAATCGGGGCGTGGCGCAGACTGGCTAGCGCGCTTGCATGGGGTGCAAGAGGTCGCAGGTTCAAATCCTGTCGCCCCGACTTTTTTCAGAAACGAGCCCTTCGGCAAATACGTCGAAGGGCGTTTTTGTTGGAGTTGCAGGGTTTTTCTTCCTGGTTTTCGGGCCCAGAATCACGTTCAAACTGCCGGCCGATTGCAACATGACAACTCGCTGAACTGCCGTAACCCATGTGCTCGTAGATAGTTAGCGAGTTCAAATCCCGTCGGCAGTTTCGCGATTGGCAACCACTACTCCAGTTCAATTGTCGTGTGCCAGCTCATTTTCCGCTGACCCGCAATACAACTAAGAGACTTTAGATTACCTTCGCAAAAGCAAATCGCGAATTGCTTTTCGCGGGGACTGCGCCTTTCGTTGCCGGATTACGCTGAGTGATCGGAGGACGATTCTGATGAACGAACTCGATCTATTCGTGGCTGCCGTTGCCGTGGCCGACCAGAGAGAACGGACATCTCTGTTGGACCGCGAATGCGTCGGTCGACCCGACGTGCGGCAGCGGATCGATCAATTACTGGACGCGCACTTCCAGTCTCACCCGTTGCTTGACCAGCCCGTCCCGGAACTGACGGGGGCCTATGTCCGCAATGAACAACCTGGCGCGGTCATTGCCGGTCGCTATAAGCTCCTCGAACAAATCGGCGAAGGCGGCATGGGCGCGGTTTGGGTTGCCGAGCAGACGCAGCCCGTTCGCCGCAAGGTAGCGTTGAAGCTCATCAAAGCCGGCATGGACTCCAAGAGCGTCATCGCCCGCTTCGAGGCCGAGCGCCAAGCACTGGCCGTGATGGACCACCCGAACGTCGCCAAAGTCCTTGACGGCGGGCTGACCGAAACGGGTCGCCCGTTTTTCGTCATGGAGTATGTCAAGGGCGTGCCGATCACCGAGTATTGCGATGCGGCACGGCTGAGTGTGCCGGAGCGGCTGCAATTGTTCACGCTAGTTTGCCAGGCGGTGCAGCACGCCCATCAGAAGGGGATCATCCACCGCGATCTCAAACCATCCAACATTCTCGTCGCGCCCTACGACGACAAGCCGGTGCCGAAAATCATTGACTTCGGCCTGGCCAAAGCGATGCATCAGTCGCTAACGGAGAAGACGCTGCACACAGCCCACGAGTCGGTTCTGGGGACCCCGCTGTACATGTCGCCGGAACAGGCGCAATTGAACAACGTCGACGTGGACACGCGATCGGACGTCTACTCGCTGGGGGTGGTGCTTTACGAGTTGCTCACCGGCACGACGCCGCTGGAACGGAAACGATTCAAGGAAGCCGCCTGGGACGAGATGCGTCGAATCATTCGCGAGGAAGAACCGCCACGACCCAGCGCCCGGCTGAGTTCGACCGACACGCTGCCGTCGTTGGCAGCGTGCCGTCATACCGAGCCATTGAAGTTGACGAAACAGGTGCGTGGGGAACTGGACTGGATCGTGATGAAGGCGCTGGAGAAGGACCGCGCGCGGCGTTACGAGACGGCCAACGGCTTCGCCGCAGACGTACTGCGTTACCTGAGCGGCGAGCCTGTGCAGGCGGCGCCGCCGAGTGCCACGTATCGGTTGAAGAAATTCGTTCGGCGGCATCGCGGCCCCATGTTGGCCGCGTCCATCGTGGTTCTCGCGCTATTGGTCGGGGTGGCAGCCGTGATTGGGGTGCAAGTCCAGGCCAACCGCGAACTGGCCGTCAAAAACCGCGAGTTGGCGGACGAGCAGGCCAAGGTGGCGGCGCGGAACCGCGAGCTGGCCGACGAGCAGGCCAAGGTGCTGGCCCGCGAGACCCAGGCCATCGAGGCCGTGAGGCGGTTCGGCGACGTCGTGTCGAAGAACGAGGCCCTCAAGAACAACCCGGCTCTGGAGTCGTTGCGCAAGGAACTCCTGAAAGAGCCGCTGGAGTTCTTCCGCGAGCTCCGCACGCGCCTCCAGGCCGACCGCGACACCCGCACCGAATCGTTGGAGCGCCTGGCCAAAGCCACTCACGACCTGAGCGCACTGACCCAGGAGATTGGCGACAAACAAGATGCCCTGATCGCGTGCCGCGAAGCCCTGGCGATCGTCCGGAAACTGGCCGACGCCAACCCCGAAATCGCCAAATACCGCAGTAACCTGGCGGAGAGCCACGACACCGTCGCCGGCCTGTTGTCGCACACTGGCGAGTCGGCGGAGGCGGAGGCCGAGTTCCGCCAGGCGATCGCACTGCGGCAAAAACTGGCCGATGACTACCCCGACGTCGCGGAATACCGTAGTGACCTGGCGGGGAGCCGTCACGGCCTGGGCGACGTCCTGGCGGCGACGGGCCAGCCGGCGGAGGCGGAAACCGAGTACCGCCGGGCGATTGCCCTCTCGCAAAAGGTGGCCGATGAGAACCCCGCCGAATCCCGGGCGCGGGCCTTCCTGGCGAACCACCACCATAATCTCGGCGTCTTTTTGCATGAGACGGGTCAATCGGCGAAGGCCGACGGCGAGTACCGCACGGCGCTGGCCATCTACCGGAAACTCGCCGACGAAAACCCCGCCGATGTCGAGTTCCGCATCTGCCTGGCGGACAGCCACCTCGCTCGTGCCAACCTGACGTCGACTACGGGCAATCCGGCGGAGGCGGAGGCCGAGACCCGCAAGGCGTTGGCGGTCTACCAACAGTTGGCCGACGACCACCCCGCCGTTACGCGGTTCCGCGGCCGCGTGGCGCTCGGTCACTTCAAC
>Ga0163153_10006325_pt1 | contig 13412 bp, 5 predicted proteins | sample OliLakLV19MP6IB1_FD_148629 | JGI IMG/M metagenome (GOLD analysis project Ga0163153, IMG submission 148629) | Freshwater microbial mat bacterial communities from Lake Vanda, McMurdo Dry Valleys, Antarctica - Oligotrophic Lake LV.19.MP6.IB-1 | ecosystem: Environmental > Aquatic > Freshwater > Lake... | reverse complement strand
ATGGCATTGGTTCGGCGACGTCGCAGTATCTGGTGACCGGCCATGTCGATGCCGGCCTGGTCCTCATCGCCGCCGGTATTGGTGGCACGGCCAGTGCCGGCATGTTCAAAATCCAGAGTTCACTCACTGCCGTCCGCGACATCCCCGGACCAACAGGCACTGGTGTCGCAAACGCCACAGAAGCGGGCGGTGATTTGGCTGTACGCCAGTCGTACCTGGCGGGCGAGCGCGAGATCGCTGAACTGAATCAGACTCTGACCGCGCAAGGAGTGCCAGCGCGTGACCGCGCATTGCAGCTGATCGAGCAGCGCAACGTGCTTCGTACACAAGCTCGAGGGATGATGACGGACCGTGCTGCCGCCGACTTCTTGGACGCGACGGAGCCAAACCTGACACTCAAGCAGCTGGCCTCGAAGGCCTACGCGAAGGGCTACCGCGGAGATGCGCTGTGGGACTACCTGGCCGACTCGGCGTCGCGTTCGCGTGCGAGTGTCAGCGAAGCGTTCGGCCTCGACCCATGATCGAACCGGAAAAGCTCCTCGATCTCGACGGTCTGGTCCAAGCCCACCTCCGGTGGGAGATAGATCCAGATGACTTCTGCTGGTTCCGCGCCGATCTCAACGGAGACGCGGTGTTCCTCAGGATCAATCCGAAGTATCCCGACGTGCCGCTGTACTCCCTTCTGATCGGGCCCGGCGAGTTGGTGGACCTTGAGGAGCTGCCGCGGAACTGGGAGCGAACCGACGAGTTGGTGTGGCCACCGACGGCGCGCGGGCGATGACACCCGACCGGCCGGATATGCGACGCGGGCTCCGCCCAAGAGTCTCGTTGATCGTCACGCCTGTCGTCCTGCTGTCGCTCGCGTTCGCAGCCTGCGCCACAACCGCCGAGCGATCGATGACCCGAGTGTGCGCATCACTGTCGTGCTCGATTCCGTGCCCGGATCTACGACGCGAGCCAAGGTCATGGGTCTGGTTCAAAGCTGGCACACGGGGAGCGATAGAACGGCTTTTGCTTGGGAGATCGTGCAGCTGTATGAGTCCGGGCGCCTACCTTCTGTGAACTTCTGGAGTGGAGACGAACATGTCATCAATCCCTTTGCCGGAGGGTGAGTCATGGAGATTCCTGCGGCTGTTCATGTTCGAACTGTTCAAGGGTGGCATGAACCGCCTGCTGCTTCGCTCGTATCCAACCGAGTCGCATCCAACTCGCGTCGAAATCATGTTCATGGGAACGGAGTTCATCGACCTTCCCACGTTTTTCGAGGGGCTTGAGATCCGCGACGTCACAAAGACCGAGGAAGGCGAGCGCATCGCACAGAGTCGACGACTACCGGCGGATCACGGGTTGAGGATCTTCGAGATCAACTCGGGCGTCGTCGTAGGTCATGTCGTTGCCGGGGACGTCGGCTACATCGAGGACGACCGAGGAATCGGTGACCCGAGTGCGTTCTTCCTTATGGACCCGTGAAGCGTGAACTAGCTAGCAATTGTCGAGATTCCAGTCGTGGTCAATACCGTACTGAATGCGGTACGGTATTGACATGACGACCGTAGGTCTGGCGGAGACACACCGCAGAGCGCTGCACAACCTGGCGTTGGATCAATACGGGTACATCACCCCGACCGACGCTGAGGCGCTCGGAGTGCCAGCCATCGAACTCCGCAAGATCTCCCAACGCGGAGGAGTCGACCACGTCGCCTACGGGCTGTACCGATTCACCGATATTCCAATCGCCGACCTCGATCCGTACATGGAGGCGGTGCTGCGCTCTGGTCCAGACGCCCACCTCACTCACGATGCTGTACTCGCTCTTCATGGACTGGCTCTGGTCAACCCGCGCCGGATTCGCGTCGGTTCACCCCACCGGGTCCGCCGGGCACTCCCCGACTCGCTCGAACTGATTCGCCAGCGGATCGAGCCTGACGATCTGACCGCGTACGAAGGGATCCCGTCGACGACAGTGCGACGAGCGCTCCTTGACTGCCGGGGCGTCGTGATGATCGATCGACTCATCGAAGCGGCCGAAGAGGCTGGCCGGCGCGGACTGGTTCCGCGTCACCGACTGGCTGAGCTTCTCGACGAAGTGAGGGCATGCCGATCATGAGCGCGAAGCCGGCCGCACCCTCCAATCTGCGCTCACTCACGACCCGACTTGACAACCTTGCTCGACAGTCGGCACGGCCGATCCGTCGTGTCCAACGGACAGTTGCGAACATTGTTGTCGGGCAGATGCTTCCATCGGGTGTCATGAAGGGCGGAGCTGCGATGAGCGTGCGAGTTGGCGAAGCAAGCAGTCGTTTCACGACCGATCTCGATGCGGCGCGACCCGCTGACCTCACACTCGATGACTACCTCGACGAGTTCGGCCGACGCCTCGACGGAGGATGGGGTGGATTCACCGGAAACCTCGAACAGCTCCCTCCCGCTGAACCCGAGGGTGTCCCGGAGCAGTACGTGATGCAGCCGTTCAAGATCCGACTCCTCTACCTTGGTCGACACTGGCTGACCGTCCCGTTCGAGCTCGGACACGACGAGATCGGCAGCACGAAGCAGCCCGAGCTCCGCATCGCGCACGACATCGTGAGTCTGTTCGAAGCAATCGGACTCGACGAACCACAGCCGATCCCACTCCTCACCACAGCGCATCAGATCGCGCAGAAGCTGCACGCGTGCACCATGATCAACGCCCGAACTGGTGACAACGACAGGGCACACGATCTCGTCGATCTCCAGATCCTCGAGCATGAAGAATCGATCGACAGGCCCGCGCTCGCCGCCATCGCTGCGCGACTCTTCCGAGTTCGAGATGCTCAGACCTGGCCTCCGGTTGTCGTAGCGCATCCGAGTTGGCCGACGATCTATGCCGAGGCAGCCAACGGCCTGGACGTACTCTCCGATGTCGAGGAAGCTGTCGACTGGGCAAACAATTTCGTCGCCTCACTCGCCGCCGAGTGATCCAGCGATTCCGTGCCTAGTTCGTGCCTAGTCTCCGCTACCAGGCGCGACGCAAACGCCGACAGGGAGCTTCGGTGGATACCCGAGTTGCACGACGGTGTCAGGAGCGAGGAAGTCGGCGGGACCAAGCCCAACCTCACCAAAGCCGAAGTCGTCGAGTGCCTGCGTCAGTCGATGGGCATTCTCAGGGTCAACGAGCACCCAGACGTCGAGGTCCTTGGTGAAGCGAGTATGACCATGGGCGGCGATCGGCCGGCGGCTGGGAGAGCCAGAACCTGAGGGCCGAGACGTCCGTTTCGTGTAGGTCACGCTTGGTCACGACGCGAGCGACGCCTTCTTCGATCACCCGCCAATTCTACCGGCGAACGAAACGGCGACGGACCTGCGGCGACGTTGAGCGACCTTGCACGCGCATATTGCGAACTGGACGGTTGTCGGATGGCACGCTGCTTGCGGTGCGACGACGCTGAGTTCAGCCGCACAAAACGGTGGCGCGTCTCCCTCGTTGCGGTCCAATGGACTGTGGCCGCTCGAAGAGGCCGAGATGCTGCGCGACCATCGCGGCTTCGGCGCGGTTCGATGCTGCGAGCTTGCCCAGGATGTTCGATACGTGGGCGCGCGCGGTGCGCCGGCTGATGAACAGCAGCTCGGCGATCTCCGGGTTCGAGCGGCCGACGGCGATGAGGCCGAGCACTTCGAGTTCGCGGCGCGTCAACGGGTCGTTCGGTTTGGCAAGCGCAGGGCCGGTGGCGCGAGCGCTGCGCTCGATCGCGGTTACGAGATGCGCGGCATGGATCCGGGCCGCGAACTCGGCGGCGGGCGTGAACGTGTCGCGGGCCGCGCTGTGTTCTGCGCGCCGGGCGCGGCGTTCCCCGAAATTGCGCCGCAGGACGACCGAATCGGTCGTCAGATGGCGCAATTTCGGATTGGGGGGCGCACGTGGCGACCCTGAGCGACCCTGCGCGCGCATATTGCGAACTAGACGGTTGTCGGATAGCGCGGCCGGCGCGATGAGACGACGCTGATTGCAGTCGCACAAATCGGTGGCGCGTCTCCCCGGTTGCGGTCCACTGCTCAGCACGGAAGTTCGAGCAGTGGATCGCGGCCTCTCTCTCGCCTTCTCGAAGCGGCTTTCGCCACGGCTCGGTTGGGGCGGGTCGTGGTGGCGACACGAAGTGGCGAGGGTCCCAGACCTGCGGACCCTCGCCGCTTCATGTTTCCGGGCGACTCAGCGCGCCGAACGGCGACGCACCAGCACCACGCCCGCCACAACCAGGGCGCTACCAAACCACAGCAGCGCCAAGTCGGAACCGGTGCGGGGGAGACTCACGCCGCCCGTGGTCGACTGCGCCGCGGCCGCCGGTGCGGTGGGCGACGCGGGTAGGTCCGTTGTCGACGACGTCCCGGCGATCACGATCGCAGGCCCGCTTGTCGACGACGTCGTGCCTGCCGGTGCCGTCGTGGTCGAACTCGTCGAACTCGTCGAACTCGAGGTGGCGGGGACCGTGCTGGTGGTCGAGGTGCTCGTCGCCGTCGGCACTGTGGTCGTAGACGTCGATGTGCTCGTCGAGGTCGACGTGGACGTACTCGTGCTCGTCGGCGGGGGCACGGTCGTCGTGCTCGTACTGGTGGTCGATGTGCTGGTGCTCGTTGTCGGGGGCATCGTCGTGGTCGTCGTCGACGAGGTGCTGGTGGTCGTCGTCGGCGGGACCGTCGTGGTCGTCGACGACGTCGTGGAACTGGTGCTCGTACTGGTGCTCGTACTGGTGCTCGTACTGGTGCTCGTACTGGTGCTCGTACTGGTGCTCGTACTCGTGCTCGTCGGCGGGGGCACGGTCGTCGTGCTCGTACTGGTGGTCGATGTGCTGGTGCTCGTTGTCGGGGGCACCGTCGTGGTCGTCGTGGAAGTCGACGTCGTCGTCGTGCCCGTCGTGACCGGCGCCGTGTCCTCCGACTTGTTGTTGTCCTCGTCGGGGTCGAACGTGTCTGAGTACACGTACGCCGTGTTCGTGACGGTGCCCTGGTCGGTCACCGTCGCGAGCAGTGTGATCGGTTCCGCGTCACCGACGGCCATGTCCCCGTCGTATTCGCACCACGACCCGAACGGGTCGTCGGGGTCGAGCTCCTCCGTGCAGTCCCAGCCGTCGCCCGCGAGCGCGGAGAACTCGAGTTCGTCCGGCAAGTCGTCGATCACGACCACGCCTTCGGCCGGGTCGGGACCGAGGTTCGTGACCTCGATCGTGTAGAGCGCGAGCCCGCCGAACAGGAGGTCGCCGACGTGGGTCTTGGTCACCTTCAGGTCCGCCTCCGGCTCGCCGTTTCCGTCGCCGACCCGCACGCGGAACCCGTCGTCGTCGCAGTCGCCGTCGTCGTCGCAGATCTCGAGGTAGACGTCGTAGTCGTCTTCGTCCTCGAACTGGTGGGCCAGCGCGATCACCCGGTTGTCGACCTCGAACTCTTCTTCCTCGCCGTCACCCCAGTCGACGAACACTTCGTGCGTGTCGTCGACGCCGACATCCGCAATGGCGATGTTTCGCTGGAACATGGCCCCGGCGGCAATCGTGGCATTCGGACCGGGGTCGAACTCCGGAGCGGCGTTGTCCCACCGGACCCGTTCCTCCGCGGTGGCAGTGAGCCCGTTGTCGTCGGTGACGCGCAGGCCGACGTCGACACTGTCGTCGTCGGTCCGCGTCATCGTGACGGTCTCGCCGGTTGCGTCGTCGAAGTCGCCGTCCTCGTCGAGGTCCCACTCGTACGTCTCGATGGTGCCGTCGCTGTCGGTGGAGCTCGTGCCGTCGATCTCGACCTCGTCGCCCTCGACGATGTCTTCGGGCACCTCGATCACGGCCTCGGGCGCGAGGTCGTCGGAGATGATCGTGATGGTCACGGTTGCGGTGTTCGAGTCCTGCGTGCCGTCGTTCACCTTGAAGGTGAACTCGTCGACGCCGGAGAAGTTCGGGTCAGCCGTGTACGTGAGGTCGGGCGCAACACCCGACAGCACCCCGTGCCCGGGCCGGTCGACGATCTCGTAGTCGAGGTCTTCGCCCTCGGTGTCGAACCCGGCCAGGGTGACCGGCGCTGCGACACCCTTGTCCGTCGAGACGTCGACGTCGTTCGCGACCGGCGGGAAGTTTGCCTCGCCGAGGACGAAGTCGAGATCCACCGTCGTGTTCGCGACCGCCATCACCGACTTGGTTGTCTTCGCGTAGCCCGACCCGACGGGCGGGTCGACGGTCACGTTCCACGTGCGATCCGAGTCGTTCGGACCCAACGGAACGTTGGCGATCGAGTAGTCGCCGTTCGCATCGGTCGTGTCGGAACCGCCGAACTGCGAACCGACGAACGCGTTCGGGATCGCGTCGCCGTCCTCGTTGGTGACCCGTCCCGCGATCACACCGGATGTGCTCGCGGACTCGCCGAAGTCGACGATCACGTCGGCACCGCAGAACAGCGTGATCTGCTTGTTGGCGGTGATGAAGCCGAACTTCTGCGCCGTCACTGTCACCGACCACGGCACGTTGTTGTTCCCGGGTGGGATGGGGTCGAGGACGAAGCGCCCGTCGGCGTCGGTCTGGTCATGAATGTTGAACGACGAAACCGTCGCGTTCTCGAGCGGCGCACCGGTCGCGGCGTTGAGGACGCGGCCGCGCACCGTTGCCCCGCGGCAGACCTGCGCGATCGACGCATCGGAGGTATGCACCGGCTCGGTCGGCAAGACGGTGAACTGATTGGTGACACCCCAGTAGCCCAGTTTCGAGATGGTCACGTTGTGTTGGCGTGCCACATTCTGCGGCCCGAGGACCAGGCCGTCGATGTGGTACGTCCCGTCGGGTGCGGTGAAGACGGCTTCCGGCCCGAGCCCTGGCGCGACGCGTACCCCGCCGATCGGCGCGTTCGTGATCCGATCGCGGATCGTGCCCTCGACCGAAACGTACTTCGGCTTCACCAACTCGAGCGTGACGGCGAGCGTCTCGTCCTTGTGCAGGAGCCGCTGCTGCGCGGGGCTGTTCCAGTAGCCCGTCTTGACGCCGATGAGGAAGATGTTCTCGACGGTGTCGCTGTCGTTGCCGACGAAGGCCTGCCAGTGCACCTTGCCTTGGGCGTCTGTCTTCATCCCCGTCGGCGACACGTCGGCGCCCTCGATCGGCAGGCCTGTTTCCTTGTCGATGACGGTGACGTCGATGGTCCCGAAGTTCGGCACGGGGATGTGCACGTCGAGCGGAATGGTCACGACACCGAGCGCGCCACAGCCGGCGACGCCGGTGTTGACCGTCTTCTGCGCGAACGGCAACGACGCGGGGGTCTGCGCGTGCATCTGAATGCCGTTGCCCTGCGCCGCGCGCGGCATCGGCGCGGTGACGGTGACGTACCCGTTCACGTCGGTGGTACCGGTCAGCCCGAGGAAGGCGCTCACACGCGCCCCTTGCAGGGGAAGGCCCGTTGCCGCAACGACAACCCGCGCCCGCACCGACGCGTTGCACCGCTGTTCGATGTCGGCAACGACGCCCGGCGTGACGGTTCCGGCGGTGACCGTGACCTTGTTCGACGGGGCGTTCCAGAAGCCCGGGGCCGTTCCGTTGAGTGAGATCTCGACCGGTCCGTTGTCGATGTCGAGGGGAATGTTGTTCATCTGGAACGTGCCGTCGGCGTTGACCCGCACGTTGGACTGGTACGACACGAATCCGTTTTGCGCCGGCCCGTTGATCGGCCCGAGCGTCGCCCCGTCGCGCGTGTGCCCGATGAGCACGCCGCTCACGGCGCCGAACAACTGGCGCAGGATGGAAATGTCGGGCGTCACCGTCGCCGTGCCGCACGCGGCGAGTGCTTGCGGGAAGGGGAAGGGAACCCGGTAACCCGGTTTCGACACGATGACCGGGTAGCTGCGTGGGCCGTTGTCGTTGTTCACGGGCACGTTGGCCAGGTGCCACGTGCCGTCGGCGCCCGTCGTCGTACTGCCGCCCGTGAATAGGTTGACGAACGCGCCCGCCAGCGGGAGCCCCGTTTCCTCGTCGAGCACGCGCCCGCTGATGTCGCCGAAGCACACGGGGATGAGCCCGAAGTCGAGGGTCAACGACCCGCCCGCTTGACGCACGACGCCGTTCGACGTGCCCTGCACCGTCACGCCGAAGTCGCCGGGCGCGATCGACCCACCGGCCCGCAACGTGAGCAAGCTGGTCTGCCCCGCGGAGATGGTCGACGGCGAGAAGCCGGCGGTCACGCCCGTCGGGAGTCCCGGCGCGCTCAGCACGATCGGGAAGTTCCAGTCGCTGTCGGTCAGTGCGTAGACCGTGAAGCTCGTGGCCGAGTTCGGCACGAGCGCACCGATGCTCGGCAGGATCGCGATCGCGAAGTCGCGCGCGACCGCGCCGTCGGCGCTGTCGGTGTCGATCGCGCCTTTGGCGTCGGTCACGCGCAACGAGATCGGGAACGCGACGCCCGGCGTGCAGTCGCCGCCGCAGATGACGGTGCGCGCGGTCTCCCACGGGATCGTCGGGGTCGCGCCGGTGGCGTCGTCGTAGAGGGTGTCACCGTCGAGATCCCACGCGTACACGAGGCTCGCCTGTTCGCCCGGGTCGGGGTCGGTGCCCGAACCGGCGAGCGTCAGATCGGCGTTCAGGACGAGTTGGTACGGCCCGCCCGCGTCGGCGACCGGCGCGACATTTGCGCCGACACTGAACGGCACCGAGGTCGACACGCCCGCGCCGCTGTCGGTCGGGAGCACTTCGACCAGGAGCGAAGTCACACCCGCGGGACCGGGCACGACGAGCGCGACCTGCGCCACGCCTGCCGCGTTCGAATTCGTCTCGACGCTGCTCCCGTTGAGCGTGAAGCGAACCGCGCGTCCCCCCAGGGGTGCGCCTCCGGCGGTGGTGACGTCTGCTCGGACGGACGCGGGCAAACCGACGACCGCGGTCGTTACCCCTGTGTACGCGACCTGCGGCGGGAGGGTGGGTCCTCCGACGGTGATGGCAGTGGCGGCCGACGTTGTTACCGCGCTCGGCGCGGTCATCGACACGACGAACTCGCCGGGGTCGAGGTAGCCGACCGTGGTCGTCGCGCCGGACAGCAGCGGGACCGGCGCGCGGCCGTCGCCCGCGTTCAGGTTCGCCGGCGACGGCGCGCCGTTCACCATCGACGCGTTGCGCACCGATACGCCTTCACCCGTGTTCGCGTCGAGCGAGTCGACGACATAGCCGCTGACCACCCCGACCGGCGGGGCCGTAACTTGCGCGGCGAGTGCTGTAGCGCGCGGTGCCGCCGACCTCGAACCGAGCGCCGCCCCCGAGCCGGACTCGAGGTCGAAGGCCGCGCCCGAGAACCCCTCGGCGGCCTCCTCCTCCTCCTCTTCCTCTTCTGCGACCGACACTTCGAGGATCTGCGTCGAGAACGCGCCGTCGGGGTCGGTGACCTTCACCGAGAGTTGGTACGTGCCGACCGGCAATGCCGTGATGTTGAAGAACCCCGTTTCGGGCGTGACGTAGGTGAAGAACGCATACGCGGGCTGGGTCGGCGCGGTCACGTCGACCCGCATCGACAACGCATCCCACATGCTGGGCTCGCCGATGGTGAGGTCGAGCTTCCAGTTGGTCCCGTCGAACATGAGGCTGTCGACCGCCACGACCGGCGCGACGTTCTCGACGACGACGTTGCGCTCGGTCGAACGGGTCGGTTCGCCCGGGTCCTCGACGGTGAGCTTCACCTTGAACGTGCCGCTCTGCTCGAAGATGTGCGTCGCCTCGAGCCCGAAGTCGCTGGTTGCGTCGCCGAAGTCCCAGCTGTAGATCGCATCGGGACCCGCGGCCGGGTCGGTACTCGCGAATTTCACGCTCGACCCCTCGAACACGCGCGGCTGGTCGACGGTGAAGTGCAGGTCGGGTTCGGTCTCGGTGCACGTCTCCAGCGAAAGCACGGGGTCGGCGTCGGCGGGCGCGACGACCGCGACGAACTGGATCCGCGACTTCGCGATGCCGTCGAACTGGGGTGCGGCGCGGTCGCCGGCGAGACGCGTCGGCCGCCGCGTCGTGCGGTCGCGGATGCCGTCGGCGAGGTCGTCATCGTCGTTGGCCCAGTACCCGGGGCCGACCTCGAGGTCTTGTTCGACGACGCCGCAGTAGCTGTACGGGTCGTAGCCGCCGAGGCCGTCCTTCACGAACTCGACCGGCGTGTCGAGGTCGGTGCCGTACTGGAAGTTGCTCCCGTTCTCGCGCGGCAGCAGCAGGATCTCGGACGGGTAGTTGGGTGCCTGCAACGGCGCGTCGTCGTGCGTGCTGTTGGTGGGTGACCAGGTGAGCGGCGGGATCTGCGCACCGATGTTGCGCAGTCCGCTCACGAGCAACCCGTCGGGACGCGTCTCGAGGTCGAGGCCGTCGACAGGGTTGTCGCGCCAGTTGATCGCCCACTGGTCGGGGGTGAGCCCTTCACCGGGCCGGAAATAGCTGAAGTGCGTGACGTTCACCGGGCACTGCCCGCTCTGGTAGCTGTCGCACAGCGTCGGGTCGAAGTTCGGCGTTCCCCCCTGCAAGTAGTTGTCGACGTGCTCGCTGATCTGCCAGCCGCGTGTCTCGGTACCGCCCGCGATCATCACCGCGTTGACGTCTTCGTCGAGCACGGTTTCGCCGGTATCGTCGAGTTTGACGACACCGCGGCGCCGGTTCGCGTACGTCGGGACGCCGTTCAGGTTCGTGAACCCCGAGTCGGGCCGCAGCCATGCGTGTGCCGAGAAACACAGCTTTGCCGTCCGCGGCGGGTTCAGCGGGTTGGCGTCGCAGTCGTCTTCGCCCGTGCCCCACTGGTTGGTCGCGTCGACTTCCCAGTCGAGGAGCGTTTCCTGCCACAAGTAGTGCACCGCGAGGCCGTCGCCCATCGTGACTCTGATGTCGCGGCTCACCTCGCCGCCGCCGAGACCGACGGCGGCCCACGCCCGCACCGTCACCACGCCGTTCGACGTCCCGGCCGTGAGCATGACCTTGGCCTGTCCCAACGCGTTGGTTGTCGCCTGCGGGGCGACGAGTTCGGAGCCGAGCGCGTCGCCGACGATCTCGTAGCGCATCGGCACGCCGACCCGCGGCGCGCCACAGTCGGACGCGACGTAGTTCAGCTCCGCGCTGACCGTCGTGCCGACCGGCAATGCGCCGCCCTCCGACGTCACCAGCGTGTCGGCGCAGATCTTCGTGCGTAGGTCGCTGCCCGCGAAGGCCGGCACCTGCTTGCCGACGAAGGACTGCGTCGTGCCGCCGACGGAGGTGACGGCCCACGGTTCCAACAGGTTCGTCTGCCCGCCCGGCGGGAGCGTGTCGGTGAGGTCGACGGCCGAAGTGACGATGTGCGGTTTGTTGGCGGTGGGCGCGTTCGGCGGCGTCGCGGTTCCCGTCGGCCCCGATCTGACGAACGTCGACACCGCTGCGCCCGCGTCGGCGAACGCGGCGACCTCGCTGACATCGATCGCGACGTCGGCCGAGTTCATCAGGCCAGTGAGTGCTGCCGACGGGACGTTGGATCCGTCGCCGCCCGTCCATTTCGCCTGGAGTACGCCCAGGTCGCTCACATCGATGCCGGTACCCATCGACGCCGGTGCGCCGGCCGCGGTGATCGGCACTCGCGCCTGCGAGGTCGGGCTGATCTGTCCGTCGGCGTTGAAGTCGAAGCGAGAAAAGATCTCCTCGCCCGCGCACGGCACCGTCTCGGCGGGACCGGTCAACTGCACCGACCCGATGCAACGATCGCGGTTGAGGTCGCGCTTCGGATGACCAGGCGCGCCGTCGAGGTCGATGTCGAGCGTGTCGGGGCAATCCGCGCGGGTGTTGTCGGCGATACAGATCTGGAGCCACGCGTCGCGGAAGCGCCGGAAATCGCGCATGTCAACCGCGCCGTCGGGCGACGCGTACGACCCGCTCGGGCCGAACGCGACGTCGGGCGTGGCCGTGTTCCCCACCCACTGGAGCCGCCGGTTGCCGTCGGTGCTGGCGTCGTTGACGTCGACGAGCGCGATCGCTCCGCCGAGCGCGGCCATCATCGACGCGTAGGCGTCGATGCGCGGCGCCGCGAACTGGCCGGGGATCGCGGTGGCGCCCGCGTCGACGTCGACGACGTCGTTGCGGGCGTTGGCGACGATCAGCGACCGAACCTGGGCCAGCGTAAGGCTCGGGTTGAACTCCCACAGCAGACCCGCGAGCGCAGCGACTTGCGGCGCCGCGAACGACGTCCCCTTGAACGACTCGTAGTGCGTGGTCTGGCCCGGCTTGTAACTCGACGTGAAGACGTCGCCGATGGCGGAGACGTCGCCGCCCGTGTTGGCGTAGTCCGCGCGCCGCGGACCGGCGGGGTCGACGTTGCTCCACGCCTCGACGAGCAGCAACGGGTTCGTCCCGGGCCCGGTCCAGTTGCGGGCGAGCCACGACACAGGGTCGATCGACGCCGACGGGACCACGATGTGCGTGCACCCCGGCCCGGGGCCGATGCACATCGAATACGGGCCGCTGCTGTTGCCGGACGACTTCGTGAACATGATGTTCGACTGGCCCATGTCCTGGAATGCCGCGCGCAACGTCTCGCCGGCCGCGGCCACCCATTTCAGGTTCGCGTCGTCGTTCATCGGCGTGCACGGCTCGGTCCCGCCCGCGTCGTCGGCGCCGCCGGGGCCGCACAAGTGCCCGGCTCGGGTTTCGTTCCACTCGTTCCACGTGCCCTGCGGCTGGCCGTACAGGAACTGGCCCAGGCTCATGGTCATCACGCGCAGCCCCGGGTACTGATCGCGGTTCGCCATGACGATGTCGAAGTACAGCAAGAACCGCGACTGCGTCAGCTTGTGCGGGTTCTTGTACTCGATCTCCTGGATGTTCGAGGTTTCGCGCGTCATCGTGACATCGGCGAACGGGTTCGCGCCCGGGACGCCGACCGACACGGAAGGTGCGCGGCCCGTGCGGTCGTACTCGCCACCGACGACCGCCGCGGTCCCGGTTCCGTGAGGAATGGCCGAGTCGGGCTGCAGGTCCGTGGTGTACGTGCAGATCTGCTTGTCCGGGCCGGGGATGCAGAGCTTTGGGAAGGACGCGAACCGGAGATCGGGCTGGGCGGGATTGAAGCCGGTGTCGATCACGATCGTGTCGACCTGCGAGTTCTTCTTGAACAACGCGTCGTACCAGTTCCACGCTTGCGGAAAGCGGGCCGCTTCGAGCCAGTCGTTCCGCCCGTCGCCGCGCGCGGAGCCGGGACTCTCCGTGCCGGCGGCATAGCGGAGGTCGTCCCACACCCAGGTGTTGATGGGCGCCGGCGACGACGGCCGAGGTATCTCGTTGGCCGCCTGCATCTCGACGTCGTAGGTGACGGTCCCGATCGCGCTGTTCGCTTCGAGGGCGGCGACCGCTTCGTCGAGACGTGTCCAGGTTGCCGCGTCGCCGGTGTCGGGCACCTCGACCGCGATGATGCCCCAGCGTTCGAACCCGCCGACCACCGTG
>Ga0163153_10006323_pt1 | contig 13414 bp, 12 predicted proteins | sample OliLakLV19MP6IB1_FD_148629 | JGI IMG/M metagenome (GOLD analysis project Ga0163153, IMG submission 148629) | Freshwater microbial mat bacterial communities from Lake Vanda, McMurdo Dry Valleys, Antarctica - Oligotrophic Lake LV.19.MP6.IB-1 | ecosystem: Environmental > Aquatic > Freshwater >... | reverse complement strand
CTATGGTGTAACGGCACAGCACCGCGCGTCACTGGTCAATGACCGGTTTGCGCTGGCCAAGCAGGCTTATGACCTTGAAGGTGGGAACCGCACCAACATGGCCTACGGTTATGCGATCAAGTCCACGTAATTTCAGGCGAAGTGAGCAAACGGCGCGGATTAAAGTCCGCCCCGTTTTTATTTGCGGTCCCGTTAATTCAGTATGGAATATCGCCCGCGATGGTCGTCCGGTGCATGTGACGTCGCACAGAGAAATCATAATCGGCGAGGGCGTAGTGCATGGTGCAGCGGTTATCCCAGAAAATGAGATCGTGCGGGCGCCATTGATGGCGGTAGAGAAATTCGGGCCGTGTCGAGTGGCGAAACAGAAAATCGAGAATCGGCTGACTTTCCTCCCGCGGCATGCCGACAATGCCGGTGGTGAAGCCCGGATTCACATATAGTGTTTTTTTACCGGTAACGGGGTGCGTGCGCACCATGGGTTGCTCGACGGGCGGTGTTTTTGCCCGTTGTTCGGGAGTCAGCGGCGGGCGTTCCTTGAGATGGGCAAAATAGGTGTCGTAGGCATTGCTGTAATCGTGCACAGCTTTCAGTCCGCCAATAAAATTTTTCATGACATCAGACAGGGTGTCATAGGCCTGGTACATGTTGGCCCACATCGTATCGCCGCCGATCTTCGGCATCTCGTGGCACAGCAGCAACGAACCCATCGAGGGTTTGTGCATGTAAGAGAGATCGGAATGCCAGTACTGACCGGCATACACAGCGCCCCTGATCCTGCCTCCTTCTTTCACATTGGATACGACAAAAATTTCCGGGTGTCCGGGCAGGTTGAAGTCACCGACAACATGCGCTTCGAGCGGTCCGAACTGGCGGCTGAACGTGATGTGCTGCTCCGGCGAGAAAGCGGCGCCGCGGAACAGCAGGATGCCGTTTTCTCCCAGTGCCTGGTGCAGCTCCTGTATCCGGTCGGCGCCCAGAGGCTGCGTAATGTCCAGACCCGAAACCTCGGCGCCGCATGCGGGCGACAGGCGACGGATCGATGTGATTGTCATGCTGCCCTCCTGGTCATTGCTCGTTGATTGATGTTGCGGTGATGCTCAACTGCCCGAGCCATCCCGGTCAAACAGGTAAAAGTGGTTTCTGGTATCAACCCGGCTGAGTCGCACCTCGACCGGAGCGTTATTGAACGTATAGGCGATACGTTGGATCTGCAGCAATGGTTCGCCGGCTGGCACGCCCAGTAATCTGGCGGCAGCAGCATCGGATTTCGCGGCGCGAAGCTGTTCCATGGTTCTGACAATATTGATCCCGAAGTGCTTCTGATAGACGGCATACAGCGTATCGCCGCCGCTGCGGATGATGGTTTCGTTGAGTCCGGGCAGCAGTGTGCAAGGGATGGTGATGTCCGACAGCACAACAGGAATTCCGGACACTTTCAGGACGTTGCGTACTCTGTAGACGTCAGAGCCCCGTGCTTTACGCGGCAATTGCAGCAGATCGGCGACCCTGTCGTCAGCCTTGGTCCGTTTGAGCGATATCAGTTCGCTCAGCGGCAGTTCTTTTATCCCGTCGTCGCGGACGACGTGGAAGAACTGATAGATGCTGCGGCGCTCGCCGTGGAGGGAGACGAACGTGCCTTTGCCTTGTTTGCGGGCGAGCACTTTGGTTGCGACCAGATGGCCAATGGCTGCACGTATGGTCGAGATGCCTACGCCGAAGCGGGCGGCGAGCTTGGGTTCGCTGGGCAGCATGTCGCCGGGCTTCCACTCACCGTCAGACAGACCGCGGATGATTTCGCCTTTCACCTGCTTGTAAAGCGGTTCGGTGGCGAGGAGGGCCGCAGGCAGCGCAAGTCCTGAGCGGGCAATGTCAGCCGGAGCGGACAGACCCGTGCGGACGGTTGTGGATGGGGTGGATTGATTCATATGTGTATTCAATATACATTACTCATACGAATGATTGCAATCAGTGGCAGGTGCTATAAAGGCAGGCGCTATAAAAATACTACTGCCGTCTGGAAGCGCCATAAAAATGAGGAGGGTGAGCATGAAATACGCGAAGATGGTGAGCGCCGTCGTATTGGGCATGGCGTGCGCGCAGGGTGTTGCGCAGACTCCGCAGTCTTTTCCCAACAGGCCGGTGCGCATGATTGTGGCGTTTCCCGCTGGCAGCGAGACGGATTTTTTCGCGCGACTGGTGGCGCAGAAAATGTCCGATACCCTGCACCAGCCGATGGTCGTCGACAATCGTCCCGGGGCGGGCGGCACGCTGGCGAGCGCCATCGTTGCCCGTGCTGCGGCCGACGGCTACACGCTGCTGCTGCACTCAATGGCCTACGCGGTGACGCCCGCGATTTACAGCAAGCTGCCGTATGACACTTTGCGCGATTTCACCGGCATATCGCAGATCGCTGGTGTGCCCAATGTTCTGGTCGTGCCGCCTTCGCTGGGCGTGAAGTCGGTCAGGGAATTGATTGCCTTGGCGAAGCAAAAGCCTGGTCAGGTCACCTATGGTTCTGCCGGAGTCGGCAGCGGCATGCATCTCAACGGCGAGCAGTTCAGGCTGGCCGCTGATATCCAGGTGTCGCATGTTCCGTATAAAGGTGGACCCGATGCCCTGACCGACGCAATCACCGGGCGTATCAATTATGTGTTTTCGCCCATCGGGATTGGGCTGCCGCTGATCAGGGACCGGCGGCTGGTGGCACTTGCAATCAGTACGGCGAGCCGTTCCCCGGTGTTACCCGACGTGCCCACTGTCGCAGAGGCCGCATTGCCGGGATTTGAATTTGACACCTGGTATGGGTTGTTTGCACCGGCAAAGACGCCACGCGCGGTAGTCGCACGACTATCCGGGGACATGATCAGCGTGCTGGAACAACCCAATACCCGGGAACGCATCACCAGCCGGGGCGCTGTTCCCAAGCCATCCACGTCCGAGCAGTTCAACCGGTTCGTGCGGGATGAGATGGATAAGCTCGGAGCGGTCGTCAAGGCGGCGGGCATCAAGGTCGAATAGCCCGCGCAAAGTTGCGCGTCGCGATCGAGCGACACACAATGCTCCTTGGCGATCCGCGGCGGAGGTGTTGCATGAACAAGGTCTTCAGACTGCTGCTCGCGACCGTTTTGTGCATTTTCACAAGCAACGTTCATGCAGGTCAGGCCGCAACGGCAACGGGCAGTTCGCCTGCCGCGCAGCCCAGGGGCAGCACCCAGTTCCCGGCGCCCAACAACCAGAACTGGAGTCCGCTGGGTCTGCCTATCTTGCCGCCGAGTTATTACACCGTACCGGCGCCGGGCTTCTATTCGCCGCCGCCCGCTCCGAGACCGGTGCATCCCGTGGCGCCGGGATTCCGCTACGGTTACCCCGCGCATGTGATCCCGGCACCTGTCCCGCGCGAGGAGAGCTACCGCTACTATTGTCCGGATTCGCGACAGTACTATCCCGTAGCCGCTTCCTGTCCCTCGGCATGGCTCAAGGTGGTTGTTGAAGCCGCACGCACGCCATAGTCATGGTTGATACGACGTTGTCTCGCCCGGGGAGGTTCCCAGTTTTCAAAGCAAGGCAGTCGGCGGGAAGTCCTCCCGCCGATGCTTTAGCGACGCCGACGGATTTCCCGAATCACCGCGGCATTGTCGAGTTCGGCTTCGCCCGCGCTCATGCAGCCTTTAACGATGTCGGTGTAGGTCGCGGCCAGCGGCAACTGCTGCTGCAGGCGCTGCGCCAGCTCCAGCATCAATGAAAAATCTTTCAGCGTCTGCGCGATCTTGCCGTGCGGCGTAAAGTCGCCATCGACCATTTTTTGTCCTTTGATGTCCATGATCTGTGAATAGGCCGCCGAATCGCGGGCGACGCTGAGCAGGCGGCCGGGATCGAGGCCCATGCGTTCGGCGAATACCAGGCCTTCGGCGAGTGCGGCGCGGTTGATGCCGAGGATCAGGTTGATTGCGAGCTTGGCGCGGCCGCCGTTGCCGGCGGCGCCCAGGTGGTGACGACGCGGGCAGAGTGCGTCGAGTACGTCCTTGACCTGTTCTGCAACGGCGGGATCGCCGCCGACCAGGCCCAGTGCCTCGCCGCGTGCAGCCTGTTCGCTGGTGCCGGACACTGGCATTTCGACAAAACGCAGGCGATTACCCGGCAGGCGCTGCGCCAGTGCGGCGATGCGGTCGGGGTCGCAGGTGCTGACGCAGATTGCGGTCAACGGCGGCTGGCCCACAGACCGCGCGGCGAGCAGGCCGTCCGGCGCTTCGAGCGCGGCTTCCACCTGATCAGTGTTGAACACAGCAAGCACCACGTTGTTGCAGTCACGCGCAATTGCAGCGATGGACGCTGCGGTTTTGCCGCCGAGCGCGGCAAAAGCCGGTGCTTTGGCCGTATCAACGTCATAACCGGTTACGGCCTGCCCTGCGGCGATCAGGCGCCGCGCGCAGGCACTGCCCATCAGGCCGGTGCCGATGATGCCGACAGAGGTGTTATTCATGTTTTTTCCGGTGGCTGCTGCAGGTTGGAATTCGCGCAATTATAGGAGGCTGATCCCGCAACGAGGCGTTATAATCCCGGCCTCGCGCCGGCATAGCTCAGTTGGTAGAGCAACCGCCTTGTAAGCGGTAGGTCGTCTGTTCGATTCAGACTGTCGGCACCACCGCCGCCGGCGCAAGAGTTCTGCGGGAATCGGTGGAAGGTAAATAATCCAATAAAATCAATTGGTTATGTTAGTCGCCCGAAATGGGGCGAGAGGAGTCGTGTTGTAGTGCAGCCGGATTGAATTTTTTTTCAGTAGTCTTATCCAATACGCCACAAACGCCACAAAAAACGCGTGGTCGCGTACGACGGTCGTGCAACGGAACGGAGAGAGAAATTGATTAGCGTCGAACATCTGGTCAAGGCCTTCGGCCCCAAGCTCGCAGTGAACGATGTGTCGTTCAGTGTCGAGCGCGGCGAAGTGCTGGGATTCCTCGGGCCCAATGGTGCCGGCAAGTCGACCACCATGCGCATGATTACCGGCTACTATCCGCCCACCTCGGGCAGGATCACCGTCGGCGGCCATGACATGGTTGAAGACCCGATTGCCGCCAAACGCCTGATCGGCTACCTGCCGGAGAATGCCCCCGGTTACGCCGACATGACGGTCAACGGTTTCCTCAATTTCTGCGCTGAGCTGCGCGGCCTGCAGGGTGACGCGCGCAAACGCGCGGTGCACCGTGCGGTCGAACTGTGTTTCCTCGAAAGCGTGCTCTACCAGTCGATCGACACGCTGTCGAAAGGTTACAAGCACCGGACCTGCCTCGCGCAGTCGCTGATCCATGACCCGGACGTGCTGATTCTCGACGAGCCCACCGACGGCCTCGATCCCAACCAGAAACACGAAGTGCGCGGGCTGATCAAGCGCCTCGGCGAAAACAAGGTGGTGATTTTTTCCACCCATATTCTCGAGGAAGTCGAAGCGGCCTGCACCCGCGTGATCATCATCGACCGCGGCCGCATTGTCGCCAGCGGCACGCCGGCGGAACTGAAGGCGCGCTCCCCCGAAGGCAAACTCGACGAAGTGTTTCGCGCGATCACGCTGCCGGACACCGTCAAGCATGAGGTGCACGCATGAGCGAAAACAACCACTCGAAGCCCTCATCCCCGGCCCTTCTCCCCGAGGGAGAAGGGAGACAGGTGCCCCCGGCCGCGCAACGCGCGTCCAGTGGAAGCATCGGGACGGCCTGGGCCAACATCCGCACCATCATGAAACGCGAGCTGTCGGGCTATTTCACGTCGCCGATCGCCTATGTGTTCCTGGTCATTTTCCTGCTGCTTACGGGCTTTTTTACTTTTACCATCGGTAACTTCTTTGAGCGCGGCGAAGCCTCGCTGGTGTCCTTCTTCACCTGGCACCCGTGGCTGTACCTGTTCCTGGTGCCGGCGGTCGGCATGCGGCTGTGGTCGGAGGAGCGGCGGCTGGGCACGATGGAACTGCTGCTGACCATGCCCATCACCAGCTGGCAGGCCATCGTCGGCAAATTCCTCGCCTCGTGGCTGTTCCTTGCCCTGGCGCTGGCGCTGACTTTCCCGGTGGTGATCACCGTTAACTATTTCGGCGATCCCGACAACGGCGTGATCTTCGCCGGCTATGTCGGCAGCCTGATGCTCGCCGGCTCCTACCTCGCGGTGACCTGCATGACTTCCGCGCTGACGCGCAACCAGGTCATCAGCTTCATCCTGGCGGTGATGATCTGCCTGTTCCTGATCCTCGCCGGCTACACGCCGGTGACTGACCTGCTGACACGCTTCGCCAGCCCGGTGGTGGTGGATATCGTCGCCGCCTTCTCGGTGATGACGCATTTCGAAGGGTTCCAGCGCGGCGTGCTCGACACGCGCGACGTGGTGTTCTTCGCCTCGGTGATCGGCTTCATGCTGTTTACCACCGGCGTGATCATCCGCAACCAGCGCGCAGGATGAGTACGGAAAATCAGATGATGAAAAACAAAAATTTCGAAACCTTGATGTATTCCGCTGGCGGCATACTCGCGCTGGCGGTGGCTTTGGTCGCCGCCAACTTCATATTCAGCGCGCTTAACGCCCGCGTCGACCTGACGGAAGGCCGCGTCTACACACTGTCCGACGGCACGCGCTCCATCCTGTCGCGGCTCGAGGCGCCGGTGAAAATCCGTCTTTATTACACTCAGGGCAGCGCCGCGGTGCCGCCGGGGCTGAAGACTTTCGCCGGCCGTGTCGAGGACCTGCTGAACGAGTTCAAGGCTGCTTCGAACGGCAAGGTGATCATCGAGAAATTCAATCCTGAGCCGGATTCCGATGCCGAGGATTCGGCGGCGCTGGACAATGTCGAAGGTCAGATGACCAACACCGGCGAGAAGTTCTACCTCGGTCTTTCGGTGTCCTTTCTCGACCAGAAATCGGCGATCCCGGTGCTGACGCCGGATCGTGAACGCCTGCTCGAGTACGACATCACGCGCTCGATCTCACAGGTCGCCCAGGCGAAAAAGCCGGTGATCGGCATCATGAGCAATCTGCCGGTGCTCGGCCGCTCGCTGGACCCGGTAAAAAAACAGCAGCCCACCGAGCCCTGGGTGCTGGCCGCGGAACTGAAGCGGATTTTTGACGTGCGCGAAGTCAAGCTGAATGCGACGAAAATCGACGACGACATCAAGGTGCTGCTGGTCATTCATCCGCGCGACATTCTGGAAACCACGGAATATGCGCTGGACCAGTTCGTGCTGCGCGGCGGCAAGCTGATCACCTTCATCGATACCTATGCCTATTTTGACCAGCAGCCCGACCTGCAGAACCCCTTCGGCGGCAGCGCCGCAGGGCAGTCATCGCTCTACAACCTGTTCAAGGCCTGGGGTGTCGAGCCCAGCAACGGCAAAGTCGTCGCCGACCTGACTTTCGCCAGCGGCGAAGGCCCGCGTTTGTTGCCGACGCTGCTGTCGCTGAACACCGAAGCGCTGAACATGGATGACGTGGTGACCAGTCAGGTCGGCACGCTGCTGATGCCGTTCAGCGCCAGCTTCGAGATCAAATTGCCGGAAGGTCTGAAGCAGACCACGCTGGTGCATACCTCAAAGAACTCGATGCTGGCCGATCTCATCATTGCCACATTGTCGGGCGAACCCTCGACCCGCGGCTTCCAGCCTTCGGGCAAGGAAGAGCCGCTGGCATTCCGCCTCACCGGCAAGTTCAAAACCGCATTCCCCAACGGCAAACCTGCCGACCCGTTTGCGCGCGGCAAGGCGGTGGACCCGGCGCAGTTCGAGGCCGACCGCAAGGCGCATCTGCGCGAGGCGGCAGCGGAAAATACCGTGGTCATCGTCGGCGACGTCGACATGCTGACCGACGGTGCCGCGGTCGACATCCAGGAAATCTTCGGTCAGCGCGTCGCCGTGCCGCGCAACGGCAACCTCGCGTTTGCGCAAGGCCTGGTCGAACAGATGGCCGGCGACAGCGCGCTGATCAACCTGCGCAGCCGGGCGGCGTTCAGCCGGCCGCTGACGGTGATCAAGCAGATGGAGTCGCGTGCGCAGGAAGCCTATCTCGGCAAAATCAAGGTGCTGGAAGACTCGCTGAACCAGACCACGGAAAAACTGCAGGCGCTGCAGAAGGGGCGCGCCTCCGGCAGCGCCACCAGCGGCGCGATCCTGACGCCGGAGCAGCAGACGGAGATGGAGAATTTCCGCAAGAAATCGGTGGAAACGCGCAAGGAACTGAAGGACGTGCGCAAGACCCTGCGTGAAGAAACCGAGGCACTGCAGCTGTGGACCAAGGTCATCAACATCGGCCTGGTGCCGCTGCTGGTGATGGTGCTGGGCATTACGCTGGCAATCATCAAACGCCGCCAGGCCAACCTGAGAATTCAAAGCGGGGCGCGTGCATCATGAACCGCAAACAATTCCTGTGGTTGATGCTGGCTGTGGTCGTGATGTGCGGCGCGAGTCTGGCGCTGTTCTGGCAGGATCTCACCGCGTACCGTGACAGCGGTGCCAAAATCGGCGCCCACCTCCTGCCGCCAATGAAAGTCAGTGATGTCGCGAAACTACGGCTGCAGGATGCGACCAGTGAAGTAACGCTGGCGGCCAAAGACAAGGTCTGGCGCGTTGAGCAGCGTGGCGGTTATCCGGCGGACTTTGCCGAGATCAGCGGGCTGATCCTGAAACTGCTGGAGGCCAAGGTGGTGCAGTCGGAGGCCGTGGGTGCGAGCCTGCACGGGCGGCTCGACCTGCTGGCGCCGGTCAAGGGTGCGAAGGATGGCACCGGCACACTGGTTGAGCTGAGCGATGCCGCGGGCAAAGTGCTGGTGAGCATGGTGCTGGGCAAGGTGTCGCTGAAAAAAGATCCGATGAATCCGTTGCCCAATGCCAAGGACGGTGTGCCGGCAGGCCGTCATATTCTGGTGGCGGGCAAGGGCGACAATGTATTCGTGGTCTCCGATCCGCTGGAAAAAGCCGTGGCGCGTCCCGGTGCATGGCTGGCCCGCGATTTTTTCAAGATTGACCGCATCAAGACGCTGCAACTGGCAGGGGACAGTTCAACGTCGTGGAAAATCACCCGCGATGAGGAATGGGGTCAGTGGAAATTCGCCGCAGGTGGCGGCCAGCTCGATCCCAGCGCTGCGGTGACCGTGAACAATGCGTGGTCCGGGCTGGCGTTCAGCGACGTCATCCTTGACGACAAGACCGGCACCGACAAAGCGGTCACATTCACTGTAATAACCTTCGATGACCTGACCTACACGGTCAAACTGGCGCCACATGCCAACGGTGATTTTGTGCTGCGCTTCATTGTCGCCGGCACGCCGCCGAAAACACGCAAGCCGGAACCGAACGAAAAAGCTGAAGATGCTGCGAAACGCGACAAGGAATTCGCCGACAACCGGCAGCGCCTCGAAGCGCGGGTGATGCTGGAGCAGGCGCGTTCGCAGTGGGCGTACGTGGTGCCGGGCAAACAGGTGGCGCCGCTGTTGCTCAAACGCGAGCAGATGGTGGCTGCCCCCCGCCCTCCGCAGAGCGGCCGTAAGTAATTGTTTTTATTGAATTTTATATAAGGGCCGTGCGGCGCTATACTGGGCGCATGAAACGTTTGCTGATCAGCGTGCTGACCATTGCCATGCTGGCGCTGCTGCCCGGTTGCGCGGTCACGCTGCACGGTAACCAGACCACGGGCGGTGGATCAACCGTAACTGCCACCGGCAGCAGCGTGCAGGCCGGCAAGCAGTTCGGCAATGCGCGCGTCGGCGGCTCCTTCGGTGCGCCGCTCCCGGCACATGCGGCAGGCGGCCAGGTGGCGTTTTCGCAGAGCGCTTCCGCGGTGCTGGTCGTGGCGCTGCTGATTGCCGGCACGGTGGATATGATCAGCGACTGGATGCGACCCGCCGCAGCGCGCGTCGAACGTCTGTCCGGGAGTATTTCGCAAACCTGTTCGTGTTACGCCGGGAGCACGCAAGTCATGCCGGCTTACCCTGCGCAATAAGCGGCAGTTTTTCAGCCCTGATTTTTCAACCTTGATTTTTCAACTTTGATTTTTCAACTTTGACCCGGTATTCATCATGAGTGCTCACAAAGATCCGCAGTGGCCCGTACCTTCGCCCGTTTTCGCGCAGGAAAAACAATGGGCTTTCAAGAAACGCAGCGGTATCTACGAGTCCGACGTGACGGCGCTGGTGCGTTGCATGCTCGAAGACGAGTCGATTCGCGAAGACCAGCGCGCGGCGTGGGAGCGCTGGCGCAACGATCCTTCGGGGCTGCAGCGATGAGCGCCCGCATGCGCACGTCTGCACTGGGAGCAGCGCTGTTTTTTGCGGCGAATGCGGTGATGGCGCAGAGCTATCCGTCGCGTCCGGTGCGCTTTGTCGTGCCCTATGCGCCGGGCGGCAGTACCGACACGCTGGCGCGTTCGATCGGCACGAAATTATCCGATCTGTTGGGCCAGCAGGTGGTTGTGGACAACCGTCCGGGCGCCAACGGCGACATCGGCATGACCATCGTCGCCAAGGCGCCGCCCGATGGCTACAGCATCGTGCTCGGCTACATCGCCAATCTCGGCATCGGACCCAGCCTGTATGAAAAGATGCCCTACGATCCGGTGAAGGACTTTGCATCGATCACCCAGGTGGCGGGCGCTTCCAACATTTTTGTCATCCATCCCTCGCTGCCGGCGAAGAATTTCAAGGAGTTCATCGCCTATACCAAGGCCAATCCGAAGAAAGTGAATTTTGCCTCGGCGGGCGTGGCCAGCGTTGGCCACCTGACCGGTGAACTGCTCAATGACATGGCCGGCATCGACATGCAGCATGTGCCGTATAAAGGTAGCGGACAGGCGATTACGGATCTGGTCGGCGGTCATATCAAGGTGATGATCAGCGGCATGGCCTCGACGCTGCCGCATGTGCGCTCCGGCAAGCTGATCGGCATTGTCACCACCGGCATCAAACGCACTCCGGCGACACCGGAAATCCCGACCATCGCCGAGACTTTCCCCGGCTTCGAGTCAAGTTCATGGTTTGGCGTGCTGGCGCCGGCGGGCACACCGAAGCCCATCGTTACCCGGCTGAATGTCGAGATCCACAAATCACTGCAGGATCCGGCTGTGGCCAAACGCCTGGCCGGTGTCGGTTTCGAGATCACCTACGGCACACCGGAGGAATTCACCGCCTACATCAAGTCCGAGATCAAGAAGTGGGCCAAGGTGGTCAAGGCTTCGGGTGCGAGGCCTGACTGACAGGTGACCATGCGCCAAAACAAAACCCCGCTGATGCGGGGTTTTTTATTTCCATAGGGCGGGAGGAGCGCTGCGGATCCCGCCGTTCAACGGAAGCGAGTACCGCTTGCTCCAGTAGTTTGCTGGAGTTCATTGGCCGGGGGCCGCCCGGCGGCTGCCACCCAAGGTGACTTCCTTCGGGGCGCGGAACCCGTCCTCGCCGACAGCTCCCGACTTGACTGCGCTGCCCGGCGGCTCACCAGGGGTCTCCAGGGATTTGCGCCGGCGCGAATGACGTGAACCGATTTGGGCTATTCTTTGGTCTTGCTGCCAAGCGATGGTTTTCATGCCAGTTTTGGCAGGGTTGAAACCACAGAAAATTATTTTAAGTAATTGTTTTATTTAAATAAAATGACAAAACGATCTGGAATGTTATCCATCGCGGCGGAATGTTATACGGCGTTTATGTCGTATAAAACTAGTTAGACGCCCGCACTCACCACGTGCAAACAGACATCTGTTCGCGAGAACCATCACCGCCGTATCGCACTCGCGCAACCCTGAGGTAGGCACCTGAAACTCGAAGACCTTCAACCCAACGCAGCCGTCCGGGGCCTCCTGCCGGACGCCCTCGTCACCGTGGTCAACGTCCAGTGGTTCGGCTCGGAGGCGCTCGAGCTGACCTACAAGACTGCCGCGGGCAAGGTCGCGAACGAGCTGCTCTACCGGCACGACGAGCCGCGGCTCGATCTCGAGGAGCAGGGCCGGCCGTGGAGCTTCGACGGCGACGGCGCGCTGTTCCGCCTGGTCTCCGAGGCGATGCGCATCCAACTGGCGCACCTCTTCGACCCGGTGCTGGCGGTCCACACCTCGGTCGTCGATCCGCTGCCGCACCAGATCACTGCAGTCTATGAGTCGATGCTGCCGCGCCAGCCGCTGCGCTTCCTGCTGGCCGACGATCCAGGCGCCGGCAAGACGATCATGGCGGGCCTGCTCATCAAGGAGCTGATCGCACGCGGCGACCTGCAGCGCTGCCTGATCGTTTGCCCCGGCAGCCTTGCCGAGCAGTGGCAGGACGAGCTCTACCGCCGTTTTCATCTGCCCTTCGAGATTCTCACCAACGACAAGCTCGAAGCCGCCCGCACCGGCAACTGGTTTCTCGAAACGAACCTCATCATCGCGCGGCTCGACAAGCTCTCGCGCAACGAGGACGTGCAGCAGAAGCTCCAGGCGCCCGACTGCCGCTTCGACCTGGTGGTTTGCGACGAGGCGCACAAGATGTCGGCGACGCTCTTCGGCAACGAGGTCAAGTACACCAAGCGCTACCGGCTTGGCCAGCTCCTCTCAGGGCTCACGCGCCACTTCCTGCTGATGACGGCCACCCCGCACAACGGCAAGGAGGCGGACTTTCAGCTCTTCCTGGCGCTGCTCGACGGTGACCGCTTCGAGGGCCGCTTCCGCGACGGGGTGCACACAGCCGATGCCTCTGATCTCATGCGCCGCATGGTGAAGGAGAGCCTGCTCAAGTTCGACGGCACGCCGCTCTTCCCGGAACGCATCGCCTACACCGTACCCTACAAACTTTCGGAGGCCGAGGCGCAGCTCTACAAGGCCGTCACCGACTACGTGCGCGAGGAGTTCAACCGCGCCGACGCGCTCGAGAACGACAAGCGCGCCGGCACCGTGGGCTTCGCCCTCACCATCCTGCAGCGCCGCCTCGCGTCGTCGCCGGAGGCGATCTACCAATCGTTGCGCCGCCGGCGCGAGCGGCTTGAGAGCCGCTTGCGTGAACTCGAAGTTCTGCAGCGCGGCGGCCATGCGGCGCCCATCTTGACCGCAACGTTGCCTGCCTTCGACGCCGAAGACATCGAAGACCTCGACGAAGCGCCGGACAACGAGGTCGAGGCGCTCGAAGAGGAGGTGCTCGACCAGGCCACCGCGGCACGCTCGATCGCGGAGCTCAAGATCGAGATCACGACGCTGACGCGGCTCGAAGCGCTCGCGCTCGGCGTGCGTCGCAGCGGCACCGACACCAAGTGGCGGGAACTGGCGAGCCTGCTCGGCGAGATCTTCACCAGCGCCGCCTTCCCCGATCGCGTCGCGGAGGCCACGGTCCCCTACGGCGCCGGCCCGATCCCGCGCCCGATCCCTTCGCCGCGCCAGAAGCTGGTGCTCTTCACCGAGCACCGCGACACGCTCAACTACCTCGAAAGCC
>Ga0163153_10006315_pt1 | contig 13424 bp, 13 predicted proteins | sample OliLakLV19MP6IB1_FD_148629 | JGI IMG/M metagenome (GOLD analysis project Ga0163153, IMG submission 148629) | Freshwater microbial mat bacterial communities from Lake Vanda, McMurdo Dry Valleys, Antarctica - Oligotrophic Lake LV.19.MP6.IB-1 | ecosystem: Environmental > Aquatic > Freshwater >... | reverse complement strand
GGGTTGGAGGACCTGCGGGCGCTGTGCGCGGGCGTGCTGGCAGCGCTGCCGCCGATGCAGCGAGCCGCTGGTGGGGTCTCGCTCGCGCGGCGCTCGCTCTCTCGTTCCTGAGGCAAGCGTCCGCCTGTGCGGTCCTTCCAGGACAAGGGATCGCTTCCTAACCTTGCATCAGGAATGGCTCGCACTTCCGAACCGGCTGGGGTCCTCACGAAGGCTTTGCTTCGCGCCGCGAACCGCCTGAGCGTCTCGCAGCAGCACCTGGCCCGTGTCCTCGGTGTCAGCGGAGCCTCGGCATCTGGCCTGCTGGGCATCCGCAGGATCGACCCCGGTAGCAAGGAGGGCGAACTGGCCCTCCTGTTCGTTCGCGTCTTCCGCAGCCTCGATGCGGTGCTTGGCAGCGACGAAGAAGCCATGCATCGGTGGTTCGATGCACGCTGCGAACCGCTCGGCGGAACGCCGCGCGAACTGGTGACGACCGTGACGGGCCTGTGCGCCGTCGTCGACTACCTCGATGCGATGCGCGGGCGCTCCTGAAGGCGCTCCGGGCTGGCTCACAGCTGCGACCACGGGATCGCGGTGACGCGTTCGGTCCACTGCTGCGCTCGTTCGCACCGGCACACCACGAGTCCCCGCGTGCTGCGGTTGCCGAACATGTCCAAGAAGAGCTCGACGTGCCGCACGTCCTCCGCCCGCGGCCTCTCGGTCAACTTGACTTCGATCGGCAGGTCCTCGCCCGGCCCCTCGAACACGAAGTCAACCTCCACGCCGTCCACCGTGCGCCAGAAACTCACGCGATGTCCGCGCCCCATCATGTCGGCGCGCGCGATCAGTTCCTGAGCCACCCACTGCTCGAACAGCCTGCGCCCTGCGTCCTCAGCAGCTCCAGCATCGCCGACAACTCGGCCGCCGCGTGACGGACACCGAGATCCAACAGATAGAACCGCGGCGTGGTCGGCACGCGCTTCCGCGACGGGTGTCCGTACGCCGGCATCCAGTGACCGAGGAAGGTGTCGACCAGCACCTGGTAGTAGTTCTTCAAGCTGCCCGCCGGCACGCCGCTCTCCTACGCGAGCCCCGCGAGGTTCACGACCTGCCCCGACTCCATCGCCGCCAGCCGCAGGAACACGAGGAACGGGCCAAAGTCCGCCTCGCGCCACACCTCCTCCTCGATGTAGTTGGCGACGTACCCATCCAACGTCGCCGCCGCACTCGCCACCGACTCCGCACGCACGCCCGGCACGCTGCTGAACAGCAAGCGATGCTGAAAGTCCTCGTCGGGAAACTGCGGCGGCAATCGCGTCCCGCTCAACAGCTTCTGCTCGGGCGACCTAGCGGCCCCATGGTGCGGCGGCTACGCTCCTCGGGGCACGTCTCGGATGTCCCGCACCTTCAAGACTCCGAATGATCACGATTCTCGCTCACGGGCAAACGCTGTTCGACCTGCGCGCTTGCACAGGAGATCCGGCCACCATCGCCGCGCGACTCCCAGATTCCCCTGGAATCTATGCTTGGTTTCCGACGTTTGACGTTGCCTGCAATGACCCGGCCCAGTTCGTTGATAGCTTGATCGATTGCATGGAGCGGAGCAAGTTCGCGGAACGCACCTCGAACATTCAGCCCAATCACCGCATTCGTCTACAGAGTCACACGGCAGTTCCGAGGAATACAATCGAGGCACTTCGGAAGTTCGCAACCTTGCCGGCCTTCAGGACAATGCTCTCGCATGTCTTGGCCCATACCCAAGTATTCAGCAGTCCACTGTATATCGGGAAAGCAATCAACCTCCGCCAGCGCGTGACGGACCACTTGCTGGGCAACACGCCTCTCAAAAGCCGGCTTGCCCAGGCCAGCATCAATATCTTGCGAACACAGCTCTACATCTTCGAAGCACCGTCCCTCGCGGTCGACGGGGCAGACGATGCCGACACAAAATCGATAGAATTGTTGATGGAAGACCTTTTCAGCAGGCTTTTCTGCCCATCCTTCACACTTCGCTACGGATAGCACACTATGCCCATCGTCACTACCAGCAAGGGCGACAGCTACAATTTCCCGGTCTATGGGATGCATGGCACCTTCGCGCTTTCTCCCGAAGCTAGCTTGCCATACTTCGCCACGCTTCTGCGGATTGAGCGCCTTATCGACGAGATTCAGGTTGCTGAGGAGATCTCTCCTGACCTTCAGAACAAGTGGAGCCTCTCCGAACTCTTCCAGCGCGAAGTGAACCGAGATCGCGTCAAGGAAGAGCTTGTGGAAGGGTATCTCCAGGTCGCCAGCAAGCTGAAGTTCTTCAATGCCCTGACCGTAGTGCTGATGCCAAAGAATCCCGACACCGGGCGAGTGGGCGAGAACTTCCTTCCCCCAACAGATGCGTGCCCTCCAATCCCATGGTCGGCAGCTGCGACATCCGATGCCGATTGGGCAAAGCACAGCGAGGCGCGCACCTTCCACCTGAGGGGCTTCCAGTACACTCAAATCGGCGATCAGGCTCGCCTACGCTGGGACCCGGAACAAGTGCACGCAGTCGTCGTGGACGGCCAGCATCGCCTGGTTGCGCTTCGCCAATTCAGGGGGAGAGACGGAGGTAACGCCCTGACGCCAGCTCAGAAGCAAACCACCATTCCGGTGATCTTCGTTTTGCTCATTCCGGACCTTGGGTTCATTCGTCCACAAGACGCTCAGGTCATGTCTCTGTCGGCTGTTTCGCGTGAGATTTTTACGGATCTCAACAAGAACGCGAAGCCAGTTGATAGGGCGCGCGAACTGATTCTGGATGACTGGAGCGTCGTCGCTCGCTGCGTTAGGACTCTCGTGACGAACACAACTGCCACGCGAAGCCAGGCGGAGCTACCACTAACGCTCGTTCGCTGGCAGGAGCCCAATAACCGCTTCGACAGCGGCTACTATGTGAACTCACTCGTTCACCTGGACATGACTCTGCTGACGCTCCTGGATCTGCCCGTGATCCAGAACCCCCTCTCAGGAAAGGAGGTCGAGGGGTACATGGACGCTTGCCGAGCCCTATTCAATGCGGGTAGCGATTTCCATGACGGCAAGTGGACGTTGGCAGAAGCATATCGCCAACTCTATCAGGACGAGGAAAACAACAACATCTCTCCTTTCACGCGCCTGCCAAACTCCTTCTTGGGCTTGGCGGTTGACGGCTTCGTTAGGTACCACAAGCCATGGATCACAGGCATCCTGTTCGGGTTTTCTCCCTACAAGCAACTGCTTGACTACGCCGATGAGCACAACTTGGTTGAGGGAGTCTTCGGACAGTATCAGGCCCAGACCAAGCGACATCGCGATCAGCTTCGACAGCAGTTTCAGAAGTCCGGTGATGAGCAATGGTACGAGCGCGAGATCGAGCGCCACGTTCAAGCAATCGAGAGCATCAAAGGCATTGCGAAGTCTTCACGCAACAACCTGAAGCTGGTCGACTGGTCGTTCAAGTCGATCTTTCAGAAGGCGATGCTCCGACTCGCGAAGGAGATCTGTTTCGACAATAAAGAGCTGGATGTCAACCTCGGAACGCTGCAGGATATTCTTGCGGTATTCAACAAGCTGCATGCGAAGGGTGTTTTTTACCTCGGTGCAGAGCTGGACGACGGTAGTCCGTACAAGATGATGTGGACATTCATCGCCTTGAACCCGGCGAGCGGCACCATCCGAGTGAGTCAGCGCGTGGAGGACAACCTGCTCGCCGCACTTCGCCTTGCGTACTACGCAAACAGGAAGGTCGAGATGGACAAGGCTTCGGGCACCGCAGCCCTATCCGCTCGTCGACTGCTCAAGTTCTTTGAGGCTGGGTCCAACAGAATCCTATGGCCAGAGTGTGATACGGCCACAACGGATCTGAAGAGCTGCTTCGAGTCGAAGGTCTTCTACAATCAGGACCCCAACGATGTCGCACCCGACGAAAAGCGGCGCCTTCAGCGAAACCGTGCGGTGGCGTTCATCAAGGCAACTTTGATTGATCCTGAGAGCATCGACGCCGCAGACCCTGACGGAGATGCCGGGTAGGGGCAGATACTCGGCGTTAGCCGGAAGAAACGGCGGAGCGCACCGCGTTCCGTAGAGATCTCAGGAAGAGATCCAACTCAGCCTTCGCTCCCGCGGTTGCGTGGCACCATGAAATCCGGATGACCTGCCCCGCCTCCGATGGGCTAAGTCCCATTGCCGTCAGGACATGGCTAGGGCTGTACTCTGATGACGTGCATGCAGATCCATTGGAAATCGCCCCGATGTCGCGAGCGATGAGCATCACCGCCTCCGAGTCGACCCCGGGCATGCGAAGGCAGAGCGTCCAAGGAGCGGATCTCGCAGGATCCCCAACGATATCAAAGCAACCCTCAAGCTCCCGGAGGACTGTCGCTCGAATCTGAGCGCAGAGTTGCATCCTCGTTGGTTGCTCCAATCTAGCACGCTCAGAAGCCGCCCCAAGCCCGGCGATGAGGTGCACGGGGAGCGTGCCTGGTCTAAGCCCTTTCTCTTGGCCCCCACCAAAGAACAACGGGGTCAGCGGAACCGCCTGCCATCCTCTCCTGCGAACAACAAGCGCTCCGACTCCCTTGGGGGCCGATATCTTGTGGCCACTGAGGCTGATGAGATCTATGCGCTTGTTGTGGAGGCCAGGAATCCTTGCGAAGCCTTGGGCGCTATCGACATGGAAGTATGAGCTGGACCGACTCACCATCGCGCATAGTTCCTCAATCGGTTGAACAACTCCAGTCTCGTTGTTTACGTGCATTATCGACACCAGAAGTGTGTCGGGCCTCAGCGCAGCCTCCAACCCGGCCGGCTCAACCCAGCCGTGGCGGTTCGGGGCCAAGAGTGTTACCTCGAACCCCCTCCGCCGCATCTCTTCGAGAGGCTCCAACACCGCCTTGTGCTCGATTTGAGTCGAGACAATGTGCATCCGCTTCGATCGTCGCCCCTCAGCTTCGAGCCCGAGGATGGCTAGGTTGTTCGACTCGGTGGCACCGCTCGTAAAGATCACCTCGTCCGGCTTGGCCTTCACGACCGCGGCTACCTGCTCGCGCGCCCGCTCGACCGCCTGCTTCGCCCGCAACCCGTACTCGTGCGTGCGACTCCCCGCGTTCCCGAACTCGACCTCCATGTAGTGCCGCACGACCTTCAGCACCTCCGGGTCGATCGGCGTCGTCGCGTTGCAGTCGAGGTAGATCATGTGCCCTCCCAGGCGGCTCGGTTGGGCATCTACTACTGCGCAGAAGTGGCGATCGGTAGCGACTTGTAGGCATCTCGCGCAAGAATGTTTGTCTGTCGGTTGACGTACACGCACGACTCGCTAGAAGCGATGGCATCGATTCTTCCGGTTCCAAAGCCATCCTGATGGACGCAACCTTCGAGTACGTCTTCCCTTCCATCCGCGGCGTGCAGGCTGGACGCGAGTTCTACGTGTCCATGTGCCCCCTGCACCTGATCCCGAAGATCTTCCTCTTCAACGAGGAGGAGATCACCCCGGAGCTGCGCGCCCAACGCGTCCTGAACAAGGCGCGACTCCCCCAGCTAGCCCGCTACATCCTCGACAACCCGAAGACCTACATCTTCTCGGCCCTCACGGCCTCCATCGACGGGGAGGTCAAGTTCGACGCAATCGGCAGCAAGGGCACTGGCGACCGGATCGGAACCCTGCGGATCCCGATGTCCGCCAAGTTCCTGATCAACGACGGGCAGCACCGGCGCGCCGCGATCGAGGTGGCTCTCCGCGAGAACCCCGATCTTTCTCACGAGACCATCGCCGTCGTCTTCTTCCTCGATGTCGGGCTGAAGCGGTGCCAGCAGATGTTCGCCGACCTCAACCGGTACTCGGTCCGGGCGACGCGATCGATCGGCATCCTCTACGACCAGCGGGACGACAAGGGCCTGATCGCGAAGGACATCCTGAGCAAGACCGGCTGCTTCCGCGAGGTGGTCGAGTTCGAGCGGAGCACGCTGTCGCTGCGGTCGCGCAAGCTGTTCACCCTCAGTGCCATCTACACCGCGATCTCCGCCCTCGTGAGCGGGGCCGAGAAGCCGAAGGCAGAACTGGTCTCGTTCGCCGCGGAGTTCTGGGAAACCGTCTGGAAGCAGTTCCCCGAGTGGGAGCAGGTGCGACAGCGGAAGATGCCCGCGGGTGAGGTGCGAGCCGAGTTCATCCATTCCCACGGCGTTGCCCTGCATGCCATCGCCAAGGTCGGCAACCACTTCCTCAAGAACGATCGCCGTGGCTGGCAGAAACTGCTCGGACGCCTCTCGACCATCGACTGGGCACGAAGCAACACCCGCCTCTGGGAAGGCCGCGCCATGGTCGGCGGCCGCGTCTCCAAGGCAGGAAATTCTGTGATTCTGACAACTTCTGCGATCAAAAAGCACCTCGCCATTCCACTAGCTCCAGAGGAACAGCGTGCAGAACTGGCCCTGTCGGGCCGCAACAAGGGGGAAATCCATGGACACGAAGCAACCTCGAGCGCCTGAGTCAGCGTTTGCGGAGATTGGGTTCCGCGACACCATCGATCTGCTGGTCGCCGAGATTCAGCAGCTCTACCTCGTCGACGAGATCCCTTGGGTCGTTGGGTACAGCGGCGGCAAGGACTCGACGGCGACGTTGCAGCTGGTCTGGCTCAGCCTGCAGAAGCTGGATGCGGAGAAGAGGAAGAAGCCGGTGCACGTCATCTCGACCGACACCTTGGTCGAGAACCCGATCGTGTCGGGGTGGGTCGGACGGTCGCTGCGCCGACTGAACGAGCAGGCGAAGTCGCAGGGGCTGCCGATCACGGCGCACCAACTGAATCCGCAGGTCGAGGACACCTTCTGGGTCAACCTGATCGGGCGCGGCTACCCGGCGCCGGGCGTCAAGTTCCGGTGGTGCACCGAGCGGATGAAGATCAAGCCGGCCAACCGCTTCATCAACGACATGGTGAAGCAGAATGGCGAGGCGATCCTCGTGCTGGGCACGCGCAAGGCGGAGAGCAGCAAGCGCAAGAACCGGATGGTGAAGTTAGAGGGCAAGCGAATCCGCGATCGCCTGAGCCCCAACCTCAGCTTGCCCAACTCACTCGTCTACAGCCCGGTCGAGGACTGGACCAACGACGACGTGTGGATGTTCCTGATGCAGGTCCAGAACCCCTGGGGCCACAACAACAAGGAACTGCTGACGATGTACCAGGGCGCGTCGGCCGACGGCGAATGCCCGTTGGTGCTGGACACGAGCACGCCGAGCTGTGGAGACAGTCGCTTCGGCTGCTGGGTCTGCACGCTCGTGGACAAGGACAAGTCCATGTCCGCGATGATCCAGAACGATCACGAGAAGGAGTGGATGCTGCCGCTGCTCGATCTGCGCGACAAGTTGAAGGAGGCCGACCGTACGACGCGCGACTTCCGTCGCATGCAGGGGCATGTGCAGCTGTTTCACGGCGAACCGATTCCCGGTCCGTACACGCAGTCGTCGAGAGAGACCTGGCTGCGAGATCTGCTGACCGCACAGGAGTGGATCCGCCAGCACGGGCCGGATTACGTGCGCGACGTGCAGCTGATCACGCTGCCTGAGTTGCAGGAGATCCGGCGGCTGTGGGTTGTCGAGAAGCACGAGGTCGAGGACACGCTGCCTGGCATCTACAAGGAGACGACCGGGCGGGAGTACCCGGGCGCGTCGCTGCATGAGCACTCGGCCTTCGGCGCCAACGAGGTCGCACAGCTTCGCGAGATGTGCGGAGACGACACACTGCACTTCGAACTGGTCCGCGAACTGATCGACACCGAGCAGCGTCACCGCAACATGGCTCGTCGGTCCGGCCTGTTCGACAAGCTCGAGTCGGCGCTGCGGCGCGGTTTCTACGAGGACCCCGAAGACGCCAAGCAACGCGCAGTTCGCCGCCAACAGGCCAAGGACGATCCCAGCACCCTCCAACCCCGCCAGCAAGGGCTGCACCTTCCCCTCCCATGATTCTCGAGCGCCTGGTCCTACACAACTTCGGCCCGTACCTCGGCCGGCACGAGATCGATCTCTCGCCCAAGGCGAAGAAGCCCGTCATCCTGTTCGGCGGCATGAACGGCGGTGGCAAGACCTCCATCCTGAATGCCCTGCAGTTGGTGCTCTACGGTCGTCGGTCGGACACCTGGAAGGCGAGTGAAGGGTCGTACGAGGCCTTCCTGCGCTCGAGCATCCATCGCCGAGCGGATCCAACAGAGGGCGCGGGCATCGAACTCACCTTCAGCAGTTCGATGCAGGGTGCCGAGCAGACCATCCATCTCTCGCGGTACTGGCGCGTCGTAGGCACCACAGCCCGGGAGTCACTCGATGTGATTCGCGATGGCGAGCTCGACACGGTGCTCGCGGAGAACTGGGCGGAGTGGGTCGAAGAGTTCATCCCTGCACGGGTGGCTCCGCTGTTCTTCTTCGACGGCGAGAAGGTGGAGGCGATGGCCAGCCCGGCCAAGTCAGCCGAAATCCTGAAGTCGGCGATCCATTCCCTGCTGGGGCTCGACATCGTCGATCAGCTGAAGACCGATCTCGAGATCCTCGAGCGGCGCAAGCGGAAGGAGTCCGGAGCGGAGCAGAGCGGCTCGGCACCGGTCCAACGCGAACGCGATCTCGAGCGGGACTACGACAAGCAATCGGAGCGGCTGGCGCTGCGCCACCAGGAGTTGGCTGCGCTGCAGAACGACTCGGAACGACTGGCGAAGCGGCTGTCGGATCTGGAGCGCCAACTGGAGAACCAGGGCGGAGCCCTGTTCGAGAGTCGGCATCAGTTCGAAGCGGATCGCGACGCGTTGCTGAAGGAGGCTCAAGTCATCGAGGAAGAGCTGCGAACCGTGGCAGCTGGCGGTCTTCCGTTTGCCTTGCTGCTGCCGATGCTCGAGCAGGCCGAGGAAGCGTCGCGCTCCACACACCACTCCGCGGTGCAAGCGACGGTGCTCGAGGTGCTGCAGCAGCGCGACGACCACCTGCTCGAACGCATCCGGGCGCTGAAACCCTCGAAGAGCCTGCTGGCAGGCGTGCACACGTTCCTTGACGAGGATCGCAAGCTACGAGCTGCGCCTCTCGCCGATGCCGCTGCCCCGCTGGATCGATCGGACCTCGCACGCGTGCACGCGTTGCAATCGCATGTCCTGCCAACCGAGCTGGTACGCATCCGCGCCCTGCTGAAAAAACTCGACGACACCGAAGCGAGGACGCAGACCCTGGAACGAAAGCTGGCTGCCTTGCCTGACGAGGAGCGGATCGTTCCTCTCCTGCGTGAACGCGACCGCTTGCGGACCGAACTGGAGCAGAGCCAGCGGAAGCACGAGACGATCACCGAAACGCTGCGCCTCGAGACGGGCGAGCACGAACGCTCCAAGAAGGAGCTGGATGCAGCGCGTCAGAGCCTGGCCGAGACGATGCTCGACAGCGAGGACGACAAGCGTCTGCTGCAGCACTCGTCGAAGGCACGAGCCACGCTCGAAAAGTTCCGCCGGAAAGTCCTGGAGAGCCACGTGCATCGCATCGAGAAGCTGGCCCTCGAGTGCTTCATGACCCTGATGCGCAAGCAGTTCCTGGTGCGCGAACTGCGAATCGATGCCGACTCGTTCGCGGTCACGCTGCAGGGTGAGGGGGGCGAGATCGTTCCCGCCGAGAAGCTGTCTGCGGGCGAGCGGCAACTTCTGGCGATCGGCCTGCTGTGGGGCCTCGGACGCGCTTCAGGACGTCCACTGCCGACCGTGATCGACACCCCGTTGGGCCGCCTCGACAGCTCTCACCGTCAGAACCTGATCGAGCGCTACTTCCCGTACGCAAGCCAGCAGGTGATCCTGCTCTCCACCGACGAGGAGATCGACGAGCGCTACCAGCAGAAGCTGAATCCCCACATCGCCCGCTCCTACCTGCTCGACTTCGATGACAAGAAGCAGTTCACCACGGTCCAAGATGGGTACTTCTGGGAGGTGGCGTCGTGATCCTCGACAACATCAAGCTTTCGCAACGGGAGAAGGACCACCTCGTGCAGCTGAAGCGGCGCACGAAGATCCAGAACTGGAACGTGCTCTGTCGCTGGGCATTCGCCGCATCGCTCGCAGAGCCATCGGTGCCCCCAGAAGCCAAACTCGCGTCGGACAGTTCGATCGAGATGACGTGGAGGGTCTTCGGCGGTGAATACGCGGAGATCTACGATGCCCTGATGCGGCATCGGTGCGCGCGGGATGGGCTGGGCAACGACTCCGAAACCCTCGCGAAGTACTTCCGCCTGCACCTGCATCGCGGCATCGGCTACCTGTTCGCCGACCGCAGCCTGCAGAGCATTCGTCACCTGATCGAGAGGGTGACCACTCGCGGTCGACGCAAGAACGCCGAGTCAGCCGATGCAGATCCGACGGGACAAGACAGCGCTCCGTCGGATTGACCTGTCGCGGCCGCTGCGACTGGCACTCGACGCCGAGTTGCTACCGGCGGGGAGCACGGTGTTCGACTACGGCTGTGGCCACGGCTCGGACCTTCGGCTGCTGAGGTCGCTCGGCTACGACGCGGTCGGTTGGGATCCGGCCCACGCGCCGCGCGCTGCCCTGCGACCATCGAACGTCGTCAACCTCGGCTTCGTCGTCAACGTCATCGAGCACGCCGAGGAACGTGCAACCGCCCTGTCGAAGGCGTGGGCGCTCGCCGATCGGCTGCTCATCGTGTCGGCGCGCCTGCGCAGCGACGTGGATGAGGTGCGCGGCGACGATTACGCGGACGGCGTCGTGACCAGGTGCGGCACCTTCCAGCACTTCTACACGCAGTCCGAGTTGCGCGACTGGATCGAGCACGTCGTCGAGCAACCCGCCGTGCCCGCCGCCCCTGGCGTGTTCCTCGTCTTCCGCAGCTCGGAGGATCGCGAGCGCTTCATCGCCGCGAGGTTCCGTCGCAGCGTGCTCGGGCCGCGGGTGCCGATCAGCGCTGCGTTGTACGCGGAGCACAAGGAACTCCTCGACCCGCTGCTGCAGTTCTTCACCGAACGTGGCCGCCTTCCTGCGCCCGAAGAACTCGCCAACAGCGCCGCGGTTTCGAGCGCCTTCGGATCCATCGGGCGTGCCTTCGCCATCGTCCGCCGTGCAACCGGAAGCGAGAGCTGGTCGCGCATCGAGGTCCAGCGAAACGAGGACCTGCTCCTCTACCTGGCGCACGCGCAGTTCAATCGCCCCGTCCGTTTCACCGATCTCGCTGCCGAGTTGCGCGGAGACATCCGCGCCTTCCACGGCAACTATCCGAAGGCGCTGCTCGCCGCGATACGGATGATGCGGCAGATCGCGGATCAGGACTTGATCAACGCAGTGTGCAAGGCGGTGCCCGTCGGCAAGGAGACCCCGCAAGCGATCTACCTGCACGCGAGCGCGATCGACCAGTTGCCCACGGTCCTTCGTCTGTACGAAGCCTGTGCGCGTGGGCTTGTCGGCGAGGTCGAGGGGGCCAACATCGTGAAGCTCCACCGCTACCGCCCACAGGTCAGCTACCTCTGCTACCCGACGTTCGACAAGGATGCGCATCCGGCCCTGACCTCGTCGATGGTCGTGCGTCTCGACGAGGCCCACGCGTCGTTCAAGGACTACTCGCGCACGCCGAACCCACCGATCCTGCATCGCAAGGAAGAGTTCGTTCCCGCGGACTACCCTGGTCGCGAGAAGTTCGCCAAGCTCACGAAGCAGGAAGAAGCAGCGGGGCTGTTCCGATCGCACTCAAGGATCGGCTTCCTCCGCGAGTGGCTGCTGACGCTGCATGACGCAGGCGTCTCTATCCGCGGCCATCGTCTCGTCAAGCGCGCCCGATCCGAAGAGCAGTGATGACCCGGCGCCCCGCCCGACTGCCGTAGTCGTCCTGGCTGCGAGGCTCGTTGCTCATTCGAGACCAGCCGCCTTCCATGCCTTCATGAGCCGCTGTTCGAGGATGGCCTGCGCTGCGTCCTGGCCGCGGCCGTCGAGCTTGTAGAGGTCGACATAGGTTTGGACAGGATCCGTGCAGCCGAGGTGTTGCTCGACACTGCGGCCGGCGGGCTCGAACGAGAGAAAGACCCCAGGGTCGTCGGGCACGAGAACGACGAGGTTCTCACCTGAGTCGACCGGCTTGGCCTCGGTGTGTTGCACGAGGGCATCCAGGTGGTCGGCGCTCACGTAGACCCATGTTCGCGACTGACGTACCTGCGGCGCCTGGTGTTCGGCCGCGGAGAACGCGGCGTAGAGGCAAGAACCTCCGGCTTGGCGCCGCAGGTTGTCGAGCGCCTTGCCCAGTTGCTCACGCTTCAGCAGCGTGAAGTACTGCAGACGCTGGTGGGCGTCGAATCGGTAGGACTCGCGCCATGCAGTGAGGAGACCCCTCGGGTCCTTCACGCGGAGGCCGGAGGACTCGGGGTCGAGGAATCCCTCGTCGCGGAGATGCTGGACGACCTTGTTGACGAGTCCGAGGCTGACCGGCTTGCTGTCGGGCAGGTGCCAGACAGTGTTGGTCTGGAGTGACCGCTGGGTCCAGGTCCGGCCGGCGTGCGCCGGGCTCAGCAGCACGCGGATCACACGGGCTGCCGCGGCGGTGCCCAGGTTGCTACCTCGACGTGGCTGGCGGCGAACGGGTGACCTGCCGCTTCGCTCGATGTGGAGGAGACCGGGCACGTCGAGCCGGCAGTTGCCCGCGAGGTCGAGCCAGCTCCAGCCTTCGCGGCGGCACAACTCGGCGAGCCTCGGAGAGACGGAGGGCATCGCCAAGACGGGCACCGAAGTCCGCGTCGGTCGCGGTGTGGATCTGGCCCACGCGGGGAAGACGGATGGCCGCAGTTCTGCCTTGACGTGAACCATCAGGCTTCGGCGACGACCAGCTGGGCCGGTGACTTCGATCACCAGATCGGCCTCGGAGGTCGGACCGGGCTTCTTGTGCCGAGCCCATTGGACCTCGGTGAGGAGTGCTCCCAACTGCGCCGCGAGCGCGCGCTGCAGCACCGCTCCGGTTGGCATGTTCACGAATTGTTGGGTGTTCACGATTACGTGAACATAGCCTGTTTCGTGAACATGGCAAAGGCAAAGCCTCCCGACTGGGCGGTGCCATGGGGCTCCATCGCCCGATGGAAGCCGCCTCCGGTGGAGGTTAGCAAGGCGGCGAGACCTTCGAAGTCGCGCCAGGATCTCACGGCAACCGCGAAGTCCCAATCGCGCGTGGTTCGCGGGAGGGCGGCGGCGGAACGCTTCTGCAGGGCCAGCAGGAGTGCTGCGGCACCAGGTCCATCAGCAGCGCCCGGTCCCCTTCGCCGAGCTGACTACCCGCCACTACCGCCTCCCTGCAGCGCCAGCCACCACCGCCAGACGCCCTCCACGGCCGGAGCCAACCGTTCGTCGCCGATCGCCACCAATTCGGCGTGGATCAGCAGCGGATGCGCCAGCCACAGATCCCGGCGCTCGGGATGCAGAACGCCATCACCGCTGCCGAAGCG
>Ga0163153_10006314_pt1 | contig 13424 bp, 15 predicted proteins | sample OliLakLV19MP6IB1_FD_148629 | JGI IMG/M metagenome (GOLD analysis project Ga0163153, IMG submission 148629) | Freshwater microbial mat bacterial communities from Lake Vanda, McMurdo Dry Valleys, Antarctica - Oligotrophic Lake LV.19.MP6.IB-1 | ecosystem: Environmental > Aquatic > Freshwater >... | reverse complement strand
GCTGTTGTCGCAGGCGCTGGGCACAGCGGACGATGCGCGCTTGCGCAATCGCGTGGCTGCTGGCGTGACCCATACGACCGCGAGCAACATTTCGCTCACGGCCGAGTACGACTACAACGGCGCGGGGCTGGACAAGGCGGAGTGGGATGCGCTGCGGCGCGGGTCGCTCGCGGCCTATGGGCGCTACCGGACCTTTGCTTCGATTGCGCAGGACCCGGCCACGCGGCACAACCTGTTCTTCTACGCGAGTTGGACAGACGCTCTCATCAAGCATTTCGACCTGACCGCCATGCTGCGCTATGACGCGGTCGACTCGAGCCGCCTGCAGTGGCTCGAAGCGCGCTATCACTGGACGAAAGTCGACCTCGCGTTGCAGGCCCAGGTCAATTCCTCGAGCCGCCTGCAGTGGCTCGAAGCGCGCTATCACTGGACGAAAGTCGATCTCGCGTTGCAGGCCCAGGTCAATTCGGGAAAAGCGACGAGCAATTTCGGCGCGTTGCGGGACCGCCGCATCACGCAGGTGCTTCTCAGGTATTTCTTCTGAGCCGGCTCAGTCCTTGAAAGGCTTGCCCTGCTCCTTGAGCCAGTCCGCCCAGCCGATCATCGAAGGATTGTGCGGGCGGACCTTGTAGTACGGGATCATGTCTTTCCAGTGGTCGAGCAGGTCCTTGAGCGCATCGACCGCGTCCGGCTGGCCTTCGCGCTTGGGAACGAAGTCGATGCGCAGGTCCGTGCGCGCCCATGCTTCGGTGTCGTAAACGATGAGTGCCGCCGAGCGATGGCCGCCTGCATCGCCGCCTTGCTTGCGGCCGGCCAGAACGACGGCCATGAGGCGGTCCTCGAACAGCTGGCCCTCCGATTCGCGCCACGCGCGGTCCATCTCGGGCACCACCTTGTCGGTGAGCAGCAGGTTGCCCATGACGACATAATTCTCGCCGGTGATGGCCTTGCTGTGGACCTTGCACTCGGCGCCCGTGTAAACCGCGCTGCGGCCGTGGCGGTCGACGATGCCGACCTGCCGGTACTCGAAATGCGGATCGGTCTGGCCGAGTTCCTTGATCACTTTCTCGGGTGAATAACCGAGCGTGAGCAGCTCGATGGCCAACGGTCCCAGGCCCGGGTCGGTATACGCCTGCGTGCTCACCGCCCCGACGTTGGCGCGGATGAACGGGCAGCGCCCGCCGACCGACAGCGGGTTGGTGGACTGGGCGATGCCGAGCAGGCCGGATTTCGCTTCGCGTGCGACTACGGTGAATGTCATGAGAGTCCCTATCGGTAAGGGTTGGCCTTGAGGCCGAGTTTCTCGAGGTACTTGATCTTGGGCTCGACCGAGCCGGGATCGAGCGTGCGCTTCTCGTAGTAGCCGATCAGCGGCTTGAAAAAGTCGAGGTCGTGGCGCAGGTTGCCGATCGGCTCGGCGGCAACGTCCACGCGCAGGTTGACCAGCGGAAACTCGTGCCGGCCGAAGACGACGATCGCGGCCGACGTCTGGCCTTCCTCCTGCCCGCCGGCGTCGCGGCCGGCCTCGAGCGCGCGCATGAAGCGCTCCTCGAGCTCTTCGCCTTCGCTTTTCCTGAATGCTTCGGACATCGAGCTCACGACCTTCTCGCCGACGAGCACGTTGCCGGTGGCGATATGGTCGGACTCGACCACTTCGCCGGCCCATGAGCGCGTCTTGTTGCCGGTGCGCACCGCGCAGTTGCCGTAGGCGTCGAGGATCGCGAACTGGCGGTACTCGAAATACTTGTCGCCTTCGCCGAGGTCCTTGATCACCTTCTCGGGCAAGTGGCCGAACTCGATGAGCTTCTTGGCGACCTGGAGCCTGCGGTAGTCGCCGTGCGCCTGGATGGTGACGACGGCCTTGCCGGGGACGATGTCGGTGATCCTCCAACCGACGGCCGGCGTGCTCGTGGCCTGGCAGAAACCCATTTTGCCGCTGCGCGCGCATCGGCCGAGGATCGAAAAGGTCATGAGAGTCCCGTGTGGTCGATGCGACTCAGTCGAACTTGATGCCGGCGGCCTTCACCACGCGGGCCCACTTTTCCTGGTCCTTCGCGAGGAACCCGGCCATGTCTTCGGGAGAGTTGGAAGGCGCCGGATCCATGCCGGCGGTCACCAGCCGTTCGCGCACGTCCGGTGCGTTCAGCACGGCCGTGAGCTCCTTGTGGAGGCGCATCACGATCGGCCGCGGCGTCTTCGCCGGCACGAGAAAGCCGTACCAGTTGGAGTACTCGTAGCCCGGCACGCCCGACTCGGCCACCGTCGGCACGTCCGGAAGCTGCTTGGAGCGCGTGGGCGTCGAAACCGCCAGCGCCCGCAGTTTTCCGCTGCGCACATGAGGCAGGGCGGAGGGGTCGGAGAAGAAGTAGTCGGTCTGCCCGCTCTGGATCGCCGCCATGCCCATCACGCCGCTCTGGTAGGGCACGTGCAGCGTGTCGATGCCGGCCATCTGCTTGAAGAGCTCGCCCGCAAGGTGCTGCGAGTTGCCGATGCCGGCCGAGGCGTAAGTCATCGCGCCGGGCTTGGTCTTGGCCAGGGCGATGAGGTCGGCCACGGTCTTGTACGGCGCGTTCGGCGCGACCACCATGATGGGCGTCAGCAGCACGCCCTGGGTGACCCAGGTGAAGTCCTTGAGCGGGTCGTAGTTGAGCTTGCGGCCCGAGCCGCCGGCGACCGAAAGCGGGGCGGGTGTGCCGAGCAGGAGCGTGTAGCCGTCCGGCGCCGAGTGCGCGACGTGGTCGGCGCCGATGATGCCGGTGGCCCCGACGCGATTGTCGACGATGACCGACTGACCGATGTTCGTGGTCATCTTCTGCGCGACGATGCGCGCCATGATGTCCGGCCCGCCGCCGGCCGCGAACGTCACCACGATGCGGATCGGGCGCGAGGGGAAATTGTCCTGCGCGTGGGCGGTGGACGCGACGAAGATTGCGGCCGCGGCGAGGGCCGATGCAAATTTTACGATGCTCATTTCAGTGCTCCCATGAGGTGGATTTGCCTCCTCGCGCAGACTGTATTTTCGCAGCGCGATTGACAAGTCCCATTTCGCAGGTGAAAAAACGCTTTGGCAGCATTTCCATCGGAGATCGGCTTCCCGCCTCGGGTCCAAGTTAAATATGGCAGCATTTAAGCTTTATTGCGGGCGCGCGCGGCGCGGGCTTCGAGCACGGCGCAGACCGCCGCAGTGTCGGCTTTGGCCAGACCCTGCTTCATCGCCTCGTCGTAGATCGCGCGCGACGCCGAGAAAAGCGGGGCCGGGCTGCCGGTCCGGGCGAGGTAGTCGCCGATGATCGCCATGTCTTTCTGCCACACCTCTACCCTCATGGTCGCGTCCCGGTAGCTGCGGCGGGCCATCATCGGGCCGCGGACCTGCAGCATGCGCGAGGCGCCCGCGCCGTCGCCAAGCACTTTCACCGCGAGCGCGGCGTTGATCCCGGACCTGCGCGCAAGGATCACGGCTTCCGCGGCCGAGACGTTGTGGATGGCCACGAGCAGGTTGGCCGCGAACTTCATCTTCGACCCGTTGCCAAAGCGCCCAAGGTCGTAGTGGCCGCGCGCGAAGCCTTCGAATGCGGGAATGCACTTGCGGATCGCCGCCCGCGAACCGCTGGCGTAGACCACCACATCGCGGACTTTAGCCTGTGCGCCCGTGCCGCTCAGCGGGCAGTCCAGCAGGGTCGCACGGGATTTGGCGAGCAGCTTTCTCGCGGCTTCCTTGTCTTCGATCGGCAGCGTGCTGGTTTCGACGACGATGTGCCGCGGATTCTTCAGGGCGGCGATCTCCGAGGCGACCGACACGAGGATTTCAGCCGAGGGCAGGGACGTGAAAAGGATCGCGGCCGCCCGCGCCACATCCGATGCGCTCGCTGCCACGACGCCGCCGTTCTTGCGGTGGCGCGTGCGGCATGCGGCGACCGGGTCGTAGCCGAAGACTTCGAACCCGCTGCGAACGAGGTTGGCGGCCATGGCCGAACCCATGATGCCCAGGCCGATCACGCCGACCCGCGGCCGCTTCCCCCCCGCCAAGCTTCCCCCGGAGAGCCTCGCTTTAAAGCCCGGCTTGCGAAATGAACTTCGGGTTGAGGTAGGCCTCGATCGCTTCGGTGCCGCCTTCCGACCCGTACCCCGAATCCTTCACGCCGCCGAACGGCACTTCGGGAATCGCGAGGCCGAGGTGGTTGATCGTGATCATGCCGGTCTCGACCGAAGACGCAATTGCGTTCGCGGTCTTGGCCGACTTGGTCCATGCGTACGCCGCAAGGCCGAACGGGAGGCGGTTGGCTTCGGTCACCGCGTCGTCGAAAGTCTTGAACGGGTTGACGATCGCCACCGGCCCGAACGGCTCGTCGTTCATCGCCTTGGCGTCGTTGCCCAGTTCGGTGATCACAGTCGGCTCGAAGAAGTTGCCTTCCTTGCCGATACGGTGCCCGCCGGTGCGCACTTTGCCGCCGTGCTTCTGCGCATCCTCGACGTTGGCTTCCATGGCGGACGAGCGGCGCGGATTCGCCAGCGCGCCCATGGTGACGCCGGCCTCCATGCCATTGCCGACCTTCAGTTGCTGCGTGGCCTCGACGAACTTGTCGACGAACTTGTTGTACACGCCTTCCTGCACGAGGAAGCGGGTTGGCGAAACACACACCTGCCCGGCGTTGCGGAACTTGCTGCCGGCCATCGTCTTGGCCGCGAGGTCGATGTCCGCGTCGTCGAAAACGATGACTGGCGCGTGGCCGCCGAGTTCCATCGTGACGCGCTTCATGTGCTGGCCCGCGAGCGCCGCGAGCTGCTTGCCGACCACGGTCGAGCCGGTAAACGAGATCTTGCGGATGATCGGGTGCGGGATCAGGTAGCTCGAGATCTCCGCGGGCACGCCGTAGACGAGGTTCACCACGCCGGCGGGCACGCCAGCGTCGGCGTACGCGCGAATGAGTTCGGCGGGCGAGGCGGGGGTTTCTTCAGGCGCCTTGATGATGATCGAGCAACCGGCGGCGAGCGCGGCCGAGAGCTTGCGCACGATCTGGTTGACCGGGAAATTCCACGGGGTGAATGCGGCAACCGGGCCGACCGGCTCCTTGATCACGAGCTGGTAGACGCCTTCGGCGCGCGCCGGGATCACGCGGCCGTACGCGCGGCGCGCCTCTTCGGCAAACCAATCGATGGTGTCTGCGCCGGCGAGGATTTCCATCTTGGCTTCGGCGACGGTCTTGCCTTGTTCCTGCGTCATCAGCGGCGCGATCGCGTCGGCGCGCTCGCGCAGCAGCGAGGCGGCCTTGCGCATCATCTTCGAGCGCTCGAACGCGGAGATTTTTCTCCACGTCGCGAACCCCTTCTGCGCGGCTTCGAGCGCGCGGTCGAGGTCGGCTTTCTCGGCGTGGGCGAGGGTGCCGATCTGCTTGCCGGTGGCGGGGTTCACCACGGGCATCGTGCGGCCGGAGGCGGCGGCGCACCAGGCGCCGTCGATATAAAGCTGGGTATTTGGGTACATGGCGGGATCGTCGATGGAGGAGGAAAAATGAAGGGCGGCGGGCTGCCGGGGAACCGCGAAGCGTACCGCGAAAGTTCGCCTTGCGCGCGGATCGCGACGAAACGCCATGCAGCGGCGCCGCTGACGCCCCGTGGCCTGCATCCGGCCCCAAACGCGCCTTGCCGCAGCGCAACCCGGTGGTATAAATTCATGGATTCCCGCCGCGTACCCCACACCTTAGTGAAGTGACCCCATGAGCGACAATCGAGACAAGCCCGCAGACAACGATCCCGACGCGACGGTGTCGCTTCCGCCGCGCAAGAAAGCCGCGGACGACGATGCCACAGTCATGATGCCTTCACGCGACGCATTGAAAGCGCCCGACGAAGACGCGACCGTGAGGATGCCTTCGCGCGCCGCGCTCGAAAAACCGGTGGATGACGACGCCACGGTGACGAACCTGACGCGCGAGGCGCTCCTGACCCCGGATGCAAGCGAGGTCGCCGGCGCCAAGGCCGCCAAGGCCGACGACGACTCGACGGTCATGATCCCGCCCGGCGGCTTCAAGGCCGAAGCCGCCGCGGATCCCGCCCGGCGGCTTCAAGGCCGAAGCCGCCGCGGAAACCGCGGCCGCGATCGGATCCCCGGCGGTGCTGCCTGCGGCCTTTGTCCCGAAAACCGCGGGCGCATCCGACTCGCCGCCTCCGCCGCCTCCCAACATCACGACCGAGCCGTCGCGCATGCCGATCATTGCCGGTGGCCTCGTGGTGTTGCTCGTCGTCCTCTACTTCATGTTTGCGGGCGGCGAGAAAACGGCGCCCGTAGCCACCAAGCCGACGTCGCCTTCGACCTCGTCGTCCTCACCGGCGCCTGCGGCACCTTCGGCACCTGCGGCGCCTGCGGCACCTGCGGCCTCATCCGCGCCTTCGGCGCCCGCGGCAGCACCGACGCCCGCCGTACCGACGCCCGCCGCACCGCCCCCCGTCGCTTCTGCGCCGGCCACGCCTTCGCCAGCGCCCGCTACGCCGGCGGCCGGCGGCTCGTCCGGCAAATCGAAGATCGCGGACCTGCTGGCAGCGGACATCAAGCGCGGCACGGTCGCTGTGGCCGAAGAAGGCGGCGGGTTCACGATCACGATGCCGTTTGCGCAGCAGTTCGGTTCCGGCAGCGCCGATCCGGAGGCCAAACTGCGTTCGACCCTGCTTGTGGTTGCGTCCGCGCTCGACAAGGTGCCCGGCTCGATCGTGGTCACCGGACATGCCGACGCGACGCCGAGCAACAACGCAAAATTCCCGTCGAACCAGGAACTGTCCGCTGCGCGCGGTGCGTCTGCGGCCAAGCTGATGGCCGGCAAGCTGCGCGATCCCAAGCGCATCTCGAGCGACGGCGCCTCGGATTCCAAGTCGCTGGCGCCGAGCGACACGGCCGAGAACCGCGCAAAGAATCGCCGCGTAGTGATCGTCCTCAAGCCCGCATGACGCCCGCGCGGCGCGGCCGCGCGGTATGAAGAAGCTCACCCTCGACCGGATCCTTCAGTCGCAGGGCTTCGGCACGCGCAAGGCGTGCCAGGCCCTGGTCCGGGGCGGCGAAGTGTCGATCGACGGCCAGGCCGTCACCGACTTCAAGCAGCCGCGGGCTCCTGAAGGCCTGGCCTTCTCGGTTTTTGGCCAGTCCTGGGACTATCACGAGCACCTTTATATCGCGCTACACAAGCCCTCCGGCTACGAGTGCTCGAGAAAGCCCAGCCATCACCCCGGCGTGCTTTCGCTGCTGCCCGGGCAATTCGCGTTGCGAGAAACCCAGCCCGTAGGGCGGCTGGACCACGACACGACCGGGCTGCTGCTGCTCTCTGACGATGGCGCCTTCATCCATGCGCACACGTCGCCGAAGCGCCAGGTGCCGAAGGTGTATGTCGCCACCACGCAGGATCCGGTCACGCCCGCGCTCATCGCTAAATTGCTGGGCGGCGTGCAGCTGGAGGACGAACCCGCACCGCTCTCGGTGGATGCCTGCCGGCAGCTCGACACGCACCGGCTCGAGATCTCACTCGAACGAGGCAAGTATCACCAGGTCAAGCGCATGCTGGCCGCGGCGGGAAACCATTGCGTGGCACTGCATCGGTGCGCGATCGGCGGGCTGACGCTCGGGGCGCTCGGGCTCGAAGCAGGGCAGTGGTGCCACCTCGATCCCCGGGCCAGGGCGCTGCTCGGCACGAGAACGTAGGCAGTCCGCGTGGTTCTCCCAATGTTATCCTTCGCGCACTAAAAGGAGAGGGGCCATGGCCGAGCAGCGAATGGTAGATCCCGATAACGTAGTGATGACCGGCGAGAACTCGTTCATCCGCCTGTCGGACGATGGCGGCAAGACGATCGCCGACCGCGTGAGCCACTGGCGCGTGCTCTGGTCGCCCGCCGGGCAGGGGCATGCGCTCTTCATCGAGAGCCCGCTGGCCGGCGACGGCCCGCGCATCTATTCCGACAATATCGGCATGACGCGCTTCCTGCAGCGGACGATCGAAGTGCTGCTGCACAAGCCGTTCGCGGACGAATCGCTGCCGGTGGTGGACGCGGAATTCCAGCGCGCCGGCGACTCGCTAAGCACCGTCGAGGAGCGCATTTCTTCGGACGACGGCGAAATCATCATGAGCTGGTGGGACCTCATGGCGCCTTTCGTGCTCACGGTGCCGCCCGGCGCGATGGACCGCCCGATCGGCGTATACAGCACATTCCTCCCGGCGCGCGGCGCGCAGCTCGCGGTGAACGGCGAGGCCGCGACCGCAAAAGTCTTCCTGCAGGACCGGTCCGGCAAGCCCTCGTCCAGTTGCGTGCTTGCATGGTCCGAAACCTGGACCCGCCCAGCGGCTTGAAATGAGTCCGGCGCCGGAAGGACGCTCTTTCCGGCGCAAGGTTCTCTAGAATAGAGTTCCGATGAGCGACAACAAGAAGAAATTCCCGCCGGGCTCGGACCCGGATGCCACCGTCACCGGTCCCCTGACGCCCGCGGGACCCGACCTCGACGCCACGATCAGCGGGCCCCTGCGCCTAACTGAGGTCGACTTCGACGTTACCGAGACCGGCCCGCTTGTCCCGCCGCCGGCGAAGGCGCCCGCGGCTGACGATCCCGATGCAACCTTCAGCGGACCGCTCACGCAGTTCGACCCCGACGCGACGATCTCGGGCCGCGCAGCCGGACGCCGCCGCAATCCATTCGCTCCGAAAGCGCTGCCCGAAGCGTTGCAGGCCAACCTCGCGGCGCTTGGCGGACTGAATCCGCTCATCGCGTTCGCCAACCCGATCTTCAGCGCGGTGCCGCAGATCGGCGCGGCGCGAAACCATCCGGACCCGGTCCTGCTCAAGGAAACGCTGCAGGACCTGGTGGAGGCTTTCGAGGCGGGCGCGAGCAAATCCGGCGCATCGACCGACACGGTCGAGGGTGCGGTCTACGCGTTGTGCTGCCTCGCGGACGATGCGGCAGCGTCCACCCCCTGGGGCCGGGACTGGATGAAGAACGGGCTGCTGCAGGAATTGCGCGGCGAGAACAACGGCGGCGAGGAGTTCTTCGCGCTGCTCGCCGAAAAGCAGAAGCAACCCGAAGAGAACGCGAGCCTGCTCGAATTCCTCTACATCTGCCTCTCGCTCGGGTTCCAGGGCCGTTATCGAGACGCGAACGGCGACGCCGCGAAGTCCGCGGACCTCGACCGGATTCGCGGCGACCTCCACGCGGTGGTTTCGCGCCGGCGCGCACGCCCGTCCTCGCTCTCCGAGCAGTGGCGTCCCACGAAGGCGCTGCCGGCGGCCGTCCGCGCGCGCAAGCCCGCCGAAGGTATTGCCTGGCGAATGATCGCGGTGCCGGTGTCGGCCCTGCTGGTCTTGCTCATCGCGTACAAGCTTTACAAGCCGGGCGAGCCGCAGCCCGTGACGCCGCCAGTGGCGCCGGCACCGCCGGTGACACAGGCGCCTTCGACAACGCCGGTCGCGGCGGGAAATACGCAGCAGGTCCTCGAGAAAGAATTGGCGCCCGAAATCAAAGGCGCGCTGGTCAAGCTCGGCACGGCCGATGGACGCACGACCATCACGCTGCTGGACGACAAGCAGTTCGCATTGGGCAGCGTCGAACCCACGGCGGCCGTCAAGGCGCTCGTCGAGCGTGTTGCCGGGGCGATCGAGCGCACCAACGGCCCCGTGCTCGTCCGGGGCCACACGGACTCGGTCCCGGTCAAGCCGGGCGCATTCGCATCGAACGTCGAGCTCTCGGCCTCGCGTGCAAAGGCTGCCGCGGCACTCCTCGCGGCCAGGCTCACGCAGCCGCAGCGCGTGACCAGCGAAGGCACAGGCGAGGCGAACCCGATCGCGCCGAACGACACGCCGGAAAACCGCGCGAAGAACCGCCGCATCCAGATCATCGCAGGGCCAGGCCAATGAGCGCGAATCCGGAGCAAATCGACACCACCGACCAGCGCGCGCAGCTGTTCAAGCGCATGGCCGAACTCGGCCCGCAGGACGTCGGCGACGACCGGGCCGCTGAAGCGATCGAAACGCTGCGCGAGAAATTCGAGTCCTCCACCGACGCGCTGACCGAAGGCCGCGTCACCCGCGCCGACGGCAGCAAGGTCCCCGTCTATGACCTGCCCTGGTATGTGGTGATCGGCGCGCCGGGCACGGGCAACTCGACGGTCCTGCAGCAGTCCGGGCTGCGCTTCCCGCTGCAGACCGAAGAGAATCCGGCGCAGCTCACCGGCGTAGGCGGCACGCGCTATTGCGACTGGTGGTTCAGCGACGAAGCCGTGTTCATCGATACGGCCGGCCGCTACGTGGCGCACGAGTCCCGGTACCTCAAGGACGCGCTTGCCGGCAGCGCTTCGTGGCATGCGTTCCTCGGATTGCTCAAGGAGAACCGGCGCGAAAGGCCCATCAACGGCGCCATCGTCACCGTCAGCGTCACCGACCTCCTGCTCTGGGCGAAACCCGAGCGCCAGCAGTTCTCCGCGCACGTGCGGATGCGCCTGTCCGAGATCTACGCCGGCCTCAACACGCGCTTTCCGGTCTACCTGATGGTCACCAAGATGGACCTGCTCGCCGGCTTCCACGAGTTTTTCGGCGACATGGACGAGGCGGCCCGCACGCAGGTCTGGGGCACGACGTTCGAGCCGGGCGCCGATCCGTTCGACATCGCCAGGAAATACCCGGCCGATTTCGCCGTGCTGCAGGATCGCCTGTATGCGCAGATGCTGGCTCGGCTCGAGCAGGAGAAGGACCTCACGCGCAGGGCTTCGATCTATCGCTTCCCGCAGCAGTTCCATGCGATCGGGCCGCTGGTGCAGGAGTTCATCGGTTTGGCTTTCTCGATGCAGGTCGACCACCAGCCGACCATGCTGCGCGGCGCGTATTTCATCAGCGCCACGCAGGTGGGCAAGCCGATCGACCGCGTGATGCGCACGCTCGAGCGCGCGTTCAAGGTGGAGCATCGCGAAGTCGAGGCGAGCGGGCCTTCCAAGAGCTACTTCGTTACGGGCGTGCTCCGCGACGTGGTCTTCCCCGAGGCCGGCCTGGCGGTCGACAACGTCACCGAGAACAGCGCGACGGGCCGGTCTCCCGCGTACGTCCTACGCTGAGGCGCGGGCCGCCCCGAGGAAGCGCGCCAGCAATTCGCTGACCTGCCGCGGCTGCTCCTGCTGGACCCAGTGGCCGGCGCCTTCGATGAGATGGCTGCCTTTCCACTGCGTGCACACCGAGGCCCGCATCTTTTCGAACTCGCCGGGCTTTTGGTAAGTGCCCCAGTCGCTCCGGCCGGCGATGAAGCAGGCGGGCACGTCGATCGTGCGGCCCGAATGCACCTGCATCTCGGAGGTGAAGAGCCCCGTGGTCCGGCAGCGGTACCACTGCAGCCCGCCCTGGAAACCAGTTCGCGCGTACTCGGCGCTGTAGACTGCAAGCTCGCTTTCGGTCAGCCACTTGCAGGCGGCGACTTGCGCCTGTGGGGGCAAATGCGGCGCGACCGTCGCGGCCATGCCTTTGCCGAGATCCATGACGTAATAACGCGGAAGCTTCGCAAGCTCACCCGCAGTCCATGACTGGAGGGGATAGGGCGCGTTGCCTTTCCAGTCCGCGCTCTTCACGTGATAGTAGGCGCGCAGGAATGCGTGCAGGCCCTGCGGGCAATCGACCATGTCCGCGTTCGCACCGCGCTCGGAGTAGTACCACTGGTAATGCTCGCGCGGCGGGTCGAGCCGGGCAAGGTCGTCATGCACCGGGTCCGGGGCGGAAGGCGCCACGCCGGCCGGTTGGTCGAACGCCAGCGCGGGCGGTCCGCCGAACGGCGAACTCATGAGTGCCATCGAGCGGAAAACGTCCGGTCGCATGAGCGCGCACCACGCAGCGACCGGCGAGCCGAAATCGTGGCCGACCACGCCCGCCACCGAGCGGTAGCCGAGGGCCGAGATCAGTCCAAGCGCGTCGCGCACGAGGTTGTGCATCCGGAACGGTGCGAGGTCGCCGTCGTAGTGGTCGTCCCATCCGGTCGTCCGCCCATAGCCGCGCTGGTCGGGCGCAATGACGTGAAAGCCCGCGGCGGCGAGGGGCAGCATGACCTTGCGCCAGCTGTAGGCGAGCTCGGGAAATCCGTGCAGCAGCAGGACCGCTGGGCGGCCGGGGGCTTTTTCACCGGCTTCGAGCACATGCATCGCGAGGCCGTTGATGCCGGGCACCAGCCGCGAGCGGATGCCGGCCGGCAGCACGCCCGGCTCGAATGGCGCGCTCACGGATGAAGCGCAGTTGGGGGTGCTTGTTCAGCCAAGGCGGCTACCGGTGTACTATTGCAAAAAAACGGACATCTCGCGATGCCCGTTTCCCCTTCGACAGGGCGCCCATTTTATCAACGACGGGCGAAAAGCGGGCCTGAATGGCAGCAAATTGCCCGCGTAACACCCTTGCCGCCGGTCGCGACCCGATTGTCAGGCAGCGTACTGAAGGCCGTATGGTGCAGGTTCAGACTTGCACGTTCACCAGGAGCGTATATGGAAGGAACACGGGCAAGCGACGAGGTCATCGACGAGATCGCCCTGATCGCAATGCTTAGGCAGGATTCGGAGAGGCACGGCGGGGGCGGCGGATCGGCCAGCAGCGAGGCCCTGCGCAAGCTCCAGGAGCTGCGCGACCGCGAGCAGAAAGCCATGCAGACGGCCGAGGACAAGGCCGTGCACCAGGCAAATCTGGATGCCGTTGCCAACGAAATCCGCAAGGTCCAGCACATCGGCGGCGGCGGCAACCGCAGCAACGGCGGTGGCGGCGGCGAGCGCCATGCACGCCCGCGTCCGCAGCAGCAGCAACAGCCGCGCAAGGAAGGCGGCGGTGGCGTCCCCGGGGGCGGCGGCGGCGGGAATCCGCACAACCAGTCGAGGAACAAGGGACGCCGGAACCAGGGCGGCCGTCAGGGACGCCCCTGACATGGACCTCTCTGCTGAAGAAGTCAAGCAGTACTGGCTGGATTTCTGCGATCGCCACGACGTCAGCGACGATTTCGTAGCCAAAGGCGAGGCCAGGATCAAGGCCGACCCGGACCATTGGGCCGACCAGACGATGTGGCAACTGCTCGAAGCCGTCGGCGGCCCGGGCGCCAAGAACCTCGATTCCTGATCGAGGGCCAGCGCCTTGCAGAAGCACCGGGTCCGCGCGTTGCGCCTTTAGCCGGTTCGCGGCGATTAGCGAATCGCCGCGTTTGGCCGTATCGTGCGGTTTTTTCCGAAAAGGGGCCGCACGTGTTCAACCTCAAAGGCAAGGTCGCGCTGGTCACCGGCGGCAATGGCGGCATCGGCCTGGGCATCGCACGCGGGCTCGCGCGTGCGGGCGCGGCGGTTGCAGTCGTCGGACGCAATGCCGAAAAGAACGGCCCCGCGGTCAGGGAACTCGAAGCGCTTGGCGTGAAGTCCATCGGCATCGTCGCCGACGTGACCGACCGCAAGCAGATC
>Ga0163153_10006309_pt1 | contig 13437 bp, 10 predicted proteins | sample OliLakLV19MP6IB1_FD_148629 | JGI IMG/M metagenome (GOLD analysis project Ga0163153, IMG submission 148629) | Freshwater microbial mat bacterial communities from Lake Vanda, McMurdo Dry Valleys, Antarctica - Oligotrophic Lake LV.19.MP6.IB-1 | ecosystem: Environmental > Aquatic > Freshwater >... | reverse complement strand
TCATTCCGCAGGGTCATTGCCAGGCATTGGAGATCTTCTTAAAAAATCCTTTTCTTTTTATAAGAAACATTTCAAGCAACTTGTGTTTATTGGATTGGCACCCGTTTGTCTATCTGTTCTGAGTTCGCTCATTTCAGTTGAGAAAGGTTTTGTTCTCGGTACGATTATATTCCTTATCTTGGCTATTGTATTAAGTATCGCGGGTTTTGTGGTCCAACTTATTGCTCCAGTTTCTTTTATACGCATGATAAGAGAGACCGAAGAAGGGAGAAATATTTCAATCAAAGAAGTATATAGATATAGTTTGAAATTATTCTGGCCTATCTTATGGATTTATTTCTTGATGTGGACAGCTACGATAGGAGGTTTTGCACTCCTGATTATTCCTGGTATTGCATTGTCTATCTACCTTCTGTTCCCGATGTATTCTTTTGTTATTTCAGGTCATCGAGGTATTCACGCATTATCAGATAGTTTTCACTATGTTCGCGGTCATTTCTGGGCGATTCTCGGACGATTGATTGTTCTTGTTTTGATAATCATGGCATTCCACGTAGTTCTCGCTGTCCTTGGTATTTTAATCTACCTTATTGTTAGCGGCTCTGTGAGTTTGGCAGCATTGATCAATTTGGGAATGTACATAAACATACATCCAAGTTCAACACTCCTACCTTCTCTTGTATTCAATATCCTCAATTGGTGTGTGGTTTCTCCGATCATGATTTACTACACGTATTCCATGCTCAAGTCTCTTCATGCATTCAAACCAGCTCCTCATGCCCAAGCTGACTTCAACAAGACTCGTCCCTGGTTTATTGCACTTTCAGTTATCGGTGTCGTAGCTCTTCTGGCGGTAGTAGGATTCGGTATTGTCATGGGGTACAATGATGCACGTAAAAATCTTCCTCCTACTCAAGCTTTAGAAGAAAGCCTCAATAAGATCAACCTTCCATAATATGGTTTCTTGGTCTCGAAAAAGAAGATTTGTATATGCAGCAATTACGATCGGTATTATCTTGATTGCAATTGTCGTGCCGACATTCTTGTTTTTCTACAAAGCACCAACGTGTTTCGATAGTATTCTCAACGGCAAAGAACAGGGAGTCGATTGTGGTGGAGCGTGTAGTCGCCTATGTGCCAGTGCATTTTTGCCACCAAGTGTGGCATGGACTCGATTTGAGGAGATTACGCCTGGTTTCTACAATGTAGCTGCTTATATCATCAATCCTAACGCCACTGGTGAAGCTCATAACGTACCATATCGCATGATGCTGTACGATTCACGTGGCATCCTGATTGTGGAACAAAAAGGGAAGACGACTCTTCCACCTCAACGCAGTACATTGGTCTTTGCTCGCGCAGTAGATACAGGTAAACGAATTCCTACCCGTGTCTTTTTTGAGTTTATCGGATTTCCCGATTGGCGAAGTCAGTCAGATCCTTTGGCGGCGTTGATTATCGGTGATAAAAAATATTCCGAAGATACGAACAGTTCTTCCCTAACGGTCGTCTTACAAAATCCAGGTGTTGTTTCTTATGGACCTATATCAGTATATACCGTCTTATACGATATATCGCAAAATGCCATTGGCTTCTCCAAAACAGTTATAGACGGTATTGCACCAAAAGGATCAGTTATCGCACCTTTTACTTGGCCCTTGAGCCGAAAAGGCAAAGTAATTTCCATAGAAGTCTTACCTGTGGCAGAATAGCGGGATGGAGTATCGACTCTCAAACGACAAAGCACGCCGCGGAATGGATTGGTGGCTCGTAGGAGCCATTATTCCTATTGTAGCAGCCGGTATCATCACTATGTATTCGTTTACTGGTGATAACGTTTTCGCGACCCGACAGATGATTTGGACAGTAGTGGCTTTTAGTTTGTTTTTTGGAATGAGCTATATGGATGTTCGGTTTCTGCGTTCGACATGGGTTTCGACGACTCTCTTTATTACCTCGATCGTATTACTTCTGGGCTTATTTATAATCGGTACCGCTTCGCATGGTGCGCAAATTTGGTTCTCTTTTGGATTTTTCGCATTTCAACCTTCTGATTTTGCCAAGCTTTCGTTGGTTATTATTTTGGCAAAATACTTTTCCCGTCGGCATATTGAGATCAGAAATGTACGGCATATCCTTGTGTCCGGCTTCTATGCCTTTGCACTTTTTGCATTAGTGTTGGTAAGTCCCGATTTGGGGTCAGCCATGATTATTGCATTGCTATGGTTGGGTATGGTGATGATTTCAGGTATATCGAAAAAGCATCTTTTGGCTATGGTGGGAATTGGAATTGTGGCATTTATCCTTCTCTGGAATTTCGGTTTCAAAGAATATCAAAAGAACCGTGTGCGTAATTTCATCGACCCGCTCTCTGATATCCGGGGGGCAGGGTACAATGCCTATCAATCAACCATTGCTGTCGGCTCGGGGCAATTATGGGGCAAAGGAGTGGGATATGGCACTCAGTCACGACTCAAATTCCTTCCTGAATATCAGACAGATTTTATATTCGCTGCATTTGCCGAGGAGTGGGGTTTTGCGGGAGTCATTATCTTATTCTCCTTATACGGAATCATTGTCTGGCGTATTATTTTGAATGCAGCCCGAGGAGCCACTAACTTTGAGATTTTATTTGGGGCAGGTGTAGCTGTATTCTTTATTGTACACATTATGATCAATGTAGGAATGAATATGCACCTCCTACCGGTTACAGGAACACCCGTGCCGCTCATGAGTTATGGTGGTACACACCTTACGGTTGAACTGGTGCTTTTGGGATTACTGATGTCGATGCGTCGGTACTCACGCTCGGCTCACACATCGGAAGTAAAAAATGAATTTATCGGCATTCATTAATATACTTATCCACCAACAGGGTAGAAGCAATTTTTATGTGTATGATAGAATACCTATATTGAATTTTGAAAATACATGGCTAAAAATACTTTTTTAAATCCACAAATTCTTCCCTCAACCCGAGATATTCGTCCACAAGATCATCACAAGATTATTAACGGCGCACTGCTTGCAGCCTTCGTCGCATTATTAATTGGGTTTGCATATTGGTGGGGAAATAAAGAAAAAGAGATTATTCCTGCGCCTGTGGTAGTGGATACTTCTCGAGAAGAAATCATTTCGAAAGTTAATCAACCTTCAGAAGTACTTGTGTCCCCAGAAGAAGTACGGGGAAGAGGAGAAATCATCAAAAAAACCAACACATCTTCGGCGACCACTCTATCTGCAGAAGAGAGTGCAGAGAGAGCTTCAATTATCGAGAGGGTCAATTCAGGAAATTAATATTTTAATAACATATACAGTATGAAAAACACTTCATCCACAATTAATAAAATCGCCACCATCGTTGGTCTTTCTCTTGGAGCATTTGCTATCAGTGTATTTGCTCAAACAGGGACATGGACCGCACCTCTTGCAGGACCTCCTGATTGTATTTCTGGTAATCCGGGATGTGATGCTCCTCTTAACGTTAGCAGTACTTTGCAGAAAAAACTCGGTTCTCTTAAGGTTGGTCTTAGTGAGACCAATGCAGTCATCGGAGGCCTTTCCGTAGGAAATTTCGCAGCTTTCGGTAATTTTATCTATAAACCAACTGCTGTTGCAGTCACTCCAGGTAGTGTACTTGCTGCGGTAGATGCGGAAGGAACCGTTGCTTGGCAACCTTCTGCTGCTTCCATCAATCAAGCTATGCAAGTGTTTGCAACGAGTGGTACATGGACAGCTCCCGCAGGAGTCACCAAGGTTAATATCGAAATGTGGGGTGCTGGAGGTACAGAACGTTCAGGAAGTTATGCCTACAGACATCAGTACCCAGTTAGTCCTGGTGCATCGTATGCGGTAGAAGTGGGAACAGCTGTAACAGGAGGAAGATCGAGTTTCAATGTTTCTTTTGGTGGATATCCGACTATCGCTGCTGGTGGTGCAAATGTCGTCGGAAGTAGTGGAACATTTGTTATACACGGAAGTCAGACTCAACCCAATGATGGAGCAACTGCTCCGCGTGGTGGAGCTGGAGCAGTATATGCTCGCACTTTTGGAGGCGGAGCTATGGGTAATAGTACTTATGATTACTGTTACCCTGCTGCAGTCCCTGGTGGTTCCGGAAATGATATTTGTAATGAATTAGTTACTGGTCAAAACGGCCCAGAAGCTAAACGAGGAGCTGATGGTCGCGTGATTCTTACTTGGTAATATTACTTGTTTTGAATAGGGTAGATGTTCTCGGTTTCGGTTATCATTTTTTCAAAAGAAAATTCACGGAGTACGCGTTCTCGTAATGCTGCTCCGTATTTTCTTCGTTCAATCGGTTGTTCGATCATGAAAGAAAGTGCGTGTGCTAATTCACGAGGATTTTTTGGTTGAACCAAGATGCCGGATTTCATATCCTCGATGATTTCAGGAATGCCTCCAACGGTTGTCGAGAGAACAGGGAGGGAAGCAAATCCTGCTTCAAATAGAACATACGGTAAACCTTCTTTGATCGATGGTAAGACCAGTACAGAAAATGCTTTGAGATATTCTGCGGCATTTTCGACATAACCAATAATGCGCACATGCTCTCCGAGCGCCCGTTCCTTTATTTGGTCGGTAAGATTGGATCTTTCTTGTCCATCTCCGATAATGACACATAACACATTTGGATATTGAGGAATGACACTTGAAAACGCTTCAATCAAATAGGATAGTCCTTTGTTCGGGTGTAATTCGGCAATGACTACAATTACGGTTTTCTTATTGAAATCAGTAATACTTATGCCGAGTGTTTTACTGATCGCTTGTTTTGCGCCATCTACTGATACAAAAGTTGGAGCTTGTATGCCGAGGGGGATAAGAAACACTTTACCTTTTGCATAAGGGAATCGGAGTGTTTGGTCGTATTCGTATTGGGAAAGCACGATGACTTTGTGTGACAAAAGAATGGTCAGCCAAGAAAGAAAGATGATAGCAATTCGTTGATGAAAAGGGCGACTCTCGTTGAAAGCCCAACCATGCACCGTGTATACAATATTTTTGACACCTAGCATGCGACCAGCAAGCGCACCGAGGCCTGCCGCTTTGGCACTGTGTACGTGGAGAATATCGGGCTTGCGATGACGAATAATCGAGAATATTTCTTTGAGAGAGCCAGCATCTTCGCCAACTGAAATGTCTCTTCTCATGCTGCCAATGGGGTGAGTATATATACCAGCATCTTCTAAGTGTTTACGTAACACACCTTCACCTCCCAATGCTACTGCTACTTCATGCCCCTTTTCTTTCATTGCTTTGCCGAGATCAAAGACATTTCTCTGGGCTCCACCCCAGTTTGATTTGGTTATCAGATAGAGTATCTTCATTACCATTTAAGGTAGCATTTTAGCCATTTTAACGCAATAAATCCCGAGGCCTCGCCTCGAGGTGAGGCCTCGGGATGTACTACTTGCTTTATTTAAATATGTATGGTAGTGTCATATCAGAGTAAACCCTTACTAAGGGCAAACTAAACGAATAGGACCTCGACATATAAACAACAATAAACAACAAAAAAAGAAAGCTAACGACCGAATGAAACTAAAACTAAAATTGGTGGGACTTCTGGTTCTCACCTTTCTCCTCCTCCTTGGCGGCAACACCGCCACTCAGGCTCAGGATGCTACGACATATTTGTTCGTGGTTCCCTCGGCTCCAGCGACTGCCAACATCGTCCACAGCAAAATGGTCAAGTTGGGCAAAAATTGGTTGGCAGGAAAAGAAGCACCCGTCGATCGTGGTCCGCTGGTAACCCAGTTGGATTATCGTGATGAAATGACCTTTGATCCCGGTGATGTCATCTACAAAAATCGTGGAGGCGCAGGGCTATGGGGTGGCACTATTGTCGATCCCAAGACTAAAGATTCGTTCCTGAAGCAGTTCAGGAACCAGCGCGGTAATGGCATCGGGGTATTGAGCATCATCCAAGGTGATGGGTCGTATCCTTTGTCTGCGAGCAACTTCGTTGCTCGTGCACAGATCTTCACCGAAGGAAATACGAACTTGTATATAAAACCGACACGGTTTCTCTTTATCGGTTACATCTACCAGCGCGTTCAGAGTGGACCAGATGCTGGCTGGGTGATTACGGATGCTGAGGGTAACTACCCTCGGCCAAACAAGTATCAATATAATTCTTTGAAATCGCTCAACAGGTCAAAGAAAAAATTCGATACGATGATAATAGTGGCGCAGTACCCCGATGTGGGTATCAATGCGTCGATTGTCCCAGCATCTTCGGCGGAACAGCAAGTAGCTGTTGCTGCGGATGAAGTTTTGGACAAACGAAGTGATATCTTCTTCCTCACTGCGTTTGTCGAGGGATGGAATGAGACACCGGATGGAGAGGGTGTTGTCGAGTTTGATGGGGCTAACAGTTACATCTTTGTTTTCCCTTACGACGACGAAAATACTATCCTTGCTCCTCAGTGAGTTGGTCTCATAGAATCACAAGCCGCAGATTTACACTCTGCGGCTTTTTTATCATACATCCCGAGGCCTCACCTCGAGGTGAGGCCTCGGGATGTATGTGCTTGAAATAATCTTAAATCCATGGTAAGGTGTTGCTCATGAATCGCTTTTCGAGTCCAAAGGGAATCATCATTTTGGTTGTTGGAGATGTGGTTGTGCACATCTTCTCTCTGATTATTAGTTTGGCTATTCGCTATGGTGAAATACCAACCCAGATGCTCCTTGTTGATCACATGCCTTCTTTTCTCATTTTGTGGGCATGCTTTATCCTGATTAGTTTTATTGCCGGACTCTACGATAAAAGAATCGGCCTTATTCAGACTCGTATCACCGGGCTTCTCTTGAGTGTCCAAGTCATCAATACAGTTCTCGGTATAATCTTCTTTTATTTTGCGCCGGTGGCTATTGCACCAAAAGCAAACCTCTTTATTTATTCGTTGGTATCAACCGGCATGCTCTTTTTGTGGAGAATGGTGATGTTTCCCATCTTTAGTATCAGTCGTAAGCAAGATGCGGTTTTGATCGGCGATGGAGAGGCTATCAGTAATTTGAATTATGAAATAAATGCCGGATTCAGATACGGATTTACCTTTAAAGAGTACGTGACCACTAAGGCTTCGGTCGCCGAAACAGTAGCTGCACTGTCTGCAGCCGTAAAACGTACCAATGCCACGATCATTGTGGCGGATTTGAATAATAGAAACGTAGAATCAGCCATTCCATTTTTGTACTCTCTGATTTTTTCGGGCATTCAAATCATTGATGCTAGTCGTCTCTATGAAAGTGTATTTGATCGCATTCCGCTCTCAATGGTCCGTGAACGTTGGTTGATCGAGCATTCAAGTACGGCTTTAGGTATCAGGTATATGTATGATACGCTCAAACGATTGATGGATATTATAATCGCTGGCATACTCGGCCTGATTTCATTACTCGTGTATCCATTTGTATATATTGCTATCAAGTTTGATGACGGGGGAGCAACCTTTGTCACTCAAGAACGTGTAGGTAAAAACAATCAGATTATCAGCATGGTTAAATTCCGCAGTATGACTGCCAATGATTCCGGTGTGTATCATCAGGGTGGTGGTCAAACAGTGCTCAAAGTAACTCGCGTCGGTAGGTTTATCCGCCTGACCCGCATCGATGAATTGCCTCAGTTGTGGAGTGTTATCAAAGGGGACCAGTCTCTTATCGGTCCTCGTCCGGAATTGCCTGCATTGACCAAGGTCTATGAAGAACAGATTCCTTATTACAATGCCCGACATCTCATCAAGCCGGGTCTTTCTGGTTGGGCACAGATTTCTCATCATGCGCATCCACACCATGCGATCGCGGTCAACGATACTCGTGACAAACTTTCATACGATCTTTTCTATGTGAAAAATCGTTCATTACTTCTTGATATTCGCATTGCCCTCCAGACACTCAAGGCCCTGATCTCTCGACAGGGGGTGTAGAGTTGGCAACGTTCGGATTGTGTAAATGTACTGAAAGGTCCATTTACAAATCCTCACTTGTCGCTATAATAAACCGCATTATGTTAAAAAATCGCGCCCGAGCCGTCTTTCTGATTATATTTGCCGTCCTTATTGGTTATTGGGTGTATGTTTCAAATGTAGAAGGAACACGACCGTTTCATCTCGGTCTAGATCTTTCTGGAGGTACTCATCTTGTCTATCAAGCCGATGTATCCAAGATTTCGCCCGCAGACATTTCTGATTCAATGTCTTCATTACGTGATGTTGTTGAGCGTCGAGTTAATCTCTTCGGTGTCAGTGAGCCCTTGGTTCAGACAGAAGAAGCAGTTTCTCTCAGTAATGCAGATGCAGCATATCGTCTTATTATCGAATTACCCGGTGTCACTAACATCGATGATGCCGTCAAAGCGATCGGCGCGACTCCTCGTCTCGAATTCCGTTTAGCCAAGGCTGCTGATATTCAGGCATTCGATGCCTCAAATGCTACCAGTACTCTCGAAGAAAATGGAACATTTCTGGCTTTATTCAAAGAAACAGGAATTACTGGAAGTATGGTCAGTCGCTCTACTCTTGAATTCAATCCGACCACAAACGAACCAGTTGTTTCCTTGGCCTTTAATTCTGAAGGAAGAGATTTGTTTGGTTCAGTCACAAAAGATCACATAGGGGATTTTCTCGGTATTTTCCTCGATGGTAAATTGATCTCATATCCGGTATTACGTGATGCTATCTTGGATGGCCGCGCACAGATCAGTGGATCGTTTACGGTAGATGCTGCCAAGAGTTTGGTACGTGATTTGAATTATGGCGCACTGCCAATTCCTATTTCATTGATCTCAAGTCAGACAATCGGTCCTTCTTTGGGACAACTTGCAGTACAAGGGGGAATTAAAGCGGGAATCATTTCATTTATTATCATCGCTTTCTTCTTGATCTTCTGGTATCGACTTCCTGGTTTGGTGGCGACGCTTGCATTGGCGGTGTATATCATCTTGAACTTGGCGATATTCAAAATCGGTGTTTCTCCCGCAGTGATTATTCTCTGTGCAATCTGTATTTTCCTGGCGATGAAATTCCATTGGATTTTTGGTTTCGTGGCGGTGGGCTTATATGCTCTGATGGCCTTTATTCCAGGAGCGCTCTCTCCCGTTACTCTTACGTCGACCGGTATTGCTGCATTCATTTTGTCTATCGGTATGGCAGTGGATGCGAATATTCTGATCTTCGAACGTATGAAAGAAGAGTTGGTTCGTGGACGTGAAATACCAGAGGCGATGCGTGAAGGGTTTGCCCGCGCATGGTTATCTATCCGCGATTCAAATGCTTCGAGTATCATTACTGGTAGCATTCTGTATTTTTTCGGGAGCACCTCAGTTATTACTGGTTTCGCGCTAGTCTTTATTATAGGTGTACTCGTCTCGATGTTTACGGCTATCACTGCTTCACGTTTGTTCCTCTACTCTATCGCTCCTGCCAAGACCACGAAATTGTCGAAATTTCTGATTAGTAACGGTTTTAAGTCTTAATCTAATACTATGTGGGTTGTTAAACACAGAAAAATATTCTACGGCATATCAGCCGTTTTGATTCTCGCGAGTGTCATATCGCTGTCTATGTGGGGACTCAAAATCGGCATCGATTTTACGGGCGGAAGTCTCGTAGAAGTTTCGTATCCAGAAACACGTCCGGATCAGGCAGTTGTCACTGAAGCTCTCCTTGCCATCGACCCGGCAGCTTCTATTCGTCAGTCTAGTACCGACGGGTACATTGTTCGTATGAAAGAAGTATCTCCAGAAGAAAAGATTGCGGTACTCAAGGCCCTTTCCCTTAACGGTACTGCTCCTGCAGTGGAGGAGAATTTTTCCTCTATCGGTCCAGTACTTGGTGCTGAAGCGCTCCGTAAATCAATCCTGTCAGTGGTATTAGTGATGCTCGGTATTGTGCTCTATATCACCTTTGTGTTCAGGAAAGTTTCCGAACCAGTATCATCTTGGAAATATGGATTGACTGCAATCGTCACGTTGGCCCATGATGTGATTATTCCAGTCGGAGTTTTTTCCGTGTTCGGTCACTTTGCTGGATACGAAGTAGATACGTTGTTTGTAACGGCACTTCTGGTTATTCTCGGTTTCTCTGTGCATGACACTATCGTGGTATTCGACCGTGTTCGTGAAAATCTGCGTCACAATGTATCTCATAAAAACTTTGAGACGATTGTAGGCGAGAGTGTTGGGCAAACATTTGCACGTTCTATTAACACTTCATTGACCACTCTCTTGGCGCTGGTTATTCTCTACATCTTTGGAGGTCCAACAACACAACATTTTGCGCTCGTTTTGGTTATCGGTATTGCAGTCGGTACGTATTCATCGGTGTTCATCGGTTCTCCGTTGCTCGTTACACTTGAAAAGTGGGGGAAGAAATAAGGGGGGACAAAAGTCCGGAGGCGAGGCCTCCGGACTTTTAAAAAACCATCGGTTTTAAGCCATAAGGGCCATAATGATGGTGTAATAAAATATAAGTATCCCAATTGCTTGACTTTATTCTAGCCTCCTGTAATATGGCTTACACGCTGTCTCAACAGCAGCGGTACTTTGAAAACTACATACTATTGGAAAACAATAGTGAGAATGTATTTAGTTCACCAGCGCTCTTAGCGGGGTTCTGGTGGATGTGCAAGTACAACGAATATTCAAAAATGATTTCGAGAGTGTATATATTCAATACACTTGGTGAGCTAGGACTACAGTGAAAATAAAAAATAGTACTTTCTATTTTGTTCCGTTCGCTTATAGTTAAGAGTTTGATCCTAGCTCAGGATGAACGCTGGCGGCGTGGATAAGGCATGCAAGTCAAGGGGGCCCGCAAGGGCAACCGGCAGACGAGGTAGTAATAAATAGGTACGCACCCTCAAGTCGGGCATAGCTATCCGAAAGGATAGGTAATTCCCGATAGTCTCGTAAGAGTAAAGTTTTTCGCTTGAGGAGCGGCCTGTTCGGTATCAGCTAGTTGGTAAGGTAATGGCTTACCAAGGCAATGACACCTAGGGGAGCTGAGAGGCTGACCCCCACCGATGGGACTGAGACACGGCCCATACACCTACGGGTGGCTGCAGTCGAGAATTTTCCGCAATGGGCGAAAGCCTGACGGAGCGACGCCGCGTGGAGGATGAAGTTCTTCGGAACGTAAACTCCTTTTGCCAGGGAAGAAGTTATTGACGGTACCTGGAGAATAAGAAGTTGCTAAACTCGTGCCAGCAGCAGCGGTAATACGAGTGCTTCAAGCGTTATCCGGAATCATTGGGCGTAAAGGGTGTGTAGGCGGCTTTGTTAGTCTTCTGTAAAATCTCTCGGCTCAACCGAGAGCTCGCGGAGGAAACGGCAAAGCTAAGAGGACGGGAGAGGTCTCTGGAACTCATGGTGTAGCGGTGAAATGCGTTGATATCATGGGGAACACCAAAAGCGAAGGCAAGAGACTGGCCCGTTTCCTGACGCTGAAACACGAAAGCGTGGGTCGCGAATGGGATTAGATACCCCAGTAGTCCACGCCCTAAACGATGATCTCTAGCTTTGAGGAGTATCGACCCTCTTCGAGGCCAAGCAAACGCGATAAGAGATCCGCCTGGGTAGTACGGCCGCAAGGTTGAAACTCAAAGGAATAGACGGGGACTTGCACAAGCGGTGGAACATGTGGTTTAATTCGACGCTAAACGAAGAACCTTACCAGGGTTAGAAATCCAGATGAATACCAGCAGAAACGTTGGTAGCCGCAAGGCATCTGGACAGGTGCTGCATGGCTGTCGTCAGTTCGTGGTTTGAACTGTTCCCTTCAGTGGGGTAACGAACGCAACCCCTGTTGTCTGTTATAAGTGTCAGACGAGACCGCCCAGCCCTTTGCAAAGTTAAATCTTAAAAATTAAATCTCAAAACTAATCGCGCATGTGATTCAGATTTGAGATTTGAGACTTTATTTTTAAATTTTCAATGGGCTGGGAGGAAGGTGGGGATGACGCCAAGTCAGCATGGCCCTCTGACACCCTGGGCTACACACGTGTTACAATCGCATCTACAACAGGACGCAATATCGTAAGATGGAGCAAACCCTTAGAAAAGATGCGTCAGTTCGGATTGAGGTCTGCAACTCGACCTCATGAAGCCGGAATCGCTAGTAATCGCAGGTCAGCTATACTGCGGTGAATACGTTCTCAAGTCTTGTACTCACCGCCCGTCAACCCAAGGGAGTCGGAGGTGCCCAAAATCTCGCCTCGTGCGGGCCTACGGCAAATTCGATGACAGGGGGTAAGTCGTAACAAGGCACGGGTAGCGGAAGCTGCTCGTGGAATATTTCAAAGAATCAACGTTGTATGCCAAAGCATATGACTTATAGTCGATCTTTTCGATGTAAATCGGAATGGGGTTATCGCTCTCCACCTTCAACGGGAGCGCTTAGTCGGGGAAGATACCCGACACACATGGGCATTATCAATTGAAATGCTCATGGACGAACGGAACAAAATAAAGAGTACTATCCGCCAATTGGCGGACCAAAAAACCACCCATCAACTACGTTCGGGGTGGTTTTTTGTTTACACCACCAATGCTACAATAAAGACTCACGCACTTCGTCTTCTTCAATGAATATCCAACTTCTTATTCACAATTTTTTATTTCTTCTGGGAGGTTTGATCAATATAGGTATTGCTATCACGGTATTCTTCTCGACTCGTCACAAAAGAAATATCACTGCGACCACTTTTGCCTTATCAAGTATTGCAGTATCGGTATTTCAATTCTCACATCTTCTTGGTGTTAATGCTCCTACTGCTGAACTGTCACGTACGATACTCATGTTCAATTTGACCGATATTTTTATTGGCATATTCATGACCCACTGGTTCCTTGGATTGATTGGTAAAGAGAAGACGCAGATTGTCGCATTGCGCACGGTCTATGTGACAGGTCTCGGTATACTCGTGGCTTGTCTGATCTGGCCGCGGATGTTTCTTGTTACATCAGTTCAAAAACTGTATTTGCCTTATTACTACGAACCAGGACCTCTCTATTACGTGATGTTTTTCTGGTTCCTTGCGGTTTCCGTCTATCATTTCTCGCAACTCATTATTGCGTATCGTCATGAAGAAGATCAACTTCGTAAAAATAGATATAAGTATGTTCTCTATGCAATGGTTTATGCCTACATTTTTGGCACAACAGCATTCTTATTGGTCTTTGATATACCATTTAATCCCGCCCTCTCGGCCATATTTGGTTTTTATCCATTGGTAATTGTCTACGCGATTCTGCAATACGAAGTATTCGATATACGCATTTTCGCAAAACAGACATTCGTCTATGCAACCGCGATTATATTAATTGGTGCTACTGTCACCTTCAACAATGTATTGAGTAGTTATTTGGTTGGAATATTCAACAATGTGCCAACATGGCTCAATTCACTTCTC
>Ga0163153_10006307_pt1 | contig 13437 bp, 11 predicted proteins | sample OliLakLV19MP6IB1_FD_148629 | JGI IMG/M metagenome (GOLD analysis project Ga0163153, IMG submission 148629) | Freshwater microbial mat bacterial communities from Lake Vanda, McMurdo Dry Valleys, Antarctica - Oligotrophic Lake LV.19.MP6.IB-1 | ecosystem: Environmental > Aquatic > Freshwater >... | reverse complement strand
GCCTGCACATCAGACGGGTGCCTGGGGCTGGTGCAATCGCTTTCGTGACTTGTCATCGAAGGCTGGGGCATCGCGTTGCGTTCCATTATGATTTAGCGAAGCCCTGGCGAATTCGACACGGCAGTAGTTGTGGTTCGTGCCCCTGCCCCAGGCACCCGTCTGATGTGCAGGCAGTCCTCAAATGGGCGTGTCCGCCGCTCAAAACTGCACTCCTGAGACTGGCGTGAGATTGCTTTGATTGGTGGATGGGCCGAAGAGTTTTGTCAGCCATTCGAATTTATTGGGCGGGACCGGCGGCAAATCCTTGATCTCCACGATTCGCTGCTGGGCCAGCTCCGCGAACGGCGTATTTGGATAATCCTTGACGATGCCGTCGTAGTAGAACTTCGCGGCGCGATAGTACTTCAGCCGGTCGTAGTGTTGGCCAACGTTCCAGTCGCGCTCCGCCATTTGGGCCCGGACCATGCGTCGCGTTTCGACGACGCGTTCGCGCTCTTCATTTAATTGATCGGGAAACTGCGTGAGCGTCTGATCGACGAGCTTCTCGGCGTCGACGAGCTCGATGCCGTCGTATTCGGGGCCTTGATAGGCGCGCATTTTCGATTGCAGGCCCAGCAGGTGCGCTTCTAATTGATGTTCGCTCTGCGGATGCTTGGTGCGGAGCTGGTCGTAGAAATCGTCTGAGTCGCGATAGCGGCCTGCCAGGAAATGGGCGTTCGCCGTGGCCATCACCGCGTCGTCGGCCAGCGGCCCGGTGGGGTCGTTGAGCCAGACGCTTTCGTAGGTGGCGAGGGCTTCGCCTTCGGTATCCCACCAGGGGCGCGTGTCGTCGTAGACATTGGGATAGGGCATCGGCTTGGCACGATCCAGGTCCTGCCAGAAGCGGGCCGTTGCGTATTGCCGGCGCATCACCAGGTCGAGGTGGCGCGTGGTGCCGTATTTTTTGATCAGCTTGGCGTAGGTATCGTTCGCCTTCGGATAGCGATCGAGGAAGAAATAACATTCGCCGAGGTAGAACATGGCGTCTTCCTCGATGCCGGAATCGGGCCAGCGCATAGCCGCCTTCTTGAAGTGCGAAACCGCGTCGCCGAACTGACGCTGGGCGAAGAGCTTCTCACCTTCGGCCAATTCGGTCCGCGCGATCTGTTCGTCCGGCCCGCGCCCGACCATGCGCTTGACATTCTTCGTGACGCGGCTGGGCGACAAGTTCGATAAGCCGAGCGGCAATTCCAGTTCTTCTTTTTCTTCCTCTTCCGGCGTCGTCGGCAGCGAGCTTTGCACGTCGCTAATGGAGACGCCCGCCGCGGGCTCGCCCCAACTGGTCACGACCTTCTCGTCCGGCTTCTTGCGCGTGAAGGGATTCCAACTGGCGCGTTCGACCGCCGGTGGCGCGGAAGCTTGTTGGGGCGGCGGCGCCGTCGGACCAGCCGCAGCAGGCGGCGGCGCAGCGGTCGGCTCGGCCCAAGGATTCGTCGGCTGGGCTGCGCCGTCGTTCGACAGGCAACCAGCGCAGGCCACCGCCATCACGCAGGCCATCGAGCACAGCACGGGACCGGTTCGCATTCGACGGAATCCTTTCCGATTGTTCACATTCGTTGTGGCACGGTCTCCTGACCGTGCCACGGCGCTGGCATGCTGTGACGGGAGACCTGCGGTCGGGCGGGTGGCATGGTCGGGAGACCATGCCACAACAAGGGGGCGCGGTCAGCTTTCCGCGCGCCAGATGGTGTCCATGTATTCGTGCATCTTGGGACGGTGTCCCAAGAGGTGTGACAGGTAGTTGTTGACCAGGCCGCGCAGTTCACCGGCCGCGCGGGCGTCCCAGCCGTCTTCGGCGCCGGCGGCTTCGCGCAACAGGAGTTGCGCCGCTGCGGCGGAGAGGGAGACCACCTGGCGTTTGCCGGGCCGGCATCTCTGGCACAAGGCGCCGCCGCCGAGCAAGGAGAATGCCACGCGTTCGTTCGCGGCGATCGGCGCACCGCACTCGACGCAGGCGCCGAGCGAAGGCCAATGCCCGAGCCAGCGGAGCGCCGACAGCTCGAAGCGCAGGACGATCCGGGCCGTGGGGGCGGCGGACTCCAGCGCGCGGAGCGAATGTTCGGCGGCATCGAATAGCTCAGGGTGCGGATCGTCGTCATCGGTCAGGGCGTCCAGCAACTCGGCGACATAGTAGCCGGCATACAACGGCGGGATCCCACGCGCAGCGGCGCGGAACCGGCGTTCCAGCTTGGCTTCCGTCAGCAAGTCCAGGGCGTCCGACGATTTGCGGAGGAACACTAGACGAACGAGCGCCAGGAGGTCAAGGGCGGATTCAAACGGGCCCTTGGGCCTTCTCGCCCCCTTCGCCAGCCCACGCACCTTGCCAAACTCGCGTGTAAAGATCGTGACGACGCAACTCGTCTCACTGAAATCGACTACCCGCAGGACGATTCCGAGGGCTTTTTCAGCGGGCATGGGGCGAGGGGAAGTGATGAGTGCGGAGTGATGAGTGATGAATGGAACTGACGCACGACGAGTTCCTACCGTTCGTCATTCATCATTCCGCATTCGTCATTTTCTGTTGTCCCGGCCGGGTCCATGATTTCCACGCGGACGCGTTCGATGCGGCGGCGGGAGACGTCGATGACTGTGATGCGCACGTTTTGCCAGACGACTTGTTCGCCGCGGGCTGGGATGCGGCCGAGTTCGTGGAAGACGAAGCCGCCGATGGTGTCGAATTCTTCGTCATCGGGTAGCCGCGTGTGGAGCTGCTCGTTGATTTCGTCGATGTGTACCCGGGCCAGGGCTTCGCAGGCGCGGTCGTTCAGGACGCGGATGCCTTCGACCAGGGCTTCGTCGTGTTCGTCGACGATCTCGCCGACAATTTCTTCCAGCACGTCCTCGATCGTGACCAGGCCGCTGACGCCGCCGTATTCGTCGAGCACGACGGCCATGTGATTGCGCGTGACCTGGAATTCCTGCAACAGATCGTTGACCTGCTTGGTCTCCGGCACGAAGTACGCCTTGCGGAGGATTTCCAGCATCGGCTTGCGATCGCGCGGGTTTTCCTTCGCCAGTTCCGGTAACATGTCTTTGATGAACAGCACGCCGACCACGTCGTCGCGGCTTTTGTCGTAGGCCGGAATACGGGTGTGTCCGGCTTGATTGACGAAGAGCAGCGTCTCGGGCCAATCGAGATGCACTGAAATGCAAAGCATCTCGGTCCGCGGCGTCATCACCTGCGAGACTTCGCAGTCGCGCAGCTCGATCACTCCCTCGATCATCTCGCGGGCTTCTTCTTCGAGGAGTCCTTCGCGATGCCCTTCGGTGAGGATCGTGCGGATTTCTTCCTCGATGGAGGCTGCCGACGGCACTTCCTGCACGCGCCCGGCGAGGCGATGCAGCAATGCGTTGATCAACTCTCCGCCTAACGTCAGCGGGCGAGCCAGTGAGGAGACGATCAACCAGAACGGCCAGGTGCGGACCAGCAACGGCTCCGCCCAGAGCCGCGCCAAGGCCTCCGGCAACCAGAGCCGTGCAAACAAGAGCGCCACGACGCAGGCGGCGAGGTCCAGGCCCCAGGCCGTGCCGCCGAGCGGGGCGTCGGCCGCGCCTTCCAGGTGGCGGAGCCAATGGGCGCTTACGAAGCAGAGCACCGTCAATAGCCCGAAGACGAGCGCCCAGCAATCGACGGCGAGGGCGACTTCCTCGTGGCGCAACAGCACTTCGCCCAAGAGGTCGCGGCGATTGCGCTGGCGGCAGAGTTCTTCCAATCGGCTGCGGGAAAAGTGATGCAGCGATCGCGCCGCCCAGGAGGCGCAGAGCGTGGCCAGCAAACAGACGGCGGCTGCAATATAGAGGGATTGATCCATCACGGCCCCTGCTCCGCCGTGGCTGGCCACCGACGCAATTCTTCACGGCTCGTCGTGGGCAGGCCATGGGCCGCGAGCCAGTGCCGCTCGCGCGACCGCATCACCGTCGCGGCTGCTTCATCCAGGTCATCGTAGCCGCAAAGATGGAGCGCGCCGTGGATGGCGTACAACGTCAACTCCGCTGCGGGGGCCAGTTCGAACCGCGGCGCGTTTAGCAGGGCCTCGTCGGCGCTGACGATGATCTCGCCTTCCAGCAGGTCGTCCGTCTGTTCCAAGACGAAGCTCAGGACGTCCGTGGGATAGTCGTGGGCGAGATGGCGGCGATTCAGTTCGTGCATGGACGGGCCGTCGACGATCGCCAGACTGACCTGCCCCTCGGCGCGGCCTTCTCCGACGAGCACGGAGCGCACGACTTCGGCCAATCGAGCGGAGTCGATCGGGAGACGGCTTTGGCGGTTGTTGACTTCGACGACGATCACGTAACTTTTGCCGAGCGGTTTTTAGTGCGCGTCATCTTACGGACGACGGGCGCCTGGGGCTGGGAGGGCGGAAATGATTCACTAGCCGCGACGACTGGGGCATCGATTTGCGTGCCATCATGATTTAACGAAGCCTCAGCGCGTGCGACCTGGCCGACCGAATTGGAACGCCCCTGCCCCAGGCACCCCTCATCATCGCCAACACAGAGGGTCTCACGCCGTGCGCTGTTGATCTGGGTACTTCACGCGGCCGTGATACACCGCGGTGAGGGATTTGACCAGACTATCTTCGACGGTGTGGACTTCTTCGAGCGTGATGTTGCATTCATCGAACTGGCCGTCGAGCAGCCGCTTCCGCGTGATCTGCTCGACCAAGCTGTCGATGCGGGCGGGCGTCGGCTCCACCAGAGTGCGGCAGGCGCTCTCCACGGCGTCGGCCAGCATTAGCACCGCGGCTTCTTTCGACTGCGGCTTGGGCCCTGGATACCGGAAGGCGTTTTCTTCCACTTCGCCGGCGTCGGGATTGGCTTCGCTAAGCTCGGTGGCGCGGCGGTAGAAGTATTCCACGAGCGTCGTACCGTGGTGCTGTTCGATCAGGTCGATGATGGGTTGCGGTAGATGGTGCTGCCGTGCCAGGTCCGCGCCATCCTTGATATGGGCGATGATGATCAGCGTGCTCATGGCCGGCACCAGGGAATCGTGCCGGTTGGCGTCTTGCCCCTGGTTCTCCGCGAAGTAGCCCGGCTTGAGCATCTTGCCGATGTCGTGGAAGTACGCCCCGACGCGACAGAGCAGGCCTTGCGCACCAATCGACTCGGCGGCGGCTTCGGACAGCGAGGCGACGTTGATGGAATGGTTATACGTGCCTGGCGCGCGGCGCACCAACTCCTGTAACAGCGGATGGGCGACGTCCCCGAGTTCCAGCAAGCTGATTTCGGTCAGCACGCCGAACAGGCTCTCGATGAACGGCAGCAGGCCGGTAATCAGGAAGCCGGCGACGATCGCCCAGAGGCCGTTTTGCATGGCGTACTTGAGCACCAGTTGCGGGTCTTGTTCTTCGAGCAAGCCGACTGCGAAGGTCATCATGAACGCCACGGCGCCGGCGATGACGCCGACCTTGATCAGCTTGCTGCGGCTGCGAATGTGATCGAGCAACAGGATGCCGGTCACGCTGACCGCGATCAGCGTGAGGAAATCGCCCAGGAAATTACGACCCGCCATCAGCAGCATGGCGGCGAGCGAGCCAGTGAGGACCATCGCCAATTCGCGGCGGTAGGCGATGCCGACGATCATCCCGAATAGTAACAGCGGAATCAACTCCGCGCGGTAGGGGTCGTAGGCCATCCAGCGCGCCAACAAGAGCGCCACGACGACCATCAACAGCAATGTTGAGAAACGCCGAAGATCGCGGAGCAATTCCGGCTCGCGGCGCGCCAAATAAAGCACCCAGACGCTGCAAAACGCCAGCACCAAGACCATCACCGCGGCGCCGCGCAGGGACATGTCGGTCCAGGTGCGGGTGCGTAGGTAATGCCCATGTTCGAGTCGCAGCAGTTCCAGCAGCTCCAACGTGAGCGGCACGCCCGGTTCGACGAGCGTCTGGCCTTTGCCGTAGGTGACGAACTGATCGGGGACTAATTCGGCGGCAGTCTCTTGGACGATGCGGGTTTCGTCCGGACTGAGTGAGAGCGTCTCCTTCGGCAACCGTGGCAACAGGAAATTGGTCACGCGCTGGCGAATCGTCAAATCTTCGATCTCGTTCGAAAGCGCCACGCGGATTTTTTCGGCGCGGTCATCGAACATCACTTCCGTGATGCCGACTAGGCGGCGCGTTTCTGGCTTGCCAACCGCTTGCACCTGGATTTGGTCGTAACGGAACAGCCCGTCGCGCGGGAACTCGCCTAACCGGCCGCGTTCGACGAACGGCGCCAAGGCGCGCTTGACGGCATCGTCCACCTTGCCGACTTGTTCCGCTCCGCCGAGCACTGCGCGAAACTGCTCGATCGCGGCCGCGTTCGCCGCGGGGTCTTCGCTTTTCGGGGCATCAGGGCGTTCGAAGGCCAGCCAATCTTCCGGCCGGACTTCGGCCACGGTCATGGCCGAGGCCACGGCAAATAGCGCGTTGTGCAGTTCGTCCTGCAGCTTTTGCCAGGGGGCCGTGTCCTGGTTGAAGACCGGATAGACTTCGCTGCGGGCCTGATTTTCCAGCTTTTCTTTCGCGGCGTCGTCCTGACGCTTAAATTCCACCCGTGAGCTGATCGCCCGGCGCGAGATCGTGCCGTCGCGGAAGGTGAACGGCGGCGACCAGGGCTGCATCAATGCCCAGATCGCCAGGCAGGTCACGAGGCAGAGTCCGCCGCGCATCAGCACGTCCGGATCGCGCAGGGCCATCCGGTAGCGCTCCCAGCGGCTCGGCGGGAGGTCGAGCGTGGTGACGCGGGGATTTCGTCGTCGGCGAGGTGTGCCGTTGGCCATCGTCGGTGCGGCGCCGTGTTAGCGGCGGCGCTGGGGTCCGTCGTCATATGCCCGGACGATGTCCTGCACCAACCGATGGCGCACGATGTCCGCGTCGGAGAGTTGAACTTGTGCAATGCCCTGGATGCCGCGCAAGCGCTCGACGGCGTCGATCAGGCCGCTGCGCTGATGCGACGGCAGGTCGATCTGCGTGGTGTCGCCGGAGATCACGATCTTCGAGCCGTGCCCCATGCGCGTCAGGAACATCTTCATCTGCGCGACGGACGTGTTCTGCGCTTCGTCGAGAATCATGAACGCTTCGTTGAGCGTGCGGCCGCGCATGTAGGCCAGCGGTACGACTTCGATGATTTCCTGCTCGCCGAACCGTTTGATCTGATCGTGGTCCATCATCTCGCGGAGCGCATCTTTGAGCGGCCGCAGGTACGGATTGATCTTGGCTTCCAAGTCGCCGGGCAAGTAGCCCAGGCTCTCGCCGGCCTCGACTGCCGGACGAACGAGTACGATCTTGCGGATCAACTCCTGTTTCAAGGCCGCGACGGCCATGGCGACAGCCAGGTAGGTTTTTCCGGTGCCGGCCGGTCCGCAGCAGAAGACAATGTCGTGGGCGCGAATGGAATCGATGTAGCGCTCTTGCCCCAGCGTGCGCGGGACGATTTTGCGCGAGGCTGCGAAAACGTCGATCGCCACGGCCTTGCGAACCGCGCCGCCGTTGTTGAGCGTGGCCAGCGTGCGCTGCACGTCCTCGGCGGAAAGTTCGCCGTGGCGTTGCACGAGGGCTTTGAATTGTTCGAGCACGTCGGCGGCCTTGGCCACCGGCGCGGCATCGCCGCGAATCAGAATCTGATCGTCGCGAGCCGTGATGGTGACGCCGAGCGCGGTGCGCAGGGCTCGCAGGTGTTGGTCGCCAGGCCCAAACAACGCCAAGAGCGTCGGGGCGTCGACTTTCGAGATTGTGGCTTCGCTCATCCAGCGGCACGCCGGCATTGCAGCCAGCGCAGGTACGGACGGGTAGTGACTGGGTAATTTAACCATACTGCTGGGGACGGGGCCAGCGGCGGGTTTTTCGGTCGTCGTAAGCTATTTAATGCACAGCACTTGCGTCGCCAACTATTTCCTCGTTACGGACCCGCCAATCCGTAGGACCAGCACCAGTAGGCCACGGGGGCGGCGAACAGGATCGAATCCAGCACGTCCAATACGCCCCCAAAGCCGGGCATCCAGGCGCTGGAATCCTTGCGGCCGACGTCGCGCTTGATGAGCGACTCGGCCAGATCTCCGAACATCCCGGCCAGCCCGACGACGAAACCGTAAAGCAGCCAGCGACTGGGTTCCAGGACGCGAGCATGGGAAGTCAGCAACGGCAACAACCAGGCCCCGGTGAGCCAGCCGCCGAAGCACGCGGAGAGCAATCCGCCGACTGCGCCTTCCCAGGTTTTGCCGGGACTCAGCACCGGCGCCATCTTGTGCTTGCCGAACAATCTCCCCACGGTGTACGCGCCGGTGTCGCCAAGCTTGACGATGAGAATCAGGGAGAGCATCGCCGGGATGCCCGCCGCGCCGCCTTGCAGTAGCCTGATTTTCGCCAGGAACGCGAACAGCAGCCCGATGTAGCCGACGATCAACACGCCACAGGCCAGGCGCTCCATCACCATGCCGGGGCGTTCATAGCGGCGCATCTCGCCGAGGAAGAGCATCAACACCGCGGCGGCCATTAAGCTGGCGTCTGGACTCGTCTTCGCCAGCATTGGCATCCAGGCCGGCAACCAATTCACAGCGACTAGCGCCAGGTTGACGAGATACAGTGGCCAGGCGAGCGGCTTCAAGTCGCGGGCCGCGAAGAGCGCCAGCAATTCCTGGGTCGCGACGACGGACAAGAGCAACAGCGCCGGTAACGTCACCCAGACGCCCGGCGGCGACGTGCGATGATCCCACACGGCCAGGCCGACGAGCGTGGCGACTAGCAACGCGCCGAGTAATAGTCGCCAGCGTAGCACGTGTTGTTCCTGGTCATCGGAATCGCGAAATGTTGGCTACCCATACTAGCCCGACGCGCAAGCGAGGGGGAGTAGACGCCGAGCACCGAACAACGCGTACTCTCCCTCGCTTGCGCGTCGGGCTAGTGTTGGGATACCGTTCACTGCCGGACGATCCAAGCGAAGTACGCCGCGAGGGCGCCCAGCAATCCAAACGCGGCGAGTACGACCATCACGAGTCGGGAGTTCCAGTCCCAGACGAACTTTAGCGCCGGTGTGCGCTCGGGCGGGGCCTTGATACCGCTGGGGAAACGGTGCCCGCACCATTCGCAACGGGACAAGTAATCCGGCGCGTAGGCGCTATCGCAGACCGGGCAGTCGATCCACAGTTCGGGATACTCCTCCGTGGGGTCACCCTCGTCGGCCCAGGGGAAATTGACGCCGCTGGCGCCGCAGTAGGGACAAACCGTGGTGCGCTTGCGCGCGCATTCCGGGCATTGCGGCCAGAAAGCGATGGTGCGTTCGCTGTCGTCGATCATGTCCGGCGGTTCATCTCGGGCAAACTCGCCGCGCGCGGCGATCTGTCGTTCGAAGCGGAGCGCTAACTCGCGCGCCACTTCGGCGTCACTCGCGGCCACGACTACGCGCGGGGCCGTCGACAGGCCGAGCGGCAATTCGCCTCCTTCGCCGGTCAGCCCGTCGTTCACCACGAGGGCGGCGATGCCGTGCTCGTCCAACATTTGTTGCAGCAGCACGGCTTGCAGCCGGTTGCCGGCCGAGTAGATCACGACTTGTCGTTCGCTCATCGCGGTCGGCTCGGGGTCACGGCGTCCGCTTCAGCAAGCCGCTTTCGCGCAGCCACTCGCCGCAACGATCGGCCCAATGCGTGACCGGCTGTTCGGTCTGCCGCAATCCATAGCCGTGGCCGCCGGTGGAATAGACGTGCAACTCGGCGGGCACGCCGGCCTGCTTGAGGCCCAAGGTGAGCAAGAGGCTGTTGGCGACGGGCACCGGATCGTCGATGGCGTGAACCAAAAACATGGGGGGCGTATTCGAAGTCAGCTTTACGTAGGGTTTCAACGTCGGGCTGTCCTTTTCCGCAAAGCCGCCGGCATAGATCAGCACGGCGAAATCGGGTCGGGAGGAGACCTGGTCGACGTCGTCCGCAGCTTCATATTGCCGCTCTTCGAGGATCGCGGTCAAGCCCGCGGTCTCGCCGCCGGCCGAGAAGCCGAGAATGCCGATTCGCTTGGGATCGAGCTTCCACTCCTCGGCGTTGGAGCGGGTGAGGCTCACGGCGCGCTGCCCGTCTTGCACGGCGGCCAGCCAACGTTTGTCTTGATCACGGGCCGGCACGCGGTACTTGAGCACGATGCCGGTGACGCCAATCGTATTCAACCACTCGGCGACTTCGGTGCCTTCCAGGTCGTAGGCCAAGATGTGATGGCCGCCCCCGGGGCAGATCACGACCGATGCACCGGTGTCCAATTCCGGCGCAGGCCGATAGATCGCCAGCGTTGGCGTCGAGACGTTCCCGATCCGCTGCAAGCGGCGGCCCGCGATGAGATTGTCCGAGTCCTTGGTGGTATCCGCCTCGGGCGGCAGTTCTTTGGTTTCGCCTGGCGGTTTACCTGGCCAGAGGTTCAACGTGGCGGACGGTTCCACGGCCGCCGCCAGATTCGCGGCACAAAGTGCCATCAACATCGCAAGGGTTGTCAGCGGGCGCATCGTACCACCTGGGAGGAAGTTAGGGGCTGGATGGAAGAAAACCTACCACCGCTTCGTCGAGAATTCCAGCCAGCGATTGCCAATCGTCTGGACGTCTCTCATCTTTACGAAGACAATTCCCACCGCTTACCACGAGCCGCTGCGATGGCCATGACGATGGACGCTCCGGAAATCCACGAAATCCACGCCCTGGACGAAGCCTTCGACCGGGATCGCTTTTTGTTGGTGCAAAAGCGGATTGCGATCAACGAGAAGTATTACATCTCGGACGATCACAACCAGCGCATCTTGTTCGTGGAACGGCCTTCGCACTTGCTGCGGCAGTTGCTCGCGCTGTCCGCAGCGCTATTGAGCGTCACCGTCTGCATCATCCTGGGCGGCGGCATTGCGTCATTGCTGAAGGGTCAGCCCGAGGGCTGGCAAGCTACCGCGGGACTGGGCGGCATCGGCCTGGGCTTCGTGCTCGGCGTCGTGGCCTTCGCGCTGCTCTATCCCAAACGGCATGTCACGTTCTATCGCGACGACACGCGCCGTGAGCGATTGCTTTCGATCACGCAGGTGAATCGCATTCAGTTGTTGTTCTCGCACTTCGAGATTCTGGACGAGCTCGGCGCACCGCTCGCGCGGCTGCGGAAGAACCAGTTGACGAATATCTTCCGCAAGCGTTGGGTGGCCTTCACGCCGACCGGCAAGTCGCTGTGCGTGGCATTGGAGGATTCTTTGCTGCTGGCGATGGTGCGGCGATTCGTCGGGCCGATGATGGGCGCGCTCCGGACGAACTACATCATTGTCGCCGGCGACGGCACGAACGAGCGGCTGCTCGGCAAGTTCGACCGCAAATTCACGCTGTTTGATCAGTACGTTTTGGACATGACGGCCGATCCGAAGCGGGAACTGGATCGGCGCGTGGCCTTGGCCGTCGGCGTGCTGTTGGATACGGGCGAGCGGCGGTAGTTCGGCGCGTCTTATGAATAAGGCTGTGGGAGGCGTCTCCGACGCCGATGATCGATACCGCGGCGCGAGTATGCGCTGTAGCTGGTGCCAACGTCTTCTCCATCGGCGTCGGAGACGCCTCCCACAGCCTCCGATTGGGCCGGCGCCATCGCATTGATCCTCGTGCAATCTCGCCGGCAACTTGTTCTACTGGTTTCCTGATCGCCCACTCGCGTGCAGGAAACGTATGGATTGCCCCGACTCGATTCGACTCGACTATTTGCCGAAGCTGCCGCGCCATCGTGATCCGAAGATCGGGTGCATCGGCGCCGGCTTTATCATGGCTGATTGCCATCTGGTGGCGTATCGGCAGGCCGGCTTCAATCCGTGGGCGATCTCGGCGCGCCGTCCTGAGCAAGCGCAGGAAGTTGCTATCCGGCACGCGATTCCGAAGGTCTACGCGACCTATCAGGAATTGCTGCGGGACGAGGAGATTGAAGTCGTCGATATCGCGGTGCCGCCGGACGTGCAGCTTGATGTGGTCCGCGAAGTTGTTCAACATGCGGGGCACATTCGCGGCATCCTCGCGCAGAAGCCGCTGGGCGTGAATTACGTCGAAGCGAAGGAGATCGTCCGACTTTGCGACGAGGCCGGGATCACGTTGGCCGTGAACCAGAACATGCGCTACGACCAATCGGTCCGCGCGATGAAGTCGTTGCTCAGCAGCGGCGAGCTGGGCGAACCGGTGATTGCCACGATCGACATGCGCGCCGTCCCGCATTGGATGCCGTGGCAACAGCGGCAAGGCTGGGTGACGCTCCGCATCATGAGCATTCACCACCTCGACACGTTTCGCTACTGGTTTGGCGACCCGGAGCGTGTTTTCGCCAGCGTGCGGCCCGATCCTCGCACGTTGCGCAAGTTCGAGCATCGCGACGGCATCGCGATGTACATCCTGGAGTACGCCAACGAATTTCGCGCATCCTCCTGGGACGACGTCTGGGCGGGACCCGATCAAGACGTGACGCCGACTGATACCGCGATCCGCTGGCGCGTGGAAGGCACAAAAGGACTCGCCAAGGGCACGATCGGTTGGCCCGGCTATCCGACGCGCGTGCCGAGCACGATGGACTTCGCGGTGGCCTCGCATCCCGGCCGTTGGTTCCAGCCGCGCTGGGACGAAGTCTGGTTTCCGGACGCGTTTGTCGGGCCGATGGCGCAACTCCTCTGCGCCCTTGAAGACCACGCGGAGCCGGAAATCAGCGGCCGAGACAACCTTGGTACGATGGCGCTGGTCGACGCGTGCTATCGCTCGGTCGAGGAACATCGCGCGGTGAGGTTGGAGGAGGTAGTTTGAAGTTTTCAGTGTTCCGTTTTCAGTGTGGCGGCTCGGGTGAGGCGATCGCGGATGGCCAGCCACGCGTCATCGTTGGGCGGCGGTTCGACCACGATATGGTCTGCTCCCCAGGCGTCTAATGCGTGGAGCGTGTCATAGAGCAGCGCCGCGTAACCTGCGGCATCGCGCGGCATGACGAACGCGCGAAGCCGATCGATGGCAAATGGTTTGCTCGTTCCCTCGGTCGGTGCGAAGCGGAGCCAGCCGACGCGATGTCGCGAACGCACGAGTTCCATGGTCCGGGCGTAGCCATCGTCGGGCGCCAGTTCCAGCGTCGCCTTGGGCGCATAGTGGCGCGAGAGCATCCCCGGTGATGGTAGCGCCGCGGTCGATTCGCCGCTGGTGTTCGCTCGCGCGAGGGGGCCCACGATGACCTCGATGTCCTCTGCACTAAGTAAGCCAGGACGCAGCAATCGCGGTTGTGTTTCGACAAGCGACAAAACCGTGGATTCGATGCCTCCGGGCGTTGGCCCGCCGTCGAGAATCAGCTCAATCCGCCCGTCCAAGGCACACAACACATGCTCGGCGCGCGTGGCGGAAATGCCGCTGGAGCGATTGGCGCTCGGCGCGGCGATGGGCGTGCCGGCCGCACGAAGCAACGC
>Ga0163153_10006304_pt1 | contig 13440 bp, 12 predicted proteins | sample OliLakLV19MP6IB1_FD_148629 | JGI IMG/M metagenome (GOLD analysis project Ga0163153, IMG submission 148629) | Freshwater microbial mat bacterial communities from Lake Vanda, McMurdo Dry Valleys, Antarctica - Oligotrophic Lake LV.19.MP6.IB-1 | ecosystem: Environmental > Aquatic > Freshwater >... | reverse complement strand
AAACCTTTTTCTCCGCCCCGCCTTCGGTGCCGAAATTCATCTTGCTCGGGTCGGACTTGGGTAGGTTCAGTGGGTCGAAGCCCGCATTCACGACGCTGTGCTTGAGGTAGTTGCCGTGCACGCCGGAGAAAAGGTCGGTGTAGACGATGTCGGCCGCAGCCGAGCGGAGGATCTCCTCCTTGTAGCGCTCGGGCACGCTCGCCTCCGGCGTCGCGAGGAAACGCGTGCCGATGTAGGCGAGGTCCGCGCCGGAAGCGAGGGCCGCAAGGATCGCGTCGCCCGTCGCGATTGCGCCCGAAAGGATGATCGGTCCGTCGAAGAAGCGCCGCACTTCGCCCACCAGCGCGAAAGGCGAAAGCGTTCCCGCGTGCCCACCCGCACCGGCGCAGACGAGGATCAGGCCATCGACACCCGCCTCCAGGGCTTTTTCCGCATGGCGCACGCTGATCACGTCGTGCAGAACGATGCCGCCGTACGAATGCACGCCGTCCACCACCTCGTGCGGGGCCCGCAGCGACGTGATGGTGATCGGCACCTTGTGGCGGATGCAGACTTCCACGTCGTACGCGAGGCGGTCGTTCGATTTGTGCACGATCTGGTTGACCGCGTAGGGCGCGACGATCGCTTCGGGGTAAGACTTGCGATGATTCTCGAGCTCGGCTTCGATCTCGGTCAGCCAGGCGTCGAGCGACTCCTTGGGGCGCGCGTTCAGCGCCGGGAACGACCCCACCACGCCGGCCTTGCACTGCTCGATGACGAGCCTGGGGTTGCCCGCGATGAACATCGGCGAGCAGATCACGGGTAGCGAGAGGTTTTGCAGGAGGGTTGGCAGGGACACTCTAATCGCTCCGAAGCTACAGAATATGGGCACGAACGCCGTACCACTCGTAGACACCGAGCGCGCGCCGGCACGGGTCCGATGCCAAGGTCTCTACACTCACAAAGGCGCCGCCCGATGGGCAGCCGTAAGGCCTGAAAGCCAAACTCGATCTTCTTGGATGGCGCTTTCGACCTTTTCGTGTTCCTCCTGGTCGAGAAAGTGAGTCTCTTTAAGGCGATATTCCATTGTGGCAAGCGAAAGAATAGAGGCAGCGAGTCCGGAGCGTATCCATTCCCGATCTTTGGCTTCGCCGCGCGTGTATTTTGAAATGGCGACATCGTTCGGGTCAGCAAACTTTAGGGTCACTCCGGATGCCGTTTTACTGATGAGGAAGCGCGATTGCCATCCTTCAGGAAGCATGGGTAAGGTTGGCGAGATAGCGTCAAAGTAAAATCCGTGTTGTTCCTCGAACTTTGAGCCTTGACCCCATTCCTTTGAAAGGTCGAAAGCGCTCTGTGGGTGGATTTCCGGGTAACTATCAACCTCATTGGATGTAGTCATGTCCGGAGGAATCGCGTTATCGGGTAGACCGTAGACCACCAGACTGCCCAAGACTACAAACGATTTGAGGTTTTTCTTTGTTCCGATTTCCGACAGGAGGTCTTCGACCTGCTGTCGGGTCACCGGGAACTGACCGCGTTTGCGTCTTCAAACGAATGGAAGGGCGTGTTCTGAAACATCGCGTCGATCCAGGATTTCTCGATGTTCGCGATCTTAAGCGCGGCTTCTGTGGGAGGTGAATTAACGATCTCCGACCAACCATCGATATAGCGCTCGCTGCACGTCTTGTTTTCGCGCCAAAGTTCGACCATACGCCGAGCCTTGTTGAGACGCTCAAGAGCCCCACTATCCTCGAACGCAAGCAAAGTGGCTAAGCGCAGATGATTTTCACGCACTCGCGCTGCCCGAGAAACTGCTCGCTCTCTCTCGAGTCTGCGTTCCATCAATTGAGGACTTTCTCGATAGATACCCAAAATCAATCCGACCTCTCTGGCCGCAGCCATCACTTTGAGGAAGCCAACATCAAGCTTTCCGTCGAATTTCTCAATGTGGTCGAGAGTGGATCGGCTAACCCCCACTTTTTCGGCAACTTGCTTTTGGGAGTGCCCAAGATGTTTTCGAGCAGCTTGGATGGCTTGCCCAATTTCTCCTCCACTGCGGACATTCAGATCAGAGTGCATGCTTAATATACTAGACATTGCCTAATATATTGTCAACCCTCCTTTGCTCTCCTCCGCCCTCCTCTCCTTCGACAAGGTCCTCACAAGGCAGGAGCGGATGCCTTCACCCGCCTCGGCTCCTGCGTGCGCCTCCGGCGTCGCAAGGAAGCGCGTGGACACTGGAGGTTGAAATACCGGGATGCTTCATGGAAGAGGGACGCCAAGATCCTTGCAGATCTTGCGCGCCAGATGGTCGCTTATTTCGTTGTGACGCGGAACCGCGCTGCGCCTGTTTTGAGATGGGTTGTGCCACCAGGAGTGGTTACCACCTTCTCGAAGGAGCGCGCAGCCGTGCGACGAGCGGTGTCGCAGCAAATCGCGACGCTTCATACTGCAATGATGAGCTCTTCGTAGTCTTTGCCCGCTGCCTCTCTGGCGTCGGCGCGATTCATTTCCAGCGCTTCGCCCAAAGTAACGCGTAACGATTCAAGCAGTCCGTCGCGGGTGCTTTCCTGACAGTTGACACCAGGAACCTCTTCGATCCATCCGATCCACGACTGCCCGTCTTGCTTCACCATCGCCGTAAAAGTTTGATTCATGGCAACCTCCAAATGGCATCTTACAGCGTCAGCGAATTCGGTCGCTAGGCAGCCCAGCGTACCCCAACCCCGGCGCGCGTCCGATGCGTTGCCTGCGGGGCCGCAATTCGCGCCTACCTTTTGCGAAGAGGAACTACATTTTGAGTCTGGGCGTTTGAAGTGCCCGTTTCCACAATGCGATGCAAGAGACCAGGGGCAACGTTCCAGCGTTCACCACCGTCTGTGACGACAGTGACCGTTTTCTTGTTGTACCTGGTGAGAACGCCAGCCAACAAGGAGCGGCCGTCTGGTTGAAACGAGACGCGGTCGCCAATCTTGAAATCGAGCATTCGCGAATGCGCGCGTGCCTGGTGTAGAAACCGCAATCGCTCGACGATCCGGTTATTGAGATCGACCAGCTCCGCCTCGGTCAGGTTGTTGATGTTGATGCTCATCCATGTGCTCCTGACATGCGCGAACCTCTCCTTTGCGGCCCTCAACGGTGGCGCTCAGGCGAGCGCGAAGACCGCCACCTTCATCCGCGGAATCGGGCTTGCAGAATGATTGGCAGGGACACTCAATTCGCTCCGAAACTACAGAATTTGGGTACGAACGCCGTAACGCTCGTAGACACCGAGCGCGCTGGTGTCTGCCGCCTTCAACGACGCACGCGTTCGAGCGCATCTCGTACCTGGTCGGCCGAAAGTTCGGGCAACGCCTGTTGCGGCACCGCGACCACGCCTTTCCCCTTCTTCGCCAGCCGCATTGGCGTAGGTGCGATTTCAATTTCCAGGCGACCGTCCCCGGCTCGGATCTCCAGCGGCTGTCCGGACGTCCAGCCCAGCGCGTGGCGCAGCGCCTTGGGTACCACCAGCCTGCCTGCCGCGTCGAGTGTTGTCTTCATGGGATAAGAATTAACATAAGAATGGCATTTTCTCCACCAATCGAGGGTACCCGGACATTCGCGTTGCCGGCTTCGCACCGAGACGGCTCCCCCACCTGGGGTCGAACCCATCACCTGCAGATCGAGAGCCATGACCTCGGTAACGCCTGCCTCACCGGCTCAGGCCAGCATTTCCCCTGCGGCAGCCAGGTCGCGCAATAATTTCGGCGGCGCGAAGCGTTCGCCGTACTTCTTGGCGAGCTCGTCGGCGCGGGCGACGAACTTCTTCACGCCGATGTGGTTGATGTACTGCAGCGCCCCGCCGGTCCACGCCGGGAAGCCGATGCCGAAGATCGAGCCGATGTTGCCGTCGCCGACGTTGGTGAGCACGTTCTCTTCGAGGCAGCGCGCGGTCTCGATCGCCTGGCGATAGAGGATGCGCTCCTTCAGCTCCTCGAAGTCGTAGGTCACGCCGGGCTTGGCGAACAACTTCGCAAGCTCGGGCCACAGGAATTTTTTGCCTTCCTTCGGGTATTCGTAGAACCCCCCGCCCGCGGCGCGGCCGGGGCGCTTGAGCTCCTTGACCATGCGCACTACGACTTCCTGACCCGGCGCGGGCACGTATTTCTTGCCCTCGGCTTCCGAGTCGGCCCTGGTCTGCTCCATGACGTGCAGCGAGAGGGACATCGAAGTCTGGTCGATGACTTCGAGCGGGCCCACCGGCATGCCTGCAAGGCGCCCCGCATTCTCGATGATGGCCGGCGGAATGCCTTCGGCCAGCATCGAGCAGCCTTCCATCACGAAGGTGCCGAAAGTGCGGCTGGTATAGAACCCGCGCGAGTCGTTGACGACGATCGGCGTCTTACCGATCGCAAGTACGTAATCGTAGGCGCGCGCCACTGTCTCGGGCGAAGTTTTCGCGCCCTTGATGATTTCCACGAGCGGCATCCGGTCGACCGGCGAGAAGAAATGCAGGCCGATGAAGTTCTCGGGCTTCGCCGAGGCCGTTGCCAATCCCGTGATCGGCAGCGTCGAGGTGTTGGAGGCGAAAATGCCGCCGGGCGCGAGCTTGGGCTCGGACTCCCTGGTGACCTGCGCCTTGAGGTCGCGCTTCTCGAACACCGCTTCGATGATCAGGTCGCAGCCGGCGAGATCGTCGTTGCTGGCCGTTGGCGTGATCAGGTTCAGCGGATCGAGGGCCGCCTTGCGCTTGGTGAGGATCGTCTCGGTGTACGACTTGCCTTTTTGTGCGGCCTCGAGCGAGACATCCTTGAGTACGCAAGCGATGCCGCGCGTTGCGGTCGCATAGGCGATACCGCCACCCATCATGCCGGCGCCGAGGATGCCGACCTTGGCCGGCTTCCAGGCAGGAGCGCCCTTCGGTAGCGACGGCACATCCTTGGGACGCGACGCCCCGCTCCTGATCGCAGTAAGGTTGAAGAAGAACGCCGTGATCATGTTCTTGGCCACCTGCCCGACCGCGATCTTCGCCAGGTAGCGCGACTCGATGCGCATCGCAGTGTCGAAATCGACGTAAGCACCCTCGACCATGGCCGAGAGGATCGCCTCGGGCGCCGGATACAGGCCGCGCGTTTTCTCCACGAGCATTGCGGGCGCGACCGCGAGCATCTGCGACACCGCCGGCGAATTCGGGTTGCCGCCGGGCATGCGGTAGTCCTTGGCATCCCACGGCTGCACCGGAGAAGGGTTCGCCTTGATCCAGTCGCGCGCCATCGACATCGCGTTCGCCGCGTCCTTGGCGAGGCCCTGGAGCAATCCGGCCTTGGCCGCATCGGCCGGCTTCATGAGCTTGCCTTCGATGAGGTACGGGAACGCCGCCTGCAGCCCGAGGATGCGCGTGAGCTTGGTGACCCCGCCAGCACCCGGCAGCAGGCCGAGCGTGACCTCGGGGAAGCCGAGCTGGATCTTCGGGTCGTCCACGCAGATCCTGCAATGCGCGGCCAGCGCGATCTCGAAGCCCCCGCCAAGCGCCGTGCCGGCAATCACCGCCACGACCGGTTTGCCGAGCTTCTCCAGTTTTCTGAAATCGGCCTTGATCGCCTCGATCTCGCGGAACATGGCCTGCGCGTCGGACGCCTTGAGTCTGACCACGTCCTTGAGCTCGGCGCCGGCGAAGAAGGTTTTCTTTGCCGAGGCGAGGATCACGCCGTCGTAGGAGTCCTTTTCTTTCTCGAGGCGCGCAACGTTCTCCGTGAAAGCATTCTTCCACGCCTCGGACATGGTGTTGACCGAGCCCTCGGGCGCGTCGAACGTGATTGTTACGACGCGGTCCGCCCCCAACTCAAACTTGATCGGCGACATCAGACTCTTTCGACGATGGTCGCGATGCCCATGCCGCCGCCGACGCACAGCGTGGCGAGGCCATAGCGGAGCTTGCGCCGCTCGAGCTCGTCGACCAGCGTGCCGATGATCATTGCGCCGGTGGCGCCAAGCGGATGGCCCATGGCGATCGAACCGCCGTTCACGTTGACTTTCTCCTCGGGCACGCCCATTTCCTTCATGAACTTCATCGGCACGACGGCGAACGCCTCGTTGATCTCGAAGAGGTCGATCTGGTCGATGGTGAGGCCCGCCTTGAGAAGGGCTTTGCGCGCCGCGGGCATCGGACCCGTGAGCATGATGGTCGGGTCCGCGCCCGAGAGGGCCGTGGCGACGATGCGCGCGCGCGGCGTGAGGCCGAGGTCACGGCCTTTGGCTTCCGAGCCGATCAGCACCGCGGCGGCGCCATCGACGATGCCCGAGCTGTTGCCCGCCGTGTGCACATGGCGGATGCGCTCGACCTGCGGATAGCGGCGAAGCGCCACCGAGTCGTAGCCCATGGCGCCCATCGCCTCGAAGGAAATCTTGAGCGAAGCCAGGCCTTCCATGGTGGTGTGCGCCTTGATGAACTCGTCGGAGCCTAAGATCACGTCACCGATCGCATCCTTGACCGGCACCACCGAATCCTTGAACAGACCCGAATCGCGCGCCTTGGCGGCCTTTTTCTGCGAACCCATCGCAAACCGGTCGACGTCCTCGCGCGAGAATTCCTCGAGTGTGGCGATCAGGTCGGCGCCGATGCCCTGCGGAACAAACTGCGTATCGAGCGCCGTCTCCGGATCGCAGGCCCACGCGCCACGGTCGGTGCCGAGCGGTACGCGCGACATCGATTCCACGCCGCCGGCCACGACGAGGTCTTCCCAATCGGAGCGCACTTTCATCGCGGCCATGTTTACCGCCTCGAGCCCCGAGGCGCAGAAGCGGTTGAGCTGCACGCCCGAAGCGCGAAAGTCCCAGCCCGCCGCGAGCGCCGCGGTCTTGGCAATACACGAGCCCTGCTCGCCCACGGGCGTTACGCATCCCATGACAACATCGTCCACCTGCGAGGTATCGAGGTCATGCCGCGACTGGAGTTCCTTGAGGATGCCGGTGAGGAGTGAGATCGGCTTCACTTCATGCAGCGATCCGTCCCGCTTCCCCTTGCCGCGCGGAGTGCGCAGCGCTGAGTAGATGAATGCTTCGGCCATGGCTGTCTCCTGGTCAGACTTATTTGATCTCGCCCAGGCCGATTGACCTGGAGATGACTTCCTTCATGATTTCGTTGGTGCCGCCGTAGATCCGCTGCACTCGCGCATCCACGTACGCACGCGCGATCGGGAATTCCCACATGAACCCGTAGCCGCCGTGCAGCTGCAGGCATTCGTCGATGACCTTGCACTCGAGGTCGCTGACCCAGTACTTGGCCATCGCCGCGGTGGCCGCATCCAGCTGGCCTGCCAGGAGCAGCTCGATGCACTTGTCGACGAAGACGCGCGCCACCTGCGTCTCGGTCGTGCACTCGGCGAGCTTGAAGCGGGTGTTCTGGAAACCGGCCACCGGCCTGCCGAAGGCCTTGCGCTCGCGCACGTAGTCCTTGGTCCATTCGATCGCGGCCTCGGTTTTGGACACGGCGCCGATCGCGATCTGCATGCGCTCCCAAGGCAGTTCCTGCATGAGGTAGACGAACCCGTTGCCCGCCTCACCCAGCAGGTTCTCGGCCGGGACTTCGACGTTGTCGAAGAAGAGCTCGGCGGTGTCCTGCCCCTTGAGGCCCATCTTCTTCAGGCGCTTGCCCTTGGTGAATCCCTTCATCGAGGTGTCGACGACCACGAGGCTCGTGCCCTTGGCGCCCTGCGTCGGATCGGTCTTGGCGACGACGATCACGAGGTCCGCATTCCAGCCGTTGGTGATGAAAGTCTTCGAGCCGTTGACGACGTACTTGTCGCCCTTGCGGATCGCGGTGGTCTTGACCGATTGCAGGTCGGAGCCCGCGCCGGGCTCGCTCATCGCGATCGCGCCGATCTGCTCGCCCGCGGCCATCTTCGGCAGGTACTTCTTCTTCAACACCTCGCTGCCATAGCGATTGAGGTACGGCGCGACGATCTCGGAATGCAGGCCGAACCCGAGCGTCGAATTGTTCGCGCGCGCCTGCTCCTCGATGAGGATGATGCTGTAGAGCTTGTCCGCGCCGGAGCCGCCGTACGCCTCGGGCATGCTCGCGCAGAGGAAACCGTTGGCGCCGGCTTTCTTCCAGATGTCGCGATCGGCGTAGCCCTGTTCCTGCCAGCGCTCGTCGTTCGGCTTGACTTCGGTGTCCATGAAACGGCGGACGCTGTCGCGGAAAGTTTCATGCTCGGGACCAAACAGGGTGCGCGCAATCATGGCGGGGTCACTCGAATTCGAGGATCGAAGCACTGCGGGGGTTTGACGGATCATAGTGCATTGGGGGAGACTGACCAAGCCGCTGTAAATCTCGGCCACCCCGAATGAAAACAACTACTTCAACGACGTTTCAAACAATATTTCGTCCCGGACTTTTTGCCGGGCGCACCGCTTTGGTGACCGGCGGGGGCTCCGGAATCGGACGCTGCATTGCACACGAACTCGCCGCGCTCGGCGCGCGCGTCGCGCTCGTGGGGCGCAGGCTCGAAAAGCTCGAGGCCGTCGCGAAGGAGATCGCCGAAGCCGGTGGTCCGAAGGGCGTCTGCCACAGCTGCGACATCCGCGAAGAAGACCGCGTGCGCGAAACGATTGCCGCGATCGTCGGCGAGTTCGGCCGCGTCGATTTCGTCGTCAACAACGCCGGCGGACAGTTCGCGGCGCCGCTGGAAGCCATCTCGGCCAAAGGCTGGGACACGGTCGTGCGCAACAACCTGACCGGTGGTTTCCTCGTGGCGCGCGAGTGCTACACGCAATCGATGAAAGCCGCGGCCAGGGAAGGCAACCCGGGCGCCATCGTCAACATCATTGCCGACATGTGGGCCGGCATGCCGAACATGGGGCACTCGGGCGCCGCGCGCGCCGGGATGCTCAACTTCACCGAGACGGCTTCGCTCGAATGGGCGCCCATTCGTGTCAATGCGGTGGCGCCGGGGTGGATTGCTTCGAGCGGCATGGACCACTATCCCGAGGCGATGGCGGAACACATTCGCGCGTTGCCGAAAAAAGTGCCGTCAGGCCGGCTGGGCACGGAGTCCGAAGTTTCCGCCGCGGTCGTGTTCCTCCTCTCCCCCGCGGCCGCCTTCATCTCCGGCTCTTGCCTGCGAGTCGACGGCGCGGTGCCGAACGCGAAGCGGGTCTGGGACCATCCCATCGCACGCGGCAAGACCGCAGCCTTCGACGGCTTCCATCTCGCGCAATTGCCGAAGATCCTGCGCGACTGATGCCCTCGATCGTCTCGAAGCTCGACGTCCCGGGCGAAGCCTTCCAGCGCAACCGGTCACGCATGCTCGAGCTGGTGGGCCAGTTGCGCATCCTCGAAGCGCGGGCGAGCGATGCCTCGGCCAGGGCCAGGCCCCTGTTCGAAAAGCGCGGGCAACTGCTGCCGCGTCAGCGCTTGGCGAGGCTGCTCGATCCGGGCGCGCCGTGGCTCGAGCTCTCGTCGATCGCGGGCTTCTGCCGCGACAACCCTGATCCCGCGAAGTCGATCCCCGGCGGCGGCATGCTGAGCGGCATCGGCTACGTGAACGGCGTGCGCTCGGTCGTCGTCGCGAGCGACTCGGGCATCGATGCCGGCGCGATCCAGGCCATGGGTCGCGAGAAGCTCCTGCGCGCGCAGGAGCTGTCGCTCGACAACAAGCTGCCGTTCGTGCACCTCGTCGAATCGGCCGGCGCGAACCTGCTCAAGTACAAGGTCGAGGGGTTCATCCACGGCGGGTCGATCTTCCGCAATCTCGCGCGGCTTTCGGCCGCGGGCATTCCGGTCGTCACTGTGGTGCACGGCTCTTCGACAGCGGGCGGCGCGTACATGCCGGGCCTGTCGGACTACGTGATCATGGTGCGCGGCCGTGCGAAAGCTTTCCTCGCCGGGCCGCCGCTGCTCAAGGCCGCGACCGGCGAGATCGCCACCGACGAGGAGCTTGGCGGTGCAGTGATGCACACGCATGTCTCGGGGCTTGGGGAATACCTCGCCGAAGACGACGCCGACGGCATTCGTTATGCGAGGGAAGTCCTTTCCCATCTCGGCTGGAAGACCACCTCCCTGCCTGGCGGCAAACCGCCGCGTTACGCGGCCGACGAACTCCTGGGCGTGATGCCCGAGGACTATCGCAAGCCCGTGGACATGCGCGAGGCCATCGCGCGCTTTGTCGACGACTCGGACTTCCTCGATTTCAAGCACGACTACGGCCAGGCCACGGTCTGCGGACATGCTGCGATCCAGGGCATGCCGGCGGGCATCGTTACCAACAACGGGCCGCTGGACCCCGCGGGCGCCAACAAGGCCACGCATTTCATCCAGGCGTGCTGCCAGGCCGGGCTGCCGATCCTCTACCTGCAGAACACCACGGGCTACATCGTCGGTAAGGCGTCTGAAGAGGCCGGCATGATCAAGCACGGCTCCAAGATGATCCAGGCGGTGTCGAACGCCAACGTGCCGCAGGTCACGCTGATGTGCGGCGCCTCGTTCGGCGCGGGCAACTACGGCATGTGCGGGCGCGGCTACGAGCCTCGCTTCCTCTTTTCGTGGCCGAATACGCAGACCGCGGTCATGGGCGCGGAACAGGCGGCACTCACCATGGCCATCGTCATGGAGGCCGGCGCCAGGCGCAAAGGGCAGGAACCCGATCACATGGCAATCGATGCATTGCAGCGCAAGATCATCGAGAATTTCGAATCCCAGTCGAGCGCCTTCGTCACCTCGAGCCTCATGCTGGACGACGGCATCATCGATCCGCGCGACACGCGCAACGTACTCGGCTTCGCCCTCTCCATCTGCATGGACGGCGACGCACGCACGTTGCGGCCGGTGCAGTTCGGCGTAGCCAGACCATAAAGTGGGGTCAGAGTCGACTTTCCGAAAAGAAGTCGACTCTGACCCCGTTAATCAGGAGGGCGAATGCAGTTCAGCCATGAGCATGAAGAGATCCGAAGGACGCTAAAGCGCGTGATCGACAACGAGATCAACCCATATGTCGACGAATGGGAAAAGGCCGAGCAGTTTCCGGCGCACGAGGTGTTCAAGAAGCTCGGCGACCTCGGTCTGCTGGGGCTGACCAAGCCGGAGGCCTATGGCGGCGCGGGCCTCGACTACAGCTACGCGATGGTGATGGCCGAGACGCTCGGATTCATCCGATGCGGCGGCGTGCCCATGGCCATCGGCGTGCAGACCGACATGGCGACGCCTGCGCTCGCGCGCTTCGGCTCGGATGAGGTGCGCAAGGAATTTCTTGCGCCATCGATCTCTGGCGATTACGTGGCCTGCATCGGCGTCTCCGAGCAGGGCGCCGGATCGGACGTGGCCAGCATCAAGACCTTCGCGAAGAAAGACGGCAGCGACTACGTGATCAACGGCTCGAAGATGTGGATCACCAACAGCCTCCAGGCCGACTGGATGTGCCTGCTGGCCAACACGTCGGAAGGCGCGCCGCACAAGACCAAGACGCTGATTTGCGTGCCGATGAATTCGAAAGGCATCTCGAAGACCAAGATCGACAAGATCGGCATGTTGTCCTCGGACACCGGCCTCATCAGTTTCGATGACGTGCGCGTGCCGCAGCGCAACCGCATCGGCGAGGAAGGCATGGGCTTCACCTACCAGATGATGCAGTTCCAGGAGGAACGCCTCTGGGCCGCGGCGAGCACGGTCCAGGGGCTCACGCGCAACATCGGCGAGACGATCGACTACATCCGTGAAAGGAAGATTTTCGGCCAGGCCGTCCTCGACTTCCAGTACGTGCACTACCGGCTGGCCGAGTTGAAGACCGAGGTCGAGGCCCTGCGCGCGCTCACCTACCGCGCCTGCGAGCTCTATATCGCCGGCCAGGACGTGACCGAGCTCGCCTCAATGGCCAAGCTGAAAGCCGGGCGCCTGCGGCGCGAAGTGTCCGACGCCTGCCTGCAGTACTGGGGCGGCATGGGCTTCACCTGGGATAACCCGGTGTCGCGCTCCTACCGCGACGGACGCCTCGGCTCGATCGGCGGCGGCGCCGACGAGGTCATGCTCGGCATCATCTGCAAGTACATGGGCACCCTGCCAAGGAAGTAGGCGTCCCGATGTTCCGCTCCGTCCTCGTAGCCAATCGCGGCGAAATCTCACTGCGCGTTTTCCGCACCGCGCGGCGCATGGGCCTGCAATGCATCGCGGTGTATTCGGAGGCCGACCGTGGCGCACGTCATGTGCGCGAAGCCGATGCTGCGGTGTGCATCGGCGGTGCAGCGCCGCGTGAGTCGTACCTCAATATCGCTTCGATTGTCGCGGCGGCGCGAAAGAGCGGTGCCGAGGCAGTGCATCCGGGCTACGGGTTCCTTGCAGAGAACGCGGATTTCGCCAAGGCGGTGCTCGACGCGGGCCTCGTGTGGATCGGGCCTGCCCCCGAGGCGATCCGCGCGATGGGCGACAAGGCCAATGCCAAGCGTCTCGCGCACGAAGCCGGCGTCCCGGTCCTCGAGAGCTTCGACCCGGCCGGACGAATCGACTACCCGGTGATGATCAAAGCGGTGGCCGGCGGCGGCGGACGCGGCATGCGCCTGGTGCGCACTGCGGCGGAGCTGCCCGCGCTGCTGGCGTCCGCCAAATCCGAGGCGCTGGCGTCTTTCGGCGACGACCGCGTGATCCTCGAGCGCGCGGTCGAATCACCGCGCCATGTCGAAGTCCAACTGCTCGCGGACAAGCACGGCAACATCGTGCACCTGGGCGAGCGCGACTGCTCGGTCCAACGCAGGCACCAGAAGCTCATCGAGGAAACGCCTTCGCCGGTCGTGGACGCAAGGCTGCGCGCGCGCCTGGCCGAGGCGGCGATCCGGGTCGCACGTTCGGTGAGCTATGCGGGTGCCGGCACGGTCGAATGCCTCGTGGATGGTTCGGGTCATTTCTGGTTCATGGAGATGAACACACGGCTGCAGGTCGAGCACCCGGTCTCCGAGATGGTCACGGGCCTCGACCTGGTCGAATGGCAGCTGCGCGTCGCGGCCGGCGAGAAGCTCGCCTTCGGGCAGGCGGACCTGCATTTCTCCGGCCATGCGATCGAAGCGCGCCTGTGCGCCGAGGATCCGGCGCAGGGTTTCCTGCCGCAGGCCGGCACGATCGCGCTCTGGCAGGCGCCGCCGGGCGTGCGTGTCGAGCATGCGCTCGAATCCGGCGCCGAAATACCACCGCACTACGATTCGATGATCGCCAAGATCGTCGCGCACGGAGCGACCCGCGACGAAGCGCGCGAGAAGCTGGCCGTTGCGCTCGGGGAGTGCATCGCGCTTGGCGTGCCGAACAACGCGGCTTACCTCGCGGCGGTGCTGCGCGACGAGGTGTTCGCCAAGGGCGGCGCGACCACGGGCCTGCTCAGCGAGCGCTTCGCGGACTGGAAGGCGGCTGCACCCGATGCGGATGTGCTCGCCACCGCGAAGTCGTTGTATGCGAAGAGCTGCGCGCAGGAGGCGAATTTCGGCGAATGGGCCTGCTGGAGC